>ERZ773010.591-NODE-591-length-25058-cov-4.278327_pt1 | contig 25058 bp, 20 predicted proteins | sample MGYA00580842_ERZ773010 | MGnify/ENA primary metagenome ERZ773010 (study PRJEB29015, sample SAMEA2737982) | human oral metagenome | biome: human oral; feature: human-associated habitat; material: dental | place: China | collected 2107 ...
TGGTATTCGGTATATTACCTTGACGCGAACAGGCACATGTTTGGTGATGAGTATTTGATAGACGGAACAACAGGCGAGACCTTGTATATGATAAAGAATAAGCAAATGGACGAGTGGTGGGATCAAGAGACATATTGGAATGCAAAGATGAAAGGATTGCCCATGTCGATAGAGGAAAAGTATCTCTACGATTTGAAAAAGAAAAAGGAAGGACAACAGAAGAAAGGGACAAAGAAAAAGGACAAGAGGCTTGGCAGAAACAGATACATAAAGGAGGGATTATGGCAAAAATCATAGTAAACGGTGCACGCATGCGCTGCACATTGGGTTCCACTGAGGCGCGTATAGGCGTCACCAGCCATACGTTCGTGAAGGTTGGCGGGGCATTGGTAGCTACCGAGACAGACAAAGAACCGTTGGTGAACATCCCCACGTTCGGCACATGCAAGTGTGGTTGGCCCAATTCCCCGTGCATACCTCAACCGCAAAGATGGCAACAAACGGCTCAAAGCAGTGGCGTTAACGGTGCAATGAAGCTCACCGACGCCTCTTTTTGCCTCTGTGCGAAGGGTGGGCGCATCTCGTTTTATGATACCGGGGATAATGCGTTTGTTGAAAGCGAGTGAGTGCTAACAGCATTTCAACAAGCAAACAAAGAATAGACACATTCAATTAGGAATTATACGTTAATAGAAGGTATGTCTTAAAAACACAAAAGACTCGCAAGGCCGATTGCACTTGCGAGTCATTTTGTATATGTTTCACCACTGATTGCCTAACGGACAATGCCACGGTTAGAGCTTTCAACAAAGTCGATGATATATTGAATCTCCTTCGTTACTTGCAGGTTGTTCTTTATCTCCTGTATACCTTCGGCCATTAAGCCCTTTGAATAGAGCAGGCGATAGGCATTGTGAATAAGGTCTATCAACTCGTTTGAGAAACCACGCCTACGCAAACCCACAAGGTTCACGCCAGCAAAGCGAACTGGCTCTTTGCCCACGATGACGTAAGGGGGGATATCCTGACTGAAACGACTACCACCTTGCACCATTACGTAGCCGCCAATGTGGCAGAACTGATGACATAAAACGGCCGCACTAACGATGGCGTAATCGTCTACAGTCACCTCACCGGCAAACTTGGTTGAGTTACCGATAATGGTGTGTGAGCCAATAACACAATCGTGAGCAATGTGCATGTTCTCCATCAGTAGGTTGTTGCTTCCCACTTTCGTAACTCCCTTAGACGCCGTACCACGCGAGATGGTAACGTTTTCGCGAATGCTATTGTTGTCGCCAATCTCACATAAGGTGTCTTCGCCCACAAACTTCAAGTCTTGTGGTTTAGTAGAGATACTCGCTCCTGCCAGTATTTCGTTTCCATTACCAATGCGAGCACCATAATTGATGGTCACACTGTTCTGTAAATTGTTTCCATCGCCGATAACTGTGTTACGGTCTATGTAACAAAATGGACCAATAATGTTGTCTTTTCCTAGCTTCGCCTCGGGATGTACAAAGGCCAAAGGGCTTATTTGGTTCATAACTCTGTGCGTGTCTTTTACTTGTTTTTTACGATTTGTGCGGTGAAAGTGGCTTCCGACACTATTTGGTCGCCAACAAACATATAGCCCTTCATCGAGCTTACACCATGCCTAACAGGATGGAGCAGTTCGACACGGAAGAGCAGCGTGTCGCCAGGGACAACCTTCTGACGGAATTTCACCTCGTCGATTTTCATGAAATAGGTAGACCAACGTTCGGGTTCTTCTAGCTGGTTAAGCACCAACAATCCACCGCATTGTGCCATAGCTTCCACTTGCAGCACGCCTGGCATAACTGGTTCTTGTGGGAAGTGGCCCACAAAGAAAGGTTCGTTGCTGGTTACATTCTTTACACCCACAATGCTGGTTGGACCTAGCGATATGATTTTGTCAATCAACTGCATAGGATAGCGATGCGGAAGCAATTCTCGTATGCGCTTATTATCCATCACTGGCTCTTCGTTGGGGTCGTAAATGGGAGCCTGCACCTCGTGTTTACGAATGTCTTTGCGCAAATGGCGGGCAAACATGTTGTTGATGGTGTGGCCAGGACGAGTAGCGATAATGCGTCCCTTAATGGGTTTACCCAAGAGCGCCATATCGCCAATCACATCCAGCAGTTTGTGGCGGGTGCACTCGTTCTCCCAAACCAAGGGTTTGTGCTGTATATATCCAGGCTTAGATGCATCCAAACGGGGAACTTTTAGCAAGTCGGCCAACTGATCTAACTGTTGCTGGTCTATCATCTTCTCGTAGATGACGATGGCATTGTCCATGTCGCCACCCTTGATGAGATTGGCTTTAAGCAGTGGTTCGATATCGCGCACAAACACGAAGGTACGCGCAGGGGCGATCTCCTTTTCAAAATTATCAAGTGTGTCGAGCGTAGCAAACTGGCTATTGATAAACTTCGAGTCGAAAGAACACATCGCCGTAACGCTAAATTGGTCGTCGGGAAGGATGGTAATGCACGAACCTGTTTTCTCGTCCTTTACCTCAATCTTGTGCCGAATGATATAATAATCTTTAGGTACACTCTGTTCTTCTATACCCACACGCTTTATTTGCTTCACATACATGATGGCCGAGCCATCGAGAATGGGAAACTCAGGACCGTTAACCTGTATAAGGCAGTTATCGATACCCATAGCATAGAGGGCCGAAAGACCGTGTTCTACAGTAGAAACACGCACGTCGCCATTGGCAAGCACAGTACCTCGTTGCGTGTCGACCACTCGTTCGGCCAACGCATCGATGATGGGCTGGCCTTCCAAATCAATTCGTTGTATCTTATAGCCAGTGTTTTCGGGTGCGGGATTGAAGGTAACCGTAAGGCTCAATCCTGTATGCAAGCCTTTGCCACACAAGGAAAAGCTGCCTTTCAATGTTGTCTGTTTTAACATTGCGTTATGGTTTTATTTGCTTTTTTAATTCGTCTATTTCCTTTTGCAATTCACTCAGATGCTTGTACATCTCGGGCAAACGCTTCAATATGGCATGCGACTTGAAGTACGGTTTTAACTCCATAGGGGGCGTTCCGATAAGTTGCTGACCATCCTTAATGTTTCCAGGCACGCCCGATTGCGCTCCTAAGAACACCTTGTTACCAATGGTGATATGTCCCGACACGCCTACCTGCCCGCCGAACATGCACCACTGCCCCACCTTTGTGGAACCAGCCACGCCTACTTGGGCAGACATCACGGTGTTTTCGCCAATATCGGTGTTGTGCGCAATCTGCACAAGATTATCAAGTTTCACACCTTTACGCACGTAGGTACTACCCATCGTTGAACGGTCAACGCAGGTGTTAGCCCCAATCTCAACATCGTCTTCGATTGTAACGGTACCTATTTGAGGTATCTTATCATACCCATTAGCTGATGGGGCAAAACCGAATCCATCTGATCCGATAACACTACCCGAGTGTAGGATAACCCTATCGCCCACCACCACATCGTGATACACACACACTTGGGGGTAAACGATGCAATTAGAGCCAATCCGCACATTGTCGCAAAGCGTTGCATGGGGATAAACTTGCGTGCCATTGCCAATCACAACGCCACTACCAACATAGGCAAAGGCACCTATATAGCAGTCTTCGCCAACGGTAGCGTCGGGCGAAACGAATGCCAAGGGGTCGATACCCTTCTTCTTCGGCTTGGCTGCCTCATACATCTGCAATAGCTTGGCCACACATTCATAGGCATTGTCTACCTTGATGAGCGTGGCCTTGACTGGCTTTTCGAGCTTGGTGTCTTTGTTAATGAGCACCACGCTAGCCTTTGTATCATATATATAATGTGTATATTTCGGGTTTGAAAGAAACGAAATAGCACCTGCCTGCCCCTCTTCTATCTTCGCAAAAGAGCGTACGGCAGCGTTCTCATCTCCAACAATTTCACCATTGACGACTTGTGCAATTTGCTTTGCTGTAAATTCCATTGGTTTCAGTGCTGTTGAATAATTCTGCAAATATAGCAATTATTATTCAGATTCTTTGATAACATAGGTAATATTTGCTGTTTTTCATGGAAAGGCGGGTTACATCGAAGAGTTCAGAGGCCTGTGAAATGTCTTTGCAGGTTCCGTCTTTACACTTAATGGTGATATGGTCGTCTTCCATGTTATACATGTTTTTGTTCACAGTGTTGGCGCTCATCAGGTAGGCAGCATCGTCAGCCGAAAGGCCCGTTTGCTGGCATAAGGTGGCCAGTCGTTCTTCGATAACACCCTCGGGAATAGGCTCGTCGTGCACTTCCACTTTAAAGAGCTTTCGGTTTACAAGGTTGGTGGCCAACATAGCCAATACGGGGTCGGCATCGTTCATCCACATCTTTACAGTGCTCCAAATGTCATTATCATCCAACGAACAGTAGTTCTGCAGAGCCTCTTCATGTGTATCGAAAAATGCACGGTCTACATCATTGGCTAAAAAGTAAGCCAAGGCTGGCGTAGCAAATAGCGAGTGTCCATTTCGTACGAGAAACTTAGCTCGCTTAAGGAGGTTAACCAAAATGGTTTCGCACGCCACAGCAGTTTTGTGCAGATACACCTGCCAATACATCAATCTACGCGAGATAAGGTAGTTTTCGATAGAATAGATGCCTTTTTGATCTACCACGAGAGCATCGTTCTCTACATCAAGCATCTTGATGATACGCGCCGAACCGATATTTCCTTCAGTAACACCCGTAAAAAAGCTGTCTCGACGAAGATAGTCGAGCCTATCCATATCTAGCTGACTGCTGATGAGCTGATGTAGAAAGCGCTTGGGGTACTCGTTCTTGAAGATTTTGATAGCCAGCGTGAGTGCTCCCCCCATCTCGCAATTCATCTTTTCCATCATCTGCAACGAAATATCTTCGTGCGAAATGCCGGATATAAGGGAGTTTTCGAGAACATGCGAGAACGGGCCATGCCCAATATCATGAAGCAGTATGGCTATCTGCACGGCCTCAACCTCACTATCGAAGATGAAAACGCCCTTTTGTTGAAGCGACAATACGGCCTCGCTTACCAAATGGAAAGCTCCAATGGAATGCAAGAAACGCGTGTGCTGCGCACCTGGATAAACCACAGAGGCCATCCCCAATTGGCGAATACGCGTGAGGCGTTGCATCAAGGGATGGCAAATAACATCGAGAATTAACCCGCGCGGTATCTTGATGAACCCGAAAACGGGATCGTTGATAATCTTTATTTCACTCATTGATTACTGTTCGGTGGACGATGGGGACTAGAACGCGGGCAAGATGGCTTTCAGCTCGCGAGCCATCTCTTCTTGAACCTCGCGTGCTTTCTCGGCGGCGACTTGTGCAAAGTCGACTCCGTTGCTTGCGTAGATTATTCCTCGTGAGCTATTTACCAACAGGCCACAATCCTTATTCATGCCATATTGGCACACATCGTGAAGGCTTCCACCTTGAGCGCCAATGCCAGGAACGAGTAGGAAATGGTTGGGTGCATGACGCCGAATATCCTTAAAGGCTTCGCCTTGCGTGGCACCTACCACGTACATCATGTTATCTGCATTGCCCCACGTTTGTGATTTAGTAAGCACGTGTTCGAAAAGACGCATGCCTTGAGCGTCTTCCATAAGCTGAAAGTCGTGCGACCCCTTGTTGCTGGTGAGCGCCAACAATATCACCCACTTTCCTTCGTAGGCTAAGAAAGGCGTCACACTGTCTTCGCCCATATAGGGTGCAACAGTAAGCGCATCGAGATTGTAGGTTTCGAAGAAGGTACGTGCATACATCTGCGAGGTATTACCAATGTCTCCACGCTTAGCATCGGCAATAATAAACTGTTCTGGATAATTCTCATTGAGGTAAGCCACAGTGCGTTCGAATGCCAACAAACCCTTTACACCCAACGATTCGTAGAAGGCAAGGTTGGGTTTATAGGCCACACTATAGGGTGCGGTGGCATCAATGATAGCCTTGTTAAACTCGAAAATGGGATCATCGGCCTGCAACAGATGTTGGGGTATCTTCTTAATGTCGGTGTCTAGGCCCACACAAAGAAACGACTGTTTGGTACGTATCTGCTTTATTAATTCTTCTCTTGTCATAAGAAAACGATGTGAATAAGGATTACAATTCGGCTTCTTTCATTCGTTCGGTATTCTCGGCAACCGACAAGGCATCTATCATTGCCTGAATATCACCACCAATAAAACCTTGAAGGTCGTGTGTGGTATAACCTATACGATGATCCGTTACGCGTCCTTGGGGATAATTATAGGTCCTGATTTTTGCTGAGCGGTCGCCCGTAGACACCAAGCTCTTACGGCGATTAGCAATGTCGTCCACATATTTTTGGTGCTCGCGGTCGTATATAAAGGTGCGAAGTCGCGATAAGGCACGTTCCTTATTCTTTGGCTGATCACGCGTTTCGGTACATTCGATGAGAATTTCTTCGGTCTCGCCTGTATTGGGATTTTTCCACGGATAACGCAAACGCACACCTGACTCCACCTTATTAACGTTCTGTCCACCTGCACCCGAGCTTCTGAATGTATCCCATTTAATGTCACCTTCATTAATGTTCACTTCAAACTTATCGGCTTCGGGAAGCACGGCTACCGTTGCAGCTGAGGTATGCATACGACCTTGCGTTTCGGTGGCGGGTACACGTTGCACACGATGTACACCCGACTCATATTTTAAGATGCCATAAACGTTGTCGCCACTCACAGCAAAATCAATCTCCTTGAAACCACCAACAGCGCCTTCGCTTGAAGCGGTAACGGAGAGATTCCAGCCTTTAGAATCGCAATAACGCTTGTACATGCCAAAAAGGTCGCCAGCAAAAAGTGCAGCTTCGTCACCACCTGTGCCCGCCCTAATTTCCATTTGGACGTTCTTGGCGTCTTCTGGATCTTTGGGTACAAGCAGCAACTTTATCTCTTCTTCCAATTTCGGACGTTCAGCTTCGTTGGCAGACAGTTCCTCGCGCGCCATTTCCTTCATCTCGGCATCCGTTTCGTTGGCCAGGATATCTTTGGCTTCGGCAATGGAATTAAGGCAAGCCACATAGCGCTTGCGTGCATTCATAATGTCGCCAAGGTCTTTATACTCCCTTGTCAACTTGACATAACGTTCTTGGTCGGCAATAACGGCAGGGTCGGTTATCAGCGTTGACACCTCCTCGTAACGGCTTTCCAACCCGTCTAGTTTTGCTAATATGCTATTTTGTTCTGACATAATCTCTTTATTATATATAGGAATGTTAATCGTAGAGGAATTCGCCAAACTCCGAACGAATGGTTAGCGACTTCTTTCCTTCCTCTATACGTCCCACTACTTGCGCCTCGATATTGAAACTCTTACTGATGGCGATGATGCGTTCGGCATGTTCGGGGCGCACATATATCTCCATGCGGTGTCCCATATTGAACACCTTATACATCTCTTTCCAATCTGTTCCGCTTTCCGCTTGAATGAGTTTAAACAGCGGTGGCACATCAAACATGTTATCTTTTATCACTCGGCAATCATCGCTAACAAAATGTAGCACCTTTGTTTGTGCACCACCCGTGCAATGCACCATGCCATGAACATGGCTGCGCATTTCATCTAGCACCTTGCGAATTACGGGGGCATAGGTTCGGGTGGGTGACAATACCAGCTGACCAGCATCAACACCTAACCCTTCGATAGCATCCGTCAATCGCTTTGTACCACTATACACCAGTTCGTTTGGCACAGCATGGTCGAATGTTTCGGGATATTTCTCAGCCAGATACTTGGCAAAAACATCATGACGAGCACTTGTCAGTCCGTTACTACCCATTCCACCATTGTACGTCTTCTCGTATGTGGCCTGTCCGCACGAAGATAATCCCACGATAACATCACCTGGTCGGATATTCGCATTATCAATAACGTCGCTCCGTTTCATACGACAGGTTACAGTAGAATCTACAATAATCGTACGAACCAGATCACCCACATCGGCCGTTTCACCACCCGTGGCATAAATTCCAACACCCATTTGCCTCAGCTCGGCCAACAATTCGTCGGTGCCATTGATAATGGCCGAAATCACTTCACCAGGAACGAGCATCTTATTACGTCCAATAGTACTCGACACAAGAATATTATCAACCGCTCCCACACAGAGCAAATCGTCGGTGTTCATCACCACCGCATCTTGGGCAATACCTCGCCAAACGTTCAAGTCGCCTGTTTCTTTCCAATAGGCATAGGCCAACGACGACTTCGTTCCTGCTCCATCTGCATGCATGATGTTACAATATGCATCGTCGCCACCTAAAATATCTGGTATGATCTTACAGAAAGCCTGCGGGAAAACGCCCTTATCGATATTCTTAATGGCATTGTGCACGTCTTCTTTTGCAGCACTAACGCCACGCATCATGTAACGGTTGTTCATCTGTCTGAGTTTATTTGGGTGATAATATATTGTAAAATTTGGTTGGATTATCTGCAATATGACTTCTTTTCTCGTGCAAGGATGCGCCATCAAGGCCGTCTACGCTATTCTCTTCCATGCCAAAACTCCCAGCTGGCAAAAGCTTGAAGCAGCAGCATCTCGAGTCCGTTCTTGGTAATCGCACCCCGTTCCCTACCCTTTTTCATAAACAGGGTTTCGTCGGGATTGTATATCAGGTCGTAGAGCAGGGTGTGCTGGTCCATCGCTTCGTAGGGAAGCTTTGGGCATTCTTCGGTTCGTGGATACATACCCAGTGGTGTGCAATTAACGATTACATTGTACTCAGCAATCATTTGGGGCGTAACCTCATCGTAAGTGATAACATTGCCCTTACGTGCCGACCTACTTACGAAGCGCGTTTCCAGACCAAGACTTTTCAATCCGTAGTCTATGGCCTTGGCTGCACCGCCCGTTCCTAGTATCAAAGCCTTGTGATGGCCTGGTTCGAGCATCGACTCTATGCTACGCGTAAAGCCAATAACGTCGCTATTAAAGCCTTTCAGATAGGGTTTCGAGCCTTTATAACTCACCCTAATAACGTTCACCGCCCCTATTGAACGAGCCTCGGGCGATAGTGCGTCAAGGTATTTTATCACCTCTTCCTTATAAGGAATGGTTACATTCAATCCACGCAAGTTGGGCGTCGTGTCGAGTATCTCGGCCAAACTGTCGATGCTTGCAATTTCATAATTCTCATATTCGGCGTCGATACCCTCGTTGTGGAACTTCTCATTGAAGTAACTTATCGAGAAACTATGCCCTAAGGGAAATCCTATAAGTCCGTATTTGTCCATAATGTTCCTGAATGTTCGTATTCAACTTGCCTTTTCTAAATACAACGCAGTACCGGCAATTGGAGTTTTAACAAAGATGTTTACTACTTGGTTGCTAGGTACATGGTGCAGATTCCGAACGTGAGACGTTTGAATTTAACCTCTTCGAAACCTGCATTTTTGAGAATTCCGACCATCGTTTCGCCTTGCGGAAAGGCTTCGACAGTACTGATGAGATAGCGATAGGCACCCTTATCCTTCGATACTAGGCGTGCATAAAGTGGAAGTATGGTGTGCGAATATATTTTAAAGAGCCACGACATGGGGAAGCGTTTAGGGGCAGAAAGCTCCACTATGCTTAAATGTCCCCCCGTGCGCAACACGCGATGCAGTTCGCGCAAGCAGTTGTCAAGGTCCTTGAAGTTGCGAATGCCAAACGCAGCGGTTACCGCATCGAAACTTTCCGCAGGGAAAGAGAGGTTCATACAGTCTTCTTTCATAAACGAGACCACACTTCCCAATCCAGCCTTCTCCACCTTCTTGCGCCCAATATCCATCATTCCTTCGGAGATATCAGCCCCTATAAGGTGGCTGGGATTAAGCATCTGGGCAGCCAAGATTGCGAAATCGCCCGTTCCTGTGGCAATGTCGAGCATCTGTTGTGGTCTAAACTGCACAAGCTGCCCGATGGCCTTACGTCGCCAACGCTTGTCAATGTCCCAAGAAAGGCGATGGTTCAGCACGTCGTAGGTAGGAGCAATGTTGTCGAACATCTTTTCTACCAACTCGCCCTTATCGCCTTGTTCACCATAGGGTTTTATCTCTTCTTGTTTATACATGGAGGATATGTGCCATTAAATAGGGGGTTATAGATAACACAAAGGATGGCTTTGTTAGGCGTTCGCTCACACTGTCACCCACACTGTTATCCTGAATTGTAACGTTAATTAATTCGAAAGGTCTGAACGAATAAAACGAAACAGTTCTTTCACGCCAGCTCGTTCCACTCCGTAAGGATGCGTCATGCTGCCATGAAAGTCTGTTGCCGCTTACTTTTCTATTTGCCTTTCGCCAAAAATTCCGTTACATTCTTCTCGATACGAGCTGCTAAGTCGGCTTCATCGGCAGCCTTATTAAACGTCTCGCCGGTGATATGTTCGTATAGTTCAATATACCGATTGCTCACCTCTTCAGCGTATTCGTCGGTTATCTCGGGCATAGTTTGACCAGGTTCGTTCATGAAATTGTGCTCAATAAGCCACTGGCGCAAAAATTCCTTCGACAATTGACGCTGCGGTTCGCCCTTTGCCAACTTCTCTTCGTAACCTTCGGCATAGAAATAACGACTTGAATCGGGCGTGTGTATTTCGTCGATGAGATATACTTTACCGTCACGTTTACCAAATTCGTACTTCGTATCTACCAAAATAAGGCCTTGCTTGGCTGCAATTTCCTGACCACGACGGAAGAGTTTCTTGGTATAGTCTTCCATCACTGCATAGTCTTCTGCGCTAACAAGCCCCTGTGCAATGATCTCCTCTTTCGAGATATTGAGGTCGTGCCCTTCGTCGGCCTTAGTCGTTGGCGTAACAATGGGCTCGGGAAAACGTTCATTCTCTTTCATGCCATCAGGCAATTTCACGCCGCACAACTCCCTACACCCTTTCTTATATTCACGCCAAGCCGAGCCGGTAAGGATTGAACGAATGATCATCTCTACGCGGAAGCCTTCGCATTTCAGACCTACGGTCACCATGGGATCGGGTGTGGCCAACTTCCAATTAGGGCAGATGTCGGCCGTTAGGTCAAGAAACTTGGCCGCAATTTGGTTCAATACCTGACCTTTAAAAGGGATGCCCTTGGGCAAGATTACGTCGAAAGCCGATATTCTGTCGGTTGCAACCATCACGATTTTGTCACCATCGATGTCATACACATCGCGAACTTTACCATGATATACGCTCTTTTGTCCAGCGAAGTGGAAATCGGTTTGTGTCAATGCTTTCATCTCTATCAATGTTTTTATGATGTATCCTATTCTTTCTCCTTATTTCTTTCTGCCTCGTAATATGCCTCGTAGGCGTTTACGATACGCGTAACAAGCTTATGGCGCACAATATCCTTTTGATCGAACCGCACCGTTGCGATGCCTTTCACATTGTTCAGGATATCCAAAGCCACCCTTAAACCGCTCTTTTGTTCTCTAGGCAGGTCTATCTGGGTTAAGTCACCCGTCACAATCATCTTGGTGTTGGTACCCATACGCGTTAGAAACATCTTTATCTGAGCCATGGTGGTGTTCTGCGCCTCATCTAAAATCACGATGGCATCGGTAAGCGTTCTACCGCGCATAAAGGCCAATGGCGCTATCTGTATGACGTGTTTCTCCATCATATCTTGCAACTTCACGGCTGGAATCATGTCTTCTAGCGCATCATACAGCGGTTGCAGATAAGGGTCAATCTTATCTTTCATATCGCCAGGCAGAAATCCCAGCTTCTCTCCCGCCTCTACTGCTGGCCTACTAAGGATGATCTTCTTGGCCGTTTTTTCTTTCAAGGCCTTCACCGCCAAAGCTATGCTAAGATAAGTTTTACCCGTTCCTGCTGGTCCAACGGCAAACACCAAGTCGTGACGTTCGTATGCGTCCACCAGTCGCTGTTGGTTCTCGCTCCGACTTTTGATGGGCTTGCCCGTGATGTTATACACAATAACATCTTTTATGGCATCGGCCTTGGTGCGTTTGCCCTTGATAATGTCGAGAATGTCTTCCTCGTTGATGGCGTTGTATTTAAGGATATGCTTCCTTATATCTTCGGTTTTCTCTTCGAAGGCAGCCATCTCTTCCTCATCTCCCAGCACGCGGATCACATTATCACGAGCCACGATACGTAATTTGGGGAACAGCGACTTAATCATTTGCAGATGACCGTTGTTCACCCCATAAAACATTACGGGGTCGATGTCTTCAAGTACAATATGCTTCTCTACCAATGTCGTAATTCCTAAAATATAATATTAGTGCAAAATTACAAAAAGCTTTCCATAACCCAACACTTTTTTCTATCTTTGTGGCGCAATTAAACGTTTTTCAATGAGATTGACAAAGAACCAGTTTTTAAAGGCTTTCGCTGCGACGGTTGTTTTATTAGCTGTGGTGCGTGCGGTTTTCCCTTCCATCGCCAAACCTGCCGATGCGAAGAAGGGAACCGAAAATAAGGAGCAAGACATCAATGAAGATGCCGAAAGACACGCACATGCCGCTGCACAACCTGTGGACGGAAAGCTGGCCAAACTGAAGTTTTTCAAGGCTGACGGCACACCCGTAAAGAACCGCATACGAAGTGTTCCCAATTATTCGAAAGCTTTCCCCGACCTTAACGACGTGCAGTTGGAGGTGGCCAACAAATATGGCGTTAAGCCTGTGGCCGACCGAGAGGAAGCTGAAAATCGAAAAACGGAACTTGTGTATATGGCCAGTAGTCCCTATTATCATGTAGACAAGCTTAATAATAGTGTGCCTTACCTTGTGCCAAGGGCCGCTGTGCTGCTCAACGACATTGGCCGAAACTTCTTCGATAGTCTGCAAATTAAGGGTATTCCACTGCATAAGTTCATCGTTACGAGTGTACTTCGAAGCGAGGCCGACGTGAAAAAGCTACGCGGACACAACGGAAATGCCTCAGAAAACAGCTGTCACAGGTTTGGAACGACATTCGATATCGCCTATAACAGATATAAAACGGTGGAAGCACCCGATGGACCTGCACGCCGACAGGTGAGAAACGACACGCTAAAATGGGTAATGAGCGAAGTGCTGAACGACCTACGGCAAAACAATCGCTGCTATATCAAATACGAAGTGAAGCAAGGATGCTTCCACGTCACGGTGCGATAATTTGTTCTATACGGCTATCTCGCCATCCTCCTATATATAATAAGGTATGAAATGAAAACACTCATCGTCGTTCTTGGACCTACAGGTGTGGGTAAAACTGCACTTTGTCTACATCTTGCCAAGCGTTATTCCGCGCACATTATCAGTGCCGATTCACGCCAAATGTTCGCCGAACTGCCCATTGGTACTGCCGCCGCTACTCCCGAAGAACAACAGCAGGCAGTACACCACTTTGTTGGCAATCTCAAACTCGACGACTATTATAGCGCGTCGTGCTTCGAGTCAGACACCCTTTCCTTACTCGATCAGCTTTTCACGAACGACGATGTGGCCTTGATGACGGGTGGAAGCATGATGTATATCGATGCACTTTGTTATGGCATAGACGACATTCCAACCGTCGACGATGTAACGCGCCAGCATGTAAAGCAACTTCTCGAACAGCAAGGACTGCCTGCTCTTGTAGACATGCTTAAACAGTTAGACCCCGAGCACTATGATTTAGTTGACAAGCAAAACCCTAGAAGGGTGTGCCATGCGCTCGAAATATGCCTGATGACAGGCAACACATACACTTCGTACCGAAAAAAAGAGCGCAAAACACGCCCCTTTAAGATCATTAAGATTGGCCTAAACCGCCCGCGCGAAGAGATGTACAACCGCATTAACCAACGTGTTTTACAGATGATGGCCAACGGATTAGAGCAAGAGGCACGTCGTGTCTATCCGCTACGAGGGCTTAACTCGCTCAACACCGTAGGATATAAGGAGCTGTTCTCCTATTTCGATGGCACTATACCTTTGGAGGAGGCCATCCGACAAATACAATCAAACACGCGCAGGTACATGCGCAAACAACTTACGTGGTTTAAGAAAGACCCAGAAATAACGTGGTTTCATCCCGACAACATAGAAGAAATTACAAATTATATCGATACTTTTGTCGGGATAACAGATTAAATACGTAATTTTGCAAAAGGCTAGCCACACATTGTATCTGCCCCACGAGGGTATGGATAGCGTTGCAGCTTATGCCAAACAATAAGAAGAACACAGGCCCTATGCGCCTCCGAGAGCAATCGACAGGACAAAGGCATTGTATTCTCCACCAACCAACAAATGATTATGCGAAAGAAAATCATGCAAGGCGTGCAATGGTGCGCCACCAAGTTAAAGGCATTTTGGAAATGGTACAAAGGCTTATACATTGGCCGCAAGTGGTATTTCAAAACTGGCGTGGCCATTGTTTCAATGTTTGTAGCTTTCTTTGTCTACCTCGGTATGGTAGATATCAACTTCCTTTGGCTATTCGGCAAGTCGCCAGGATGGTCCACTATCAACAACCCCATATCTGCACAGGCATCCGAAATATATAGTGCCGACGGAAAACTCATTGGCAAGTATTTCAATGAGAACCGCACGCCAGTTAACTACGGCGACGTTAACCCTGTATTTTGGAATACACTTATCGACACCGAAGACGAGCGTTTTTACAGCCACTGGGGTGTAGATCCCATCGGAATGTTCGCTGCCGCCAAGGATGCTATTGCCAAAGGTGATGGTCGCGGTGCGTCTACCATCACCCAACAGCTGGCTAAAAACCTTTTTAGGGTGCGCACAGAATATTCCACAGGCCTGCTTGGCAAAATCCCTGGCATACGTATGCTCATCATGAAAACCAAAGAATGGATCATTGCCACGAAGTTGGAAATGAGCTACGACAAGAACACCATTCTCAGCATGTATGCCAACACCGTGGATTTTGGATCCTCGGCATACGGTATTAAGACTGCTTGCAAAACCTATTTCAACATAACGCCCAAAGAGTTGACAGCAGCACAGTCGGCTACTCTTGTCGGTATGCTCAAGGCAACAACCACATATAACCCCATAACGCATCCCGAAAACAGTTTAAAGAGGCGCAATACCGTGTTAGCCAACATGGTTAGGCGTGGCCATCTCAGTCAAGCCGTCTACGATTCGCTGTCGCAAACGCCCCTTAGACTAAAGTATAACGTTGAAACCAACTACGACGGACAGGCCAATTATTTTAGGGAGGCGGTAGCCGATTACCTCAAAGACTGGTGCGAAGCTAATGGTTACGACCTCTACACCAGTGGTTTGAAGATATATACCACCCTTGATACCCGCATGCAAAAATACGCCGAAGACGCTGCAACCAAGCAGATGCGGCAGGTTCAGCAAAACTTCAAGAACCATTGGGGTAAAAACGACCCATGGATTGACGAGCGCGGAAGGGTAATACCCGATTTCATCGAAGGCATTGCACGCAAACAGCCCGTGTATAATTGGCTATTGGAGAAGTTCCCTAACCAACCAGACTCCATCACTTATTATCTCAATAAGCCCCATAACGTAAAGCTTTTCGACTACGCTAAAGGCACAATCGAGATGAATATCTCAACGATGGACTCCATTCGCTATATGGTTCGGTTCATGCACTGTGCCTTCGTGGCGATGGAACCACAAACAGGAGCAGTGAAGGCGTGGGTTGGCGACATCAATTTCAATTCGTGGAAGTATGATAAGGTTAAAGCGATGCGCCAACCAGGCTCAACCTTTAAGCTTTTTGTATATACCGAGGCCATGAACCAAGGTCTTACACCATGCGACAAACGCCGAGATGAGTATATCTCGATGCAAGTGTACGACAAGAAGAAACAAGAGGTAGTAACATGGACTCCCTCTAATGCCAATGGTTCATTCTCGGGCGACTCAATGCCATTAAAGGCGGCTTTCGCCAAGAGTATCAACTCGGTTGCCGTGCGTTTAGGACAAGAAATGGGTATCAAACGTATTATCGAAACGGCCGAGAAGATGGGAATTAAAAGCCCATTGGAAGATGCGCCATCACTGGCACTTGGTTCGAGCGACGTCAATCTGCTTGAACTGACCAACGCCTATTGCACAATCGCGAACGATGGTATGCACCACGCCCCCGTACTTGTTACCCGAATAGAAGATAAAGACGGCCGAGAGGTGTTCCTTGGTCCTGCTACTTCAGAACAGGCGGTACCTTATAAGACTGCCTTCCTTGTGCAACGGCTACTGATGGGCGGTATGCGCGAACCGGGAGGAACGTCTCAAAGCCTATGGGGATATGTTGGCGATTTCAAAGATACCGACTTTGGTGGTAAGACTGGTACGTCTAACAACCACTCCGACGCTTGGTTCATGGCCGTTAGTCCTAAGCTCGTGGTGGGCGCTTGGGTTGGTGGCGAATACCGAAGTATTCACTTCCGTACGGGTGCTTTGGGACAAGGCAGCCGAACGGCACTACCCATCTGTGGGTATTTCTTACAGTCGGTGTTCCGCGATCCTTCCTTTAAACAATATCATGGCAGGTTCGGAAAGCCACGAGATGCAGACATAACGGGCGACATGTACCTATGCGACAGTTACTATCCGCGTGCTAAAAACGACACAACAGAAACCGATAGCACGGGGGGTGAGGGCATCATCATTCTTGATGGCAATGGAAATCCAATCCGAGACATCACGCCAGGTGATCTCGTTCCCTCCGAACAGGGAACGGAGAAAAAACGAACACGACCCACCGAACAGCCCCTAAAACTCGATGAGCTATAACATGGCATGACCCCATCACGCCATTGCACGCTTCATCTTGCAACTAATGCCCGACGGACCTCGCCCACAAGCATCCGTCAACTTATGATTTTCTATTCTGATTGCCGTGTCAAACGCGTTTCATACCAACAGGACTAGATTATACGGTGAAAGACAAGTCAACACAGATAGACTTTGATTAAACCATCCTAAGACAGATTTGACAAAACAACGTGAATACTGATACGCCCAGCCAAATAGATTTAGAGAACGAGGAGATGCAAAAGGCACTCCAAATTATACAGTTTACCCGTCGCTCGCTCTTCCTTACGGGAAAGGCGGGCACGGGTAAATCCACGTTTATGCGCCACATCGCGGCCACCATCAAGAAAAAACACATCATCTTAGCACCAACGGGTATCGCAGCCATCAATGCGGGTGGAAGCACCCTACACAGCTTTTTCAAACTGCCTTTTCATCCCTTACTACCAACCGACAAGCGCTATTCTGCACGCAACATTCGCGATACGCTGAAATATAACGGTGAAAAAACGAAATTGTTACGCGAGGTTGAGCTAATCATTATCGATGAAATATCGATGGTTAGGGCAGACATCATCGACTTTATCGACAAGGTGCTGCGTATCTATAACCGCAACATGCGTGAGCCTTTCGGTGGAAAACAACTGCTATTGGTTGGCGATATCTATCAGCTTGAACCTGTTATTAAAGAAGACGAACGACAACTGCTGCGTCCATTTTACCCCTCTTGCTTCTTCTTCGATGCCCACGTGTTTAGAGAGATGCAGCTTATTGCCGTGGAATTGAAGAAGGTTTACAGGCAAAGGGATGCACAATTCATCTCCCTACTCGACCATATACGCACTTCGCAGGTATCGGATACCGACCTGCGACTACTAAACGCGCGGGTAAACGCCGAAATTGGCACAGAAGAAGGGCGCTTGTCTATCACGTTGTCGGGGCGTAGAGACACCGTAGACTACATCAACGAAAAACAGCTTAACACCCTACCCGACCAACCTACAATATTCTATGGCCACATCGAGGGCGAGTTTCCTGAGAGCAGTTTACCCACACCTATCGAATTGGAGGTAAAAACAGGTGCGCAGGTGCTATTCATCAAGAACGATAAGGAACGCAGATGGGTGAACGGTACACTAGGAACAATCATCGGATTTGGTGATGAAGAAGACGGCATCATATACGTGCGAACCGAAGACGGACGCGATTTCGACGTGGAAAGGGAGATTTGGTCGAACGTGCGATACACCTTCAACGAGAAAGAACAAAAAATTGAAGAGGAGGAGATAGGCAGCTATCAACAATTTCCGCTTCGTTTAGCGTGGGCCATTACTGTGCACAAAAGTCAAGGACTCACCTTTAACAACGTCAAGATAGACTTCACTGGCGGGGTGTTCGCAGGTGGACAAACCTACGTGGCCCTATCACGTTGCACCTCGTTGCAGGGCATCAGTCTGCAAGAACCTATCCGCCGAGAAAACATTTTCGTGCGAACAGAGGTAACCAACTTCGCCCGAAACTACAACAACCTCAATATCATCAATTCTGCCTTACAAGAAAGTAAGGCCGATAAGCAATATGCCGACGCCATGGCCGCCTTTGACAAGGGCGACATGCAAGCCGCCATCGATAATTTCTTTCTAGCAATCCACAGCCGTTACGATATTGAGAAATCCGCTGCCAAAAGACTTATTCGCAAAAAGCTGAACAGCGTTAACATGCTAAAACAACGACTTGCGGAAGCCCGTGCCATAGAAGCACAACGCTCTGAACAACTGAAACGCCTAGCCACCGAATACACTTTGCTGGGCAAGGAGTCGGAAAAGGAGGGCATGCCACAAGCGGCCATCAGGAATTACGAGAAAGCATTGGAGCTATGGCCCGACTTACCCGAAGCCAAACGCAAACTGAAGAAATTAAAAAAGGCGGGAAATTAACTTCCATCTGGCATTATTGAAGTAGATATTTATCATGCAAACGCGGTTTAGCAGATAGTGCGCCCACTTCACCAATGTCCTATCCACAACTCCGCGATTTAAATTATAACTCGCTTTGAACCATTGTCTTCCCCACTGTTGACGACATTTTATCCTAAACTTGCATAGAAACTGATAGGCAATTGATAATAAACAAGTTACCAATTTATAGAATTTCATCATGATACTAACATTTAGCTGTTTTGTTACATCTTACATGTAACAACCGCTCTAGACATAAATTCTTTACCTGTACAATCTTGTTCAAAAGTCAAGACCTCTTCCCGAACTTGCCAATTACCCCTTCCGCTGTTCGCATTTTCATCGTTCCGAGAATGCGCATTCTAAGCCCTGATGATGCATGATTACATTAACCACCGTGTTATATATGTTTTGGACGGCTGTTCCATATCATCTGGAATGCTGTTCCAGTTGAATTGGAACACCGTTCCAACTTATCTGGAGCAAGGTTCCATCTTAGCTGTAACAAGGCGAGAGGTTAAAAAGCTCACTACACGAGCTTATAGCGTGGGGAACGAAAAATGGCGTTTGGAGGTAGGAAGGGTGAGTTGGTGGCGGTGATAGACTGTGGAATAAGCCGCCTAGATAGTGCCAAGCTAATATCAAACGCTACGAGAATTTGGGATAAGAGCAACTCGTTATGCTAACTACCGCGTAGCCCTAATTGGTGAGGTAGCCTTTCGTTTTTATCTAATCTTGCTCAAAAATACACCGAATCTTATCCCGAACTCACGCTGTTACTCTTATCCCAAACAGGCATAATCAAATTATTCAGGATAACAAAACATGTTTATAACGTAATTTTTTACTGCAATCAGATTGAACGACTATACTTTATAGCTACGCAATGCCACTCCGCTTAGAGCACGTTATAAAACAAATAAGCCCCTCCGAAGAGGGGCAATAGGGTCTAAGCCCTTCGGCATATAGCCTTATTGTGATAAGATGTAGAATATCTTATGCTGCAAATTTAGCAATAACATTTGGCTCTACCAAATATTTAATGTAATTTTACACCTAAATCTTAATACGATAATAAACAACTAGGAACAAACAACTCCATAACTAACGATTATGATTACACGAATATTAGGCCTTGATACAGGCACCAACAGCCTTGCTTGGGCTGTGGTAGACAGAGATGCCAACGGCAATTACACACTGGTAAAACGTGGCGACGTTATCTTTACCGAAGGCGTAAAGATAGAGAAAGGTATCGAATCGTCCAAAGCAGCCGAAAGAACTGCGCACAAAGCATTGCGGGTACATTATTCCAGGCGACGTCTACACAAAATTGATACGCTTAAAGTACTTGTAGAACTCGACCTATGCCCTTATCTTTCCAACGAACAACTTAGTCAATGGAAGGCTAAGAAAACATATCCGCTCACCGATGACTTTATGCTTTGGCAGCGTTCGGGTAGTGCCGAAGAGAACAATCCCTATTATTGCCGGCATCGTTGCCTAACCCAAAAGCTCGACCTTACCGACCAAAGCCAACGCTTTCTTCTTGGTCGGGCATTCTATCACTTGGCGCAACGTCGTGGATTTCTTAGCAACAGGCTCGACACCAGTGCCGATTCCGACGAGTCGGGCAAAGTTAAATCGGGCATAGCAGAGCTTTCTGTCGAGATGGAAAAGGCAGGTTGCGAGTTTCTAGGCGAGTATTTCTATCAGCTCTACAGGCTACACGGCAACACCATTAAGCTAAGAAGCCGATACACCGACAGGGAAGAACACTATAAAAAGGAGTTTTTGGCCATCTGCGAAAAACAAGAACTAGATCCCAAATGGGTTGAAGCACTGCAAAGGGCCATATATTTCCAACGCCCGTTAAAGTCGCAACGCAAGGGTGTAGGCAAGTGTACCTTCGAGCCAAAGAAGCCGCGTTGCGCCGAATCGCACCCCGATTACGAAGCGTTCAGAATGCTCTGCTTCCTCAATAACGTCAAGATACAAACCCCAAACGACACTTCGCTACGGCCTTTAAACGAAGACGAACGCGAAAAGATATGGCCACTATTCTTCAGAAAGTCTAAACCCAACTTCGATTTCGAAGACATTGCAAAGGCGTTGGCGGGAAAAAACAACTATGCTTGGTATAAGGATGCAGGCGAGAAACCATTCAAGTTTAACTACCGCATGCAACAAGGCGTGTCGGGATGTCCTGTAACTGCACAGCTGATAGACATCTTCGGCAGCGATTGGCAGACAGCCATTGCCGAGACATACACGGCCGTTGAAAAGAAAAACGGCACGAAAACCATTGACGAAATGGCCGATGATGTTTGGAATGTGCTCTATTCATTCTCTTCGAAAGACAAGTTAAAGGCTTTCGCCACCGAAAAGTTGCAACTCGATGAAGCCAGTGCCACGAAGTTCGCTAACGCTAAACTTCCTCATGGCTTTGCTTCATTAAGCCTTAAAGCCATTCGCAACATCTTGCCTTTCTTGCGTCAAGGGTTCATTTATGCACATGCGGTGCACTTGGCCAAGATACCCGACATCGTTACAAAAGCCGTTTGGAACGATCCCGACAAACGCGAGATGATACTTTCGGGACTAATGGAGATTATCGAAAACTATAACCCCAAAGACCGTGGCGTTGAGGGTACGATAGACTTCTGCATCAAAAGTCACTTGCAAGACGTGATCGACCTGCGCCCTGGCGCAGCCGATGCGCTTTATCATCCCTCGATGATAGAGACCTATCCCGATGCGAAACTCAACAAGATGGGCGTGTTTCAGTTGGGTAGTCCTCGTACCAACGCCATTCGTAACCCCATGGCCATGCGCTCGCTACACATCTTGCGCAGTGTGGTTAACCAGCTGTTGCGCGATGGCATTATAGACCGCAACACCGAGGTGCATGTAGAATACGCCCGCGAACTGAACGACGCCAACAAGCGCAAGGCCATTGCCGACTACCAAAGAGAACAAGAGAAGAAACGAAAACAATATCGCGATGACATCATCGCCCTCTATAAGAGTGAATGTCACAAAGAGATAGAGCCGACAGACACCGATATTCTCAAGTTCCAATTGTGGGAAGAGCAAGACCATCTGTGCTTATATACAGGCACCCAGATTGGCATCTGCGATTTCCTTGGCGACAATCCCAAGTTCGATATCGAACATACCGTTCCCCGAAGTGTTGGTGGCGACAGCACGCAAATGAACCTAACGCTCTGCGATGCCACTTTTAATAGGCAGGTGAAAGGTGCGCAACTACCCACCCAACTGTCTAACCATGCAGACATATTGGTAAGAATTGACCATTGGAAAAGCAAGTGCGAAGACCTGCGAAAACAGCTAGACAAGATACGCACCTATGGTGGTATGGAGAAGAATATGAAAGATCGGCTGATACAAAAGCGTCATCGCCTGAAGATGGATCTAGATTATTGGCAGGGCAAATACAGTCGATTTATGATGACCGAAGTACCCGAAGGGTTCAGTCGTCGTCAAGGAACGGGCATCGGTTTGGTATCAAAGTATGCGGGATTGTTCTTAAAGTCGCTCTTCCACAACGAACAAAATCCCAACAAGAGCAACGTCTACGTGGTGAAAGGCGTAACCACAGCCGAGTTTAGGCGTATGTGGGGACTTCAAGGCGAGTACGAAAAGAAATCGCGACTTAACCATTGCCACCATTGCATCGACGCCATAACCATTGCCTGTATTGGTAAAGCCGAATACGACAAGATGGCTCAATACTATCATGATGAAGAGCTTTTCCAATGGCGCGGCACAACCACCAAGCCCCATTTCAATAAACCTTGGCCCACCTTTACCGAAGATGTGTTGGCCATAGAGCAATCGCTCTTGGTGAAACACCTCACCAAAGACAACATGCCCAAACAAGCCAAGAAGCGCGTGCGAACTGCTACGGGTAAGTATCTCGCTCAAGGCGACACGGCCAGAGGTTCACTGCACAAAGACACTTACTATGGTGCTATCGAGCAAGATAGCGAAATTCGCTATGTGCTTCGTAAACCTTTAAATAAGTTCGAGAATGAAGCGGAGCTTGAAAAAATCGTAGACCAAGCCATAAAGGAAAAGATAAAGGAGGCTATTGCCGGTAAGAACTTCAAGATAGCCATTGCTGAACCCATCTTTATGAATAAGGAAAAGGGCATAAGGATAAATAAGGTGAGGTGCTATGCAGATAGCGTTAAGAAACCGCTACATATACGGCAACAGCGCGATTTGTCGATTAAGGAATATAAACACCAGTTCCATGTGGTTAACGATAATAACTATCTCTTAGCTCTTTATGGAAAAGTCTCAGAAGCGCAGCGCGAGTTTGTCTTTGTCAACAATATTACCGCGGCATCATTCTTCAAGCAGAGCTACCGAAAAAAGAATGGTGAAATGCTTGTCCCTATAACTAGTCCGAAAGATAACTTACCTTTACTGGTAATGCTGAAAATAGGAATACAAGTGCTCCTATATGAGAAATCGCCCAAAGAGATAAAGTTTGATAATCCCCACGAATTAGTAAAGCGTTTATATAAAATTATCGGGCTTGGCGTAGATGGTAGTGCCATCATGATCGATCTAAAACATCATCAAGAGGCTAGACAGGCTAAAGACATAAAGCCCAAAAAGGGAGCCTATACTGAGAACGAAACGCTTCGCCCTTGCATAAGACTTCGACATACACAATTTAAAGCGCTTGTCGAGGGCGTCGACTTTGAGTTTAACGTCCTTGGGGAGATAAAAAAGAAAGAGCGCCATGCTTAAAAGAAGTCTCGTTTTTACAACACCAGCTGCCCTTTCACTAAAAAATGCGCAGCTGGTGATAACCTTAAAGGAACAGCCCGACACTTGTCGGACTGTTCCCATTGAAGAATTAGGGGTCGTTTTGGTGGATAGCCCAATGGTAACCCTAACCATACCCTTGATAAACACTTTGGCCGATAACAACGTTGCCCTTATTTTCTGTAACCAAAAGGGCATGCCAAACGCCCTTACGCTTAGCCTACATGCCAACGCCAGTCAAGGCGAGAGCTACCGCGAACAACTATCTGCTAGCGAAACACTAAAGAAAGCATTGTGGAAACAACTCATTGAGGCGAAGATTAGAAATCAAGCGCGTTTGCTCAACAAGTTGGGTAAACGAGGAGAGCTGTTAAAACCACTTTATATGAACGTGAAAAGTGGCGACGCGGACAATAAGGAAGGTGTGGCTGCTAAACTGTATTGGACAGAATTGTTTGGTAAGGACTTTCGGCGTGACCGCGATTTACCAGGCCTCAACACCTTACTTAACTATGGTTATGCGGTGTTGCGTGCAGCCACAGCGCGTGCCTTAATGGCTTCGGGCTTGCATCCCGCCTTTGGTTTATTCCATCGCAACCGAGGCGACGCCTTTCCTTTGGCCGATGATGTTATGGAACCCTACCGCCCTTTTGTCGATGAAATAGTTTATAAGCTGGTTGCAGAACAAGCACTTAGCCTAGATAAAAAAGTGAAAGGACAACTAATCAGCGTGTTGTTTTGCGATGTCTCGTTCTCGAAAGTTGTTCGGCCACTCAGCGTTGGCCTAACGATGACAACCGCCTCTCTAGAAAAATGTTTCTCAAAAGAAGCCAATAAGATGCAACTACCTATACTCGAATGACCTACCTTCGCCTTAATCGTTACCATATCATGTGGCTTTTCCTAATGTTCGACCTTCCAACAAACACCAAACTAGAGCGTAAAGAAGCTGCCCGTTTTAGGAAAGACCTCGAACGCGATGGCTTCACCATGTATCAATTTAGCGTGTACGTCCGCTATTGTGGTTCATACGAGAGCATGAACGTACACATCAAACGAGTTAAATCGCTTGCTCCCACCAAAGGTATGATAAGTATCTTGGCAGTAACCGACAAGCAATATTCCAACATTATCAACGTATGGGGAGAAATTGCAGCAAAACAACACCCAAAACCCATTCAACTAGAGTTTTTTTAGTAACTTTGTATTAAATAAGCCTCATCAAACAACTTCATATCACCCAATATGGTTTTCAAACGGCTGAATATCAGTAATGTAAGTGGTATATGTTGTGGTTTGATGTAGAATGAAGATATAATACAACAAGCCTTCACAGGATAGCCATAACCAAGGGTTGTGGTTTGATGTAGAATGAAGATATAATACAACCTTGAAGATTTTCATAACTAAAACATTTAAGTTGTGGTTTGATGTAGAATGAAGATATAATACAACTCTAATCCTAATATTGATAAGGCTGGTGCTGT
>ERZ773010.592-NODE-592-length-24988-cov-14.544981_pt1 | contig 24988 bp, 26 predicted proteins | sample MGYA00580842_ERZ773010 | MGnify/ENA primary metagenome ERZ773010 (study PRJEB29015, sample SAMEA2737982) | human oral metagenome | biome: human oral; feature: human-associated habitat; material: dental | place: China | collected 2107 ...
GCAGGGTAGCTAAGTGTGGAAGAGATAACCGCTGAAAGCATCTAAGCGGGAAACTTGCCTGAAGATGAGATCTCCCTGGGGACTCGATCCCCCTGAAGGGTCGTCCAAGACCAGGACGTTGATAGGCCGGGTGTGGAAGCGCAGTAATGCGTGCAGCTAACCGGTACTAATTGCCCGTGAGGCTTGACCCTATAGTTTTGCGAGATCCAGCATGCTGCTGGGCCGCCATCAGTTGACTCGACATGACTCTGCGCGCAGACTCGTTCGAGACTCAGTCACATCGTCGTCGGAAACCATGGACTCCTCATGAAACTTCCGATACACTCGTCGACTCCTATCAGACAACGGCAGCAAGCCTTGGCAACTCGCTAGGCTCGCCGCCAACAAGCTTTGTCTGACGACCATAGCGAAGTGGAACCACTCCTTCCCATCCCGAACAGGAACGTGAAACGCTTTTGCGCCGATGATAGTGGGCCCGCGCCCGTGAAAGTAGGACATCGTCAGACACCCTATTCATGAAAAAGCCCGTACACAGTACGGGCTTTTTTTTTTCGCCCCTGCTCCTTGCTTTCAATCAGTGCTGCGACGCCTGCCAGAGGTCGAACTTCACGAATTGATGGGCATAGAGGAAGTCCTTGTCTGCGGTAAGCAAGGTCAGGCGATGGCGGCGGCATAGCTGGATAAGGACGGCATCGACCGTGCCGATCTGCACGCCATGGCGGCGGCAGATGTTGCGTATATCGGCTGCTTCTATGTGGTCGGATCTGTCGGGTGCAATCGACAGGATGGGGTCGAAGCGTTTGAGGAGTTCTCTCCGGTTTTTGGGGCCTGAGAACCCCTGCAGGAGTTCTTGCAGGATCAACCCTGTGGTGTACACGGGGTCTGTGCCAAGCAACGCTTCCTTGAGCGCGACAGTTTCCGGATGATCCTGCAGGCCCGAGTCTCGACGCAGCGCCAGGGACCAGACACTGGTGTCAACCAGCCAGCTCATTGCTTCCGGTCCCTTTCTGTCTTGTAATCGAAGGTGTCGTCCCACTCCAGGGTACCGAAGAGTTCGGTGATGTGCCGCTGCTCATGGCGGGCGATGAATTCTTCCAGCGCTTGGGTGACTGCCGCTTTCTTTGTGGCTGCGCCACTTACACGGTAGGCGCGCTCCAGAAGTTCCGGATCCAATGCGAGATTCGTGGCCACGGCGATATGTCCTCCATGTATGTGTAGGAGTCTACACATCGGGAGTGTCGCTCGCAACACCACACCGCTCATGGATGAACCCAACCCGGTGGCCAACTGGGGTATCGTTTCCATCTATCCCCATCACTTATTGGAGAGGATCATGAGCGGTTGGTTCGAGATCAGCAAGAGCAAGGACGGCCAGTTCCGTTTCGTCCTGAAGGCCGGTAATGCCGAGACCATTCTGACCAGTGAGCTGTACAAGGAGAAGGCCTCGGCTCAGAACGGCGTCGAGTCCGTTCAGAAGAACAGTGGCAACGACGCCCGTTATGAGCTGAAGACCGCATCCAACGGCAAGTTCCACTTCAACCTGAAGGCGGCCAATGGCCAGGTGATCGGTACCAGCCAGCTGTATGCCACCGAGGCCAGTCGTGACAAGGGCATCGCCAGCGTGAAAACCAACGGTGCATCCACGCAGGTGAAGGATCTGACCTGATCAAGGCTGGTTCAGCCGGACCGGACTGGTGATTCAGGCCAGTCCCATGAGAAAGGCGGTACCGGTTTCAGCCCGAAAGGGCCGAAAACCGGTACCGCCATTTTTATCACCAGACTCAACAGTCCCTGCCGGACCTGCCGGACCTGCCGGACCTGCTGGACCTGTTGGATCTGTTGGATCTGTTGGATCTGCTGGACCCGTTGAACCTGTCGGGCCCTTCCGAGCTGTCAGGTCCTTTGGATCCATTGGATCCGTTGGACCTGTTGGACCCGTCGAACCCGTCGGACCCGTCGGACCCGTCGGACCCGTCAGACCCGTCAGACCCGTCAGACCCGTCAGACCCGTCAGACCCGTCAGATCCGTCAGATCCGTCAGATCCGTCAGATCCGTCAGCGCGCGGCCGTCAGCACGCGCCGGGCCAGCACCAGGGCGCCGGCCACGAAGGCGGCCAGGCCCAGCCAGGCGGCGGCGGTGTCCCAGTTCTCCAGGTTCAGTGCCAGCGGGGCTTCGGAGCCGCCGCTGGTGACGGAGAAGGCGATGATGAAGGCCAGCAGCACGCCCACCAGGCTTTCACCCACGATCAGGCCGGCGGCGAACAGGGTGCCGGTGCGTTCGGCGCGTTTCAGCGGGCCGGCGGCGTTGTTGCCGTGGCGGCTGCGAATGCGCCAGCGCATCCAGGCAGCCAGCAGGGTGCCGAGTACGATGGGCATGTTGACGGAGGGTGGCAGGTAGATGCCCATGCCGACGGCGAGTGCGGGCAGGCTGAGGTTTGCGCCCTGTTTGCGGCGCAGTAGCACGTCCACGATGATCAGCGCCACGCCGATGCCCATGCCGGTGAAGATGTAGTTCCACTGCAGGTCGTGGCGGAAGATGCCGTTGGCGATGGTGGTCATCAGTGTGGCCTGCGGGGCAGCCAGTGCCTGGCTGGCGTCCATGCCTTCACGCGGCATGGCGCCGGTGAAGCCATAGGCCTGGTACAGCATTTCCAGCACGGGGGCGATGACCAGTGCACCGACCACGCAGCCGATGATCAGGGCCACCTGTTGCCGCCAGGGCGTGGCGTGCACCAGCCAGCCCGTCTTCAGGTCCTGCAGGTTGTCGTTGGAGACTGAGGCCACCGCGACGACGGCCGTGCCGGAGAAGAGGGTCAGGGCGACCATGAACTGGCGGTTGGCCTCGTCGGCAAACATGTTGGAGGATTCGCCGATCAGCAGCAGCACCAGCGAGACGATGACCACCGAGATGATGCCGATGCCCGAGATGGGGCTGGACGACGAACCCACCAGGCCGGCCATGTAACCGCAGGCGGCTGCCACCAGGAAGCCGATGAAGAAGGCCAGTGCCGTGCACACCACCACCAGCAGCCAGCCGAGGCCGTCAGGGATGGAGGCGGCATCCACGAAGTGATGGAAGCCCAGGCCCAGCATCAGCAGCATGCCGACGGACCAGGCGATCATGGCCCTGGGGCCGAGGTCCTGCTCGATGCGGTTGCGGCCTTGCTCGTGCTTGCCGCTCATGGCCTTGAACGAGAGCCGCATGCCTTCCATCATGGGTTTGAGCAGCGTGATCAGCGTCCAGATGGCGGCCACGCCGATGGTGCCGGCGCCGATGAAGCGTACCTTGTTCTTCCAGAGCGAGAGCGCATACGATGCCATGTCCATGTCGGCGGGTTGCGGCGTCACGGACGAGAAATAGGGAACCAGCACGCCCCAGGCGATGGCGATGCCCAGCAGGATGGCGATGCCGCCGGCCAGGTTCACCAGGAAGCCGGCCCCCAGCAGTGCCAGCGAATAGCCCATGGGCAGCTGGAAGATGGCGGTGCCGCTCTTGAACCAGTAGCTGGCACTGTCGGCCATGACGCGCAGGCCGTTGGCGCAGAAGCTCACCAGGCCCGAGATGGCACCGCCCAGTGCGATCTCGCGGATGCCGCTGTCGGCTGAGCCGTCCTCGGCGTGTTCCTGGCTGCCGGCCTTCAGGATCTCGGCCGCTGCCACCCCTTCAGGGTAGGGCAGAGGGCTGTTGACCACCATAGCGTGGCGCAGCGGGATGGTGAAGATCACCCCCAGGATGCCGCCCGAGGTGCACAGCAGCACCGTCTGCCAGAACGGGAAGCCGCTCCAGTAGCCGGCCATCAGCAGGCCGGGCAGGATGAAGATCACCGAGGACAGGGTGCCGGCGGCCGATGCCTGGGTCTGCACCATGTTGTTTTCCAGGATGTTGCTGCCGCGCGCAAAGCGCAGCAGCGCCATCGAGATCACCGCGGCCGGGATGGACGAGGCGAAGGTCAGGCCCACCTTCAGACCCAGGTAGACGTTGGAGGCCGTGAACACGACCGTGATCAGTGCGCCCAGCACCATGCCGCGCAGCGTCAGCTCGCGGTAATTGGCATAGGGGTCCGGACTGGCCGGGGCGGCAGAAGCGGCGGACATCGTTGGTTCTCCTTTGTTGTCGATCTTGGATGCCATCGCCAATGCGGGCCGGCGGCATGTATTTCCGGAATGAATCGGCTTGCTGGAATCCTCCGGATGCGGGCTGCATCCGGTCCGGGCTGAAAGATCGGGGCCCGAAAGCGCAGGCCCTGCGATCTGCTCAGCCCTGTGTCTTGTCGTCGGTGCCGGCGACGCCAGGCCAGTAGTGGCTGTCCGGCAGTGCCCGGGCACCGAAGATGGCCTGGCCCACGCGCACCACCGTGGCACCTTCCTCGATGGCGATCTCGTAGTCGCCCGACATGCCCATCGACAGCTCGTCGAAGGACAGGCCGGCCGGGGCCTCCTGGCGCAGCCGGTCACGCAGCGAGCGCAGCAGGATGAAGCACTGCCGCACCCGTTCGGCCTCGCTGGAAAAGAGCGCCAGCGTCATCAGCCCGCGCACGCGCAGCGCCGAGAAGCCAGGCAGGGCCTGCACGAAGGCCGGCACATCCTCGGGTGACAGTCCGAACTTGCTGGGCTCGCCCGAGGTGTTGACCTGTACAAACACATCCAGCGACCGCCCCTCGGCCTGCAGCCGCTTGTCCAGGGCCTCGGCCACTCGCAGGCTGTCCAGTGCCTGGAACTCGGCGGCAAAGCGCGCCACCACCTTGGCCTTGTTGGTCTGCAGATGCCCGATGACCGACCATTTCAGATCGGTGAGATCCTGCATGGCCTGCCACTTGCCATAGGCTTCCTGCACCTTGTTCTCGCCCAGAAAGCGGCAGCCGGCCGCATAGGCCGCCCGGATCGCATCCTCGCCCTTGGTCTTGCTGACCGGCAGGAGCCGAACCGTGGCCGGATCACGCCCCACGCGCTGGCAGGCCGCCTCGATGCGGGCATGCACCGCTGCCAGGTTGTGTCGGAAGTCGTCCACGGTGGTGGCCTGCGGGTACTGGCCATGCTGGTCGTGGGCGGTCTGGGTGTTGGTGGGTGGGAGGCTGGAAGAAAGTTCGTTCATGGCGGGACCAGGGGCGGCAAGTGCCCCGATCAGATGGGGAGGCAATTCTGACTGCATGATTCTATCGCTCCACGAGGGAGCGGGCCGGTCTGAACGGGCCGGCGTCACATTTGCCGGACAAACACATAGATGGAATGGGAGATCAGAAACCCAAGGCAGGTTCATGGGTATTCGATGGTTACCATGATCAATAAATCAGACTCTTGCTCAGAGGTGCGATGCTCGGGCAAACGGGGGGTTCATTTGTTGCATCGGCATGCATGATATGAAATGACTTGTGAATCCACTTCTGATGAGCTCCCGTTCCTGATCGGCACCTCCATTTGTTTTCCTTGTATTCCTGAGAGGTGTTCTGTGAAAGATGTTCGTTTTTCTCTGTTTCGTCGCGTGAATGGTGCGTGCCTGTTGGGTTCGGGCCTGATATTGGCCTCCGGCATGGTCTGCGCGCAGGAAAGTGGCGGCAGTGGCGTGATCGTTGATCCAGCATTGCAGTCGTCCTCGGCAGATGTCACGCAGGGGCAGACCGGTCAGCAGGATGACAAGCCGAAATACTCGCTGGGTGCAGGTCTTGCAACGGGTCCGCGCTACATGGGTTCCGACGAGACGACGACAAGTTTCGCGGGAATATTTTCTGTGGAATATGGTCCGTTCTTTCTGGATTCGATGCGTGGGCTGGGGGCGCAGTACAGCACGTCATTCGGAACGCATCTGACAGCTGCGCTGGCCTACGATCCAGGCCGTGGCGACAAGCGGGACGAGGGCGGCAACTATTGGAGTAGTGGTGCCAAGGAGCTGGAAGGCATGGGCAGGATCAAAACCAGCGCCACCATCAATCTGGATCTTTCCCAGGACGTGACCGATTGGCTGGCCGTGAATGTAGGCGGCGAGTTTGCCATTGCGGGGCAGAAGCACCGGGGCAATCAGTACACGGCGGGGCTGACACTGCGTCCGTGGATGACGGAGACGGACCAGGTGGAGGTTAGTGTCGCCGCACTATTGGGGGACGAAGACTACAACCAGACCTATTTCGGGGTGACGCCGGAGCAGGCGCTGCGCAGCCGCTATGGGCGGTTCAATGCCGAGAGCGGCATCTATGCATCATCGGTCGGGGTTAGCTGGATGCACATGATCGACGAACACTGGTCCACATTGGCAGCGGGTGAGTACCAGCAGTTTTCCAGCAAGATTAAGAAGAGCCCTATTGTGCGGGATAACTCCGGTGTGACGGCAGTGGTAGGTGTCAACTACACCTTCTGACCGGACTTGCTGTTGCGAATTCCGCTGATGACGTGCCCTGTGGGCGCTTGGGCGCTATGGGCCGATTCGCAGTGCCCGGTCTGATCGTCGAAGAAGAAGTCGGGCTCGAATTCGCGCAGGAAGGGGCCTTTGTCCAGGCCTCCCAGGAAGAAGGCCTCGTCCACCTCCACTTTCCAGTCCATCAGCGTGCGGATGGCACGTTCATGCGCCGGGGCGCTGCGGGCCGTCACCAGGGCCGTTCGGATGCGCATGTGCGGGGGCGCGGCCTGGCGCAGGCGGTAGAGCGCTTCCAGCAGCGGCTTGAAGGGGCCGGGGGGTAGCGGGGTGGTGGCGCGGCTTGCCTCGTGGTCCTGGAAGGCCGACAGCCCCTGGCGGGCATAGACCTGCTCGGCTTCGTCGGAGAACAGTACGGCGTCGCCGTCGAAGGCGATGCGCACTTCGTCGGGGTGGGATTCTGCCCGTTGGGGCGACTGCGGGTAGACGCGTGCAGCCGGAAAGCCGGCTTCCAGCGCGGCCCGCACGTCGTCGGCGTTGGCCGACAGGAAGAGGTGGGCGCCCAGCGGCTTCAGGTACGCATAGGGGGGCCGGCCTCGCGTGAAGACGCCGCGTTCCAGCGGCACGCCATGGTGGTGGGCCGAGCGGAAGGCACGCATGCCGCTGGTGGGGTCGTTGCGCGAGAGCAGGACCACGTCCACGCGCCGCTCGGTCTCATCGTTGAAGGCCAGCAGCTTCTTCACCAGCGGCATGGCCACGCCACCCTTGGCGGGCAGGTCCAGCAGCTCCAGCTGGCGCGCCATGTAGGCGCGGTCGTCACCGGCCTCGAAGAGGCGGTTCTCTTCCTCGAAGTCGAAGAGGGCACGGGAGGCGATGGCGACGATGAGCTTGACGGGGGGCGGAGGCATGGAATGAGGCGTTCGGGTGGCAGAAGAAGGGCGTGGCCGGCTCAGGAGCCGGTGCTCACCTGGGGGTCAGTGGGGGGCGCGGGCTCATCCGCCGCGTCGTCGTTCTTGTGGGTGACAGCGTCGATGGCGGCCTCCACGGTCCCTTGGACGACCACTTCGGCAACCGATTCGGCGCCGGCGGAAAAGAGGCTTTCCAGGAGGCTGGACAGGGGCGGCATGGGTAACGGGCCGTATGGCTAGGTAGGCGAGGACAGAGTCTGCAGCATGCCTGTGTACGGGGGCATGGTCAACGGGGGGGTAGACTTTTCATGAAGAGAACCATGGCCATGAAGATCTCCTTACTGTTCCCCAAGGATCTGTCGGTGCGCATGAAGTCCGCGATGTGGACTGCGATGCTCCTGCTCCTTATATCAGGTCTATTTGCGCTGACGTTCGTTCCTGACGTCCAGATCGTGTCGGTGGATGATGAGTGGTATAAGGCCAGGGTCACGAGCATCACGGTTCCTGATCGGAAGGCCGGGATCGTGGAGACCGAGTTTGATGCGAGTGGTGTGTCCAGCCTGACGAGAAGGAAGGTCGTCGTCAGGCTGCCTGGCGATACGGCCAGTCGGGTCGGTCTGAACAAGTCCGAAGATTATTATCTGATATTGGGAAATGGCCACGTATCGGGATCCGGTGGCACGAAAGAAAACGAAAAATATGTCGTTCGGATCATGGGTCCGGATGGTTCTGTCCTGCTTCTGAAACCGGAGCTGTTTTCCTATATAGACGTTATTAACGAGAAGGTTCGCATCATCATCGGTGTATTCTGGGTGGGGGCGTTGTTTTACTTGTTCGTGTCATTATCGGCATGGCTGAAGTTGCGCAGACAACGCCGGCTGTCTTCCCCCGCCTCTTCCTGATTCATCAGGCGTTTGTTGCCTGAATCAGACGTCCCGGGGGTATCGCTGGCCTGGCGGGGATGATGGCCGTCCTGCGTGGATGGACGGCGTTATCATGAAACGGCTTTGCCGGAAGCTGCGTGCTGCACATGGGCGCAGCCGCCCAGCCATGCGGCGCATCCGCACAACCCGGATGCTGCATGCCCGGCTTCTTTCTCAGACCCTTCCAGACCAGCAGGCTATCCATGAAATTCCGTTTTCCCATCGTCATCATCGATGAAGACTGGCGCGCCGATTCCGCCAGTGGCCTGGGTATCCGGGCACTGGCCAAGGCCATCGAGGACCAGGGCACCGAGGTGGTGGGGGGCTTCACCTACTACGACGTGGCGATGGTGGCCAATCAGGCTGCGCGGGCCTCGGCCTTCATCGTCTCCATTGATGATGAGGAGATCAACGAGGAAGGGCCCGAGAGCGTGGCCATTCAGGACCTGCGGGCCTTCATCCGCGAGACGCGCCGCCGCAATGCCGACATCCCGATCTTCCTGTTCGGCGAGACGCGCACCTCGCAGCACATCCCGAACGAGATCCTGAAGGAGCTGCACGGCTTCATCCACATGTTCGAGGACACGCCCGAGTTCGTGGCGCGCTACATCATCCGCGAGGCCACGAACTACCTGAACTCGTTGGCGCCCCCGTTCTTCAAGGCACTGGTGCACTACGCCAATGATGGGTCGTATTCGTGGCACTGCCCGGGGCACTCGGGCGGGGTGGCCTTCCTGAAGAGTCCGGTGGGGCAGATGTTCCACCAGTTCTTCGGCGAGAACATGCTGCGCGCCGATGTCTGCAACTCGGTCGACGAGCTGGGGCAGCTGTTGGACCACACGGGTCCGGTAGCAGCATCCGAGACCAATGCGGCGCGCATCTTCAATGCCGATCACCTGTTCTTCGTCACCAACGGCACATCCACGTCCAACAAGATCGTCTGGCATTCCGAGGTGGCCAGCGACGACGTGGTGCTGGTGGACCGCAACTGCCACAAGAGCATCCTGCACGCCATCATGATGAGCGGCACGATTCCGATCTTCCTGCAGCCCACACGCAACCACCTGGGCATCATCGGTCCCATTCCGCTGCAGGAGTTCAGCCGCGAGAGCATTGCCGGAAAGATCGAGGCCAACCCGCTCATCAAGGACAAGTCGGTCCGGCCGCGAGTGATGACCATCACCCAGTCGACCTATGACGGCATTCTTTACAACGTGGAGATGATCAAGGCCGAGCTGCAGGACTACGTGGAGAACCTGCACTTCGACGAGGCCTGGCTGCCGCATGCCACCTTCCACCCCATCTACCACGAGATGCATGCCATCGGTCGGGATCGGCCGCGCTCCACGCATGCGATGGTGTTCGCCACCCAGTCCACCCACAAGCTGCTGGCCGGGCTGTCGCAGGCGTCACAGATCCTGGTGCAGGAGTCGCAGACCCGCAAGCTGGACCGCTACCGCTTCAACGAAAGCTACCTGATGCACACGTCCACGTCGCCGCAGTACGCCATCATCGCTTCGTGCGACGTGGCAGCGTCGATGATGGAGGCACCGGGCGGCACGGCGCTGGTGCAGGAGTCGCTGCAGGAGGCGCGTGACTTCCGCCGGGCCATGCGCAAGGTCGAGCAGGAATACGACGGTTCATGGTGGTTCCGTGTCTGGGGGCCGGACAACCTCAGCAGTGGCAAGGCGCTGCGCCAGGAAGAATGGATGCTGCACGCCGACGAGAAGTGGCACGGCTTCGGCCCCGTCGAGCCCGGCTTCAACATGCTGGACCCGATCAAGGCCACCATCATCACCCCGGGACTGGACATGGAGGGCGAGTTTGCCGACACGGGCATCCCGGCGGCGGTCGTCACCAAGTATCTGGCCGAGCACGGCGTGGTGGTGGAGAAGACCGGGCTCTATTCGTTCTTCGTGATGTTCACCATCGGCATCACGAAGGGGCGCTGGAACACGCTGGTGACCGAGCTGCAGCAGTTCAAGGCCGACTATGACGAGAACCAGCCGTTGTGGCGGGTGATGCCCGATTTCGTGAAGGCCTACCCGATGTACGACCGCATGGGCCTGCGCGATCTGTCCACCCGCGTGCATGATGCCTACCGCCGGTACGACGTGGCGCGGGTGACCACCGACATGTATCTGTCGGACATGATGCCGGTGATGAAGCCGTCGGATGCCTACGAGTGCCTGACGCACCGCAAGGTCGATCGGGTGCCTGTGGACGAGCTGGAAGGCCGCATCACCACGATGCTGGTCACGCCGTACCCGCCGGGCATTCCGCTGCTGATTCCCGGCGAGCGCTTCAACCGCACCATCGTCGAGTATCTGAAGTTCGTGCGCGAGTTCAACGAGCAGTTCCCGGGCTTCCACACCGACGTGCATGGTCTGGTGGCTGAGAAGGACGCCGAGGGGCGCATCGGGTACTACGTGGACTGTGTGGACCGGGCGCACGAACCGCAGGAGGGCTGAAGCCCTCGGTGCGGTTCAGCGGGGTGCGGGCTTCTGTCCGCGCCGGTCGGCCATGGCATCGTGCCGTACCAGCACGGTGCCGGCCAGCACGTCATAGAGGGTGCGGCGGCGGCGATCGAAGAGGGACCAGCCAAAGGGCAGCAGCCAGAGCAGCGCCCACAGGACGGCCGTGATGGCCGAGCCCGCCGTCCAGACCAGGGCCAGTCCACCCCAGAAGAAGATCGAGGCCACCGTGTAGCGCCACAGGGCGCGGGGCAGGCTGACCGGGCCCTGGGTGCCATCGTCGCGGACCAGCTTCACGCCGATGGTCTTCATGGGCAGGCTCCAGCGGCCGTTGCTCCAGAACCAGCCGAAGTACGCGCCCAGCAGGCAGAACAGGTAGAGCTGGAAGAGCGTGCGCGCCAGCCCCGATTCGCCGTGGAACTGGGCCAGCGCCGAGAAGGCGTAGCCGAAGAAGAAGAGCACGCCGAACAGGACGATGCCGTCGTAGACGCACGACATGAAGCGCCGCCACGGCGAGGCGGGCAGGGCTGGCGTGGGGACGGGAGAGGTCGGGGCGGAGGTATGGTCAGGCATGAGGGAATGATCGCATGACGGGCCGCCAAGCATACTTCAGTGCGGCCCGCCCGGGCCACCGCCACCCGGACCCTCTCCGCCCGGGCCTCCATGGCCACCGGCCGGCCCGTTGTCGCCGTCGCCTGGCCCGTTGCTGTCGGTACCGTCGGCGTGACCGCCACCGATGTCATGGTCGTGCCAGCCCGGGCGGCTGTCACGCGGGTCGGGGCTCAGGGGTGGGCGGCTTTCCAGCGCGCCAAAGGGGAGGTCGGGCGCGCCTGTCTGCGGAACGCTCTGCTGGGGCGCTGACAGCGAACCGCCAGTGGAGGCCGGTCGGCTGATGTCCGGACCATGGGGCTGCTTCTCGACGAAGAGCGCCTCGCGGGCACCGTCGGGGATGCCGGGCAGGGCACCCGGGGGAATGTCGGGGCCGGGCACGCTCAGCCGTTCGGGGGACGACGGGTCCGGCGGCGGGGGCGGCATCAGCACGGAGCGTGTGGACTCGGGGTTCACGATGATGACCAGCATGTCCTCGCCCTGCGGCGGGGGCATGTGTCCCGGAGGGGGCGGCATGCCGCCGGCGCGTGCGCGCTGGGCCGCGGCGATGTCATGGGCCTGCTCGGAATGGCGCAGCCGCTCGCGTTCGGCGTAGCTGAAGCTCTGGTAGCGTTCCCATTCCTTCACGCGCTCGGGCATGGGGCGTCGGCGGGCGTTCTGGTGGTTGAGCCGGGCGATGCGCCGCTCTTCGGGCGACATGTTGGCCCATTCGAGGATGCGGCGACGGGCGCGCTGGCGCTGAGCCTCGGGCAGTTGCTGCATCCGGTCGGCAAAGGCCATCCATGAACGCTTCTCGGCCACGGGCCAGGTGTTCCATTCGGGGGCGAACGGCGCGAGGATCTCCTGCTGGGTCTCGTCCAGATCTTCCCAGCCGGGCTCGAACAGCGCGGTGATGGCGATGGGCAGCTCCAGCGACAGGACCTCGCCGGCGGCCAGCTGCACGGTGTCGTCGCCGGGCCGGTCCTCGGGAAGCGGGATGTCGATGCGTGGCAAGGTCAGCAGGTCGGGGGGCGGCTGCCGCTGGGCAGACGCAGGGGGAATCTGCGTGTGCTGTCCCTGGGAGGCGACGGCTGGCGTGGCCAGCACGAAGGCGGCCCCGGTGGCCAGGGAAAGCAGGGCGGGGCGGACGGGCACGCTCTGACGCATGGGGGCCTCAGCGGTCGCGCGCCGATGCGGAGGTGCGCATCATGCCGCCCTGCAGGTGAGCGGCAAAGCCGTTATCGGTGTAGGCCGACAGCGGCACGTCGGCGGTCAGCATCTCGGTGTAGGCATCAGCCTGCTGGATGACGGTGCGCTCCTGGGTGAAGAAGCTGCCGGCCAGGGCAGCCAGGGCCAGCAGGATGGCCGGGATGGCGGTGAGCGCCAGTCGTGACCAGGCCGGTGCCTGCCAGGGCGTGCGCCAGAAGTCGAGGAAGCGCCCCCGGCTGCGCCCGGTGCGGCTGGTCTCGCGGGTGATCTCGTCCAGGCGTGCGAGCGCCTGGCCGCGGGCCGTCGCCAGGCGTGACTGGATGCGCGGCGAGAGGTCATCTGCAGCGGAATCGAGCAACTGGCACAGGCGCCGTGCCATCTGGTCCTGGTGGGGGGTCATAAGGTAATGCCTTTGGCGCGCAGAGCTTGCGACAGGGTGTGGATGGCCCGGGAACAGTGCGTCTTCACGCTGCCTTCCGAGCAGCCCATGGTCCGCGCCGTCTCGGCCACATCCATCTCCTCCCAGTAACGCAGGATGAATGCTTCACGTTGACGGCGGGGCAGGCGCTCGATCTCGGCCTCGATCAGGCGCAGGGTCTGGGCGCGGCTGGCTTCATCGGAGGCGTCCTCGGTACGGCGGTCGTCGGCGTTGGCCAGCAGGCTCTCCAGGGGATCGACATCCTCGTCGCCGTCCTGACTGCCGACGCCAGGCAGGGACGAGAACAGGCTGACCCAGGTGCGCCGCACCTTCTGGCGACGGAAGTGGTCGTGGGTGGCGTTCTGGAGGATGCGCTGGAAGAGGGGGGCCAGTTCGGCCACGGGGCGGTCGGAATACTTTTCGACGAGCTTGAGCATGGCGTCCTGGACAATGTCCAGCGCAATGTCGTCGTCGCGCACGGTGTAGACCACCTGCTTGAAGGCCCGGCGCTCGACCGAGGCGAGAAATTCCGATATTTCCGGTCGGGTCGCCATAGGCTGTTGATGGTAGCATGCCGGGGTGCGTGCGACCCTGCCGGGCCGCGTGCATGCTGCCATGCTGGCTGCCCACAAGGCGTCGGGGTGCTGCAGGGACTGGTCGGATCGCCGGGCGTCATGTGCCCGCTGGCGGCCGGACAGGTCAGGGAGGATCCATCGGGGTCTTCCTGGAACAGGGAACCTGCCGTTGTCAGGGTCTGTCTCGGGGCGGAGGCATGTGCCGCACCGGGGCCGGCGGACGGTGGGGCAATCTGAGCGAGGAGCAAACAAAAATGGAACTTACCGGCGCGGAAATCGCCATCCGTTGTCTGGAAGAAGAGGGCGTCAAGCACATCTTCGGTTATCCGGGGGGCGCCGTTCTCTACATCTACGACGCACTGTATTCCAACCGCAATATCCAGCACATCCTGGTGCGTCACGAGCAGGCTGCCGTCCACGCGGCCGACGCCTACTCCCGCACCACGCAGGAAGTCGGTGTCTGTCTGGTGACCTCCGGCCCCGGCGTCACCAACGCCGTCACCGGCATCGCCACGGCCTACATGGATTCGGTGCCGATGGTGATCATCAGCGGTCAGGTGCCCACCAATGCCATCGGTGAGGACGCCTTCCAGGAATGCGACGCGGTGGGCATCACCCGGCCCTGTGTCAAGCACAACTTCCTGGTCAAGGACGTGCGCGACCTGGCAGCCACCATCAAGAAGGCCTTCCACATTGCCCGTACCGGTCGGCCCGGTCCGGTGCTCATCGACATTCCGAAGGATGTCTCGCGCGACCGCTGCGGGTTCTCCTACCCGAAGACCGTGGCCATGCGCTCCTACAACCCCGTGGTCAAGGGGCACCAGGGGCAGCTCAAGAAGGCCATGCAGCTCATCCTGGCGGCCGAGCGCCCGCTCATCTACGTGGGCGGCGGCGTCATCCTGGGCAATGCCTCCAAGGTGCTGAACGAGCTGGTCGATCAGCTGGGCTTCCCGTGCACCACCACGCTCATGGGTCTGGGTGCCTACCGTTCCAGCGACTCCAAGTGGATCGGGATGCCCGGCATGCACGGCACCTATGAAGCCAACATGACGATGCACCACTGCGACGTGCTGGTGGCCATCGGTGCCCGCTTCGATGACCGCGTCATCGGCAATCCGAAGCATTTTGCGCAGATCTCGCGCAAGATCATCCACATCGACATCGATCCGTCGTCCATCTCCAAGCGCGTCAAGGTCGACGTGCCCATCGTGGGGGACGTGGGCGAGTGCATGACCTCGCTGCTGGACCTGCTGGAAGCCTCGTTCAGTGCGGGTGCCGGCACCAACAGCAAGGCACTGCAGAGCTGGTGGGCACAGATCAACGAGTGGCGCAAGCGGGACTGCCTGGCCTACGACCGCGAAAGCCCGAAGATCAAGCCGCAGTTCGTGGTCGAGAAGCTCTGCCAGGTCACGCACGGCGACGCCATCATCACCTCCGATGTGGGGCAGCACCAGATGTTTGCGGCGCAGTACTACCGCTTCGACAAGCCGCGCCGCTGGGTCAATTCCGGCGGTCTGGGCACGATGGGCGTGGGTCTGCCGTTCGCCATGGGGGCGGTGCTGGCCAATCCGGACGTGCCGGTGGCCTGCATCACCGGTGAAGGCTCCATCCAGATGTGCATCCAGGAGCTGTCCACCTGCACGCAGTACAACCTGCCGGTCAAGATCATCAACCTGAACAACGGTTCGCTGGGCATGGTGCGGCAGTGGCAGCAGATCGAGTACGAAGGGCGCTATTCCCAGTCGTACCTGCAAGCGCTGCCCGATTTCGTGAGGCTGGCCGAGGCCTATGGCCACGTCGGCATCCGCGTCGAGCGGCCCGAGGATGTGGAAGGGGCGCTGCGCGATGCCTTCGGCAAGTACAAGGACCGCACGGTGTTCATCGACTTCGTGATCGATCCCACCGAGAACGTCTGGCCGATGGTTCAGGGCGGCAAGGGCCTGACCGAAATGCTGCTGGGCGCAGAAGACCTCTGACAGGACAGGAGCCGACATGAAACACATCATTTCCGTGCTGCTGGAAAACGAGCCGGGGGCACTCTCGCGCGTGGTCGGGCTGTTCTCGGCCCGGGGTTACAACATCGAGTCGCTCACCGTGGCGCCCACCGAGGACGCCTCGCTGTCGCGGATGACCATCGTCTCCAGCGCCTCGCACGACACGCTGGAGCAGATCACCAAGCACCTGAACCGCCTCATCGATGTGGTGAAGGTGCTGGAGCTGACCGAGGCGCCGCACATCGAGCGCGAGCTGATGATGGTCAAGGTCCGTGCGGTGGCCAGCAAGGACCGCGACGAGATGAAGCGGATGGCCGACATCTTCCGCGGCCACATCATCGACGTGACCGACAAGGCCTACACCATCGAGCTGACGGGCGACTCGTCCAAGCTTGACGGCTTCCTGGCCGCGCTGGGCGAGGCGGTGATCCTGGAGACCGTCCGCACCGGCAGCTGTGGCATTGCCCGCGGCGAGCGGGTACTGAAGCTGTAGACCCCGCAACAGGGGCGCACGGGCAGTCCTGCGCGCCCCGCACTTCCCCTTGTCTGCGGCGGGGTGGGCCACCCGGGGGCTCCTGGGGACGGTTTACACTCTGTCGCAGGTGACGTTTTTTTGATTTTCCTGGCCGTGGCCGGGCCCTCGGGCCCGCGTGGCGGCCGGAATCCACCGACCAAGGATTTCCATTCCCATGAAAGTTTTCTACGATAAGGACACCGACCTCAAGCTGATCAAGAGCAAGAAGGTCGCCATCATCGGCTACGGCTCGCAGGGGCATGCCCATGCGCTCAACCTGAAGGATTCGGGTGTGGACGTGACGGTGGGCGTGCGCGTCGGCGGCCCGTCCGATGGCAAGGCCCGTGCGGCCGGCCTGAAGGTGGCTTCGGTGGCTGATGCCGTCAAGGGCGCCGACTTCGTGATGATCCTGATGCCGGACGAGCACATCGCCGCCGCCTACAAGGCCGACATCGAGCCGAACCTGAAGGAAGGTGCGGTGCTGGCGTTCGCGCACGGCTTCAACGTCCACTACGGTCAGGTGCAGCCACGTGCCGACCTGGACGTGGTGATGGTGGCGCCCAAGGCCCCTGGCCACACGGTGCGTGGCACCTACGCCGCTGGCGGCGGTGTGCCCATGCTGATCGCCGTCCACCAGGACAAGTCCGGCGCTGCCCGTGACCTGGCGCTGTCGTATGCCGCTGCCATCGGCGGTGGCCGTGCCGGCATCATCGAGACCAACTTCCGCGAAGAGACTGAGACCGACCTGTTCGGCGAGCAGGCCGTGCTGTGCGGCGGTGTGGTCGAGCTGATCAAGGCAGGCTTCGAGACGCTGACCGAGGCGGGCTATGCCCCCGAGATGGCCTACTTCGAGTGCCTGCACGAGCTGAAGCTGATCGTGGACCTGATCTACGAAGGCGGCATTGCCAACATGAACTACTCCATCTCCAACAACGCGGAGTATGGCGAGTACGTCACCGGCCCGCGCGTCATCACCGCCGAGACCAAGGCCGAGATGGCCCGGGTGCTGAAGGACATCCAGACCGGCGAATACGCCAAGTCCTTCATCCTGGAAACCCGCGCTGGTGCCCCGGTGCTGGAGTCGCGCCGTCGCCTGAACGCCGAGCACCCGATCGAGGTGGTGGGCGACAAGCTGCGCGCGATGATGCCGTGGATCAAGGCCAACAAGCTGGTCGACCGCTCGAAGAATTGAGCATTGATCCCTGTCCGATGACCCTGAAGGCAGCTTTTGCCCGGCGTGCGCTCCGCGCAGCGGGCAGGGCTGGCCCCGGTGGGGTCTCGGACCACTGGCAGAGCCTCTTTCCAGGATCTTCCCGGAAAGGGGCTCTGTCACATTTCATTCCGCCGCCCGGCTCCCGCCACGGCGTGGTGGCAGGCCCTCGGCGTCGTGGCCACCGGGCGGCTGCGGCTTGCATCGCCGGACATCCGGCGCTCTAATCAGGACCATGAGCCAGAACACGATCTCCCCATCGGGCGCCAGCGCCACTGCGGGCGGCCATACGCACTTGCCTGCCAGCTGGCAGGACTGGATCACCACCAACGTGCTGCGCGGCTGCGAGCGGGCCGACATGCAGCGGATCATGGTCGAGAACGGCTTCGATCCGGTCTTCGCACGCCACGCCATCGAGATCATCGGTGGCATTGGTGAGCGCGTGCAGGACCTGTCCGAGGACGAGCGTACGGCGGCCGTCCAGCAGGGGACGCGCAGACAGCGCTACCAGGCCTCGCCCATCCGCCTCATCTCGCAGCTTCCGCGCTTCACGGTGGCTGACCGCGAGGTGGAACTGGCGGCCGTGATGTCCAATCCCAACATCGCCGTCATCCGGGGGCTTCTGTCCGACGAGGAGTGCGACGAGGTGATCCGCCTGTCGCGCGGCAAGATGAAGACCTCGCAGGTTGTGGACCGCGAAAGCGGCGGCAGCTACGAGAGCAGCGTCCGCAAGAGCGAAGGCAGCCATTTCGAGCGCGGCGAGAACGAACTGGTCCGGCGCATTGAGGCCCGCCTGTCCGCGCTGGTCGATCTGCCCGTCAATCGGGGCGAGCCGTTGCAGATCCTGCACTACGGCCCGGGGGGCGAATACAAGGCCCACCAGGACTTCTTCGAGCCGAAGGATCCGGGCTCGGCCGTGCTCACCCGCGTCGGTGGCCAGCGCATCGGCACCGTGGTGATGTATCTGAATGACGTGCCGGAAGGGGGTGAAACAGCCTTCCCCGACATCGGTTTCTCGGCCAAGCCCATCAAGGGGTCGGCCGTGTACTTCGAATACCAGAACGCCGACGGGCAGCTCGACTATCGATGCCTGCACGCCGGCATGCCTGTGATCCGCGGCGACAAGTGGATCATGACCAAATGGCTGCGCGAGCGGCCCTACGAGCAGTGAAGAGTGCCCGTTCCCCCCGGGGCAAGATCCGCCCCCTGAATGCCCGGCGTGTCCGGTTGCGTCGACACTTCACGGCGGTCGAGATGCCCGTGCAGCCGCCGGACATGCTGCCGCCGCCCGAAGAGGACGTCCAACCCGCAGGCGTGGTGGATGACGCCGCCCACCCGGCCGTACGCCATCGGCGAGCCATCTACCTGCTGCCCAACGCCTTTACCACCGGCAACCTGTTTGCCGGCTTCTATGCCATCGTCATGGCCATGAACGGTGAATTCCAGTGGGCTGCCATCGCCATCTTCCTGGCCATGTTCCTCGACAGCCTTGATGGACGCGTGGCCCGGCTCACCAACAGCCAGAGCACCTTCGGCGAACAGTACGACTCGCTGGCCGACATGATCTCGTTCGGCGCGGCGCCGGCGCTGGTCATCTATTCCTGGGCGCTCACCGGCATGGGCAAATGGGGGTGGCTGGCCGCCTTCATCTACGTGGCGGGCGCCGCCTTGCGACTGGCGCGTTTCAACACCAACATCCAGGTCGTCGACAAGCGCTACTTCCAGGGGCTTCCCAGTCCTGCAGCGGCCGCGCTGGTGGCGGGCCTGGTCTGGCTGGCTACCGACTGGCATGACTCGCGGCTGATCACGGCCACCGGGGGTGAGCTGGGCGGACTGGCCTGGATCATCACCGTCTATGCCGGCCTGACGATGGTCTCCAACTCGCCGTTCTACTCCTTCAAGGACTTCAACCTGCGGCGCAGCGTTCCCTTCGTCGTCCTCATCCTGCTCATGCTGGCGCTGGTGCTGGTGTCTTCCGATCCGCCCGGCATCCTGTTCCTGATCTTCATGGGCTACGGGATCTCGGGTCACGTCACTCAGGTACTGCGTTACCTGAAGCGCCGTCGGCGTAAGGCCGCCGGCCTGACGGGCGGGCAGGGCGGGAACTGACCCTGGCGCACGGCTGACGAGGCTGCCCGAGACCCGGGCAGCCTGCTGCAGGGGGGAGCCGCAGGCGATGGATACCTGCTGTCTCGCGTGCCGGATGCCCGCATGACATGTCTTTGGAGCCTTTGACGCCCGTTGCAAGGCGAAGAAGAAGGCAGGGTCTTGTTTGACCCTGCTTTTTGCGGGGCGATAGAATCGACTTGATGCCCGGCCCGTCCGGGTCCCTGCCTGCCCGCGTGCAGACTGCGTGCGGCAAGGCTGTCATCCTCTTCTGATACGGTACATCCATGCCAGACTCCACGAATACCCAAGGCAAACGTCGCCCCCTGGTGATGGGCAACTGGAAAATGAATGGCAGGCAGGCCAACAACGAGGCCCTGCTGTCGGCGCTCAAGCCCGCCGTGGCCGGCTTCGATACCATCGACGTCGCTGTCTGCCCCCCGTTCCCCTACCTGTCGCAGACGGCCTCGCAGCTGGCTGACAGCAACATCACCTTCGGTGCCCAGAACCTCTCGGCCCAGCAGGATGGCGCCTATACCGGCGAAGTCTCCTCGGGCATGCTGGTGGATCTGAAAGTGCGCTGGGTACTGGTTGGCCACTCCGAGCGTCGCTCGCTCTATGGCGAGACCGACGAGATCGTCGCCGCCAAGACGCAGGTTGCGCTGGACGCCGGCCTCATCCCCGTCATCTGCATCGGCGAGACGCTCGAAGAGCGCAAGACCGGTGACACCGAAGTGGTGCTGGCACGACAGCTTGACGCCGTCCTGCCGGTGATCGAGCGTCACCCGGCTTCGGCCTTTGTGCTGGCCTATGAGCCTGTCTGGGCCATTGGCACCGGCCTCACCGCCACGCCTGAACAGGCACAGGCCGTGCACGCCTTCCTGCGTGACCGCCTCGTCTCCAGCGGCTATGCAGCCGCACCTTCCGTCCGCATCCTCTACGGCGGCTCCGTCAAGGCGGCCAACGCACCCGAGCTCTTCTCGCAGCCGGATGTCGATGGCGGTCTGGTGGGTGGCGCGTCGCTGGTTGCCAATGAATTCGTCGGTATCGCCAAGGCGGCCGTCGACAGCCTCGGAGCTTGAGCCACTCGATGGGTAATCTCTTTCATACGATCGCGCTGGTCCTGCTGATTGTCTCGGCGCTGGGTGTCGTGCTGCTGGTATTGCTGCAACACGGCAAGGGCGCCGACATGGGAGCGGCCTTCGGGTCCGGCTCCTCGGGCAGCCTGTTCGGGGCCAGCGGCTCGGCCAACTTCCTGTCGCGCATGACGGGCATCTGCGCCACGGTCTTCTTCGCCAGCACGCTGGCGCTGGCCTTCCTGGCTCACCCGGGTGGCCAGCACGCTCGCTCCACCAGCGGTGGCAGCAGCGTGATGGAAGGTGTCGACGTGCCGGCGCCGGCTTCGTCGTCGGTGCCCACGCTGCCGGGTGAACAGCCCGCTGCGGCGCCTGCGCAACAGGGCAATGCCGTGCCGGAAGGCCCGGCCGGTGTTGCAGAAAAGTCGGCAGAGGGTGCCCAGGCACCGGCTGGCAAGCAACAATAAGCGCTCGAACGATCGGATTGATCATCCGATCGTTCATGTTGAATCCATCAAATCAGGCTGTAACTGATTTGGGTCAAGGCAGGCAGGGTTTCGCTCAGGCATCATGTTGGACGTCGCAGCACCCATGCCGGCCGGATTGAGGTAATATAGCCCCGGTCCAGCAAGGAGACATGGATGCAGCCGGATTCCGCAGCGTCCTTTGGACGCCCTGTAGAATCTAAGTAGAATGACCCGATTGCCGACGTGGTGAAATTGGTAGACACGCTATCTTGAGGGGGTAGTGGCGAAAGCTGTGCGAGTTCGAGTCTCGCCGTCGGCACCAGAATCACTCTATGGTCCGGCAGATGTTCTGTAGAACGCCTGCCGGTTCATTTATAGGGCTTGCCAACATTATCGGTCCGAGAGGATATGTCATGGATTTGAACAACTATCTACCGGTCCTTCTTTTTCTGTTTGTTGGCTCCCTTGTTGGTATCGGCCCCATGGTGATCGGCAAGCTGCTCGGTCCCTCCCGCCCCGATCCTGAAAAGCTCTCTGCCTACGAATGCGGTTTCGAGGCATTTGGTGACGCCCGGATGCAGGTTGACATCCGCTACTACCTGGTCGCCATTCTCTTCATTCTCTTTGACCTGGAGATTGCCTTCCTGTTCCCGTGGGCGGTCTCTCTGGGCACCATCGGTTTCATCGGCTTCATGTCGATGATGGTCTTTCTCGGCATTCTCGTCATCGGCTTCATTTACGAATGGGGCAAGGGCGCGCTTGACTGGGAGTGACCGGCTGCTGCGTGCCGCCGTCTTTCCTGCCGTGTCCGGGGCTGCCGAGGCTCATCCCGACATGGCTGCCGTTTCGCTGACCATTCCTGCCGAGCATCCGTCTGGTCAACCGTCCATTTTCCTCTGAGTAGGCCCATGAGCATCGAAGGCGTACTGAACGAAGGCTTCGTCACCACCAATGTCGACAAGCTGATCAACTGGACCCGTACGGGCTCGCTGTGGGCCATGACCTTCGGTCTGGCCTGTTGTGCCGTCGAGATGATTCACGCCGGCGTCTCGCGTTACGACCTGGACCGCTTCGGCGTCATCTTCCGGCCCAGTCCCCGTCATTCGGACGTCATGATCGTGGCCGGTACGCTGTGCAACAAGATGGCGCCGGCCCTGCGCAAGGTCTATGACCAGATGCCCGAGCCGCGTTGGGTCATCTCCATGGGCTCCTGTGCCAACGGCGGCGGCTACTACCACTATTCCTACTCGGTCGTGCGGGGCTGTGATCGCATCGTGCCCGTCGACATCTACGTGCCGGGCTGTCCGCCCACGGCCGAGGCGCTGATCTACGGCATCATCCAGCTGCAGCGCAAGATCCGTGAAACCAACACCATTGCGCGTCGCTGATCATGAGTACCGAAACCCTGGTTGCTGCCCTTCAGGACGCTCTCGGTGAGCGCATCCTGGGCCTGTCCACCGCCCTCGGCGAGGTCACGATCGAGATCAGCGGCGACTGCCATCACATCGTCTGCGAGCGCCTGCGCGATGACCCGCGTCTGGGCTTCGAGGTGATGATCGACCTCTGTGGCATCGACTATTCCACCTACGGCAATGCCGAATGGGATGCCCCGCGCTTCGCCGTGGTGATGCAGCTGCTCAGCATCCGGCACAACCATCGCGTGCGACTGCGTTCGTTCTGTATGGACGATGAGGCGCCGATGGTCGAGACTGTCACCGACCTGTGGCCCTGTGCCAACTGGTTCGAGCGCGAAGCGTTCGACCTCTTCGGCATCGTCTTCTCCGGCCACCCCGATCTGCGCCGCATCCTGACCGACTACGGTTTCATCGGTCACCCGTTCCGCAAGGATTTCCCCATCTCGGGCTACACCGAGATGCGCTACGACGAGAAGCAGCGCCGCGTCGTCTACCAGCCCGTCACCATCGAGCCGCGCGAGAACGTGCCGCGCGTCGTCCGCGAAGCCCAGTACGCAGGCGGTACCACGCGCAACGAGCAGTGAGACGAACATGGCCGAGATCAAGAACTACACCCTGAACTTCGGGCCGCAGCACCCGGCGGCCCACGGCGTGCTGCGCCTGGTGCTGGAGATGGACGGCGAGGTCGTGCAGCGTGCCGATCCGCACATCGGCCTGCTGCACCGGGCCACCGAGAAGCTGGCCGAGCAGCGCACCTACCTGCAGACACTGCCCTACATGGATCGTCTCGACTACGTGTCCATGATGTGCAACGAGCACGCCTACGTGCTGGCCGTCGAGAAGATGCTGGGCATCGAGGCGCCCATCCGCGCGCGTTACATCCGCGTGATGTTCGACGAGATCACCCGCATCCTGAACCACCTGATGTGGATCGGCTCGCATGCGCTGGACGTGGGTGCCATGGCCGTCATCCTCTACGCCTTCCGTGAGCGCGAGGCGCTCTTCGACTGCTACGAGGCAGTCTCGGGCGCACGGATGCACGCGGCCTACTACCGTCCCGGCGGTGTGGACGGCGACCTGCCGGGCACCATGGCCAAGTACAAGGCAGGCGGCAAGGGGGGCATCTCCGAGAGCCGCGCCAAGGCGCTGAACCTTGATCGCCAGGGGTCGCTGCTGGACTTCATCGAATCCTTCACCGACGTGTTCCCCACCTGCGTGGACGAGTACGAGACGCTGCTCACCGACAACCGGATCTGGAAGCAGCGTCTGGTGGGCATCGGCGTGGTCGAACCCGAGCGTGCCAAGGCGCTGGGTCTCACCGGCCCGATGCTGCGGGGTTCGGGCGTGGTCTGGGATCTTCGCAAGTTCCAGCCCTATGCCGTCTACGACAAGGTCGATTTCGACATCCCGGTGGGCGTAAACGGCGATTCCTACGACCGCTACCTGGTGCGCGTCAACGAGATGCGCCAGAGCAACCGGATCATCCGCCAGTGCGTCGAGTGGCTGCGGGCCAACCCGGGCCCCATCATGATCGACGACTACAAGGTGGCCCCGCCCAAGCGTGTTGCCATGAAGAGCAACATGGAAGAGCTGATCCACCACTTCAAGTACTTCACCGAAGGCATGCACGTGCCCGAGGGCGAGGCCTACGCGGCGGTGGAGCATCCGAAGGGCGAGTTCGGCATCTACCTGGTGTCCGACGGCGCCAACAAACCCTACCGCATGAAGATCCGTCCGCCCGGCTTCGTGCACCTGCAGGCGCTGGACGAGATGTCGCGCGGTCACATGCTGGCTGACGTCGTCACCCTCATCGGCAGCCAGGACATCGTTTTCGGAGAGATCGATCGATGACGGCCACCAAAGCCATTCCGGTCAAACGTCTGCTGTCGGCCCAGGCCTACCAGCTCATCGACCGCGAGATCGCCAAGTACCCGGCGGACCAGAAACAGTCGGCGGTGATGGGTGCGCTCACCATCGCCCAGGACGAAGTGGGCTGGGTGTCGCCCGCCGTCATCGAGGACGTGGCTGACTACCTCTCCATGCCGCCCATCGCGGTCTACGAGGTCGCCACCTTCTACAACATGTACAACCTCGAAGAGGTTGGCACCTGGAAGATCGGCGTCTGTACCTGTCTGCCGTGCGCGCTGCGCGAGGGTGACAAGGCCGGCGAGTACCTGAAGCAGAAGCTGGGCATCGACTTCGGCGAGACCACGCCCGACGGGCGCTTCACGCTGATCGAGACCGAGTGCCTGGGTTCGTGCGCCGATGCCCCGATCTGCCTGATCAACGACAAGCGGGTCGAGAGCTTCATGGACAACGCGAAGCTGGATGCGCTGATCGATGAACTGAGGAACAAGGAGCGTCACTGACCATGGACAGGAACCTGCAGATTGACGCCCGTGTCCAGGAGACGTGCTTCCATGGGCGGCACATCAACCCGCAGATCTTCGCGGGGCTGAACTCGGCCGACGGCTGGACGCTTGAGCAGTACGAGGCGCGCGGCGGCTATCAGGCACTCAAGCGTGTCCTGCTGGGGGCAGATGGCAAGCCGCCGATGACGCCCGAGGAGGTCATCGCCGAAGTGAAGGCCTCCGGACTGCGGGGCCGGGGCGGCGCGGGCTTTCCCACCGGCCTGAAATGGAGCTTCATGCCGCGGCAGTTCCCGGGTCAGAAGTACCTTGTCTGCAACTCCGACGAGGGTGAGCCGGGTACCTTCAAGGACCGCGACATCCTGCGCTACAACCCGCACATCGTCATCGAGGGCATGA
>ERZ773010.595-NODE-595-length-24943-cov-4.424180_pt1 | contig 24943 bp, 17 predicted proteins | sample MGYA00580842_ERZ773010 | MGnify/ENA primary metagenome ERZ773010 (study PRJEB29015, sample SAMEA2737982) | human oral metagenome | biome: human oral; feature: human-associated habitat; material: dental | place: China | collected 2107 ...
GACCGAGATGCCGGACTTTGACTTCACCGACATCACCTACCACCGCGCCCGGCAGGTACCGGCGGTCCGGATCGGCCTGGACCGGCCAGAGGTGCGCAATGCCTTCCGGCCGCACACCGTGGACGAGTTGCTGCTCGCTCTCGAACACGCTCGGCAGGCCACCGACATCGGCTGCGTCCTGATCACCGGCAACGGCCCCAGCCCGGTCGATGGCGGTTGGGCCTTCTGCAGCGGCGGCGATCAGCGCATTCGGGGACGGACCGGCTACCGGTATGCCGCTGGGGAGGATGCGTCCACCGCCGACCGGGCCAGAGCCGGCCGATTGCACATTCTGGAGGTGCAGCGCCTCATCCGTTTTCTACCCAAGGTGGTGATCGCGCTGGTCAGCGGCTGGGCTGCCGGTGGCGGGCATAGCCTGCACGTGGTCTGCGATCTGACCATCGCCTCGGCCGAACAGGCCCGGTTCAAACAGACCGATGCGGACGTGGCCAGCTTCGACGGCGGCTACGGGTCGGCCTATCTGGCGCGCCAGGTCGGTCAGAAGCTTGCCCGCGAGGTTTTCTTCCTGGGGGAAACCTATTCGGCCGCCGACGCCTATCGGATGGGTATGGTCAACAGGGTCGTCCCGCACGCCGAGCTTGAGGACGTGGGGCTTGCCTGGGCCGCACGGATCTGCGCAAAGTCGCCGACCGCCCAGCGGATGCTGAAGTATGCCTTCAATCTGGCCGACGACGGGTTGATGGGGCAACAGCTATTTGCCGGTGAAGCCACCCGGCTCGCTTATATGACCGACGAGGCGGCCGAAGGCCGGGATGCCTTCTTGGAGAAACGACCACCGGACTGGTCGGCCCATCCCTATTACTACTGATACTACTGAGCAGCACCGAAGACTCGACCGGAATCCGCCGCGCGGATCGGCGTGAGGGGAAATGGGGACCCGCGGCGAGTCGCTCCCGGTGCAGTGCAAGGATTGGATTTATGCTACGCCCTGACGACGAACTCGCCCCAGATGGCGAGATTGGTCGGCGTGCCAACCGCATCCTGGCGGTGGCTCAGTCCGTGGCTGAACAGGTGCGGAGAGAAGCCGACGATTATGCGCAGAAGCGGCGCCAGGATGCCGATGCGGCCAATGTCGATATCGAACGCATGCATTCTGAAATGGCTCGCCAGTTCAAGGTGGCCGCCGAACTGACGGCTGAGGCCAAACGTTTGGTCGATGGTGCCCGTGCCGATGCGGAGGCCCACCTAGATGTCGCCCTGGGGCAGGCCAACGAGATCACCGTGAGCGCGGAATCTCAGGCGAACGAGGCCCTGCTCGCGGCCCTGGCCGAGGCCGACAAGATCCGTGAAGACGCCCGGCAGCAGGCCGAACAGGTGGTGCAACGCGGTCATGCCGAGGCCGAGCAGGCCCGGTCTGCCGGCGATGCCGAGTTGGCGGCGATCCGGTCGAAGCTTGAGATCGAGCAGCAGCAGGCGGCGGCCCGCATCAAGCAGCAACTGGCCGCCGCCAATGAGCAGGCCGCGCAGATTCTGGCCGCCGCCCGGGAGGGCGCGGAGACAACGACCCAAGAGGCCACCGAGTACGCCAACCAACTCCGGGCCAAGGCCGAGCAAGGGGTGGGTGAGGCCAAACAGCAGGCGGCCGAGCTTCTGGCCAAGGCCACCGTCGAGGCGGACAGACGGGTCGCCGAGGCCCGCGAGAGTTGCGATCGCAGCAATACCGAGGCCCAGCAGCAGCTCGAATGGACGAAAAGGACCATCCAGGCAGAAAATACCTTATGCTTGTGTAGTAAAAGGCGACGGCAAAATACAAACCATCGCGGCAGCTTCGATACTTGCGAAAACCTACCGCGATGCCTATATGGAAGATCTTGCCCAGCAGTTCCCTGAATACCATTGGCAGCAAAACAAAGGCTATCCCACCCCTGAACACCGCAAAGCTATCGCCGAACACGGTGCCACTGAGCACCACCGCAAAACGTTTCAGTTACTGCCCGTGGAACAGTTGAGTTTGTTTTAAAAATGCCTGAGAGTTAGTTTTCAATTTAATATAAATTTCTCTTTTCTCAACTTGTCTCTTAACTCGTCGTATCTACCTCGAATTAAATATTTATCTCCACTCTCATCAAAGGCTTTCCACATCTTCTCTCTCAATTCACTATTGTAAATTCGTTTGTCAAAATCACCCAGTGCGATTAACGTTTCGCAAGCGGGAGTATATTCACTTTCGCAAGCACAATTCAGATAATACACTGCTTTTCTTAAACCTTTGGAATCTTCAGATATGGAATAAAAGTCAGCTATCATCATTTGAGCGGGAGGGAAGTCCATATCGGCAGCTTCTTTCACCATTTTCATTCCTTTGAGGAAGTCTTGTGGTATAATCTCTGTTGCGTAATGCCCTTCTGATGTTGCAATTCCCCACATAAATACGTATTTAGGTCGTTTCAAATCTTTCAGTTTCTTTACCATATTAATAATGTACTGACCCTCTGTATCATATTTCTTTCGATTCAGATAGTAAAAGAACAACTTCTCGCACGATTCGCTATCTCCTTTCTCACACTTGGCTTCTACCATAGCTAATTTTTCATCCTCAGAATAGGTTTCCTTTGCTTGCTTTTCTTGACTGTAGGCTACTATCCCGATTAAGGATAGTAAGAGTGTTAAAATAGAATGTTTCATAAAGTATTTATTGTAAGCGTTATAATTATACATTGTTGTTCTCTAAAAATTCAAAACTAATCTCGCATTACTTTATCTAATAGTGTTTTATAATCTTTTACAACACCGTAAACAATATCTTTGCTTTGGCTAATTGCTTCAAAATGGCGCAATGCACATTCCAATTTAACATCTTCTGCACTTCGCAGTTGTGAGCGTTGCCAATCATTACCTTTGGTTTCAGCTACAAAATAAATATGTTTTACATTATTTTCTTTGAAAGCTATAGCCCAGTCAGGATTGTAGTTCCCCATAGGGGTATTGATATAAAACCCTCGCGGCAGTTTGGTATAGACAACCACCTCTTGCTGTTTTTCCAATTCAGTAGCAAAATTCTTCTCTACTCCCTCACTATCTACTACTACAAGGTCGTATAGCGATTTGTTACTTTCAATAGCATTGATACCGAGTTTGCCTCGCAAGGTCGATTCAGTAAAAATATCAGTGCTATAGGTGTTGTTTGTTTTTTCATACACTATCTGCTGCACCACTGCCATTGCTTTTTCGTCATTGATAATGTTACTTACTTTGCGAATAAACTCTTCAGGATTCACTTTAAACTGATAGAAAGTATCAGGGCGGATACCTTTTAGAATTGCTACAATAGTGCGCCTTGTAAGCCCTGTTGCATTTACCAGTTTACCTATCAAATCATATCTTACATTACTACTTACGCTTTCGTTCACTTTCAGATTTTCAGACGTAACAGCTTCCATAGCGGTACCTTGTAGCAAAGCTTCTTTACTTTCAATTTTATTCATTGCTCCTTGCTCTACTACCATACGTATTTTAGTAACGGTTAGTCTCTTATCAATAGCCTCAATAGCCTTTCCTATCAAATCAGAGGTTTTGAAATCTACCTTATAGAAAGTTTTGACATTGATACGTTTCCACAGTTCCTGAAACTCTTTGCGTTTGAAACGTTCTTCTACAAAGTTAGCTATTTTGGGCTTGCGAGCATCTTCAGGCTTGATACTATCGGGATTAAACACTTTATCCAAAGTATCTATTATTCCCTCTTTGATAGGAGCAAGAGTTTCACCAAAGTCAAGCGTTCCATCTGCTTTAGCGATGTGGTAGCTATTAGTAAGCATCCCGCCTTCTATGTAATCGCGTTTGATAAGTTGGTCATAAATTTTTAGGGCTTGATTTTCACTTATGGTTACTTTGCTACCATCGGTATTAGTAAAAGTACGCCCTACAAATAGCTGAGGGGTTACCTTTACAGGGCGGTCGCCTACTGCTTCAGCAATTTCTTTCTGTAATTGCTTAGAGAACTGCTCGTAACTTTCACTGGCTATAACTGTAAGAATATTGGTGTCAAATACCCCCTCTTTGCCTAATAACTCAGCATCTTGGCGCACCCCGTGTTTATCTACACAAAGGCGCATCCCACGCCCTATCTCTTGCCGTTTGCTTATCTCGCTATTAGCATTTTTGAGGGTGCAGATTTGAAAAATGTTAGGATTATCCCACCCTTCCCTCAAGGCTGAGTGCGAAAAGATAAAACGGGTAGGTTCTTCAAAACTCAATAGACGTTCTTTATCTTTCATTATCAGGTCGTAAGCACTTACATCATCGCTTCCCCCCTCTGATTTCTTATCTTTTGAATCAATAAAGTTACCTTTCTTGTCTTTTGAAAAATAGCCATTGTGCACCTGTTCGGCACGAAACTTCTTCAAATAATCTAAATAGGCTTTATCATCAAAAAAAGTAGGCTGTAGTTCTTCTATTACATTTGCATATTCCTCTTCAAACATTTGGGCATAGTCCCCTTTTCCCATATTACCTCCTTCGTAAGTACGATATTTGGCTACTTCATCTATAAAAAACAGACTTAACACTTTGATACCCTTGCTAAAAAGCTGTCGTTCGCGCTCTAAATGGGTTTTGATAGTTTCCCGTATTTGGGTACGACGCATTACTGCTTCAGTTATCTCTCCTACCGCCTCTCCTTCTTGCAGTACTAAGCCATTGAGAAAACGAACAGTCCCTGCACGCCCATCGATACTCTGCACTATAAAGTTGTCCTTATACTCTTCTAATTGGTTGCTGTGTTCATAGAGGTTAAAACCTTCCGAAACTAAACGGGTTACTTGCTTAGTGTTAGAAGTGGTACCTATATCAAAACGCAGACGCGCCTGAGGATTACCTTTACTAATTACAATTTCTTCCAGATACACATAGCTATTAGTAGCCGTACTACCTAACTGATGAATCCCTTTTACCTCAATCTTTTTCACTAAATATTGATTATACGCATCGATGGCATCGAGGCGGTACACCATATTGAGCACTTCGCGGTGCGTAGCCGAGTAGCGCAAAGTAAATAGTGGATTGAATTGCTTAAGGGCTTTGGCAGTAGCTGCCCCTGCTGCTCGTTGAGGCTCATCGATGATAATAATAGGATTGGTTTGGGCTAAGACATCTATAGGACGCCGACTTCTAAAATCATCACGCTTAGAGAAGATGATACGGGCGGCTTCGTTCCCTGAGCGTCCCTCCTGATTTTTCTCTTCGTTGAACGAACTGTTGAACGCTTGCGTATTGATAATCATCACGTGCATTTTGTCATCGTCGGCAAAGGCTTGTATTTTGGGAAGTTGTTTAGAGTTGTAAATAAAGTATTGGATATGTTGTACACTTCCATTTTCGTTTTTGTACTCATTGGCAAAATGGTCTCTCATTATCTCAAAACTCTTATACACCCCTTCGCGTATGGCAATACTCGGTACTACAATGATAAACTTACTCCACCCATAGTGTTTGTTCAGCTCGTACATCGTTTTGATATAGGTATAGGTTTTGCCCGTACCTGTTTCCATTTCAATGGTGAGCTGCACCCCTTCGCCCTCCAGTTCGCCAGTGCTTCTAATGTTTTGGTCTGTTTGCAACGGACGTATATTAGCAGCTATATCATTGCGTTGGATAGCCAAAGGAGTATTGCCAAATCCTACTTGTTTCAAAGAGACTTCGTCAGCACGACTGCCCATATCCATAATGTATTCGGCATTGTTGCTATTATTAGGTTGCCCTGCAAAGGCTTTTACCACACATTGGGCTGCCTCTTCCTGAAATTGCTGATGTTTGAATTGTAACTTCATAGCCTTATATCACTCTAATTTTGTCCATCGCTTCTTTTTCGTCCCAACCGAGATGTTGTTTAAAAATCTCAAAGATGTTGATTTTGTGTTTATCTTCACTAAAACAACTATCGCGGAAGAGCACCCGCAAGCTTACCTTGCTTGCCATCGCTTTTACTACTGCTTCGCTTACGTTTTCAGCAAAGCAAGCTACAAGGTCGCCATCATTTACGTTGTAGAGGCGGCAGCCGTCTATTTCCTCTGTACTGATAGGCAGCGAGAGCGGCACCCCCCAACTGAGCATCGCCCCAAAAAGAAGGTCGAGGTCGTTGCGATCTTCTTTGATGTTAGTAGCAAAGAGGTCTAATTGCACTTGGTCGTACTCATTAGGGTGACGGTTTACCTCGTTAAAATTACTGTCGGCAAGGCGCAACACACGAAAGCCCATATCAAGATCTTGGGCTGTTGGGTTTTCGGCTTTTATTTTTTGTCCTGCACGGCGTATCCGCTCTTTGGCTATTTCGGGTATAGAGGCATAGCCCGCTTTGCGTGCCTCACTATTTTCAGGAGTTGCCTCGTTGAGTTGCACACAGATATACTTGCGCTTGCCTCCATCTTCTACATTCAATTGCATTACCGCGTGAGCAGTAGTAGCAGAGCCTGAAAAGAAATCGAGAATTAAGGAGTCGGGATTTGAACTTATTTGGATAAGATCGAATAAAAGCCCTAAAGGTTTAGGATTAGTAAAAAAACGTTCAGCTTTAAAAATGTTTTCTAATTCTCGAGTTCCATTACCACTTGAATATTCAGGTTTATAAAACAGAGTTTTAGGTTTCTTACTTGGAAGATCTCCTATTTCTGGTCTTTGTTTTTTATACAAAGAAATACTCGATTTAGAACGATTGACGATAATCTCATTAGGATTAGTTCGCACTCTTTCACTTCCCCAACGCCAGCTTGCCTCACGCCCTTTCACACGAGGCAAGATGGCAATACCAACGCCAGCTTTTTCTTGCTTATCAATATACTTATAAAGATACTCATCATTAAAAATCTTTGCTGAAGTATCATAGAACTTATTAAGTTCTTCCACTGGAGGAATAAAAATTGAATTATCTTCTTTCACGAAAATAGGGTACCAAAGCTTGGGACGATGGTCTCGAGGAGAGTTTGTTCCTGTACTTACAAGCCCTGCTCCTTGTTTAAAGTAGCCAACATTATCAATACTCCATTCAAATTCAGCTTCTTCTTCATCAACTGGCAAATCATTAAAAATTACGTTATCTTTATTTTTAGCATAAACCAATGTATACTCATGAGTGCCTGCAAAACCGAATTGATCTTGATTCCCTTTAAGATTCATAATAGTAGGTAGCTCAGCTACAAAATTCCCCTCCCCAAACACCTCATCGCATATTTTTCTAAGGTTATGAACCTCGTTGTCGTCAATAGAAATAAAAATCACCCCGTCTTCGGTCAGTAGCGAGCGCGCTATGAGTAGGCGGGGGTATATCATCGAGCACCAATCGGAGTGAAAACGCCCGTTAGTGCGGTTGTTTTTGCGGTAGCGGTTACCTTCTTCGTCTATATCACCGCTATCGAGGTCTTCCTCTGCTTGCGAGCGGGCAAAATCATCATCATACACAAAATCGTTACCTGTGTTGTAAGGAGGGTCTATATAAATCATCTTTACCTTGCCCATATAGCCTTGTTGCAAGAGTTTAAGCACTTGCAGGTTGTCGCCCTCTATATAGAGGTTCTCGGTAGTATCCCAGTCTACCGAGTCTTCAGGCACAGGGCGTAGGGTTTGGCTTGTCGCTTTATTAGCCTCAAGTCGTGCACCTTGTTTGCCTGCCCACGTAAATTGGTAACGCTCGTGGTTTTCATCAGCAATGTTTTCGCCTAAAAGTTGCTTAAGGGCGTCCCAATCCACTACTTGTTGTAATTCGCCTTGCTCATTTTTCACTTCGGTAAAACAAGCTGGAATAAGCTGTTTAAGGGCTTCGAGGGTATGAGATTGAGGGGTAGCTTCGGTGTTTAGTTTGTTAGGAGTCATACGGATACTATTTTAGTGAGTTTTTGTTCTTGTTCAGTAATCAGATTTTTCAGTTGCTTTGCCTGAGTGTTCATCGTTACTTGTAGGTTAAACTGTTTTTCGTTGCGTATTTTGTTTTGCAAGGCTACCAATTGCTTATGTAGGTTGTTGAGTTCTTTTCGCAAGGCGCTAGCAGACAGATAAGCCGTTTCGGTAGTGGTATGTAAGCCCGACACTTGTCCTAATAAGTAGGCATATACACTATCCATATCCTGCCCCCGAATGCATAGTGGCTTATTTTTCAACTCCTCAGCAGCAAGGGTCTCTATATGAGCGCTACAGCTTACAAAGCTTGAGGTTACCGTTTTTAGCTGCATCACTACATCTGTGCGGTCAGGGTATTGTAGCACAAATAGGGTATGGCGAGGAATAAGCGCATCTATTTCCAACAGTAGTGTAGGGTCTATCTTAGCTGTCTTTACAAGGCAATGAAAAACATCTATCTCTTGCACTTGCTCTCCTGTGGCTATCTTTAGTGTATTGGGGTGCAACTTGTACAACCAAGTAATATTTTCAAACGCATCTGTCAGAAATTGCTTGAGTGCATTTATACGTTGGGGTTTAGCGCGCTTGTAAAAGGCATTCTTAGGCACTGTCTTAGCTACTAAGACAGTAGCTGGAAAATCTAATATATTCGTCATTCCTTATGCTTCAATACTAAAAAGGTTATCAATTCAAAATCGTCAAGTCCTTTGATATTGTTTTCTAAAGCAGTAGTCTCACCCATCGAAAAAAGACTGTCTATATCGCGTTCTTCTTTTACACTAATAATACTCTCTACAGCTTTTTGTAGCAGGTGGCTATAGTGTTGCATTTTATGCCCATCTTTAGTTTCTTTATTAAACTGCTTACAAAGAGCTTTTTCAGGTTGGTTTTTACCCTTGCACACTAATCGCAGAGTGTCTAACAAGGTTTTAGGTGATAGATGATTGCAGTACACTGTACCATCATTTTGTAGATATACCATATAGAAAGGGTGCAATAAGTTAGTGCGCTCAATATTAACTGCATCATTTCTGTTTTTCAGTATATAGATAACCCCTGGTGGAGCTAAAGGAGTTGCCTCGACTACAGCACTCATTCCAAAAGGAGTGAGATCCATATTAGGATGCTCCTTATTGTAGGCTATAAGGTCTAAGCGAAATTCATTGAGTCCCAAATCCATAATAGAGATGACTGAGCCCATTTCTTCCAAATCTACCACTTCATTTTGTAAGCGTTCAAGCTGGTTACGGCGGTACTCAAGGTCGCCTTTTTCTTCATTTGAGAGCAGGTTATCATCGCCCGTAGAAGTCAATACCGATGCTTTCATACGATTTTCCACTCGGGCTTTGAGATTTATATAGTCATCTAAAGATACATCAGGCCAATAGTTTACAAGCTGTATGTAGCTGTTTTGCGAACCTATACGATCTATACGCCCAAAACGCTGAATGATACGCACAGGGTTCCAGTGTATATCATAGTTGATAAGATAATCGCAGTCTTGCAAGTTCTGCCCTTCCGAGATACAATCGGTAGCAATAAGCACATCTATCTCTTCGTGTACATCAGGGTAAAGGGCTGCTTTATCTTTAGAACGAGGTGAAAAAAGGGTAAGAGCCTTATTGAAATCTAAACCTTTTTTGAGTTTTAGCGTACTGCGTGCTTCTATTCCCCCTGTAACAAGTACTGTGTTGAGTTGGTGTCGTTCCTTAATAGGAGTAGCAATATTTTTATAAATATATTCAGCCGTATCCGAAAAGGCTGTAAAGATGATTACTTTCTTATTACCTTCGTTAATAGGATTTTGCCACTTATGACGAAGGTCATCTAAGAGTAATTGAAGCTTGCTATCGTGCTCAGGGGTAATATTTTGCAATAGTTGTGTAAGGAGTTTTAATACCTCTTGGTCAGCTTGCAAGTGGCGTTGCCAACTGAGGTAATCCATATCGGCAAGGTCAATAGTTTTTTTACCACCTCCTATAAAAAGGTCGTCTGTAGCATCGTCTAAATCGAGGTCGTTTGAAAGGTCAAAATCGTCAACAGCGGTAGCAACCCCTTGCTTCATCTGCTCAATCTTAGCAATAGCACTATTTATCACTTGTTTGATGCGCTCTAAGGTTAGCTGAAACGAATAGACAGAACTTTCTAATCGTTTTAGTAAGTTGATACACATTAGGCGACGTACTCCTTTTTCACGCCCCGCTATACTGAGTCCGCTAATACTTCCATCATCATTAAGCGTTTGGTATTTACCCAATCTGCTCGGCAATATAAAGTCTGAAGGAGTATAGATAGCTAAATTTAACTTGTTGATTTCTATAAAAATTTTGTTGTACGAAATAGTACCATTGAGGGTAGTAAGTTGTGGTCGCCTTGATATAACGGGCAATCGTTGTGGGAACGAACCTATATCAGCAGTATTGTAATACTGCTGAATATGTTTGCGCGAACGGGCTATGGTAACACTATCAAGCACTTCAAAGAAATCAAAACTCAATTCGGTAAGAAGTCTTTCTGTAGTTCGCTCCTCTTCAGGCAATCTCGACCATTGGTTATACACACCTTGGGCTTTTCGAAAAATATCATCAATAGAACTTTCTGTTTTGAGAAGTTTTTCTAATTGTTGAGGCTTACCTTCATAAGCCAATTGTAGTTGGTTTTTGAGGTCATTAAAACCATTGTTTACAGGGGTAGCCGAGAGCATCAGCACTTTGGTTTTCACCCCCTTGCACACTACTTGGTTCAACAGTCGAAGGTAGCGGTTTTCGCGTGGGTTCTCATCGTTCTCATCTGTAGTTATTCTACCACCATTGCGGAAATTATGGCTTTCGTCAATCACCACAAGGTCATAGTTGCCCCAATTTATTTTTGATAAATCTATACCATTACTATTGCCGCGTTCACGCCCCAAATCACTGTGGAATAACACATCATAACGCAAGCGGTCTCCTGCCAACGGATTATTTTTGTAATTGTTCTTATAGGTAGCCCAGTTATCGTGTAGTTTTTTAGGACAAAGTACCAACACCGATTTATTTCTGTTTTCGTAATACTTAATAACACTTAGTGCTGTAAAGGTTTTGCCTAAACCTACACTATCGGCAAGTATACAACCGTTGTATTTCTCTAATTTATTGATAATAGCAAGGACTGCATCTTTCTGAAAATTGTACAGCTTTTTCCAAATAAGCGATTCTTTAAAACCAGTAGCTTCATTAGGCAGTACATCTTCTGAAAGGTCATCGAGAAATTCGCGAAATATGTTGTAGAGTGTAATGATATAAATAAGCTCAGGCGAATTTTCTTTGTAAGCCGTTGTAATACTTTCTATAACCTCTTCAGTAACCACTTGTAGTCGTTTCTGGTCATTCCATAAATTGTTAAATATCTGAAGATAATTCGCTGAATAGGAAGTTCCTAATTTATTAATAAGTGTATAAGCATTATTACCTCTGTCAGTTCCAAGCTCTACTGTGGTGAAGCCATTAAGAGGAGCATAGGCAGTGTTTTCTACCACTCCAAATCCCATCATATTCTCATTTGTACAATTCGATTTAAACTGTACCTTGCGGCGTATCCAGTCAGCACATTCTTTAGCTATGGCTTTTTGTGTTAGCTCATTGCGCAGTTTTATTTCAAACTCTGTACCTGTAAGACTACGCTCTCTGTTAAGACGAGGAATGTAAAACTCACGTTTTTGTTTATCAGCCTTTTCAGTGATAAAAGTAGGGGAAGTAAAAATAAAGCGAAGCTCATCTATCTCTTCTAAAGCTTTTTTGAGTTCTTGGTAAACATAAATAGAAAAACAAGAGGCAGCAATAGAAATTTTGCTACCCTTTTGTATAGTAGCTAAAAGATCCTCGCTCAATGTTTTGTTTACATTATCAATAATTCCTTCCATAGCAAAGAGGCTTCACTTGTTCCGAAGTGAAGAAATAACGCTTGAAAAGCGTGGAACAGCAGCTCTACTCTTTGCAAAAATGAAAATAGTAGCTCATAGCAAAGGAAGACACTATTGCGCTTCCTTTGCTCCATAGGCTAACCTATTCTGCGTTACTGACAAAAATTTTCCAGATTTTTCACGGGTAACAGAATAAAGCTAACGCTTTTTTTTAATATTTTATAGCAGAAATAGAAAAAGCGTGAACTAATTTCTACTCTGTTACCCGTGTGCGTCTGGAATCGCCCAATAACACAGAAATAGATAGCTCACGCCTATAATAGGTGGAGCATTATCCTTTTGTTTCTGTGTTATTTTAAAAATTTTCCAGATTTTTACGAGTAACAGAACAAAAGCTAACGCTTTTAATATATCTTTATTTTGGGTGCATAATTACGACTATTTTTTATACTACACAAGTATTTTAACATTTATTTTTTACACTTGTTTTATAAGAGGTTAGAAGTTAAGGGGTTAGAAAACAGGTGTTAGGTGTTAGGGATTAGGGGAAAAAATAGCAAATTGGTAAATACAAAAAAGCCTCTTCGCTTGGAAGAGGCTTGTAATTCGCTTTTAAGTGCCTGTTTTACTGCTTGTGTAAAAGGACACTGTGAGTAATGCTGTTGCATTTTATGGTGCAAAAGTACAATTATTTTTTTAATCTACCAAAGAATATAATAGACTTTGACAAAGTGTAGGATTAGTTGATAATATCAAAGCCGGTGTATTTTCTGAGGACTTCGGGGACTACAATACCTTCGGGGGTTTGGTAGTTTTCTAAAATGCCTGCTAATACGCGCGGAAGGGCTAATGAACTGCCATTGAGGGTATGCGCTAAGCGGTTCTTACCGTCGGAGTCCTTGAAACGCAATTTGAGTCGGTTGGCTTGGAAGGTTTCGAAATTTGATACTGAACTTATCTCTAACCATTTTTCTTGAGCGGTGGAATATACCTCGAAATCGTAGGTTATGGCTGAAGTAAAGCCTAAATCACCTCCACACAAGCGCAAAATATGGTAAGGGAGTTTCAGTTCGTTGAGGATACCTTTCACGTGTTCTATCATTCCTTCTAATGCCTTGTAAGAATTATCGGGGTGCTCGATGCGCACAATCTCTACTTTGTCGAACTGGTGCAAGCGGTTAAGTCCGCGTACGTGAGCGCCATAGCTACCGGCTTCGCGACGGAAGCAAGGGGTATAGGCTGTACAGCAAATAGGCAAATCGCTTTCGTTTAACAATGTATCGCGGAAGATATTCGTAACAGGCACCTCGGCAGTAGGAATGAGATAGAGATTATCGACCCCTATGTGGTACATCTGTCCTTCTTTATCAGGTAACTGACCGGTACCATAGCCTGAGGCTTCGTTCACCACGTGAGGCACTTGGAATTCGTTGTAACCTGCCTCGGTATTCTTGTCGAGGAAGTAGGTGATGAGGGCGCGCTGTAGTTTAGCGCCTTTGCCTTTGTATACAGGGAAGCCTGCGCCAGTGAGCTTTACGCCTAACTCGAAATCGATGAGGTCGTATTTTTTGGCGAGTTCCCAGTGTGGCAAAGCTTCTTTACCCAAATTAGGGATTTCACCTGCCTCGAATACTACTACATTATCGGCTTCGGAAGTACCTTCGGGCACTAACTCATTGGGGATGTTAGGCACGCGGTAGAGCAAGTCGTTGAGCTGCTCTACGGTAGCATTGAGGGTATCGGTAAGGGTTTTGATATCCTCTTTAAGGGTAGCTGTTTGCTCTTTCAGCGCATTGGCTTTATCGGTTTCACCTGCTTTGAATAGGTTACCGATTTCCTTAGAGAGGTTGTTAGATTTCGCCAGTGTTTCATCTAATGAAAGCTGTGTAGCACGACGTTTTTCGTCTAAGGCGATGATGTTGTCTATGAGATGCAATTCTTTGAAATTGCGCTTTTTAAGTCCGCTAAGTACGCGGTCTTTTTCTTCTCTAATAGTGTTTAGTTGTAACATAGTGTTAGGTGTTAGGGGTTAGGGGACAGGTTTCAGGGTTGTGATGCTATTCAAATTAGAAAATAAGCTAATTAGCAAATTCTTCTGTGACATTTTCCCAGCTATCATAGCTGTAGGGGGTGTTGTTGTAGAAGGCTTCGAAAGGTGCAAAGGCTTCATCGGCGGTTTCTACAAAGGTACGATAATGCGTGAAGGCATCGGGTGAGTGGTACACGCGCGCTTCTACTTGATAACGGCTTTCTTCGTCGAGTTCTTCGTTTTCTAAAATCGTCTGCACATAGTCGCCGGTATCGCCGTCTTCTGAGAAAACGACAAAACGGTGTCCGTTATAAGGCAATTCATCAATAAGGGTTTTAATCTCAGGGAGGGTTAAAACAACGGGAGCGTGATACTCATCTGTGACAATTCTTTTCATTTTATTTAGGTGCTAGGGGTTAGGTGGTTAGGTTTTAGGTTTTAGGTTTTAGGTGTCAGGGGACAGGGGTCAGGGGACAGGTGTAATGGTATTTTCAACTTTGCCAAAGTTTCGAGCCACACGGGCAAGAAACTTTGGTAAAGTGTGTGATACCTCAATTACAAAGCAGTTGCAAAGGCAAATAGACCAAAGACAATACCTGGTAAGTTCGCTAATAATATAGGATAGTCTCTTTTGGGTTTTTTGAAAAATCCATATATCACCCACAACGAGCAGTTAATTGCTGCTACCAAAGGCTGTATAGGATTCCCCTTGTGTCCTGCAAGGTTATCACTGATTTGTGGTATGTACGATACATACATACTAATAGAGGCAGCCATTGCTACCCAACCTAAAATGTTAAAGAGTTTTCCGTTCTCCATAATATATAATTTTTTTTAAGTTTCTTTATTTTAGCCTTTGGTAAAGTGTAATGTTGATTAGCACAATTACTCTGTGGGGGATAGGAATGCGGTTTTATCGATGATTTTTTGAGCGAAAGAGGCGATGGAATTATCGGTGAGTTCGCGCATAAAATTGTCTCTAAAAGGCTGTACTGAGGTGTGCAGCGGACAGGGTTTTTCGGACGAGCATTCTTTGAAGCCCATCGCACAAGAAGTGAACTTCTCGGCTTCTCCTATTTGCTTTACCACATTCATCAAAGGGGCTTCTTTTTCCTCATCGGTGAGCCAAAAGCCGCCTCCTGGTCCTTTGTTAGAACTAATGACCTTTTTGCGGGCTAAAGTTTGTAATATCTTTGCCAAAAAAGAGGAGGGAATATGTAACGCTTCGGCGATGTCCTTAGGGGCTAATCTTTTAGTAGGTGAAGCGTGTAGAGCTAAGTAGATTACTGCATTGATGGCATACTTGCTGGAATTGGATAACATATCTGCTTTCTTTTTATTATGAGTTTTTATCTATCTGACGGGTAATGACTAACTTTTGAATTTCGGTGGTTCCCTCACCTATGGTACACAATTTAGAATCGCGGAAGAATTTTTCTACCGGAAAATCTTTGGTATAACCATAACCTCCGTGGATTTGAATGGCTTCGGTGGCTACACGCACACACACTTCAGAACTGTACATTTTAGCCATTGCTCCTGATAGGGTTACACGCTGACCGTTGTTTTTCTGAAAAGCGGATTTGTGCAAGAGCAGTTCTGAGGCTTCAATTTCGGTTGCCATATCGGCGAGTTTGAATCCAACGGCTTGTAAATCAATCAGGCGTTTGCCGAATTGCATACGTTCTTTGGCGTATTTGAGCGAGGCTTCGTAAGCGCCTTTGGCGATACCCAAAGAAAGTGCGCCTATGGAGATACGTCCGCCGTCCAATATTTTCATTGCTTGTATAAAGCCGTCGCCTACTGCACCAAGTCGGTTGGCATCGGGGATGCGGCAGTCTTGGAAAATCATTTCGGCGGTTTCGCTGGCGCGCATACCGAGTTTGTTTTCTTTTTTGCCTGCACTGAAACCTTTAGTACCACGTTCTACGGCAAAGGCTGTAATACCGTGCTTGTCGCCTTTTTCGCCCGTACGAGCGATGACTACGGCGATGTCACCACTTTTGCCGTGGGTAATGAAGTTCTTGGTGCCATTGAGCACCCACTCATCACCGTCTTTCACAGCGGTAGTAGCCATTCCACCAGAGTCGGAGCCGGTGTTGTGTTCGGTAATGCCCCACGCTCCTATCCACTCGCCAGAAGCTAATTTAGGCAACCAGCGTTGTTTTTGTTCCTCGTTGCCAAAGCTGAGGATGTGATTGGTACAAAGGGAGTTGTGAGCAGCTATAGAGAGCCCTATGGAGGGGTCGACTTTTGATATTTCTTCAACAATAGCGATATAATCGTGGTAGTCGAGGGCTGAACCTCCATAAATTTCGGGGACTAATATGCCCATAAAACCGAGTTCTCCTGCTTTGCGGAATACTTCTACTGGAAATTCCTGACTTTCATCCCATTGCATCACGTGGGGACGGATATATTTTTCGGCGAAGTCCTTAGCGGCTTCGGCTACCATCTGTTGTGTTTCAGAAATGTTAAAATTCATTCGTTATATGCTTATTTCTAATACCGAGGGGCAAAGGTACAAAATAATTACGAATTACGAATAATTAATGAGAAAAAAGAGTTATAATTACGAATAACGAGGGACGAGGGACGAATGACGAATGACGAGAGACGAATGACGAATTACGAGGGAAGAGGGGGTGAGTGCAAAATATATAGGGGCGTTTGCAAAACGCCCCTACATAACATAGTTCAAAGATTATTGATTATTAAGACATTGATTAGCAGAATAATTTATTTTAAGATAATTGATTATTAGAACAATTGATTTTGGTAAAGTGTGTGATTTACATTATTACAATTATTCTGAAATTCTCATTTCAACTACATCGGGTTCTACGGAGTCGCCTGTACCACTTATGTAACGCCCTTCTCTTGAAGTAGCATCACGATGGTTTTTAGATTGGTCTTTCACATAGTAGTTACCATTTTTTTGATATACATCAGTACCATTGAGTTTCCAATAACCAAAGAGTCCTTCGCTGTTAGGATCTACCCCGAGTTTGTTGTTTTTAAGCTCGTTGGCAGTACGTGCTACACTCCATACACGGCATTCACTCATTTTGCCTATCCATATACGTGTAGGGTCATAGTCGTAAGCATATCCTATAAAGAAATCTCCGTTGAGATTGAAGCTATTTACTGAGGCAGTTTTTTCGGCTACACGTTCACCATCTACGTAGATTTCAGTGCGTTTGGTAGCGCCATCAAACACAAGGGCAACGTGATACCAACGTTTAGTTTGGAATTTCATAGAAGGATTGAATTGCACATTACCAGCTACTTGTATTTGATCTTTAGGTACGGTTGTATCGCCAAAACGAAGGATAAGATTTCCTTCAGCACCCATTACAGTACTAAGCAGACTATAATCGTCAATATAAATCATAGCTTCATAGGTAAGTGCTTTGAATTTTGCATCTTTCCCCATTGGAATAGAAAGATATTTACCATTAAATTGGAATACTTTATGAATTACAGTAGGTTTAGCCACCTCTACAAATAAGGTTTTAGCTTCGATAGTAGGAACACTTGCATCGGCTATAGTTATAGGGATTACATAGGTATTCCCCTCTTGGATAGTTGAAAGGTTTTTAAGAGCTAACTGGCAAGGTTCGGCATAAACACTTCCTTTTTTAATCACAGAACTATTTTTCTGTAAGCTAAAGTTATTCGCTGGCATCATTTGGTATTTGGTGCCATTTTTAGCATTATAATCGGCTACCATTTGAGCATCCCCTATTTGGTAGGTTACGTTCACATCGCTATCGCTGATGTTAGAGATACGAGCTGTGATGTTGAAAGCGTGACTACTAACATTATCTTCTAATTTGAGTCGCTGTTGAGGTTGCTCAAAATAGACTTTAGTTTCCAACAATTCGTTTTCTTTGTCTTTACAAGCGTTCAGAGCCAAGAAAGCGAAGATTCCTATACAATATTTTAGGTATTTCATAAGGCTATAATTTTAGGGTTGTGGATGTTTTTTTATATACTCGGCATAGGATTTATGCATTAGATAAATCGCTTTGCGTGTCCATTTATAATCAGGTTGATTATCATAGTCGTTATCAATACGATAAGCACCTACACCACCTTTAGGACCATCAGCTGAATTATATTTAGCTTGTTTAAGCAAAACACCTCCTGATTGGGAAGAAGACTCAAAATTATCAGTGTAGATATGTTTACGAGTATGATAATATTCTCCAAAGTTTCGCGACACGCGAGATTCTCTATAATCGAGGTCAGAGTCTCCATAAGCTTGGGAGATAAAATAATCAAAATAAGGTCCTGATTCTTTTTTTACTTGCCAAAGTTCACCATCTACTAATAGATAACGACGTTTACCTGTATCGATTGTAGCTTTGGGTCCTAAGTATTTTCCAAGTTCTTGAACTAAGATATGGAGGTATTGCCCGCGATAGCCTTTGAGACTTCCATCACCATCACCAGCTACATTAGGCTCCCAGTCGATATCAAGACCATCGTAATCGTATTTTACGATAGTATCGCAGAGTGCTTTGGCATATTTTTTAATGGCAGCAGTATGATCTGGAGATCCTTTTACGCCACTAGTATAGCCCCAATAGGCTTCTTGAGCTTTTTTTATTTTAGCCTTAACGGTTCCTTCATCATCATTAGGATTTTCAGCAACCACTTTATCGGCAATTGAAGAAGGAGTAATACCTGTACCGATATTGTGCAAGATAAAGCACACAAACACTTTAGTACCTTTTACCTTTTGCACATAGGCTTTATCAGCTTTTTTAGCTTCGCTGATACCAAAGGGTCCACTCCACATTGACACCATATCGATACTATCGGGCAAGGCAGACAAATAGCCTTTGCGCACACTACCTTCAGGCGACCAGTTACTAAACCAACCAAAGGACACGGGACGACCGTAGTTTTCGGCAGTTTTTTTCCAAGCACGCAAGGAAGCATAATGCGCATCGCGTTCTTCGGGGCTGAGGGTATTGGCACCCCCGTTGTGGTCTATTTCTTTAGGCTCAATCTCCGTCCACTTGCTGCAAGAAGTGAGGGATAGCCCTATTGCAAGTATTGCTATAGTAATAGCTTTAGATATATACTTCATAACTTTCACAGTATTTTAAACGTTAGTTCTTTTTGTCCCACCAAACTTTGGTAGCACCTGTATTAGCACCGCCGAGTAATATAAGAGCTTTATCAATATTGGCTCTATCTTGGGCAGAGAGTTTAGAGATAGGATAAGGCAAACGTCTCACTCCTTGAGTAGAACTAATCACCCCACCACTTTTGTTTTGTCCGACAGGGTGCAATTTAGGGTAACCTGTACGACGCCATTCAGTCCAAGCTTCTTGACCATTAGGGTAAAGAGCAATCCATTTTTGAGTGATAATTTTTTCCAATTTTTGTTCATTAGTACCAGTGAATTGGGTAGTAGCTTGAGAGACTGCTCTTACTTGTCCCCAATAAGCAGCAGCAGGTTGTTTTCCTGAAGCCAAATAAGCAGCTACTTTACTAGTTTCCACTCCATTTTCAGCAAACGACATTTCTACACCTTTGGTATATAAGTTTTCGGCAGTATCACCCATATTCCAACCTTGCAAAGCACCTTCAGCTCTTAGGAAATACACTTCGGAAGCACGCATCCAATAAGTAGGGGTTGTTTTAGAAATATTAGGCATTGAAAAATCGCTAAAATAATCTTGTTTACCTCCATAGCCTGTAGGTATAGCAGCATAACTTGCATTAGCAAAAGTGACAAATTCTTTATAGACACTTGTTGAGGGCTGTGGTTTGAAATATTTCATCAAACGAGGATCTTCATAACCTACTAAATAAGAGAACATAGGAGTACCCATACGAGTTTCACCATACTGATTAGCAAAAGTCTCAATATTGTTCACAAAACTAAGTCCTGCACCTTGCTCCATTTTAGCCTCATCAGCCTTATCGGTCATTACTCCTAAAGTTTGATTGACAGCCTGTTCAGCATATTGTTGAGCTTTGGCAGGAGCGGCATAACGTATGCGCATTGCCAAGCGCAACATTAGAGAATTAGCATATTTTATCCATTTGCTTACATCACCAGCATATACAGCATCATAGTTGGCTAAGAGTTTACCACCTTGGTCAGCTTTAGCTTGTAGTACTGTAATAGCTGCTGTAAGCTCATCAAAAAACGCTTGATATACCTCTTCTTGACTATCGTAAGGCACTACAAAGTATCCTTTGCCTGCTTGTTTGTAAGGAATAGGTCCGAACATATCGGTAGCTTTGTGCCAAGCAGAAATTTTGAGTATTTGAGCTAAAGCAAAGGCTTCGGGAAAGTTTGATTTTTCGGCGTCTGCCTTTATACTACTCCAAAGAGGAATCACTTTAGTATACGAATTGTCGTAAGAACTTTCATACCAGCCTTCCAAGAGAAAATAGGTAGTATTGTTGTTACCACCATTCCAATCTTGGTTTTGGGCGAAATAACCGCTCCAAGTATCGGCTGCTAAGTGGTAGGCAGTTTGGTATTGGTTTATAACATTTGTACCATCAGCTTGTGTACCTACAGGGAAAACTTGCGTTTGCATAGCGGTAATTTTACCACCAATAGTAGCGCCATCCATCTTTCCCATTTCGGGGGTTACCCCAAAGGCATCGGTATTGATTTCTTCAAATTTATTACAAGAAATCGCCACAAGAGCTATAGAGGTGTATATAAATAATCTCTTTTTCATAACATTACAATTTTACTTTTACATTAAATCCTATACTACGCAAACTAGGTTGCATAAAATAGTCGTTACCTTGACCATAAGTAGCGGTAGAAGGGGTAAGCTCGGGGTCGAAAGGAGCTTTGTTGTAGATCAGCCACACGTTGTTGCCGATAACTGATACAGTGAGCTCATCGATTTTCTTTTTAAACCATTTGGTAGGGAAGGTATAGCTCACTGATAACTCTTGCAAGCGTACATTGGTAGCTTCATAAGTGTAATATCCTGCTAATTTATTTTCACCTGTACCTACTAATTCATAGTATTTTTTAGCGTCGTACTTACCTTGACCAGGAAGTGCTACCCCACCATTGTCACGAGCAAGAGCAGAGGCTTTAGAAACTCCAAAACGGTCTAAAATCGCTTGGGTAGAAGAGGTTACGATACCTCCAAAACGACCGCTGATAAGGAAACTCAAACCAAAACCTTTATAGCCAAAAGAGTTGTTCCAACCCAAAAGGAAATCGGGAGTAGTTTTGCCTAAATACACTGGTTTAGTATCTTCAAGAGTGATATCGCCACTTTCAGGAATATTGATATACCCCTGATTGTCTTTTTTCAAGAATTTAGAAGCATATACATCACTGATACTACCTCCTTTTTTAAGGATAGTTCTACCATTATCCTTACTCACTTCATCGATATTGAAAGGTTGTGGACTAAAAGGGTGATGATAATCTTTTACCATCTTCTTAATCACGTTTTTATTGCGTGAATAGGACACTGAACTAGCAATATCTACACCCCCTATTTGGTTGCGATAGCCTATGCTCAACTCTATACCACTATTTTGTACATCACCTGCTTGCAAATAGATATATTTATACCCTGTACCACTAGGCAAATTAGCAATAAAAGTTTGGTTATAAGTATTAGAGCGATACCAAGTAGACTCGATATTGAAGTGTTTGAAGAGGCGCAAGCTAAGCCCTAATTCGTAAGATTTCGTACGTTCGGCTTTGAAATCGGCATAAGGGTATATCTCTTCGGGTTTGATTACCCCACCGACGATTTTTTGGGTAATAGTACCAGGAGTACGACCTGACCACGCGATAGGGGAAGCTACTTCAGTATATGAACTTCTGACTTTGAAATAATTCAAGAAAGCAGGCATCTCACCCATTTCGGAAATCACAGCTGACATACCAATAGAAGGATAGAAGAAAGATTCTTCAGCTGAATTTACTAAGCGAGAATCCCACTCATTACGTCCTGAGAGAGTGAGATATACACAGCGTTTGAAACCAATTTCGGCATTTCCAAACACAGCCACATTACGATGGCGAGCATCACCGTATTTTTCAGATACTTTACCATCAGAAGGAATAATATTTTGAATAGCAAATAGATTAGACAGCTTTAAGTTGCCACCATAACCACGTTCTATAGCATCAAAATCGGAATAAGCACTACCTAAGTTGAGCATTAGGCTCCAATCGTCAAAAAACTGTTTGTTGATGGTTCCAATCACATCAGTATAGAATTGATAGTCGTTGTAGTTCGCATATTCATAAGCACCATTAGGTTTGGCAAAAATCTCATTTGATGATGCGTAGAGTTTGCGTTCAAAATTGATATAACTCTTATCTAAACGTGCACGAGCGGCAACATTTGCCCAAGAAGTGATTTTGTAGCTAAGACCTGCATTGAACATAAATCGGTCTTTAAGGTTAGAGGCTAAGTTGCGATAGGCTGTCCAATAAGGGTTTTGAGGAGCAAATACACTTTCACTAATAGGCCAGTATTGAGTAGCAAAATAACGAGAAGTATCGTAGCGTTCAAAAGTTTTTATTTTTTCAAAATCCTCGCCACGAGGGTAGAGATAAGCGGCTACAATAGGGTTCCAATACTCACCTTGAGATATCATATTCATATCTTTTTGGCGGATATATGAAGCTCCTAAATCTAATTGTACTTTATCTTCAAAAAGCGAAGTAGTGTTGCGCACAGTGAAGTTATAACGGTGGTAACTATTGTTAGGCACTACCCCTTTGTTGTTAGTACTTGCAGCTGAGAAGAAGGTTTGATTGGTTTTGTTACCGGCTGTAAGGGTGAGCGAGTTGATAAAATTAGTACCTGTTTCAAAGAAGTCTTTTGCAGGGTCATAGCTGCTAGGAGTTGCCAATTTGCTACCCCAACTGCTATATTGCCCACTGCGGTTGCCATAGGTATTTTGGAATTCAGGCAATATAAAAGGTTTGCTAAACTCGGTAGTAGAAGAGAGTGAGATTTGCATTTTGCCTTCTTTACCTTTTTTGGTATTGATAAGGATCACCCCATTGGCAGCATTACTACCATAGAGGGCAGCTGCCGAAGGACCACTAAGCACCGAGATGCTCTCAATATCCTCAGGGTTGAAGTCGGCGATACCTTCACTACCTACACGACCTTCACCTTTGATACCACTGTTGTCGCCACCAGCTTGGGTGTTAAAAAGCGGAATCCCGTCCACCACATAAAGCACGTTGTTACTACCTTCGATAGATTTCTCACCGCGCATTATCACACGAGTAGCACCTCCTGGTCCTGAAGCACTTTTGTTGATAGTAACCCCTGCAACTTTACCATTGAGGCTGTTTACAAAGTTAGGAGCTTTCACTTTGGTGAGTTCTTCCGATTTCACCTGTTGCACATTGTAGCTCAACGCTTTTTCTTCGCGTTTGATACCTAAAGCGGTTACCACCACCTCGGAGAGTTGTTGGGTTTCCTCTTTGAGGACAACATTCATATTCAGTGTTTTGCCAGCTCCTGTTACCTTTTTGTCTTGAGCGACATATCCCACTGAAGTAAATTCAATAGTTTCACCTTCTTTGGCTTGGAGGGTAAATTTCCCGTCAAAGTCGGTAGAAACACCACGTGTAGTGCCTTTAACCACCACACTCACCCCGATGAGCGGGGTTTTGCTTTCATCGGTAACGACACCCGTTACCGTTTTATCTTGTGCATAAAGTCCTCCAAAAAGTAAGAAAAAGACACTAAACACAAAGAATAGCTTAGGGTAATTCATAAAATAAATGTTAAAAATTGACAATGCAAAAGTATAATTTTATCTTAAACGAAACAAGAAAAAAGCAGACGTTTTTTAAAAATAACTAAAAGAAGCTATGTTTGTTGGTTTATATAGAAAAAAGCACAAGAAAACTATGTTTGTACGCTATAAAAAATCTAAAAATGAAAGGAAGTTGGGACGTTTTTCTTTTTAACACAGAAAAGTCAACAAAAGGGTCGGTTTTAACAGAAAAAGGATATAAATGACGAATGACGAGAGACGAGGGACGAATGACGAGGGACGAATGACGAATGACGAGGGACGAATGACGAGAGACGAATGACAAATGACGAGAGACGAATGACGAGAGACGAGGGACGAGGGGTGGAAGTGACAAATAACGATTTAGAGATTTGAAGGTTTGGGGATTATTGCTATTTTTGCGGCGAAAACCCTGAAAACCTGAAATCTGATACCTGAAATCTGATACCTGAAATCTGATACCTGAAATCTGATACCTGAAACCTGATACCTGAAACCTGATACCTGAAACCTGATACCTGATACCTGAAACCTGATACCTGATACCTGAAACCTAGCAACTATGATCTTTCAATTTAAACAATTTAGTGTAAAACAGGCGCAAAGTGCAATGAAAATAGGCACTGATAGCGTACTTCTCGGCGCGTGGACTCCTCTTGAGCAACCTCAAAGTATTTTGGATATTGGGGCTGGTACGGGCTTACTCGCCCTAATGCTCGCCCAACGCTCTGATGCAATGACTATTGATGCTATGGAAATTGATGAAAGTGCTTATATAGAATGCACTGAAAATTTTGAAGCAAGTCCGTGGGGCGACCGACTTTTTTGTTATCACACATCTTTTGAAGAATTTTTTACTGAAATGGATGAGCCTTACGACTTGATTATCTCTAACCCTCCCTTCTACCCTACGGATTATAAAACTCCTGAAAAAGCACGCAACACCGCCCGTTTTAGCGATGCGTTGCCTCCTAAACAACTCTTAGAGGGTGTGAATCGTTTGTTAGCCGTTGAAGGGAAGTTTAGCGTTATTCTTCCATATACCGAAAGTGAAGGTTTTATTACTTTGGCAGCTACTTTCGGGCTTTTTCCTCAACAAATCACTCATACACGCGGCAATGCACAAAGCGAACTCAAACGCAGTATGATGCTCTTTGCTCGCGCCCCTCAACCCTCCTACCCCATTGATATCCTTACTATTGAAAAAGAACGAGGGGTATATACCGAAGCATATAAAGCACTTACAAAAGAGTTTTATTTGAAGTGAAGCGTAAAAAATGAAAATAAAAAAAGGCTATTCAGCGGGATGCTGAATAGCCTTTTTTGTGCTTTATCCTTAG
>ERZ773010.596-NODE-596-length-24914-cov-22.275755_pt1 | contig 24914 bp, 9 predicted proteins | sample MGYA00580842_ERZ773010 | MGnify/ENA primary metagenome ERZ773010 (study PRJEB29015, sample SAMEA2737982) | human oral metagenome | biome: human oral; feature: human-associated habitat; material: dental | place: China | collected 2107 ...
GCCTGGGCCGGAGCTGCCTGCGCTGCAGGCGCTGCCGTCTGGGCCGGGGCGGCTGCAGGGGCCGCCGGTGCCCCTGCGCTGGCGGCCGGGGCCGCACCACCGGCTTCCAGCTTGCCCAGCACCGAGCCCTTCGACACCTTGTCGCCCAGCTTGACCGTCAGCGAGACGATGCGCCCTGCTGTCGAGCAGGGGATCTCCATCGAGGCCTTGTCGGACTCCACGGTGATGAGGCTCTGCTCGGCAGAAACCTCGTCACCTTCCTTGACCAGCACTTCGATGACTTCGACATCCGAGAAATCACCGATGTCGGGAACCACAATATCAATCGCGCTCATGGCTGCGTATTGCCTCCAGTCGGTATTCGTTCGTCAGGCCAGCACCGGATCGACCTTCTCGGGATCGATGCCGTAGCGCTGGATGGCCTCTGCGGCCTTCGTGATGGGGATGACGCCGTCCTCGGCCAGGGCGGTGAGCGCCGCCAGAACCACGAAATGGCGATTGACCTCGAAGTGCTCGCGCAGCTTGTAGCGGAAGTCGGAACGGCCGAAGCCATCGGTACCCAGCACCTTGAAGCGGCGGCCGGCCGGGATGTACGGACGGATCTGGTCGGCAAACAGCTTCATGTAGTCGGTGGAGGCGATGACCGGACCGGCCGGACGCCTGTTGAGCATCTCGGTCACGTACGGCACGTGGGCCTTCGCGGTGGGATGCAGCAGGTTCCAGCGCTCGGCGGCCATGCCGTCACGACGCAGTTCGGTGAAGCTCGTGGTGCTCCAGGTGTCGGACTCGACGCCCCAGTCTTCCTTGAGCAGGCGGGCGGCTTCGAGCACTTCGCGCAGGATCACGCCCGAGCCCATCAGCTGCACGCGCGGCGCCTTCGGATCGGCCTTGGCGGGCTTGCCGTCGGCACCGGGCACGCCTTCCTGCAGCAGGTACATGCCGCGGATGATGCCCTCTTCGTCACCTGTCTTCAGACCGGGATGCGCGTAGTTCTCGTTCATCACGGTGATGTAGTAGTAGACGTTTTCCTGGCGCTCGACCATGCGGACCAGGCCGTGGTGCAGGATGACGCCTACCTCGTGCGCAAAGCTCGGGTCGTACGAGACGCAGTTCGGGATGGTCAGCGACATGATGTGGCTGTGGCCGTCCTCGTGCTGCAGACCCTCACCATTGAGCGTGGTCCGGCCGGCGGTACCACCCAGCAGGAAGCCGCGGGCCTGCATGTCGCCGGCGGCCCAGGCCAGGTCGCCCACACGCTGGAAGCCGAACATCGAGTAGTACGCGAAGAACGGCAGCATGATGACGTTGCTGGTGGAATACGACGTGGCCGCCGCGATCCAGGAGCAGAAGGCACCGGCCTCGTTGATCCCTTCCTGCAGGATCTGGCCACTGGCGTCTTCCTTGTAGTACATGACCTGGTCCTTGTCGACCGGGACGTACTTCTGGCCTTCGTGGGCGTAGATGCCCAGCTGGCGGAACATGCCCTCCATGCCGAAGGTACGGGCCTCGTCGGGCACGATCGGCACGACGCGGGGGCCGAGCGTCTTGTCACGCAGCAGCAGCGTGAGGAAGCGCACGAAGGCCTGCGTGGTGGAGATCTCGCGTCCTTCGACGGTGGGATCGAGCACCGGCTGGAAGGTGGACAGTGGCGGGATGGTCAGCTGCTCGTCGGCCTCGCGGCGACGGTGCGGCAGGAAGCCCCCCAGGGCCTTGCGGCGCTCGAGCAGGTACTGCATCTCGGGCGAATCTTCGGCCGGGCGATAGAACGGGATATTGTCGATCTGGTCGTCCGGGATGGGGATCTTGAAGCGGTCGCGCATGCCGCGCACGCTGTCCATGTCCAGCTTCTTGAGCTGGTGAGTGGGGTTCTTGCCCTCACCGGCACGGCCCATGCCGTAGCCCTTGACGGTCTTGGCCAGGATGACGGTGGGACGGCCTTCGTTGTCGTTGACGGCGGCATGGAAGGCGGCATAGACCTTGTGCGGATCGTGGCCGCCACGGTTCAGGCGCCAGATGTCCTCGTCGGTCATGCGCGAGACCATTTCGAGCAGCTTCGGATCCTTGCCGAAGAAGTGCTTGCGCACATAGGCACCGTCGTTGGCCTTGCAGGCCTGGTATTCGCCGTCGACGGTTTCCATCATGATGCGGCGCAGGGTGCCGTCGGTATCGCGCGCGAGCAGCGGATCCCAGTACGAACCCCAGATGAGCTTGATGACGTTCCAGCCACTGCCGCGGAAGTCACCTTCCAGTTCCTGGATGATCTTGCCGTTGCCGCGCACCGGGCCATCCAGACGCTGCAGGTTGCAGTTGATGACGAAGATGAGGTTGTCGAGCTTTTCGCGGGCAGCCAGACCGATGGCACCCAGCGACTCGGGCTCGTCCATCTCGCCGTCGCCACAGAAGACCCAGACCTTGCGGTTGGAGGTGTCGGCCAGGCCCCGGGCGTGCAGGTACTTCAGGAAGCGTGCCTGGTAGATGGCCATGAGTGGCCCCAGACCCATCGACACGGTGGGGAACTGCCAGAAGTCCGGCATCAGCTTGGGGTGCGGATAGGACGACAGGCCCTTGCCGTCGACTTCCTGGCGGAAGTTGTCGAGCTGCTCTTCGGTCAGGCGGCCTTCGAGGAAGGCGCGGCTGTAGATGCCGGGCGAGGAGTGACCCTGGAAGTAGATCAGGTCGCCGCCGTGGCCTTCGTGCGGGGCATGCCAGAAGTGGTTCATGCCGGTGCCGATCATGGTGGCCAGCGAGGCGAACGAGGCGATGTGACCGCCGAGGCTGCCGCCATCGGGGGTGTCATGCTTGTTGGCCTTGACGACCATGGCCATGGCGTTCCAGCGGATGAAGCTGCGAATGCGCTGCTCCAGCTCGTGGTTGCCGGGCGACGGCACCTCAAGTGCCGGCGGGATAGTGTTCACATAGGCCGTGGTGGCCGAGAAGGGCATGTCGCCCACCTTGCGCCGTGCCTCGTCGAGCAGCTGCTCGAGCAGATAGTGCGCGCGCTCGGGGCCTTCGCGCTGGATGACGGACTCCAGGGCATCGAGCCACTCGCGGGTCTCGACCGGGTCGGCGTCGGCGGACTCGACGCGGTTGGGTGTGCTGTTTTGTGCTTCTGACATGCCAGAGCTCTCCCACGAAACGTGAATGGGTAAGGCCCGCATTCTAAGTTCAGCCACCCGGAAAGCAAGCCATATTTCAAGTCACAATATCACGTGTCGCATGCCAGAAAGGCGGTTTCGGGCCGCCCTGGCGTGCGATTCCACACAATGACACAGTAATGCCCGCATCACGCCCTGCCCCCGCTGGTCACAGGGGTATGCCGGATTGCGGGGGAACCGGCCATTTGGTACCGTTTCCGGCCGTTTGGCCCGCCTGCGTACCGGTACCGTTTCTGGCCGCCGGCCCGCCTGCGCACAGGTACCATTTCCATCCGCCAGCCCGCCTGCGCACAGGTACCATTTCCATCCGCCAGCCCGCCTGCACACAGGTATCCTTTCTGGCCGCCGGCCTGTCTGCTCACCGCCACTGTTTCCGGCCGCCCGGCCCGCCCCGTGCATGCCGGACGGGACGATCCGCCCCGACATGACTCCTGCCAATACTCCCGCCCCCGGCACGCCGGAACCCGGCCCGCCCGCCATCCGCCCGCCACGCACCCAGCCCCGCGAGGCCGGCATTTCCGCCGGCTGGCAGGCGTGGCGCTTCCTGGGCATTGCCCACGCCGGCGGGCTGGTCATCTTCATCGTGATGATGGCGGGCTTTCTCTGGTATGTGAGTCACATCGAGAAGCAGGAGCAGCGCGCCGCGCTGCTGCGCGACACCGACTGGGCACAGCAGTCGCTGAAGCTGTCGCTGCGCGAACTGCAGGAGCATCTGGCCCGCGTGGCACCGTTGTGGCTGGGCGACGGCCCACCGGCCCCGCAGCAGGCGGCAACCCGCGGCATGCCGCGTGTGCCCCGTCCGGCCGGCAGTGACCATCCCTCGGGCAGCAGCCCGTCGCAGACACCGGCCGGCTTTCTGGCCATCGACGACCAGACCCGCTACCTCGCGCTGATCAGCACCAGCGGGCAGGTGCGCACCGTCATCACGGCGCCCGGCGTGCTGGTGGGCCAGCGGCTGGAGGCCGGCGAACCGCGGCAGGACGGCGCCGTGGAGGTGCTGCCGGGCTTCGAAAGCACGCCCGACGATGCCCCGCGCCGGCTGGCCTGGCGGGCCAGCATCCACACCTGGAAGCCGCACTATTCTCCCCCGCTGATGGTGCCGGGCGGCGAGGTGATGACGGAGCTGTATCTGCCCGTCATCCAGGAACGCCATCTGGTGGGCGTGGCCGTGGTCGGCATCGGGCTGGAGGCGCTGCTGCAGACCGTCCTGCCGGAAAACCTTCGCCAGCGCTACCGGTTCGCCCTGGTGGACGGCAACGGGCGGCTGCTGGCCAGCACCTCGTCGGTTCACCGCATCGATGCCAGCACGGCCCACATGCTGCCGCTGGACCCGCCGGGCAACGGGCTGATGCTGCGGGCCATTCCCTATGCCGGCGATACACCCGGCCTGGCCGAACGGCTGACCCAGCTGGGGCTGTTCACCCTGGCCACCATCTCGGTGCTGTCGCTGATCCTGCTGTGGCGCAGCGCCCACGACCGGTTGCGCGTGGAGAGCGAGCGTGACCGGCTGTTCGAGCTGTCGCAGGACGTGTTCTGCACGATCCGCCCGGATGGCACGCTGGTGCGCGGCAATCCGGCCTTCGTCGAGTATTTCGGCAAGGATCTGGCCAACACCCGCTTCTGGGACCATGTGTATCCGGAGGACCGGCTGGATGTGATCGAGGCCTTCACCACGCCACAGGAACGCATCGGGCCGCTGGAATGCCGGGTGCGCTTTCGCAACGCCTGGCGCTGGCTGAGCTGGTCGATCAGTGTGGACACGCGCTCGCCCGAATCGCTGTACTACGCCGTGGCGCACGACATCACCGGACGCAAGCTGGTCGAACAGGCACTGACCACCGAGGCCACCTTCCGCCGCGCCATCGAGGATTCGATCAGCACCGGGCTGCGGGTGATCGACAACGACGGACGCATCACCTACGTGAACCGGGCGCTGTGCCAAATCCTGGGCTATCCGGCCGAGGAGCTGGTCGGGCAGCTGCCGCCGTATCCGTACTGGATTCCGGAAGAGTACGACCTGAACATGGCGCACCTGAACATGACGATCGCCGGTGGTGCGCCGCCCTCGGGCATCCAGACACGGGCCCGGCGCAAGGATGGCCGCATCATCGACGTACGCCTGTACCTGTCCCCGCTGATCGACGACCAGGGCCAGCAGGCCGGCTGGATGGCCTCGGCCACCGACATCACGGAGCCCAACCGCATTCGCGCCGAGCTGGAAGCGGCCCACGAGCGCTTCAACACCGTGCTAAACCAGCTCGATGCCGCGGTGTCGGTGGTCTCCCCGCCTCCGCCGGCCGTGCCGCTCGCCGGTGCCGCCCAGGCCCCGTCCACCGGGCCGGAGCCCACCCTGATGTTCTGCAACTATCACTATCACCGGCTGTTCGGCGATGACATCAACGGGCATCTGGCCCTGCTCCGCGGCTGGCCGGTGGCCGACTCCTGGGTGGGCGAGGAAGTCTACATTGCCGATGTGGACCGCTGGTTCGAGGTGCGCACGCAGCAGATCCGCTGGGTGGACGGCCAGGTGGCGCAACTGCTGGTGGCCACCGACATCACGGCCCTGCGCCCGATCCGCGAGCGCCAGCGCCAGCAGGAGGAGCAGCTGCAGCAGACCTCCCGGCTGGTGACCATGGGCGAGATGGCCTCGTCGATTGCGCACGAGCTGAACCAGCCGCTGGCCGCCATCAGCAACTACGCCACCGGTCTGATACGGCGCATGCAGCCCGGCAGCCCGGCACCGGTGGACAACGCGCGCATCGCCGAAACCCTCGACAAGATCGCCCGTCAGGCCCAGCGGGCCGCCTCGGTAATCCAGCGGGTGCGCGACTTCGTGCGCCGGCAGACGGCCGAGCAGCGCGACATCTCGGTGGACGAGATCCTGACCGAGGCGCTGGCCCTGGCCGAAATTGCCGCCAAGCGCTATGGCGTGGCGATCACCATCGACGTGGCGCCCGATCTGCCGCGCCTGTCGGCCGACCGCATCCTGATCGAACAGGTGCTGCTGAACCTGCTGAAGAACGCCATCGACGCCATGCGTGGCCAGAACCATGCCGCCCTGACGCTGCGGGTGAACACCACGGGCGAGTCAGTGGTGTTTTCGGTGGCCGACCAGGGGCCAGGCATCGCGGACGAGATGAAGCACCGCGTGTTCGAGCCCTTCTTCACCACCAAGAACGAGGGCATGGGCATGGGGCTCAACATCTGCCGGACGATCATCGAATCCCACGCAGGCCGGCTGTGGGTGGAGGACAACAAGCCCCGCGGGACGGTGTTCCGCTTCACGCTGCCGGTGAACCGGGAGGGTGCAGCAGATGCAGAGGGTACGAAAGAGGCGGAGAACGCAGGGGATACGGGGAGGGCAGGCTGAGCAATGGCCGGGGGCGCAGGTCATGCCATGCCTGCCGGCCCCCGCGCAGCGCACCGGTCACGGAAACGTGCGGGGATGATGCCCCTGCGGACAGGTCGGGATGCTGCTGCTGGCGGGATCGTGCCGGATGGCCCCGCAGGCCCGGGGACAGGGAAATGCCGCCTGTTTCAGCCTCCCCCGTAGCGTGTCACGACCCCGGCGTGTGTCATGGACTCATTCGGGGCCAGCGCAGGAACGAACGAACCCTTCACTCGCTCTCAGTGTTTTCCCGAAATGTCAAGCGTCATATTTCATCGATAATACGAACTGGGAATCCCCCGCCGTCGGACACGATGGCCGGCCAGCGCGCCGTCGGGTGTGACGGGCGGGGCTCCCCGGGCGGTTCAGGACACCCTTGTCCGATCCTTCCGCTGCCGGAAAAACGGTGCGACATGTACCCTACGCAGGTAACCGACTCATGACCACACATCCCGACACGCCCCCCACCGCCCACCCTGCCTCCCAGGCCGACCGCTTCGTCTACATCGTCGACGACGACGAGGCCGTGCGCGACTCGCTGCGCTGGCTGCTCGAAGGCGCCGGCTTCAGCGTCCGCACCTTTCACAGTGCCGAGAGCTTTCTGAACGCATACGTACCGGGACACTTTGCCGTGCTGGTTCTGGACGTGCGGATGGGCGGCATGAGCGGCATCGAGCTGCACGACGAGCTGCTGCGGCAGAACCACAACCTGCCGCTGATCTTCATGACCGGCCATGGCGACGTGGGCATGGCCGTGGCCCGCATGAAGCTGGGCGCCGTGGACTTTCTGGAAAAGCCCTTCGACGACCAGCAGCTGATCAGTACCGTCAACAACGCCTTCCAGCAGGCCGAGGAAAAACAGACCGACAGCGAGAAACGCGCCCTGCGCCAGGAGCTGCTGGACCGCCTGACGCCGCGCGAGCAGCAGGTGCTGGAGCTGATCGCAGCCGGCCGGCTGAACAAGCAGATTGCCGGCGACCTGAACATCAGCATCAAGACGGTGGAAGCCCACCGCGCCAACATCATGGACAAGTTCGAGGTGCGGACGATGGCCGACCTGATGCGGCGCTTTCTGGGCAGCAGCGGACAGTAGGGCCTGGCATGGGTTCGTTCACCCATCCGTTACTGCGCTGATCCCGGACGCGTGCCAGCGGGGTGTTCGGGTTGCCGACGGGGCACCCAGATTGCCATCGGCGGCCCCCTGCACGAACAGGCTCGGCCGCCCCTGGACAGCCCTGGCCGACCGGGCAAAGTGACAGGGCAAAGTCAGCAGCACACGGCCGGGGCCAGCCTGCAGTGAAATCCCGTTTGGGAGGGGCGTACATGACCGTACCGGCGGTGCCTGAAGCCATCGGGGACCAGGATTCTGCCGCCCCGCCTGCCTTGTCCTGCAGGTCCGAAGAGGGCTTCGCGGGAGCGGGTGAACATGACACGCGCTGCTCTGAACCGCCCCCCGTTCTGGACTGGACCGCCCCCGTTCTGGATTTTCTCCGTTCTGGACGGTCTTTTTGCCCTTTGCCCTTTGCCCTTCAGGCAGGCAATTCTGGACGGGCAATAAAAAAGGCCCGTGCCCCGAAGGAAACAGACCTTTTTGATACAAGGGTGGCGCGCCCGGCAGGATTCGAACCCACGACCCCTTGGTTCGTAGCCAAGTACTCTATCCAACTGAGCTACGGGCGCGTCGAGACGGTGATAATAACATGGGTTTTGTCCGTGTCAAACCTGCCCTGCCCTCGCTATCCTTGCCTTGCCTTGCCTTGCCTTGCCCTGCCCTGCTCCGCCATCCCTGCACCCCGGCCCCCTGCCCTGAAGGTGTGGCGCAGCGATTCGCCGCTGCGCCGTCGGCAGCACCGCCAGCGTACCCTATACGCTGCATCGTATGTAACGTTTTTTGAATCAGTGCTGCCAATGGCCATGCAGAGCCGGCGGCTCATGTAGACTTCTACCCAATGCCGGCCCGACCGCCTTCTGGTGACGGACTGACCCTGTTTTCCGGTACGCGACCCGCACGGTTGCCGGCGCCGGAACGGGCCAGCCGTTTCCGTGCTTTCAGGCGTGGCCCAGCCCGTTGCGCGGCGCCTTTCGGCGCTGCCCCCTGCGGCATGGTCCCCTGCCCGGGCCGCCGGCATCCGCCCCTGCCTGTTGCCGGGGCCCGGCGCCACTGCCAGGCCCCCTGCCGGTCATTGCCCGGCCGGATGCCCGGATCCTCCCGTGAACCTTCCGAAGGAAAGTGGTTTGAACCTGAACTGGAATGATCGCCCCCTGATCACGACTTCAACACGTGGCGTCTTCGCCGAAGCCATTTCACCGTTCACCGACGACGGTACCCTGGATCTCGACGGCATCCGGGCGCAGATGGACTTCCTGGTCGCCTGCGGGGCCAGCGGCGTACTGCTGCTGGGCGCCCAGTCCGAAGCCGACAAACTGACCAACGACGAGCGCCTGTCCGTGGTGCGCGCCGGTATCCGCCACCTGAATGGCCGCATCCCGGCCATCGTCGACATCTCTTCACCCGGCATCGACAACATGGCCCTGATGGGCCGCCGGGTGATGGACGCCGGCGCCGCCGGTGTGCGCATCAGCCCGGACGTGACGCTGCGCACCGACGAAGACATCTACAACTACTTCGAGCGGCTCAGCGAACGGCTGGGCGAGATCCCCTGGATCCTGCATGACCAGCCGGCCGTCAACGGCGTCAACATCGCCGCGTACCTGCTGATCCGCATGCTGCAGGATTTCGAGCATCTGGAGGGCCTGTGCCAGGGCCGTGCCTCCGGTCTGGACAAGACGGTGGCGCTGCGCGATGCCGAGACCAAGGGCGTGCGCCGTCTGGCCATTTTCGAGGGCAACGAGGGACTGCACTTCCCGCAGGCGCTGGACCGCGGTGTGGATGGCGCCTTCACGGCCTTTGCCTGGCCGGAAGCGCTGATCAAGCTGCAGGAACTGTTCGAAGCGGGCAAGCGCGACGACGCCGAGGATGTGTTCGACGCCTATCTGCCGCTGATGCGCCACCAGCAGCAGCTGATCATCGGCCCGGCCGTGCACAAGCAGCTGCTGAAGGTGCGCGGCGTGATCCGCAGCGCCCGCCTGCGTGAGCCGGCCCGCATGCTGGATGCCACCGAAGAGGCCGATATCGAGAAGCTGGTGCGCCGGATGGACCGGCGCACGCGCCAGCTGGGCATCGGGCTGCCAGTGCACTGGCCGCAGCGCTGACCATCCCATGGCGGGGCCGGAGGCCCTGCCTGCAGCCCACGGGCCGTTACACCGCGGCGCTCATTTGCCGGCGGCCGCCCCGGAACCGGCCAGTTCCGGCTGCCTGCCACCGGCCGGCTTTCCATCCGATGTCCCTGCATCGGCCGCTTTCGCATCGGCTGGCTTCACATCGACCGGTTTCGTGTCGGCTGCCTTTGCCTCGGGCTTTCTGTCCGTCTCCACCCGTACCTGCCGGGTCACGCCGTTCGGCCCGGGGAAGTCCTGAAAGAGGGCCTGAATCAGGTAGGGCACGGCATTGTTGAGGGCGCCATCTTCGGAATCGGCCACGACCGTTCCCTCGTACAGGCGCGCAGGCCGCCCCGGAACGGGCTGGGTACGGGTCAGTGCCAGCTTGAACTGCTTGCGGTAGACGGTGCGCTGGTAGGTGGAATAGCCCACCAGGTCGTAGCCGTAGATGGGTACCGATTCCCAGTAGCTGACCACCTGGCCGTTGGCATCGGTGCGGTCGTGACGGACCTGCCGGTAGCCCTGAAAGACGTAGGCGTAATTGGGCTGGCTGTAGCTGACCGGACGGCCACCATCGACCATGTAGTCGAGCGCCACATCCACGTCACGGCGTGGTCCGCCGGCTTCCTTCATGCCATGGGCCAACAGTTCGCGGCGCACATACCCCGCATAGGTCTGGAATTCGAGACTTTCGGCCTGCTGGGGTGCCGGCGCAAAGCGAAAGCTCAGGCCCGACAGAGGCTGGTCTTCCTGGTGATAGGCGGTGACTTCGGCGCCAAAATAGCTGGCACACCCGCCCAGCAGCAGGGCAGCGGCAAGTGCAGACAGCCGGGCGGCCAAGCGTGCCGGCCCGCGTGTGCCGGCGCCGGATGCGCGGGAAGCCGCAGGCACGCCCGTGACGGCGTGCCGATGGCAGCCAGTGGCGGGCAACGGTGACAGCGACGGCAACGGTGACAGAGAGGTATTCACGGCGGACTGCATCGGATGCGTTTTCATCTCGTGATTTCCAGCAGACAAAGTCGGGAGCGGCATGCCCCCTGCTGCAATGATAGAGCGTGTCATGAACGCATGCGTCCCTGCGCCGGCTCACGCCGTGGACGGCCCGGTCTCGGGCAGCAGGACAACACCCCAGCCAGAAACGCGGGGCCGGCGCGATGCGTTGACCCTGACCGTGACGGACGCAGCCGTCCGGTACGCCAGTCCCGAGCATACCGGGGACGAACAGGTTCATGACACGCTCTATACTGCGGAGCACACCCGGCCGGACACCGTCCGTCCCGTATCATTCACCCAGGCTTCGTTCCCCCACTTCGTTCACCCTGCCCCTTCCTGCCATGACCGATTCTGCGCCCCCTCCCGCCTCCTCCCCCGTCATCGAACTGCACAGCTTCCACGCGCTGCGACCGGGACCACGGGTGCTGGTGGTGGGCGGCGTGCACGGCAACGAAACGGCCGGGCCAGTGGCCATCCGGCAGATTCTGGCTGAATTCGCCGACGGCCGGCGCCAGCTGCAGCGGGGAACGCTGAGCTTCGTGCCGGTGGCCAATCCGGTGGCCTGGGCCGCCGGCCGCCGCGAGGGCGACCGTAACCTGAACCGCGACTTCCGCCCCAGCCTGTCGCCAGAAAACGCCGAGGACCGCATCGCCAGCCGGTTGGGCCCCATTCTGGCCAGTCACGACGTGCTGGTGGATCTGCACACCTTCTCGGCCCCTGGTGTGCCCTTCGTGTTCTTCGGCCCCGTCAACAATCAGGACGAGCTGGAGCCCTTCGCCCACGCGGCAGACGAGGAACGGCTGGCCCAGGCCATCGGCCCGCAGCGGCTGGTGTACGGCTGGCTGTCGGCCTACGCCAAGGGTGTGCGGCGGCGCCAGAACGGCAGCATTGCCTATGGCATTGGCACCACCGAATACATGCGCGCCCATGGTGGCTATGCGGTGACGGTGGAATGTGGACAGCATCTGGACCCGGAGGCACCGGCCGTGGCCCGTGCCGCCATCGACAACACGCTGCGGCTGCTCGGACTGGGCGGTCTGGCGGATGAAGACGGAAAAGATGCCCGCGCCGGCACTGGCGGCGACACCTGCTCCGGCAAGGAGCTGATCGAACTGTACGACGTGTTCGACCGCCACGACCTGCAGGACCGGTTTGCGCGCGAATGGCGCTCGTTCGACCGGGTGGCCGCCGGTGAGCCCATTGCCTTCCGGGCCGACGGTCAGGCCATCCGTGCGCCGGAGGACGGCTACGTGGTGTTCCCGAACCCGGGCACGCCGCCGGGCCGGGAGTGGTTCTATTTTGCCCGGCCGGGGCAGCGGTACGCCATGATGTAATGACCCAGCGGAACCTGCGCAGTTCAGGCCACCCGACAGGAGCCCGTTCAGCGGCGGGCTGACGGGCGGATTGTGGGTTGTTCAGGACCGATTCGCTATTTTTTCGAAGCCAGTCCGAAACGGTCGTCCGGGTCGGCCATCCGGGCCACCTCGGGCGGGGTGATGGGCGCGATGTGCACGCCGGGAATCTGGTTGAACTCGTTGACCATCTGACCGGCCCAGAGGCCGTTCCAGACGGTTCCGGCATGACCATCGCCGATCACGGCGTTCCAGGGCTCATCGCCCTGGGTGACCCCCACCGCCCGGCTGCCGCCCAGTTCCACGGACTTGTAGGCCGGCTTGCCGCTGGCGTCGCGTGCGCCGAAACGGTTGCGGAAGAAGGCCCGGTCGTCGAAGAAGCGCACGCCATCGACCCGGCGCGCCAGGTTGCGCAGGCGGTCGTCATAGGCGTCCATCACCGCCGCAATGTTGGTCTGCTCCTGCGCCGACTGGAACTTGCGGTGCAGCGGCGGCCAGTCGACATTGTTCAGGATCCCCACCAGGATAATGTTCAGCTTCGGATGCTGCGCCTTCAGACTGGTCACGGCCTCTGTCACGGCATCACCGCAGGCCTGGACCCGGGCCAGCGCAGCGGCATCTGCCCCCGTGCGGGCGAAGGTGTCGAGATCGGCCTTCTTGCCCAGACTGTTGATGCCGATGCGGATCACCACCACGGCGGGCACGGCTTCCCAGCCCTTGGGGTCACGCGCCATCTCGGCCAGCAGCAGCGGTGCCTGACCGCGGGTACTGTCGGTCAGCGCCTCGCAGCCGGCGCCACTGATGGCGAAGTTGTAGCGGAAATCCTGCTTGTGCTGCCGCACGAGGCTGCCCAGTAGGTGGCGGCGCAGCCACGCACCGACCCCGCTGCTGCCCACCTCGCCAAAGGGCCCCTGGTCGATGTCCATCGGACGCAGCTGGCCGAGGATCTCGGTCCACTGCCAGGTGCTGGCCTGCTGCTCCCCACCCCGCGCCTCGGAAGTACCGTAGTTGAGCGTTGCGGCGTCGTGGAAGGCGTGGCTGTCGGAGTCGCCCAGCACGGCCAGCCGGATCTGCGGCCGCACGGGTTGGCTGCCATTGAATGAAGACATGTCCTGGGTCCTGTTCGTGGCCGGAGAAGGGGCAGACGGGGTGGCGCCATCCGCAGATGCACCAGCCGCGGCACCGCTGCCCGCAGGCGAGGCGTCTGAAGGAGTTGCGGGCGATGCGCTGGCGCCCGAAGCCGAAGCACTTCCACCCGGGGAGGCGGTGCCCGAAGCATTTCCACCCGGTGAAGCATCGGCCAATACCTGCGGCACAACCGCGGCCGGCGCACCGGATGCCGCAACGGCCGGCGACGACGCCAGCAGCCCGGCCAGCACCGCGGCGGACACCCCTAGCAGAAGTTTTCCATGAATGTGTATCAAATGGTTGGATGGCCGGCGATGCCCGGACACGCTAGCATTGCCCAAGCAGCGGCCACCCGGGGACGTCATCGTGTCCTGAAGAACACGAAACACACCACTGGCCCTATGTTCAAAACCGATCATGCGATTACAGGTTGATTGTTGGACTGAATGTCCTACCCTCGGGGGAGGACCGTAAATCATCCGGCATTCTTCTGACCTCACCGGATTCTCACCGCAGTGGCTTCCATCTCGATCAAGCTTCCCGCCAATCTTGCCGAAGCGCTTGCCAGTACCCCGTGGCAGCATGAGCAGCGTCTGGTTCCCTGGCTGGCAGCCTGGATACTGGCCGACCACCGCATCGGCAACACCCCGCTTCCCGACGAAACCCGGAGCACGCCGGATGTTCTGGTGCTGGCCCGCGAACGCCTGGCCCGCGACCGGCACGGCAACCGGATGGTCTGGACCGGTGAAACGGGGCTGGCCGAATTCGTCGAGGGCAGCGAAGAAACGCCCCCGGCGGCGCAGGCGTACGACCCGGTCGGCCCCCTCGGGACCGGCTCCCGTGATCATGCCACCCCGACCGGTGCGGCACCAGCGACACCCGGTAAAAAAGCTGACATTTCGCTGCGCTTTGCCGGTGAAGACGTAACCATCGGTTCACCATCGGGGCGGTACGACACGGTGGCACTGCACGGCTGGCGGCGCTTCCTGCGCCATCTGCTGATCGAGCTGCTGCTGCACGACGCCCAGCCACTGGGCCAGTTCTCCAATCTGGCACACAGCATCCAGCCGCTGATCCTGCAGACCTGGTCGGGCCCGACCGATGGCGAGTCACGCCTGCCACAGGCCACCGTCATCGACCGCTTCGAGCTGCAGTGCCAGCGCCATCCGAAGGCGCTGGCCGTGCGCATGCCCGGCGAGAACGGCGTGAGCTGGACGTACGAGACGCTGCACGACATCTCGGTGCGCCACACCACCCGTCTGCAGGCGATGAACGTGGGCGCCGGCGACCGGGTGGCGATGCTGCTGTCGCGTCGCCCCGAGAGCATTGCGCTGATGCTGGCCATCCTGCGGCTGGGCGCCATGTATGTGCCCATCGACCCGGCCAGTCCGGCGCAGCGGCTGACGCTGATGCTCGAGGACAGCCAGCCCGCCCTGCTGCTGACCGATGCCCACACCCTGCCCTGGCAGCAGGAACTGGCCGTGCAGCGGGACATTCCGATCTGGAACATCGATACCGACCCACGCGAGGAGCGCAGCAACGAAACGCTGATCACCGAGGACACCGTGCCCCAGCTGTCCGAGCAGCTCTCGGAACAGACGCTGATGCGCATGGGCAACTCGGCGCGGCACGGGGCCTATGTGATGTACACCTCCGGCTCGACCGGAACGCCCAAGGGCGTGGTCATTCCGCACCGCGCCATCGTCCGGCTGGTGTACCGCCAGTATTACGCACCGCTCAATGCGCGGCTGGTGATGCTGCATGCGGCCCCGCTCGCCTTCGATGCCTCGACCCTCGAGATCTGGGGGCCGCTGCTCAATGGCGGCACCTGCGTGATCCACCCGCAGGCCATCCCCACGGGCACGGGGCTGGCCGCCACCATCCGCGACGAGGGCGTCAATGCGGCCTGGCTGACGGCGGCGCTCTTCAACCGCGTCGTGGACGAGAACCCGCTGCATCTGCAGGGGCTGCGCACGCTGATGACGGGCGGCGAAGCCCTGTCGCCGCGCCACGTGCGCAAGACACTGCAGGCGCTGCCCGGGCTGCAGCTGATCAACGGCTATGGCCCCACGGAGACCACCACCTTCGCCGTGACCGGCCCGGTGTCGGAACACGACCTGGCCACGCACAGTTCGGTGCCGCTGGGCCGTCCGATCAACTGGACCTACGTGCGGGTGCTCACCCCCGCCGGCGAACCGGTGCCGCCGGGGCTGACCGGCGAACTCTACATCGGCGGCCCAGGCCTCGCCCTGGGCTACCTGAACCGCCCGGACCTGACCCGCGAGCGCTTCGTGCACGACCCGTTCGGTCAGGCGAACGACATGCTCTACCGCACCGGCGATGCCGTGCGCTGGCTGGACGATGGCCGGCTCGAATATCTGGGCCGGCTGGACGGGCAGCTCAAGATCCGCGGTTTCCGGATCGAACCGGGCGAGATCGAGGCCGTGCTGTCCGGACATCCGGCCGTGGCCAGCGCCGCCATCACGGACGAGACGCCCCCCAATGGCGAGCGCCGTCTGGTGGCCTGGCTGGTGGCGGCAGCGGGCCAGACGCTGCCCGATGACGATGCGCTGCGCGATCACTGCCGCGCCCGCCTGCCCGTCTACATGATGCCGGCCCGCTTCGTGCATGTGCCGGAGCTGCCGATCACGCTGAACGGCAAGCTGGATCGCCGGGCACTGCAGGCCATGGAAGACGCAACCACCCGGCCGGATCCGGCCAGCAGGACGGCCGAAGCGGCCCAAACGGCCGCGATGCCCGCCGTTCAGTCCCCCTCCCCCCGGCAGGAAGGCGCCGGCCTCCCCCCCGAATTGGCGGGTATTTCGGAGACAGCGGCTACAAATCGCGCCAAAACCCTTACAGAAGACACGGGCGTTACAGGTGGTGACGTAACCTCCACCGAGGCCGGATTTGCACTTTCCAGCAAAAAGATACAGTCGGGTGTAGCAGAAGACACAAAATCGGCTGTCAGCGTAGCTTCTGTCGACAGCACGGCCCTGCGCGCCCTGGAGCAGCAGGTGGTGGGCCTGCTCAAGCCGGTGCTGGCCATCGACCGGCTGCAGGCACACGACAACTTCTTCGAGGTGGGCGGCTCCTCGCTGCTGGCCGCCCAGGCGCTGGAAGTGCTGCAGCAGCACTTCGGGCCGGTGATCGGCATCGAGGATTTCTTCGGCGAGCCCACGGCCCGTGCCTTCGCCGCCCGCATCGCGGCCAGCCGGCCGGAGCTGGTGGCCGCGCCCTCCCCGTCGGCGCCGGCAGGCACGGCCTCTGCGGCACCGGAGTCACCGGCAGTCGCCACACCCCGGGGTCATGCCGAAGACCGCGCCATCGCCATCATCGGCATGGCGGGCCGCTTCCCCGGCGCCGGCAGCATCGAGGCGCTGTGGCAGAACCTGCTGGACGGTGTGGACGGCATTCGCCACTTCCGTCCGGAAGAGCTGGATCCGTCACTGCCGGCCAGCCTGACCAGCGACCCGGACTACGTACCGGCCCGCGGCATCCTGGACGATGCCGCGCGCTTCGATGCCGCCTTCTTCGGCATCGGCCCGCGCGAGGCCGAGCTGATGGATCCGCAGCAGCGCATCTTCCTCGAACTGGCCTGGCAGTGTCTGGAGCACGGCGGCCATGCACCGCGCGACGGCGACCGCCGCATCGGTGTGTTCGCCGGCATGTACAACGCGACCTATTTCCAGCGCCACCTGCAGCATTACCCGGAAAAGATCGCCGGCCTCGGCGAGTTCCAGGTGATGCTCGACAACGAGAAGGACTACATCGCCACCCGTACGGCCAACCGGCTGAACCTGCAGGGACCGGCCATTTCGGTGCACACCGCCTGCTCCACCTCGCTGGTGGCCATTGCCCAGGCCGTGCTGGCCCTGCGGGCGGGCCAGTGCGAGATGGCGCTGGCCGGCGGTGTGGCCGTGACGGCACCGGTCAACAGTGGCTACCGGTACGAGGCCGGTTCGATGCTCTCGCCCGACGGCCGTACCCGCAGCTTCGATGCGGATGCCCAGGGCACCGTGTTCTCCGATGGCGCGGCCGTGGTGCTGCTCAAGCGCCTGGCCGATGCCCGCCGCGACGGCGATACCGTCTACGGGGTGATCCGGGGCGTGGCCGTCAACAACGATGGCGGCAACAAGGCCAGCTTCACGGCGGTGAGCCTGGACGGCCAGCATGCCGTGATCCGCGCCGCCCTGGCCGATGCCGGGGTGCCGGCCCGCAGCATCCAGTATGTGGAGGCACACGGCACCGCCACGCCGATGGGCGATCCGGTGGAGGTCCGTGCGCTGACCCGCGCCTGGCGCGAGGAAACGGCCGACACCGGCTTTGCCACGCTGGGCTCGCTCAAGAGCAACATCGGCCACACCGTCATTGCCGCCGGCGCCTCGGCCACCATCAAGACCCTGATGGCCCTGCAGCACCAGCTCATTCCGGGCACCCTGCACTATCGCAGCCCCAACCCCGGCCTGCAGCTGGAGAGCAGCCCGTTCCGCGTCACGGCCGAGCACACGCCGTGGCCAGTCACGCCCGGTACCCCGCGCCGTGCCGCCGTCAGCGCCTTCGGCGTGGGCGGTACCAACGCGCACATCATCCTGGAGGAAGCCCCGGCCGATCTGGCCCCGGGTGCGCTGCCGGCCGGCAACGACACCCCGCTGCCCGCGGTACCGCATGCACTGCCGCTGAGCGCGGCCACGCCCACCGCCCTGGCCACCCAGCGCAGCCAGCTGGCCGCTTACCTGCGGCAGCTGGTCTCCGGGCCGGATGCCACGAGCGCTTCGGCTCCAGGCCAGGCGGCGGAAGGGCCCCGCGATGCAACAGGCACAGGCCATGCAGCAAAAGGGAGCAGCGACGCGGAGGGCACGGATCACGCTGTCGTGAGTCCTGCCGACGCCCTGCTGCCACACATCAGCTTCACGCTGGCCCATGGCCGCAGCCCGCTGGCACACCGTCAGGTGGTGCTGGCCCGAACCATTCCCGAAGCCATCGCCGCACTGGAGAAACCGGCCAGTCCCGACCATGCCGAGGCAAAGGCAACCGGTCAGGGGCCGCTGGTCTGGCTGTTCTCCGGCCAGGGTGCCCAGTACGCCGGCATGGGACGGCAGCTGTACGAACAGGAGCCGGTCTTTGCCCGCGCCTTCGACGAGGTGGCCGAGGCCATCGGCCCGCTGCCGCAGGCCGCCGAGGACAGCCGGGCCTGGCTGGACAACCTGATTCCGGACGGTCTGCTGAGCGGAGCGGCCGACACCGGCATCCAGAAACCCGGGTCCGCCGGCAATCCCGTCCGCAACGAAACCCCGGCCGGCCATGCCAGCCCGGCGCCCCGTGCCGACCTGCGCACGCTGGTCTTCGAGGGCAGCGAGGCCGATCTGGCCCGCACGGCCCTCACCCAGCCCGCCCTGTTCGCCCTCGAATACGCGCTGGCCCGGCTCTGGCAGCATCGTGGCCTGCAGCCGGATGCGGTACTCGGACACAGCCTGGGCGAGTTTGCCGCCGCCGTCATCGCCGGCGTCATGTCCCTGCACGATGCGGCGCGGCTGGTTGCCCTGCGCGGGCAGCTCATCCAGGGACTGCCGGCCGGCATCATGCTGGCGGTACAGCAGTCGGCAGATGCGATTGCCCCGTGGCTGCCGGACGATGTCTCGGTGGCCACCATCAATGCCCCCGAGGCCTGCGTGGTGGCCGGTCCGGCCGTGGCCATCGACATGCTGGCCGCGCGGCTGGACGCCGAAAACATCGGCCACCAGCGGCTGAAGACCTCGCACGCCTTCCACTCGGCCATGATGGAACCGGCCGTCTCACCCTTTGCACGGGCCGTGGCCCGGGTATCGCTGTCGGCCCCACGCATCCCGGTCATTTCGGGGCGCACCGGCCAGCCGCTGACCGACGCGGAAGCGACCGACCCGCAGTGGTGGGCCGATCAGCTGCGCGATACCGTCCGCTTTGCCGACGCGGCGCGCACCGCGCTCACCCGGCACCCGGGCGCCAGCTTCCTGGAGATCGGCCCCGGTCGCATCCTGGGCAACCTGGTCCGGCGCACGGCTGCCGGCATCGCCGCCGAAAGGGCAGCACAAGAGGCAGCCGGGGCGGCAACCGGCCCTACGGCCACCGCCGATGGCCACGGCACCGCGCCAGTCACGGACAGCACCGCGGCAACGTCGGGCACGACCCGGCATGCGGGCGCCAGCGGCAGGACAGGCACCCAGGCCGGCAGCTTCGTCAGCAGCCTCGGCAGCCAGCCGGAGGACGAGGGCCTGATGCTGGCCCGTGCCGATGCGCGGATGTGGTGCGAAGGCCGCCTGCCACGACTGGCCCCCGTGCCGTCGCACGGCCGCCGCCTGCCGCTGCCCACCTATCCGTTCGAAGGCCGCGACTACTGGCTGCCGGCGCCCCCGGCAGGCACCCAGCGGACGCTGTTCGGGGCATCCATACCCGGTGCGGGTCTGCCTCCACTGGCAGGCGCTGCCGCCGGTGCTGCCGGCGCGACCAGTGCAGCCGGTGCGGCCCCGGTACCAGCCTCCGGCGACCGCCAGGCCCTGATTGCCGCCGCGCAGGCCGCCATTGCCGCCCTGCGCCAGGCCCTGCAGGCATACCAGGCCAGTGTCGCCGCCCTGGGCACGACCCCGGCAGCCAGCACAGGCACGGCACCGGCAGGCACCACAGGCGCAGCACCAGCAGACAGCGCGGATACGGCGCAGGCAACCGCTGCGGGCACGCCCCCGGCAACCACTGCCGACCCGGCCTCCGGGCCGGCGTCCGCCGCAAATACCGCCACACACCCCGGGACGGCGCACGGCGCGCCCCCGGTCACGACACCGGATGCACCGTCGGCTCCGACGGCATCCTCCTCCCCTTCAAACCAATCAGACAAACTGCCTCCCAAACCATGAGCACCAACGACCGCCAGGCGAGACTGCACCAGGAACTCGCCGACACCATCGACGAAGTCTGTGGCATCACCATCGGCGAAGCCGACCGTGAGAGCCCCTTCGTCGATCTCGGGCTCGATTCGCTGCTGCTGACCCAGCTGGCCCTGCAGATCAAGCGCCACTTCAATGCGCCGGTCAGCTTCCGGCAGCTGATGACCGATCTGCCCACCCCCAGCGCCGTGGTCCAGCATCTGGACAGCGTGCTGCCCGCCGACGCCCTGCCGGCCGCCCCCGCAGCCCAGGCCCCTGCCACCGGCCAGACGGCCTCCGCGGCCCCCGCCGGCCAGACCGGCCAGATGCCGCTGGTCGCCCAGCCGGCCCAGGTGCCCGTGCTGGCGGCCGCCGTGCCGCCCGGTGCCGTCGACAGTGTGTCGTTCGTACTCAGCCAGCAGTTGCAGCTGATGGAGAACCAGCTGCGCCTGCTGACCGGCCAGCCCCCCGTCCTGCCGTCCCAGGCCGTCGTCGGCACCACCGAAGTGGCCACGGGATCCACAGCGCCGGCCAGTGCCCCGCAACCCGCGGCTGCAGCCACCAGCAAGGCTGCCAGTACCCAGGGCGGCGATACCGACGAGAAGCCCACCGACGACCCGAAAAAGGCCTTCGGCGCCATCGCCCGCATCTACCGCCAGCAGGCCGAGGCCCTGACGCCCCGGCAGGAGGCCCGGCTGGATGCCTTCATCAAGCGCTATGTGGACCGGACCCGCGCCTCGCGCGATCACACCGCCCAGCATCGTCCGCACTCGGCCGACCCGCGGGTGGTCAACGGCTTCCGCCCCCGCCTGAAGGAGATGATCTACCAGATCGTCATCGAGAAATCGAAGGGCTCGCACCTGTGGGACCTCGATGGCAATGAATACGTCGACGCCCTGAACGGCTTCGGCATGAGCCTGTTCGGCTGGCAGCCCGACTTCGTGCTCGAGGCCGTCCAGCGCCAGATGGCCCTGGGCTACGAGATCGGCCCGCAGCACCCGCTGGCCGGCCCGGTCACCGAACTGGTCTGCGAGATGACCGGCTTCGACCGCGCGGCGCTGTGCAACACCGGTTCCGAAGCCGTGATGGGCTGCGTGCGCATCGCCCGGACCGTCACCGGCCGCGAACGCATCGCCGTGTTTGCCGGCTCGTACCACGGCATCTTCGACGAGGTGATCGTGCGGCTGGGAGCCCGCGGCCGGGCGCTGCCGGCCGCTCCCGGCATCATGCCGAACACCGCCGCCAACGTCGTCATCCTGGAATACGGCGATCCGGACGCCCTGCAGTGGGTGCGCGACAACGCCGACAACCTGGCCGCCGTGCTGGTCGAGCCGGTACAGAGCCGCCGTCCGGACCTGCAGCCACGCGAGTTCCTGCACGACCTGCGCCGCATCACCGAGGAATCGGGTTCGCTGCTGATCTTCGACGAGGTGGTCACCGGTTTCCGTACCGGCCCGGGCGGTGCCCAGGCCCACTTCGACATCCGTGCCGACCTGGCCAGCTACGGCAAGGTCATCGGCGGCGGCTTCCCCATCGGCATCATCGCCGGCAAGCGCGCCTACATGGACGCCCTGGATGGTGGTGCCTGGCAGTATGGCGACGACTCGATTCCGACCGTGGGCGTGACCTACTTCGCCGGCACCTTCGTGCGCCACCCGCTGGCACTGGCCGCCTGCCACGCCGTGCTCACCCACCTGAAGGAAGCCGGCCCGTCGCTGCAGCAGCAGGTCAACGACACCACGGCCCGGCTGGCGGGCCAGCTCAATGCCTTCTGCGAGGAGCACGGTGCGCCGATTCTGGTCAAGCACTTCGCCTCGGTCTGGCGGATCGTCTTCACCGAAGACCATCCGTACCAGGACCTGCTGTTTGCCCAGATGCGCAACCGGGGCATCCACATCCTCGACAACTTCCCGTGCTTCATGACCACCGCACACACGGAAGCCGATGTGGAGGCCATCCGCAAGGCCTTCTGCGACGCCGTGCTGGAGCTGCAGGCCGACGGCTTCCTGCCCGGCAAGACCCCGCAGAAGGACACGGTCAGCAAGATGGATCCGAACGATCCGCCGGTACCCGGTGCCCGCCTGGGGCGCGACGCCAGCGGCAAGGCCGCCTGGTTCGTCGCCGACCCGGAGCGGCCGGGCAGCTACATCCAGCTCAAGAACGATCACTGACCCCTGCGTGCCAACCGCATGACACACGGCCCGCGTGCCCCGTCCGGCCGCTGCACCGCACCCGGCGCAGCAGCCGGATGATCCGAAGGCGCGGCCCCGCCGGAACGACCCTTCCGGCACGCCCCCGGCACCAGCGCACTCACGCACGTGTCGCGTCTCCGGCCACCGCCTACCCGTGCAGGCCGTCCGGACCGCCATACCGCCCCCATCCGAGAAAGACATCATGAGCCACGAATCCAGCCAATCCTCCTCCCTGCCCGCCGGCCTGGTGGGTGTTGCGGTGGATTTCGACCCCTTTGCCTCCGACGCCCCGGTCATCGAACGGGTGATCATCCCCACCGATGCGCAGCGCGAGGTGTGGCTGGCCGACCACATGAGCCAGGAAGCCTCCCTCGCCTACAACGAGGCCGTCGAGCTGAGCCTGAAGGGGCCGCTGGATGATGCCGCCATCGCCCGCCTGCGGGAGGCCTGTCGTGCCGTCTTCGCGGCCCACCAGGCACTGCGGGCCGTGTTCAGCGACGACGGCTCGGAAATGCTGATGCAGACGGTCAGTGCCGCCCCCCTGGTCTTCGAGGTGACCGACCTCCGCGGCCAGGATGCCACCACCCGCGCCCGCCGGCTGTCCGACTGGCGCCAGCAGGTGGTGAGCGAACCCTTCGATCTGGGGAAAGGTCCGCTCTTTCGGGCCCACCTGCTGCGCATGGCCGATGACCACGGCGTGCTGCTGCTGGCGGCCCACCACCTGGTCTGTGACGGCTATTCGTTCGGCCTCGTGCTGCGTGATCTGGCCCGCGCCTTCCGGGGCGAGGCGCTGGCGCCCTCGTCCTACACCGACTACGCCAACAACGAGGACCAGTTCACCAGCTCGGCCGATGCCGGTGCCAACGTGCAGTACTGGACGCAGCAGTACCAGCAGGACGTGCCCGTCACCGACCTGCCCACCGATCACCCGCGCCCGGCCCGCCGCCAGGTGGCCGCCGGCCGCATCGACCATCTGGTTCCCGCAAACGACTTCGCCCGCCTGCAGCAGGCCGCCCGCGGCCTGCGCATCAGCCTGTTCTCGTTCCTGCTCGGTGGTTTCGAACTGCTCATCTCGCGCCTGACCGGCAGCGCCGACGTGGTGGTGGGGGTACCCGCCGCCGGCCAGCTGGCGGCCGAACTGCCCGACATCGTCGGCCACTGCGTGAACCTGCTGCCGGTGCGCAGCCGCATCGACACGAAAGCCACCAGCGCCGACTGGCTGGCCGGCGTGCAGCGCGAGCTGCTCGATGCCTTCGAGCACCAGCGCTTCACCTTCGGCACGCTGCTGCGCCACCTGGCCCTGAAGCGTGATCCGTCGCGCCTGCCGCTGGTTTCGGTGATGTTCAACCTCGACCAGCGACTGGATCCGGCCATGGTGAGCCTCGACGGCTTCGAGACGCATGTCACCAGCGTGCCGCGCCGCTTCGAGAACTTCGAACTCTTCTTCAACCTCACCCCGGTCGACGAGGGGCTGCGCATCGAATGCCAGTACAGCACCGCGCTGTTCGACGATGCCAGCATCCACCAGTGGCTGCAGAGCTACGCCGCGCTGCTGCTCTCCATGGCCGAAGACCCGCAGCGTGCCGTCGGCGCCCAGGCCGCCCTGAGCGATGCCCAGCAGACGCTGCTGGCCGGCTGGAACGACACCGGACGCCCGCAGAGCCTGAACCGCACCCCGGTATCGCTGATCGACCGCATCGGCCCCACCCAGCTGCGCAAGCTGGCCGTGGCCGATGCCCGGCACCAGCTCAGCTACCGCTCGCTGCTCGACGCCAGCCACCAGCTGGCCGAACGCCTGCAGCAGCAGGGCGTGGGCCCGGGCAGTCTGGTGGGCCTGTGCCTGACCCGGGGCGTGGCCATGGTGGTGGCCCAGTGGGCCGTCTGGCGTGCCGGTGCCGCCTACGTGCCGCTGGATCCGCACTTCCCGCAGGACCGGCTGGCCTACATGGCCGAAGATGCCGCCCTGGCGCTCGTGCTGGCCGATGCCGACACCCTGGAGGTCTGCCAGGCCTTCCAGTGGCCCGCCGAAAAGACGCTGACCATCTCGGCCGAGGAGATCATCTACGACCTGCCGGCCGAAGGCGCCGTGGAAACGCACCTCGACCGCTCGCAGCCCGAGGCCACCGCCTACGTGATCTACACCTCCGGCTCGACCGGCAAGCCCAAGGGCGTGGCCGTGCCCCACCGGGCTGCCGCCAACCTGCTGCTGTCGATGGCCCGCCGGCCGGGCATCCGTGCCAGCGACCGGCTGCTGGCCGTGACCACGCTGTCGTTCGACATCGCCCTGCTGGAACTGGTCACGCCGCTGATCGCCGGGGGCACCGTCTACGTGGCCGACCGGGATGACACCGGTGACGGTTACCGCCTGGCCGAACGCCTGTCCCAGTGGAAGATCAGCGTCATGCAGGCCACGCCGGGCACCTGGCGCCTGCTGCTGGCCGCCGACTGGAAACCGTCTGCGGGCTTTCGCGCGCTGGTCGGGGGCGAGCCCCTGCCGCTGGACCTGGCCCGCGAGCTGACCGCCCTGCCGCTGACACTGTGGAACATGTACGGCCCCACCGAGACCACCGTCTGGTCCACCTGCTGGCAGG
>ERZ773010.597-NODE-597-length-24907-cov-5.568043_pt1 | contig 24907 bp, 25 predicted proteins | sample MGYA00580842_ERZ773010 | MGnify/ENA primary metagenome ERZ773010 (study PRJEB29015, sample SAMEA2737982) | human oral metagenome | biome: human oral; feature: human-associated habitat; material: dental | place: China | collected 2107 ...
AGGTCTACATAAATTTCCCTGTCAAATCTCCCTGCTCTAAGAAGAGCCTTGTCCAAGATATCAGCACGGTTGGTAGCTGCCATCACGATGACATTAGTATCCGTTCCGAAACCATCCATCTCTGTAAGGAGTTGGTTAAGAGTGTTTTCTCTTTCGTCGTTTCCTGCATTGAAATTGCTTTTGCTTCTTGCTTTACCAATGGCGTCAATTTCATCAATAAATATAATTGCAGGAGATTTTGCTTTTGCTTGGGCAAATAAATCGCGTACACGCGAAGCTCCCACACCCACGAACATTTCCACAAAATCAGACCCAGAAAGTGAGAAGAAAGGTACTTTTGCTTCTCCTGCCACAGCTTTTGCAAGAAGGGTTTTTCCTGTTCCTGGAGGTCCTACAAGCAATACTCCTTTAGGGATTTTGCCACCTAATTTAGTGTATTTTTCAGCATTTTTAAGGAAATCTACAACTTCCTGCACTTCTTCTTTTGCTCCTTCAAGACCAGCTACATCTTTAAAGGTGATGACAGCTTCTTTTTCATTGATAAGTCTTGCTTTTGACCTGCCAATGTTGAAAATCTGCCCGCCACCGCCGCCGCTACCCATTCTGCGGAAGATGAAGTAGTAAAGCAAGGCACTGAAAGCAATCCACATTCCTACAGTAAGTAGTGAACTTTTCAGCTGGGAGCCGGAATCTCCAAAATTAATTACTGTTTTAATCTGAGGATTGGACTTTTTTACCTCATAAAATCTTTCTTGGAGGTATTTAAGGTCACCGTAGGATAAACTTAAATCTGCTTCTGCACTTTGTGAAAAAGGAAGCAGAATATCTTGGCTGTTGTTTTTCTTTCTTGCCTCAGAAGTTAGAAAAATATCCGCTTTGTGGGTATCCCGAAAAACTTTTATTTCTTTTACTTTTCCTTCCTGCATTAGACCGAAGAAAGTATCTTCATCTATGGGTTTTGCAGATGATGAAGAGCCTAACAGCGGATAAAATAATACTCCCAATGCTATTAGGATAACTAAGTAAAACCAGTTAAAACCACCTTTATTATTCATATAAATTATTTAAAAGTAAAGTTATTATTCTCATCTATTGAAGTGATTTGGGCATCGCTCCAAAGGTCTTCTAAATCATAAAATTCGCGAATATGTTTCTGGAAAATATGCACCACAACGGATATATAATCTACCAAAATCCACATTGCATTTTCTGTTCCTTCTACATGCCATGGGCGGTTTTTTAGTTCGTTTCTTACTTTTTTTTCTATATTTCCGGCTATGGCATTTACCTGTGTGTTAGAGTTTGCACTACAAATAATGAAGTAATCCGCGGCACTATTTTCTATTTTAGTAAGGTCTAACAGCTTGATATCCTCTCCTTTAGTGTCTTGGATTGCTTCAATGATTTTTTCTATCAATAATTTTTTTTCTATATATTCTTCCATTCAGTTTTAAAATTATGTTAGATTGCAAATTTATTCTTTTTTAATGAATATAAATAATTCTTTTTATATTTATCCTTTATTTTGAATGATGAATCAAATTTTTTATACTAAAAAATGCAGTTCTACCAATGATGAAATTATCCATTATCTGCCAAAATTAAAAAAGATAGAGGATGAGTGGATTACGCTCTATACTTTTGACCAAACCAATGGGAGAGGGCAGTATGGCAATATATGGAGGATTGCTCCGAATGAGAATCTTGCTTTTTCTATGGCTTTTCATCAGCGAAAAATTTTGATTTCCGATAATCTCCTCAATTTTCATACCGCAAATATTTTGAGAGATTTTATTGCCAAAAAGACAGAAAAGGAAGTTAAAGTAAAATGGCCGAATGATATTATCCTTCAAAACAAAAAAATATCAGGAATGCTGATTGAAAGAAAGCGTGTAAATGGCGAAATATTTATTATCATCGGTATAGGAATCAATATTTTACAAGAATCTTTTGAGAATTTTCCTAAGGCAGGTTCTATTTTTACACAGACAAACCAGAGGTTTGACTTAAATAAATGGGCGCTTGAAATGAATGCTTATTTTATGGAAAGGCTTTTTAATACTCCTTTATCTGAGCAGATTTTGGATGTTTATAATCAAAATTTATTTAGAAAAGATATAATCTCTGTTTTTGAAATTAATAAAAAGCGACAAAATGGCATCATAAGAAACGCAGATGAAAAAGGTTTCCTCTGGGTTGATTTGGAAAAAGATGGACTAAAAAAATTCTATCATAAAGAAATAGAGCTTTTATACTGACTATTCATTAGCCCTTTTGAAATAAAGATATCCCGCCAAAGCACCAAAGAATATGTTAGGCATCCACATAGCTAATAAAGGAGAAATAACTTGGTTTGAGGAAATGACTTTTAATACTTCAAATGAAAAAATGAATGCAAAAGCAATCGCAATTCCAATGGCTAGGTTTAGTCCGAGCCCACCTCGTTTTTTCTGCGAAGATAGGGAAAGAGCGAGAAAAGTAAGGATAAATATGGATATAGGCATGGATGTCCTTTGGTGGAGTTCATTCAGGTACATGTTCAGATTTTTATTGCCTCGGATTTTTTCTCTTTCTATAAATTTTATCAGTTCAGGAGTGTTTTTGCTTTCAGCTTGAAGGTCGTTTGGGAAAAGCTCTTCAGGGCTTAGCTTGAAATCCTGATTTTTTTTATTTCCGTTTCCTAAAATCTCGGAATTGTCCTTTCTAACGGTTTTTTCAAGATAATTTCGCAGAACAAACAGCTTACTTTTTTCATCCCATTCTACTTCATCAGCAATGATTTGATAGACAAGGTTTTGCTGTTTGTCAAACTTCTGATACATATATCCAGAACCTCTTTTGTTTTTTTGATGATAATTGTTAATAAAAATATATTCTGTCGGCGAAAACTGAGTTGAAATCGTTGTGTATTCCGTATATTTTTCTCGGTTTTGTGTATTGTAAGTGTAGATAATCAGTTCGTTTTTCTTTTCATTAGCCCAAGGTAGAATAAAATGATTGGTAATCAATGTAGAAATAACCAAGAAAACAGCACTATAAAGATAAGGTCTCGCAAATCTATGAAAACTTGCGCCGCCGCTTATTATTGCTACAATCTCTGTGTTATTTGCCATCTGTGAAGTAAATAAAATAATGGAAACAAAAACCAAAATAGACATAAAAGTAATGATCAGAGACAGCATCCAATAAGGATAAAAGTGGATGAGAAAATAGCTCACAGTAAAGCCATTGCCCTCTATTCTTGGTGTTTTAGACTGGATGTCTATTACAACTACAATAATAGACAGCAGTAAAAGCATAAAAGTAAGAGTGCCTATGTATTTTTTTATAATATATCTATCTAAAATCTTCACTTTTTACAATCTTTGTTTCAGCTGAGGTATTATTTGGTCTTTCCATTCATAGAAATCTCCTACAAGGATGTGTTCTCTGGCGGTTTTTACCAAATCTAAATAAAACGCCAAGTTGTGGATAGAAGCAATCTGTTTTGCTAAATATTCTTTCGCTACGAAAAGATGCCTTACATAGGCCTTGCTGTATTCTCTATCCACGAAATTTGTCCCAAATTCATCCAGCGGCGAAAAATCATCTTTCCATTTTTGGTTTTTCATATTCATCACACCATTCCAAGTGAAAAGCATCGCGTTTCTGGCATTTCGTGTCGGCATTACACAGTCCATCATATCAATTCCCAGCCCGATGCTTTCTAGGATATTCCAAGGCGTCCCAACACCCATTAGATATCGTGGTTTTTCTTTTGGAAGAATGTCTGTAACGATGTCTGTGATTTCGTACATTATTTCTTCTGGTTCTCCCACAGAAAGCCCTCCGATGGCATTTCCTGCGGCCCCTGCTTCTGAGATGACTTCGGCAGAGATTTTTCTAAGGTCATGATAAACAGAACCCTGAACGATTGGGAATAAATTCTGCTGATGCCCATACAGTTCTTTATTTGCTGATGTCCAGTCAATACATCTTTTCAGCCAGCGGTGAGTAAGCTCCATAGATTCCTTGGCTTGGTTGTATTCACATGGGTAAGGAGTACATTCATCAAAAGCCATGAAGATATCTGCTCCTATTTGTCGCTGGATTTCCATTGATTTTTCAGGAGAAATAAAGTGATAGCTTCCGTCTATATGGGATTTGAATTTTACTCCTTCTTCGGTCATTTTTCTGCTTGCAGCCAGAGAAAACACCTGATAACCGCCGCTGTCGGTAAGAATAGGTTTGTCCCAGTTCATAAACTGATGTAGTCCGCCTGCTTTCTGCATAATCTCCATCCCTGGGCGGAGATACAGATGGTAGGTGTTTCCTAAGATGATTTGGGCTTTTATATCTTCTTTTAGTTCTCGTTGGTGAACGGTTTTTACGCTTGCCACGGTTCCCACAGGCATGAAAATAGGAGTTTGTATTTCTCCGTGGTCTGTGGTTATTTTCCCTGCGCGGGCTTTTCCAGTGGTAGTTTTTTCAACTTCAAAAAAATTCTTCATAGAGGAATATTTATTTAACGGAGGAGCTTCCCATATTATTTTTTTTAATAAACTCCTTCATTTTCGGGTCTTTTGATATGATTATTTCCTTTGCTTTTTTATAAATATCTTCTAATGCATCTGGTGTGCGGAGGTAGTAAGCGTGGCTTTCTCTGAAAGCAGCAGCATTAGTTTTATGTTTTTTAAAAACAAAAGTATTAATGTTTTCTACATCAATATTTTGCTGGGAATTCACAAAAAAAACCTGCTCATAAATAGCTAAATCTACTATGATTTCTGCCATTTCATCTTTACTCAGAAGATTTTTAGGTTTTTCTGAACCGCAAGAAAACAAAAAAACTAAAAAAAACAGAAAAATTATTCTTTTCATTTATAAAGTCCCAAATAATGATTTTAATTTTAATTTAATAACTCCAAACACGGCTTCTGTGATGATACCGCCGTTCATTTTGGATTCTCCCAGCGTTCTGTCTGTAAAAATAATCGGAATTTCTACTAAATTCAACCCTTTTTTGAATGCCCGATATTTCATCTCAACCTGAAAACCATAGCCTTTTAGTCTGATTTTGTCTAAACCAATGTTTTCCAATGCTTTTCTTGAAAAACAAATGAAACCTGCCGTGGTATCATGAATGGGAATTCCTAAAATCAACCTCACATATTTAGATGCGAAATAAGACAGCAGAACCCTGCTCATGGGCCAGTTGACCACATTCACGCCCTTGCAGTATCTGGAACCGATTACCATATCGGCCTTTTGACAGGCTTCTAATAATTTTGGCAAATCATTAGGGTTGTGCGAAAAATCTGCATCCATTTCAAAAATATAGTCATAGTTATTTTGCAATGCCCACCAAAACCCGTGAATATAGGCTTTTCCCAAACCATCTTTGACCTTTCTTGTGCTCAGATGCAGGTGGTGGGGGAACTCAGACTGCATGGCTTTTACAATCTCCGCAGTGCCGTCTGGCGAGGAGTCATCCACTACCAAAATGTGAAAATCCTGCTCCAATGAAAATATTGCCGAAATAATATCTCGGATATTTTCTTTTTCATTATAAGTAGGAATAATAACTAACTTTTTCATTTGGTATAGAGTGCAAAGATAATCTTTTTTAAAACTTCAGGTTTAAAAATAATTTAAAACCTTATTTTTGTTGAAAATTTTTAGAAGTGGTTAGAATTGTTGAAAACCATGATTGGGTTATTTTTACTCTATTGGGTATTGGTTTTGTTTATATCATTATGCTGAATTGGCTTCAGCGTGGGGAGTCTTTGCTGGATTTTCTTTTTCAGGAATATTCAGGAGGGCAGAATAATATTTTGAACTGGAGTATCATCAGCATTGTTTTTTGTGTTGTTTTTTCGGTTTTGTTTTCGCAGTATATTCCTGTTATTCCGCCATATATCGCTGAAATAGAGGTTAATGGTTTTGTTCTCAATAAAATAGGAATGATGATTATATTGCTGCTGCTATTTTATTTGTTGAGAGCGTTGGTTACTTTGTTGTTTTTCAGTGCAATAGGACAGGTTAAAAAATTCTTGGTTTTAGCTTTTGCGGCACAGCGGTTTTATTTTGTAGAATCTTTGCTACTGGTATTTTTGTGTCTTGCACATTATTATTATGTTATAGATAAAGGAGAAGCCTATATTTATTATGCTTTTTTTATGTTGGTATTTTTTGTAGGGAAGAATGTTTTTTATTTTCTCCACAGAGAGAAGCCACTGCCGGAAGAATGGTATTATAAAATTTTGTATATTTGCGGACTTCAAATTTTGCCTGTGTTGGCAATTTGGAAGTTTATATTTATATAAAATTTTAGATTAAGAATGAAAATAAAATCAATATTGGTTTCACAGCCAGCACCTAATATAGAATCTTCTCCTTATGCAGAGATAGCAAAAAAGGAGAAAGTTAGGTTTGATTTTAGGTCTTTTATCCATGTTGCAGGTGTTGATGCAAGAGAGTTTAGACAGCAGAAGATAGATATTTCACAATATACAGGGGTTATATTCACCAGTAGAGGAGCCATAGACCACTATTTCAGGTTAGCAGAGGAGTTGCGTTTCCAAGTGCCGAATGAAATGAGGTATGTATGTCAGTCTGAGGCTGTAGCAAACTACCTGCAGAAGCATATTGTTTATAGAAAGAGAAAGATAAGTTTCGGCGAAAAAACAGTGAGCGACATGCTGCCATTGTTTAAGAAATATCCGGATGAAAAATACCTTCTTCCGTGTTCCGATGTAATGGGGGAGGATATTCCTAATGTGCTGAATAAAGCAGGAATAGACTGGACAAAAGCAGTAATGTATAAAACTGTAAGCAGTGATATTTCTGATTTGAAACTGAAAGACTATGATATGATGGTTTTTTTCAGCCCTCAGGGGATAAAATCTTTATTCAGAAATTTTGAAGACTTTAAACAAGACGGAATGAAAATAGGCGTGTTTGGAGTGGGAACCCAACAAGCAGCTGAAGAATTGGGCTTAAGGGTGGATGTGATGGCGCCAACAAAAGAAACGCCTTCTATGACTATGGCAATAGAAAAATATATCCAAAAGACAAATAAATAACGAATGATTTTTAGTTAAACCTGTTATTTTATTTGTTTCATTTCCTATGAATGGGGATAATGGAAGACTAAACAAATGCTTTGAAATAATGAGAAACCTTCGCACAACAGAGTATAAAGTCCTCTTTTACAGATTGTTTTTAGTATATCTGTTTTATTTTTTTGCACGCCTTACTTTTTACGGATTTAATAAGGAATACCTTTCCGTTTCGGGGATTGGAGACTTTTTTCGATTAGCTTTCTATGGTCTTCTTTTTGATACGACAGCCATTATCTATATTAATTTATTGTTTATTTTCCTGAGCATAATTCCAATCCTTATCAATACGAAACCCAAATACCAAAAAGTGCTATTTTGGGTGTATTTTTTGTTTAATATTCCTGCTTATATACTCAATTTTGTAGATACGGCATATTTTTCTTATAATAAAACGCGCCTTACTACTAATGACTGGGGGCTGATTCAAAATGAAAACAACCCTATCGCTCTTTTGGGCGGGTTTTTAGTGCAGTATAGAATTATATTCTTAAGTTTCTTGCTTTTATGTGGATTATGGATTTTTCTTTATAGAAAGGTAGAAATTGCGGAACAGCGTATTCTTAATAGGAAAAAGTACTTTATTACCTCTATTCTTGTTATTGTAATGTTTGTACCTACCTTAATCTTCGGAATACGCGGAATGTCTTTTAAAAGAGGGGTTGTTCCACTTACTGTAATGGACGCCAATAAGTATGCAGAAGATATTTCTCAAGTAAATATTTTACTAAATACTCCATTTACTATTTTTCGTACGATGGGGAAAAATAAAGGTTTTCAAGAATACAAATTTACAACACAAGATTATATTACAGAGAACATTAAACCCATAAAGCAGTATAATCGTCAAGTTCTTGAAAAACCAAATGTTGTTCTGATTATTCTTGAAGGAATGGGAGCAGAGTATTTTGGAATAATGAACCAAAATACCAATATTCCTGATTATAAATCTTATACACCATTTCTGGATTCTTTAGCTCAGCAAGGTTTTTATTTCACAAATATCTATTCCAATAGTATCCATTCTATTGAGGGAATCTCTGCCGTAACAGCAGGCATGCCCACTTTTGAAAAGGCTTTTGTGCAGTCTGCTTATTCACAAAGAAAATTATCATCAGTTGCTAATATAGCACGAAAATTGGGCTATCAAACAATGTTTGCCCATGGAGCGACCAATGGTTCTATGAATTTTAACGGATTCACTAAACAGATAGGATATGAATCTTATCTGGGGCGCACAGAATTTAATGATGAGCGTTTTTATAATGGCAGTTGGGGGATAGATGATGAACCCTTTTTACAATATTTTGCCAAAGAAGTAAACAAAATGCGCAGTCCTTTTTTAGCAACGGTTTTCACGCTGTCTTCTCACGACCCATATACCGTGCCGGAGAAATATAAAAACCGCTTTAATAGAGGAGATATGCCAATGCATAATGTAGTGGAGTATACCGATTTTTCTATAAAAAAATTCTTTGAAACGGTGCAGAAAGAAGAATGGTATCAGAATACTATCTTTGTCGTCATTTCTGACCATACCGTTGAAAATTTTTATGATTATTATAGACAAAAAATAGCACATCATAAAATACCCATTATCCTTTTTAGTCCTAATAAAAACCTTATTCCACAAGGGACTTCAGATGTGTTAGGTCAGCAGATAGATATTTTCCCAACAATTGTTGATCTGATTGGCTACCAAAAACCTTTCCGCTCGTGGGGGCGTAGTTTAATGTCTGATAAAAACGAAACGCCTCGTGCTTTTGTCACCAATACCAACTTTTACCAGCTTATTCAGGGTAATTACATTTATGTCTTAGATACTAAGGGAGAAACCATCGGTATCTATGATAAGGAAGATGTCAATCTTACTAAGAATCTTAAAGAAAAACCGCTTAATAATGAAATGAAAAAAGGAGTTGCTGATATGCGGGCGTTTATGCAGGATTTTATGGATAGAATTATTAACGATAAGTTGGATAATCACTAAGAAAGTTGAGCGGATTTACCATTAAATAAACAAAATATGAAAGCATTAGTCATCGGTGCTACGGGAGCAACAGGGAAGGAATTAGTAGCACAGCTGTTAGAAGATGAGGCTTTTACGGAGGTGCATATTTTCGTGCGCAGGGCTTATGACTCTCAAAATCCCAAGCTATACACACATATTATTGATTTTGAAAAACCACAAACATGGGCGGCTTTGCTTCATGGCGATGTGGCTTTCTCTTGTCTTGGGACTACTATTGCTCAAGCGGGAAGCAAACAGGCGCAGTGGCGGGTAGATTACGATTATCAGCTACATTTTGCGGAAAATTGTAGTAAAAATCATGTCAAAACCTTTGTGCTGGTATCGGCAGCAAGGGCAGATGCAAAGTCTGCTATATATTACTCTAAAATGAAGGGCATGCTGGAAGATGTTGTAAAAAAACTCCCTTTTGACGGACTTTTTATTTTACAGCCATCTATTTTGGAAAGAAATGATTCCAGCCGTTTAGGAGAGAGCTTCAGTCTTAAAGCTATCAAATTATTCAATAAAATAGGACTATTCCGCAAATACCGCCCAATATCCACTGCTGTATTAGCCCAAAAGATGATAAAACTTGCCAAAACAGAGCAAAAAGGCACAAAAACCTTTGCCTTGGAGCAGATATTCAAGGTGTGATGTTTCTTTTAAGTCTATTTTAAAAACGAAATTTACCCGAAATCTTACTAAAAACAGCCGCTATTACGAAGACGACAAATGAAGGGAGGAGCCATTCTAAGTTGTAATCGCTTAGCGGCAGATGTTCCTTCCAGTCGTATAGATGGTGCATTTCGGTTCCCATATTCCTTAAACTTGAAATAAGTGAAAGCAAAGCCGTAGTCAAGATACTCATAATGTAAGGCAGTCGGCTGCTCACAAACCTTTCAAACAAAAGTACATATAAAATAAGCGTAAAAACAATAGGGTAGATAAACAGCAAGATATGTATAGCGTAATCTATAATGCTGTCCACACTATTGATAGAAAGCACCGCCGAAATAAGAGAGCTTGCTATCACCCCTGTCTTATAGGAAATAAAGTTTTGAGTCAATTCTTCAAAAAAAGCCCCTACTGCCGAAGTCAGTGCAATAGCAGTCGTTAGACAAGCCAAAGCAATCGCTATGGCAATACTGATGCTCCCCCATCGGCCTAATATAGAATGCGAAATATGCAGCAGCAGATCCGTGCGGGAGACTTGTTTGCTCAGCGGATAATCAGTTACTGCCCCCAGATAAATAAGCCCTCCGTAGATAGCTAGTAGACAGAGAGTAGAAATAGCTCCCGCGAAAAAGGTTACAGAAGTCCGCTCATGGCGTTCAGTATAGCCTTTGTCCGTTACCGCTCTGATGATGATACCCGCAAATATCACCGAAGCCAAAACATCCAGTGTCTGGTAGCCTTCAGTAAAACCAAAAATAAAACTCTCGGCAGAAGTATGCGTGGCAGGTGTTTCAGCAGGAGGCGCCTGAAAAAAGCCCAATACAATCAATAAAGCTAAAACCACCAAAAGAAAGGGCGTTAAAAATTTACCAATAATATCTACAATCTTTGACTTTGAAAGAGAAAGAGCCAGCACCAATCCAAAGAAAATCACGGCAAACACCTTTTTTGACAAACTTGGCAATAAAGGTTCTATACCAACCTCAAATGTCGTAGCAGCAGTGCGCGGAATAGCTACCAGAGGGCCAATACATAGAATAACCAGTAAAGTAAGAATTTTAATGAGCAGTGGATGCGTTTTCTGCCCTAAGTCCGTAAAGTTTGTACCTGCTTTCGCCACCATCAGCACTCCTAAAAAAGGAGCAATAATAGCCGTGATAAAAAAGCCAGCCAATGCCGTCAGCCATTCACTTCCTGTCTCCAAACCTATAAAAGGAGGCAGAATAAGATTTCCAGCACCAAAAAACATCGCAAACAAGGCAAACCCAACCGTAATAATAGTATTCAGCTTTGATTTCATAAGTTTTTACAGAAAAAAGTTAATAATAAACTAAAAAAAAGAAGTAACTAAAAGCAAATAATGCAACAAATAAAGGTATTATCTTTCAAAAAAACAAATTTTATTGAAAATACATCACATTTTATAAATAAAAAAGAAGAAATATAAACTTTTCATTAAAGCTAATTAAGATTTTTTTATCTTTGCTCAAAATCCAATAAATAAAAATAATCAATAGAAAAACTTAATATTATCGCTCTTCTTAATAAAGAAAGAAAAATGTTTAGAAATATAGATTAAAAAAGGTTTGTTATAGGAAGAGAAGATTTGCATAGGTTAAAAGATTTGAGCGATTAACAGAAATATTATCAATAATAAAGATTAACCAAAATCCTGATAAGTATGCCAATACTAATAGTGAAATTTAAAACTAAATATATGGCGTAACCTTTTAATTACGATGGCATTATTTGCCACAATTGTAAGTGCGAAAGCACAAAAAACCATGTCTATACAAGAGATTAGCGACCGCCTTCAAATCCGAGAATTAGTAGACCGCTATGCCATAGAAAGTGATAAAGATAACCGAGACTACTATCGTAATATCTTTGCTGAAAACGTTCAAGTGAGATTTTATACAGATGGCAAAATCTATGTTAAGTACAGCAATATTGAAGAGATGGTGAGAGGCTATAAAGAAAATCGCAAAGCAAAGGTAACTTTTTACCAGATAGGACAGCAGCTCGTAGACTTTATAGATAAAACCCACGCCAAGGGAACGGTCTATCTCACTACACTTTTAGTATATGACAAAGAGATGCCTATCGAAAAGTATATCCGCTGCGAAGACAAGTATGAGAAGATAGAGGGTCGCTGGTGGATTACACACCGCGACCAGTATTTCGTTTTTACCCGCAAGTAACAGTAGTTAAAACGAAAGAACAAGAATAAAAACCTTTCACTATCTTTGTCGCCTTTAAAGGTTAAATGTAATGAAACAACCACAAGCTAAAAAGATAGAAAAGAAACTCACTATACATGGAGACCAGAGAATAGACAATTACTACTGGCTCAATGAGAGAGAAAACCCAGAGGTTATCGCCTATTTAGAGGAGGAAAATGCCTATTGTAATTTCATCATGAAGGACACGGAACGGCTCCAAGAGGAACTTTTCCAAGAGATGAAAGCCCGCTACAAAGAGGATGATGAGAGTCTGCCCTATTTCTTTAATCAATACTGGTATATCACCCGCTATCACAAGGGGGGAGAATATCCAGTTTTTTACAGAAAGCATCAGACTTTAGAGAACGAAGAAGAGCTTTTACTCGATGTAAATATTTTAGCTCAAAATCACGATTTCTACGATGTGGGCGGAATTTCCGTTTCGCTGGACAATACGCTTCTCGCCTATTCAGAAGACATTACAGGAAGGCGAATTTATACCATCCGAATAAAGGATTTAAAACAAGAAAAAAACTTCTCGGAAGCGATAGAAAACACCACGGGAAAAATAGTCTGGGCGAATGACAATGAGCATTTTTTCTACATCAGAAAAGATGAAAGCCTTCGTGCGTTTCAGGTTTTTCGGCATAAGGTAGGAACGCCGCAGGAAGAAGATGTTTTGATTTTCCATGAAAAAGACGAAGCCTTTGATATAGGAGTTTTCAAAACCAAATCTTTGGAGTATATTTTTATCGTGAGTTCTTCTACGATTTCGGATGAGCATAGATTTATCCCTGCTGATAATGTTTTTGCGGAATGGAAACTCTTCCAAAAAAGAGAAGAAAATTTGGAATATGCCGTAGAACATTATCAAAACGACTTTTATGTTTTGACCAATGAAGGAAAAGCTACCAATTTCAAACTGATGAAAACGCCACTTTCGCAGACGGAAAAAGAACATTGGCAGGAGCTGATTCCTCATAGAAAAGAGGTGCTTTTGGAAGGTTTTGAGATATTCAAAAACTATTTGGTTCTTGAAGAAAGAGAAAGAGGACTGCTTCAGATTAAAATCATTGACAACCAGTCGGGTAAATCATGGTATTTGTCATTTAATGACCCTACTTATACTGCTTATATCGGATTAAATTTAGAGTTTGATACCGAAACCTTGCGCTATGGCTATGTCTCCATGACTACGCCTAACTCTACCTATGAGTACAATATGAAAGCCCAAACCACCAAACTGCTGAAACAGCAGGAAGTCTTGGGAGGAAAATTCCATAGCGAAAACTATATTTCCGAAAGAATATGGGCACCTTCCCGAGATGGGAAGTCCAGCATCCCGATTTCTTTGGTCTATCATAAAGACACGAAAAAATCTGCTGAAACTCCACTCCTGCTCTATGGCTATGGCAGCTATGGGCATACTGTGGATGCTGCGTTTTCCAGCGTGAGGCTTTCTCTTTTGGATAGAGGCTTTGTCTATGCGATTGCCCACATCAGAGGAGGAGAATATTTAGGGCGAGAGTGGTATGAAGACGGAAAAATGCTTCACAAGAAAAATACTTTCTATGATTTCATAGATGCTGCAAGGTTTTTGGTGAAGGAAAATTATACTTCGCCAGAGCATCTCTACGCCATGGGCGGAAGTGCAGGAGGGCTTCTGATGGGTGCTGTGATGAATGAAGCGCCAGAGCTGTTCTGTGGCATCGTGGCGCAGGTGCCGTTTGTGGATGTGGTGACCACTATGCTGGACGAAACTATTCCGCTCACCACTGGGGAATATGATGAATGGGGAAATCCAAACGAAAAGGAATATTATGACTATATGAAATCCTATTCTCCTTATGACAATGTGGAAGCCAAGGATTATCCTAATATTCTCATCACCACGGGACTGCATGACAGCCAAGTGCAGTACTGGGAGCCTGCCAAATGGACAGCCAAGCTGAGAGAGCTGAAAACAGATAATAATCTTCTGCTTTTCAAAACGGATATGACCTCTGGGCACGGCGGCGCTTCGGGGCGTTTTGAGAGCTTGAAGGAAGATGCTTTGGAGTATGCATTTTTATTGAAATTAGAAAAGAAAGTTTAAATTTCCTTTATCATTAAAATTAAAAATCACCTCTAAAACACGATGGGAAATGTAGGATGTTTTAATTTTTATCAAGGAAAAGGCTTGTCCTTTATGGATTGTTCAATAATCAATGTAGGATATTGAATATCCTAAATAGTATGAGAGGTATCCAAGATAGGACGAAGTATATCCGAGACAGGATGGAAAGTGTCCTAAATAGGATGGAAGGTCTCCGAGACAGGATAGAGAATATCCTTGAAAGGAATCTAATAAACAAGATAGGATATTGAATATCCTATATAGTATAAACTAATCCTTTGAAAGGATAATAAATTTCCTTTAATAAAAATAAAATAAAACCAATAAAATCTATCATAAAATAGAAGATAAACGAAATGAATGAAGTAGAAATTTGGAAGAAAGTAGAAGAATTTTTCATAAAAAACTTTGATATGGAAGCAAACCCGCCCGTGGAGATGCTCCTCTACCTGATAGGCATTCAGGAGCTGGGCAGCGGCTGGCAGGAGTTTTCCAAAGATGATAAAATCAACCTGATACACATCGCGGTGTGCAGGTTATTAGAGCCGTTCGGTTACTACAAATTCACCGGCTATGATGAGGACGGCTGGCCTCAGTATGACCAGCTGGAAGACCTGCCGGAACTAAAACCCAACGAACAGAAAATACTCATGAAAAAGGCAATCGTCCAGTATTTCATTGATGAAAACCTTTTGGATGAGGTGTCCTAAGGAAAATCATAATAATTTGTTAAAAATTTCCAGTTTAACAAATTATTTTTAAACTTTGCGGTATAGAATTTGTTTTTGTTTAACCAAAATTCTATTTTTAACAAAATTTCTGTAAATGAATAATCGCTTCATTTTAATATTGTCTTTCGCGATGACGGTCTCTCTGGTGGTCTTTGTCTCCTTGCAGCTGTATTGGCTCAAGAGGTATTACGGTGCGCTGGAGCAGGATTTCTCTAATAGGGTGCATTCTGTTTTGGAAACTTCCACGGCGAAAATCTCGGAGATAGAGATTGATAAATATCTCAACACAGAATACCCGAATTTCGGGAAGAATGTGGTTTCTACTAAAGAGCAGCCCGCTACGGAGACCTATATCCAGCAGGTGACAGACTCGGCGACAAAGAAGCAGATCCTTTTTTCCAAGAAAATCATCGAAAGCCAGAATATTCCTATCTCGCAGAGCGGAGACAGCCTCGAGCTGATGAAGATGTACACCGATGAGGGATTGATAAGCATCAGGAAAAAACCGCAGTCTCCAGAGAAACTGACTCCGGAAATAAACCACACCGTGAGGAACAACACCTACCAGCTCAAGGAATTTGCGAAACTCAATGCCTCCAATCTTCCCATAGAAAAGCGCGTGGATGAAAAGGTCTTGGATTCGGTGCTTACAAGGGAACTCCGCATGGAAGGCGTAACGGCAGGGTTCGGTTTCGGGGTTTTTGATAAGGACAATAAGATAACCTCTGTGGCAAGCAAAGTGTTTTCGGAAGATAAGGACAAGGCGCAGTATTCCTATCCTCTCTTTACGGACAGCAAAGGCAGAACGCTTTATACTCTTGCTTTGGTCTTTCCGGATAAAGATTATTCTTTGGCAAAAAATAACATGCCCATGCTTTTCGGGATGGGAATATCGCTGCTTACTATTTTGGGGATTTACATTATTTCCGTTAATTACATGATGAGACAGAAAAAAATAGCGGATGTAAAAACGGACTTTATCAATAATATGTCCCATGAGTTCAAAACTCCTCTGGCGACGATTTCCGTAGCTTCCGACTCGCTGAATAATGATAAAATAGCTACCAGCCCAGAGAAAGTAAAGTACTACGCCCAGCTGATAAAACAGGAAAATATAAGAATGAAGAAGCAGGTGGAGAATGTCCTGAACATGTCTAAACTAGAACGGAACGAAATGCAGCTTTTCCTGAAAGAAACCAATGTCCGCGAACTTATCCAGAAGCTCTCCGAGTCGTTCCAGCTCATTGTAGAAGAAAGAAACGGAAAGCTCATCAAGGAATTTACTGCCGAAAACTATTACCTAAAAATAGATGAGTTCCACCTTTCTAATGCCTTGATAAACCTTCTGGACAACGCGAATAAATACTCTCCCGAAAACCCAGAAATAAAGATAAAAACCAGAAATGAAAATAATAAATATGTGATAGAAATCTCCGACAAGGGGATCGGGATGGAAAGCTTTAACAAAAAGAAGATTTTTGAGAAGTTCTTCCGCGAAGAAACAGGAAACATACATAATGTAAAGGGGCAGGGGCTCGGTTTATCGTATGTCAAAAGAATTATAGAGCTGCACGGCGGCCAGATTTTGGTAGAATCTGTAAAGGGGCAGGGAAGCACCTTCATCGTAAAACTTCCCATGAATTAAGTTATTAACACCAAAAATAAAAACATTATGAGTAACAGAATTTTGCTGGTAGAAGACGACCAAAGTTTCGGGGCTGTCCTGAAAGATTATCTGATGATAAATAATTATGATGTAACCCTGGCGACCGATGGGGAAATGGGGCTGAAGGAGTTTATGGAAAATGATTTTGACCTTTGTGTCTTTGATGTGATGATGCCAAAAAAAGATGGTTTCTCTCTCGCCGAAGATGTCAAAAAGATTAACAAAAACATGCCCATCATCTTCCTGACGGCCAAGAACCTGCGCGAAGACATTCTCCGTGGTTACCAGCTGGGCGCAGATGACTACATCACCAAACCCTTTGACACCGAACTCCTTTTATACAAGATAAAAGCCATTTTACAGCGCAGCGTGACAGTGGAAACAGAGGAACAGGAGTATTTCCGTTTCAGCAATATTTATTTTGATTCGGTTTTGAGACAACTCAAAGTCCATGATAAAGAATACAAACTTTCTCCTAAGGAAAATGACCTGCTCCATCTGCTCTGCGTGCATAGAAATGATTTTATGCCGAGGGAACTAGCCCTTAGAAAGATTTGGAAGAAAGAAAACTATTTCACCGCCAGAAGTATGGATGTGTATATTGCCAAGCTCCGCAAGCTCCTTCGGGATGACGAGGGCGTGGAAATCATCAATGTGCATGGCGAGGGTTTCAGGCTGGTGGTAAAGCATTAGATTTTGCTGTGATGATTTGTTATAAAAACGGAGACGATGGCTGCCATCGTCTCCGTTTCGTTATCTGCTGGCATCAATGCCAAATTCCTTCCAGCTGGACTGGGGGATATCCACTTTTACGCGTTTTTTCGCGAAGGTGTATTTCTCATCCAGCTCTTTTATTCGGTTGGTAAGCTCTTCGGTTTTGCTTTTCAGGTCGGCTTTCAGCCTTTCCTGTTCGCTGTTGAGCTTTTCTACTTCTTCGCGGAGGCGTTCCATCTCCATGATGAAGGGGTTGTCTATCTTCGTTACTTTGCCATGGTTGTTTCGTAGAGCATCTATCATTACTTTGGCATCGGTAATGTGTGCTGAGTAAGATTTGTTCATGATAACAATATTTAAGAGGTGAATAAATTAAAAAATCATCAAGGATGAGCTAAATCCTTTAAAGGATATTTAATATCCTGTCTTGTTTGTTGAATTTCTTTCAAGAATATTCTTTATCCTATCTCGGAGGTCTTCCGTCCTATCTAGGATATTCTTCATCCTATTTAGGATATGCCTTGTCCTATCTCGGATATGCTTCATCCTATCTTGGAAATTGTTTATCCTAAATAGGATAATGATTTTCCTTGGTGGGATTTTCCCTGTCCTATCTCGGCGCTGGGGTTTTCCTGCTTTTCTGTCTCATTGGAAAGAGCGGAAGGCTATTTGGCCTCCACGCAGAACACTCTGTACTGTACGGATGTAGCACCTTTGAACTCTGCGCGGACTTTTTTCAGGTCTGGTGCGGCAGATTCCTTGGAGAAGAAACTTCCCGCCAGCACTTTATAATTAGGTCTCAGCGAGGCATCTATTTCTACCTTTATGGCAGGGAATTTTTTTCGGAATTCCAAGCCTATTTCATCTGCTTCGGCTTTGCTTTTGACAACGGCAACTTGTATTTTGTAGCCTAAAATCCTTGGGTTCTGCTTGCAGATTTCTGCGGTGGAGAGCTTTTTGGAAGGGGCAGCAGCGGTGCTTCCTGTTTTGGGCGTGGCGGCGGACTTGTTGCATTTGTTTTCTAGTGCGGTCAGCTCATCGCTTACTCTTTTGTCCATAGCGATGGTGAGTTCCGCCTCTCCTATGGAGTCTTTCTGGATGACAATCTGGGCGCCTGCCCTGCCGGAAAAGCAGAGAAGCAGGACTATAAAATAAGCTTTCAGGATGTTCTTCATAATCTAAAATTTTGACAAAAATATAAAATATAGTTTTGATAATTCAATAAGATTATAAGTATTTTCTTACTTTTGCGTAAAATTTCTACTCATGAAACAGATATATTATTTACTGCTGCCCTTGTTGCTCATGTTGGCGGCGTGTAAGAAGGACTCGGTAGACGGTTCTTCCATAAAGAATTTTCAGTCGAGTGTAAATGATATGGCGTCTTCCCTCACGACATTGGAGCAGACCAAGTTCAACGAAGCGCTGTACATCCTGAAAACCTATGCGGTAGAAGGGGAAGGAGACCTGCCGAGATTGGAGGCTTTAGCGAAATTGATAGACCAGAAAAAAGTACCTGAGATATTTGCCCTCGCAGATGAAACAGCAAAGAAACATAATATAGAATGGGAAAGCACAGGTCCTCCATCCTTGGGCGATATGGATATCTTCCAGAACATCACAGCCTCAGAAAGAGATTATAATGATATTACGGCATCCTCGCTGGATATTTTAGTAAAACCGATGGAATTGGACAGCCTCGGCGGCGCGAGAGCATTGAGAATCATTCCCAAACTGATGGATGACAATAAAAACCCTGTGGAGTTCTCAAATGCCGCTTTGCAAACCACGATGGAAGTTTATAGCAACGGGAATAAACTCCTCACTTCCAAGAATGTAATGACGGGGAATGATTTTAAAGGGTTTTATTTGAAGGTGACTTCGCTGCCTGCCGATAAAATCGTTGATTCCAGCATAGATATAAAGGTGAGCGTAAAAACCACGAAGAAAACTTACCAGCTGATGAAAGCAGGAGTTTCCATCAACAGCAGAGCCTTGAAGCCGGCATCAGTTTCTGAAGAAACACCAGCAGAAACACCAGAAAATGCCACTCCGAAAGAAGAACAGCCAGAAAAACCAGTAAATATAGAGAAACCAGAAGTTGTAATAAACAAATTTCTAAACAATATAGGAAGCCAAAATTTAAAGGCGGCTTATGATGTATCAGACAATCCCAGCTGGGGTTCTTATGATAAATTCTCTAACCCTAATTCTGGTTTCGGAACGGTGAAAAACCTGAATATTAAAAGCGTTTCTACAAAATCTGTAACGGACAAAAAAGCAGCAGTGGATGCCGTTTATCAAGTAACCGATAAAGATGGAAATACCACGCTTCTCAATGTGTCTTATGGTTTGAAACGCTCAGAAAACGGATGGAAAATATCATCTTACAAAATCAATTCCTCAGAAAAACAAAAGAATTAAAATATTTTATGGCAAACCAAGAACTAATCACAAAATTAGAAAATACAATAACCAATATTCCTGACTTCCCAAAGGAAGGAATACAGTTTAAAGACATTACACCCATTTTCCTTAATCCTAAATTATACGAGGAGGCTGTTGATGAAATGGTAAAATTCAGCAGAGGCAAAGTGGATGTAGTCTGTGGAATAGAGAGCCGTGGCTATATTTTCGGTATCGCTATCGCTGTGAAACTCGGCGTTCCATTTATTTTGATAAGAAAAAAAGGAAAACTGCCTCCGCCATTCATCGCAGAAAAATATGATTTGGAATATGGGACAGCCGAAATAGAAATGAAAACCGACCAAATCCAGCAGGGACAAAGAGTTCTAATCCATGACGACCTTCTGGCAACAGGCGGGACGGCAGCAGCAGCGGCAAGGCTGGTGCAGAGACAAGGAGGAAAAGTTACACAGTTTAGTTTTCTGATAGAATTGAAAGATTTAGGAGGAAGAGAAAAACTAGAACAGATAGAGGGCGCAGAGGTATTTAAAATTTTAGAATATTGATTAAAATTTGTAAATTAGTCTGAAAATCTTAAATTTGCGGATTAAATTTAGTAGAAACTATGTCAAATAAAAAGGAAATAGAAGGAAAAGAAACGGTTGAAATTTTTCAGGAATTAGACCAAAATGTGGTTCGTTCAGAAAAATTCATTGAGAGAAATGCTAAAAAAATAGGTTTGGCTTTTGGAGTTGTTGTCTTGGGAGTTTTGGGATACTTTGGGTATCAGCACTTTGTGGTAGAGCCAAAGAATGAGGAAGCTACGAAGGCTTACCTTGCTGCTCAGAAAAATCTTGTAGAAGGAAAAGAAGATTTGGCTCTGGGAGGGAAAACTGCAAATCCAGGATTTAAAGGAACTGCAGAAAATTTTTCTGAAACCAATGTAGGAAAACTTTCAGCCTATAATGCAGGATTGATAGAGTTTAATAAAGGTAATTACCAAAAAGCGTATGACTTATTAGACCAGTTTTCTTCTAAAAACAAAACATTGATGGCGCTGAAGCACGGAGCAATGGGAGATTGTATGGTGAATCTGAACAAAAATGATGATGCACTTTCTCAGTTTGAAAAAGCTATTTCTGCTTCGGATGATGAATATACATCATATTACTTCACGAGAAAAGCTGGAATGCTGGCTCTTTCATTAAAGAAAAATGATGTTGCTAAAAAATATTTCACAACGATAGAAGAGAAATATCAGGACTATGATGGAGGCGCATCTGATGCGTACATAGAAATGGTAAAATATTTTTAAATAAAAAAGAATAAAATGGCGACAATAAACCTTTCGGATTATAAGCCACTCCAAATAACAGATGCCGATGATTTTACCATCGGCATTGTGGTTTCTGAGTGGAATGATTTTGTGACTTTTAATCTCCGAGATGGGGCAGAGGAAGTTCTGAAAAAAGAAGGCGTAAAACCAGAAAATATTAGAATTTATTATGTTCCTGGTGCGTTTGAACTAAGTTTCGCAGCGATGCAGCTCTGCAAGAGCGGTCGGTTTGATGCTGTGATAGCCATCGGCTGTGTTATTCGTGGAGAGACATCGCATTTTGATTATGTTTGTTCAGGTGTGACGCAGGGGATTAAGGACTGTAACACGCAAACAGATGTTCCTGCTATTTTCTGTGTTTTGACAGATGATAATAAGGAGCAGTCCATCGCGAGAAGCGGCGGAAATCTTGGGAACAAAGGTGTCGAAGCAGGAGTGACAGCTTTGAAAATGATAGATTTTAAAAGAAAATTAAGCAACTCATAAAAAACATTTCATGAAACTGAAACCATTCGTTTATTTAGGAATAATTTACATTATCATCTCTTTTCTATTAAGATGCGTTTTTATCTTTCATCCGATAACCACTACGGAATTTAGTGTTTTGGATGTTGTTAAAATGTTTTCTTTGGGGTTGCTTTCGGATATTTTTGTCTTCATTATAGCAAGTGCGATATTGTACATCTATCTGCTTTTCTTGTCAAATCAAAAGTATGAAAGACCATGGGGGCAGATTATTTTATCCATATTCGTAGGATTGTTCTTGTATATATACTTGGTTCCTAATAATATAGCCAGACAATACGGAGGCGTAGTTCCAGAGATTGTTTTGTCATTTTTAGGGTTAAAGACATTTCTTTTTGGGATGATGCTTTTCTTTCCGAAAAGAAGGGTTCAGTTTAGAAATATATTGTATTTCATTACGATTTTTCTTTATGTTTTAGCCATTGTTTTCAATGCGGTAAGCGAATATTTCTTCTACAATGAATTTGGGGTGAGGTATAATTTTATCGCGGTAGATTATCTTATTTATACCAATGAAGTTATTGGGAATATTATAGAAAGTTATCCTGTGCTTCCTTTGTTTTCAGTGGTTTTCATTGTTTCGCTGGCGCTTACTATTTGGGTTTATCTCAAAACGAAACAAGTGCTTTTGGATTTGCCGAATATCTTTATTAAAGGGCTTTCGCTTGTGGCTTATGGAATTTTGCTGGCTGCGAGTGTTTTTGCTTTATCTAAAATAAAATTAAACTCTTCAAACATCTTCCAAAACGAAATTTCTGCAAATGGACTGGTCAAATTTTATGATGCGTTCAATAATAAAGTTTTGGATTTTGATGTCTTTTATCCTACGATGGATACACAAAAGGCTTTAAATGAAGAGCTTGGCCGACTGCATACGGACAGGCTGCCGAGGATGATAAAATCCGACAGCGCAGAAATCACGAAAAATGTGGTGCTTATTTCCGTTGAAAGTCTTTCTGCGGAATTCATGGCGATGTATGGGAACAAGGATAATGTCACGCCGTTTTTGGATAGTTTGTCACAGCACAGCCTTGTTTTTACTAATTTGTATGCTACGGGGAATAGAACGGTTCGTGGTTTGGAGGCGCTTACGCTTTGTATTCCGCCGACAGCTGGGGAAAGTATCGTAAAAAGAAAAGATAATAAAAACAAATTCACTACGGGAAGTGTTTTTAAATCAAAGGGTTATAATGTGAAGTATCTCTATGGTGGATACAGCTATTTTGATAATATGAAAGACTTTTTTGGTGGGAATGGTTATGAAATCATTGATAGGGATAACTTTAAACCAGAAGAAATTGTTTTTGCGAATATTTGGGGAGTGAGTGATGAAGATATGGCGAAAAAAGCCATAGAAACGATGAATGAAGATGCTAAGAAGGGCAAACCGTTTTTCCATCATTGGATGACAGTGAGTAATCACAGGCCATTCACCTATCCAGAAGGCAGGATAGATATCCCAGGGACAGCCAAATCCCGAGATGGAGGAGTGAAATACACAGACTATTCCATCAAAAAATTCTTCCAAATGGCAGAAAAACAGCCGTGGTATAAGAATACTGTTTTTGTAATCGTTTCAGACCACTGCGCATCGAGTGCTGGTAAAACTGAGCTTCCTATGGATAAATATAGAATTCCAGGGATGATTTTCTCGCCAGAATTCGTTAAGCCACAGAAATTCAATACCCTCATGTCACAGATAGATGTGATGCCTACGCTTTTCGGATTGCTGAATTTCACTTATCAAAGTAAATTCATAGGGCAGGATGTGTTTTCAGAAAACTATGTTCCGAGGGCTTACATCGCAACTTATCAGGATTTAGGATATGTGAAAGATGATAAACTGACCATCATTTCACCAATTAAAAACATTAAACAATATCAGCTGAAAGAGACACCAAACAAAGAGCAAAAGTCAGGAATAAATATTTTCTATGAAGAACATCTGCTAAAAGACAAAGAAGTAGATAAAAATATAACCAATCAAACGATATCAACATACCAAGCAACTTCTTATTGGTTGAAAATGAACCAGTTGAATATTAAATAGGTTTTTAATGCACTAGTTTACAATATGATAAAAATTGAAAATGTAAATTGGTTATCAAAAACAGCTCAAGAAGCAGAAGTTTGCTTGTCTGATGGAGATTTTCAGATAGTATGTTTTTCACAGCCATTTTATCATGAAGTAAAACTTCCTTTATATGCTATAAATACAAATAATATAGTGTGTTCTTCTGAAAGAAAATGCTCAGTTGAGAAAAAAGGAGAAAGTTTTGAATATAAATTCTCAGGAAAAGTTATTGATAAAGAACATATAAAAATAGGTGGGTTTATTATTCAATTGGATGTTCCCTTACCTAAGGACATAGAAGAAGGGTATATATCATTTGAATGTGAGCGGGTAGATATTTGGTGAACCCTCCAAATTAATTAATGTAAAAAGTAGATAAAATATAACCAACCAAACGATATCAACTTACTAAGCGACTTCCTATTGGTTGAAAATGAATCAGTTGAATATTAAATAGGTTTTTAATGCGCTAGTTTACAATATGATAAAAAAGCTTGGAATAATCTTTACTTTTGGAGTTATCATTTTAGGAATTGTTGTATATGCAGGTCATAAAATAGAAAAATCTTGGATTGAAGGAGAATTTGGAGTCAATATGAGTAATATGAATATTGATGAAAAATACAGAGAAGAAGAATGGGCGCCAAATGGAGATGGAGAAAGAGTGATTATTTTGACATATGATCAGTTAGACAGTAGTTTTACTAAATTGAATAAACTTCCAATTAAAGAGGATTTGCCTCCGAATGGAATACCAAAACAATTTCTAAATAATACAAATGGATATTATAAATATATTGGAGATGAGAATGATGACTGGAATTTTGGAATACTAATAGTAGACACTGCCCGAAAAGAGATATGCATATATAATCAGATTTTTTAAATAAGGGTAATTGTTAAAATTCTAAAAACATATATAATGATAAAGGATAAATTATTATATGGAATAATAATCCTAACATTATTTACCTCTTGTGAGATAATTGGGAAGAGATATTTACAAGATAAAATGACCCAAGTTCCCACAAATAACAAAATATTTAACCGAAAAAATAGAAATCTGCCAAAAGAAATAGATACTAATTATATATATGATTTAGTAGCTGTTGGTTATTGCGATAAAAATTTTGAACGGACTAGAGAATCACCAGTTTTAGGAGCTTATTATATTCAATTTTATAATAATGGCGCAGTGAGGTTCATCAATTATTTAGAACCTAATCCCGAAAAGTCAGGGAACAGAGGAGTGTTTTATATAAGAAATGAAAAGATGTTTATTGATAAATTTGGATTATCTTCGGATAGAAGCGGAACTACATATCCATATA
>ERZ773010.598-NODE-598-length-24892-cov-81.227685_pt1 | contig 24892 bp, 25 predicted proteins | sample MGYA00580842_ERZ773010 | MGnify/ENA primary metagenome ERZ773010 (study PRJEB29015, sample SAMEA2737982) | human oral metagenome | biome: human oral; feature: human-associated habitat; material: dental | place: China | collected 2107 ...
CTACCTTGACCTTGTCCCCTGGGAGGATCTTGATATAATGCATACGCATCTTCCCGGAGATGTGGGCGGTGATGACGTGACCATTCTCGAGCTCTACCTTGAACATAGCGTTCGAAAGTGCTTCGAGGATAGTCCCGTCGAGTTCTATAGCTGCTTGCTTCGGCATATATGCTTATTACGTCTTAAAACTCTCTGTCTACTAAGACCTCCTTAATGAAGTCAAACGAAGATAGGATGTCAGCCTTACCATCACGAATAGCTACACAATGCTCGAAGTGTGCCGAGGGCTTCCCGGTCTTCGTACGAACTGTCCAACCATCGTTGCGGTCAAAGACCACATTCTTCGAGCCTAGATTAACCATCGGCTCGATGCAGATGCACATCCCCGAGCGGAGCTCTGCACCTGTACCACGGCGACCAAAGTTTGGCACACCTGGCTCCTCATGCATGTTCTTCCCGATACCATGTCCTTCGAGCTCACGGACGATGTGATAGCCACGCTTTTCGCAATACTGCTGAACAGCTGAGCTAATATCACCGACACGCTTACCAGCCACCGCCTGCTCTATACCTATATATAGAGACTCCTTAGTGGTACGGAGTAGAGCTAGGACTTCGGGAGCAATCTCACCGACAGCAAAGGTATAAGCGGAGTCACCAGTAAAACCTGCGAGCTTCGTGCCACAGTCTACGGAGACAATATCCCCTTCCTTGAGGATCACCTTCGCCGAAGGGATACCATGGACGACATGGTCATTGACCGACGTACATAGACTCCCAGGGAAACCATTATAGCCAAGGAAAGCTGGAGTAGCACCGTTATCACGGATAAACTCCTCTGCTCGACGATCAAGATCCAAGGTAGAGACCCCAGGAGCGATGATCTTCGCCACCTCGGCTAGAGTACGACCTACCAGCAGGTTTGCCGCACGCATGAGTTCGATTTCTTCGTCTGTCTTGAGATAGATCATCTTAGTAAGCAGCTACAGAGCCTGTGCGTCCCTTGATACGACCGCTCTTTAGCAGCCCATCATAGTGGCGCATCAAGAGGTGGCTTTCGATCTGCTGGAGCGTATCGAGCACGACCCCAACAAGGATCAGGAGCGACGTACCTCCAAAGAACTGAGCAAAGCCCCCCGAGATACCGAGGATGCGAGCAAAGGCGGGCATGATCGCTACGATCGCCAGGAAGAATGCCCCTGGGAGCGTAATGCGGTCCATGATCGTATCGAGATAGTCCTTCGTTGCCTTACCAGGCTTCACACCAGGGATAAATCCATTATTACGCTTCAGGTCGTTAGCCATCTGCGTTGGGTTAATGGTGATCGCCGTATAGAAATAGGTAAAGAGAAGGATCAAGATAGCGAAGACGAGGTTATACCAGATGCCCGTATTGTCCATGAAGGCACGTACGAACCCACTAGCATTATCCCCCTGCGCCCAGCTAATGAGCGTAATAGGGAGCATCATGATCGTCTGAGCAAAGATGATAGGCATTACGTTCGCAGCATTCACCTTCAAGGGGATATACTGACGTGCGCCACCATACTGCTTATTTCCTACGACACGCTTAGCATATTGGACAGGGACACGACGCGTACCCTGAACAAGGAGGATAGCTCCAGCCATAACGAGGAGGAGGAAGACGATCTCACCGAGGAACCACACAAGTCCCCCTCCGCCACCAGCTGCACGAGTTCCCCATTCGGAGAGTAGTGCCCCTGGGAGGCGGGCGATGATCCCGATCATGATGATCAGCGAGACACCATTGCCCAATCCCTTATCGGTGATACGCTCACCAAGCCAGAGGACGAACATGCTACCTGCTGCCATAACCACGATCGCATAGATATCAAACCAGAGGCCATGAGGCATCGAGCCACCTACACTCTGAAGCTGTACATTGAGGTTGACAAGGTATGCCGAACCCTGTACGAGCAGGAGGAGTACGGTCAGATAGCGTGTCCACTGGTCGATCTTTCGGCGCCCACTCTCGCCCTCCTGCTGTAGCTTCTGGATAGAAGGCACAATGATGGCGGCGAGCTGCATAACGATAGAGGCGGAGATATAAGGCATGATCCCCATAGCGAAGATCGAAGCATTCGAGAATGCTCCCCCAGAGAACATATCTAGGAGTGCCATCAGCCCCTCACTCGTCTGCGACTGCAGAGCGCTGAGCTGGTTTGGATCAATCCCTGGGATCACAATAAACGATCCCAAGCGATAGATCAGGACGAAAAACAAGGTGGTGAGGATCCGCTGACGCAGCTCCTCAACCTTCCAAATGTTTTTCAGTGTCTCTACAAAACGCATGAGCGATTTAATTAGAGCTTGATAATACTACCACCTTGAGCGATGATAGCTGCTTCAGCTGACTTGGAGAATGCATTGGCTTCGACATCGAGCTTGAGGCTCAAAGCACCGTTACCAAGGATCTTCACGAGGTCATTCTTACCGACGAGACCAGCCTCGATGAGGTCAGCCTTAGCGATACGAGAGAGTCCCTTAGCTTCAGCAAGACGCTGGAGCGTATCCAGATTTACTGGAGCATACTCCACACGGTTGATATTCGTGAAGCCGAACTTAGGCAGACGACGCTGGATAGGCATCTGACCACCTTCGAAGCCGAGCTTCTTGGAATAACCTGAGCGGCTCTTTGCCCCCTTATGACCACGCGTAGAAGTACCACCGAGACCAGAGCCAGGACCACGACCGATACGCTTGCGCGTCTTGACTGAGCCCGCAGCGGGCTTCAAACTTGATAGATTCATCTTTGTTTTCTGTCTTTCTTATAGGGTGATTACTCTACGATGCGTACCAGGTGCTTGACGGCTTCGACCATACCACGGATCTGTGGTGTGTCGTTATGCTCGACGATCTGGTTGAGCTTCTTCAGTCCGAGTGCCTGAAGGGTTAGCTTCTGGACCTTAGGGCTCTTGATCTTACTACGTACTTGTTGGATCTTAATCTGTGCCATTGTACTTGTCAAATCTAGTGATGATGATTAGCCCTTGAAGACCTTTTCGACAGAGACACCACGCTGACGAGCTACCATCAGAGGAGAGCGCATCTGAGTCAATGCTTCGATCGTAGCCTTAACGAGGTTGTGTGGGTTAGAAGAACCCTTGCTCTTAGCGAGGACATCCGTGACACCGACGCTTTCGAGGACAGCGCGCATAGCACCACCAGCCTTAACACCGGTACCGGCAGAAGCGGGCTTTAGGAATACACGAGCGCCACCGTAGGATGCGACCTGTTCGTGAGGGATCGTACCCTTATGGAGGGGGATCTGCTTAAGATTACGGCGAGCAGCTGCACCACCCTTCTGGATAGCGGCAGAGACTTCACCAGCCTTACCGAGGCCAAAGCCGATACGGCCTTCTTCATCACCGACGACGACGATAGCAGCGAAGGTAAAGGTACGACCACCCTTAGTAACCTTAGTTACACGGTTGATGGCCACGAGGCGTTCGACGAGCTTATCCTTCTGTTCGGAGTCGCGTGGGGTTCTGGAGCGATTATCTGACATTGCTATTGGCGGTATTAAAAGTTAAGACCTGCAGCACGTGCTGCATCTGCGAGCTCCTTCACGCGGCCGTGATAGAGGTAGCCGTTACGGTCGAATACTACGGAGGAGACACCTGCAGCCTGAGCAGCCTTAGCTACTTCAGTACCTACGAGGGCAGCGATCTCCTTCTTCGTCCCTGTAGCTTCGAGCTTGAGGGAGGAAGCGCTAGCGATCGTGATGCCTTCGACATCATTGATCACCTGAGCGTAGATCTGCTTATTGCTTCGGAATACCGTCAGGCGAGGACGCTCTGCCGTACCGCTGATCTTGGCACGTACACGCGTCTTGATCTTCTGTCTTCTTGTTTCTTTCTGTGGCATGATAGCTTTATACGTGTTTAGCGGTTACTTACCTGCGCTCTTACCCGACTTACGACGGACGACTTCGCCTTCGAAGCGGATACCCTTACCCTTGTAAGGCTCAGGCATACGGAAGGAGCGAATCTTAGCACAAACCTGTCCTAGGAGCTGCTTGTCAGCGCTAGAGAGGATGATAAGTGGGTTCTTGTTACGCTCGGTCTTCGTCTCCAGGTTGATTTCCTTAGGGAGCTGGAGGAAGATGCTGTGCGTAAAGCCGAGGCTAAGCTCGAGGATCTGACCCTGATTGGAGGCACGATAACCGACACCGACAAGCTCAAGGGTCTTCGAGAAGCCTTCAGAGACACCCGTGACCATATTCTGGATCAGGGCACGATATAGGCCATGAAGTGAGCGCTCCTGGCGCTCGTCGCTGCTACGGCTAACGAGTACCTGATCGCCTTCTACTGCTACGGAGATACGAGCATCTACGCTCTGCGTGAGTTCACCCTTAGCGCCCTTGACGGTGACGACACCATCCTTGACGGACACGGTAACTCCTGCGGGGATGCTGATGGGGTGCTTACCTATTCTTGACATTGTATTCCTCCTTACTTTAGTAGATGTAACATAGTACTTCACCGCCCACCTTGAGCTGAGAAGCTTCCTTGTCGGTCATGACACCCTTAGAAGTGGAGAGGATAGCGATACCAAGACCATTGAGTACGCGGGGCATCTCACGATAGCCGACATACTTACGAAGACCAGGGCGAGAGACACGCTTCAGAGCCTTAAGGGCATTGACCTTACCTGAGCGGTCGTACTTGAGAGCCACCTTGATGCTCCCCTGAGGGCCGTCTTCGACAAACTTGAAGTTGAGGATGTACCCCTTGTCGAAGAGGATCTTCGTGATCTCTTTCTTTAGATTAGACGCGGGGATCTCGACCACACGGTGGCCTGCCTTCACTGCATTACGCAGACGCGTCAGGTAATCTGCAATAGGATCTGTCATTAAGATTGAGAATTAAATTGATCCGGACACCCGGACAATATTTAAACATACTGCTTGTGCTCTGCCTTAGGCTAGCCACACTACGTACGGACATAGGTATCCACCGAGGGCAAAAAGCACACAAAAGTACAAAGAACTTATGAGACTTGCAACTATCACATTAACACGCATATCGCATCAACTCTACCATTACCTGTCGAAGGAGCGTACTCTCCCCCTTCAACGCCCTACCTCCGACCCAAAATCCACAAAACCAAGCTATTTCAGCTAATCACCTCCGCTCACACGAAAAAGAGCCTTCGATGCTCCGCTCACCGACTAGCCTCAGAAGTAACCCCTACCTTCGCCGAAAGAAAGATAGACCTCTCCTCGGGGGAAGATATACCTCTTGCCTGGCTAAGCTATACCTTAATTATAGGATAACCTTAAGCCTGCCCCCCAAGACACTTTTCTGCCCCTACACCAAGCACTCCACAAGGCGACACAAAGACGGGGCTAAAGCGGGCTTACAAAAATCTTAGGGAGGGGACACACTAAGGCGAAGCGGGCAAACGTTTTTTCTCCAGAAGCAAGAGGCTTACTGTTCCTCCTTCACACCCTTCGGCGTTCTGGTGCCCGCGAGCACTATCCGAGGACATCTTTGCTATGGATTACACCACCCTCCTCCTATCGGGTGACTCAGAGAGGTTAGTCTGGGAAACGAGTATCTACGATCTCGGGCGGTGTCGGGATTTTCCTTAGCTTTGCACCACATTGGCGTAATGTCTAATCTTTAAGATACTTGCCCTATGAAACGAACTCACTTTGCCCTAGCTTGCGCTAGCGCCCTGCTCCTAAGCAGCTGCTTTAACAAGAACGGAGACGGCCCTTCTCGTCCTTCGATCCCACCTCGCTCCCTCCTAGCCGGTAAGGTAGAGATGCGAACGACTACCCTACTGGATGCCTCAAGCAAGGCAATCGGTCGTATCGAAGAGACTTTCGGCAAACAAGGCGAGCGTCTCCGCCGAGATAGCTCCGAGCTCAATGGCACGACCCCAACCCTTCGCTTTAGCAAGGTCTACCATCGTGACAAGACAGGCTACCTTACCTCCATCGCCACCCATCGTATCACGACCGAAGGCGAAGAGAAGCGGGAAGAAGTCTTTACCTACAAGCCCTACGGCGAAGGCGTCCGCCTGCTGACAGTACAGACCCTCTACGACGAAGCCAAGAACAAACTCACCGAAACCACCTATACTTACCTCGGCCTTCGCCCCGAGAGCTCCATCACCACAACTTACCCTAACTCCACCCAAGGTCAAACGACCACCCAAGTCGTCTATACGCAGTATCGCCAGGAGGGCGTCTTCGAAGTCGCTCGATCCTACGAACGCGTCAAAGGTGCTAACCCTAAGGACCCCGATCGTCCACGCTATCTCCAAGAAGAGTGGGTGCGTCGTGACCTCTACGGCCGTCCCATTCAGCGAGAAGTGATCTACTTCGACACCAGCGTCGACCCCGAAAAGCAGGACCTCAATAAGCCTACCCGTCTGGAGCTCCAGATCTGGCGCTATACAGCCTACGGAGATGAAGAGGTGTACAGCCTATCTACCTACACTCCAAGGAAGGACGCTGACCCCTCCAAGCCCTCCGGGAAGAGTCTCAGCACCGAGGGTGACATCGAGGCAGTCTCTACTACCCCTCAGCGCAAATCGTACCTTGAGCTCTCGGATCTCCTTATCTACGAGTACCGATATACGACCCCTGACAAGAATGGCTTCCCCACTCACTGCGAAGTCACCGAGACCAAGGGTCTGAAGAAGGTCAAGTCTACGACATCTCGCACCATCGCCTACCGCCTCTTCCCTGAGGGCAAGGGCAAGTAACCCTCCCATCTACTTTCTTCCACATCCCATCTAGCCACGTGCGCATCGATATCCTCACCGTTGTCCCCGAGCTCCTAGAGAGCCCCTTGAAGCACTCGATCGTTGGCCGAGCCCAAGAGCAAGGCTTCCTCGAGCTACATATACATAATATCAGAGACTGGTCCACGAATAAGTGGCGCCGTGTCGATGATTATCCTTTCGGGGGCGAAGCGGGGATGATCCTCCAGATCGAGCCCATTGACAGAGCGATCTCTGAACTGAAAAGCCAGCGCCACTACGACGAGGTGATCTATACCTCTCCCGATGGCGAGACCTTCAATCAGGGCATCGCTAACCAGATGAGCCTTCAGGAGAACCTCATCATCCTCTGCGGACACTACAAGGGGATAGACCAGCGGATACGAGAGCACCTCATCACACGGGAGATCTCCGTCGGTGACTATGTACTCACCGGCGGGGAGCTACCCGCGGCTCTGATGGTAGATGCCACGGTGCGCCTGCTACCAGGCGTCATCGGTGACGCAGAGAGTGCGTTATCAGACACCTTCCAGGATGATCTTTTAGCTCCTCCGATCTATACCCGTCCCGCAGACTACAAGGGCTGGAAGGTCCCCGACGTCCTCCTATCGGGACATGCCGCCCGTATCGAGGCTTGGAAGATGGAGTGCGCCCTGGAGCGCACCCAGCGCCTACGCCCCGATCTCTACCGTAAGCACCTAGGTAAAAGCCAAGGGAAATAGCGAGATATTCCTTAATTTTGCTTCTGCAAAGGAAATCCGCTATTCTTTTATAGCACACACCCCATAGAAACAGAGAATTATGGCTCTCAAATTCATTACTGCTGATGAAGCAGCTGCCCTAGTGCAGCACGATGACAACGTAGGCTTCAGTGGCTTCACGCCCGCAGGGTGTCCGAAGGTAGTACCAGGCGCTATCGCTCGCCGTGCCGAAGCAGAGCACGCCGCTGGACGTCCATTCAAGATCGGTATGTTTACTGGTGCTAGTACCGGAGACCGCCTCGATGGTGCGCTCTCTCGTGCTCATGCTGTCAAGTTCCGCACCCCTTACCAGTCGAATAAGGATATGCGCACTGGCATTAACGCTAGTGAGAACCCCTACTTCGACATGCACCTCTCGATGCTCGCACAGGAGCTACGCTATGGCTTCCTAGGCAAGATCAACGTAGCCATCGTAGAGGCAGCAGACGTCACCGAGGACGGTGAGATCGTGCCCACCTCTGGTGTCGGGATCCTTCCTACGATTTGTCGTCTAGCAGACAAGATCATCGTAGAGCTAAACGACAAGCACCCCAAGGAAATCCGAGGCATTCACGACCTCTGTGAGCCTCTCGATCCTCCCCACCGTCGTGACATGCCTATCTATTCACCTAGCGATCGTGTCGGTCAGCCTTTCGTCAAGGTCGATCCAGCGAAGATCGTCGGTGTCGTACGCACTAGCGAACCCAATGACGAAGGTGCATTCGCCCCTCTAGATGATGTAACGAAAGCCATCGGTGACAATGTAGCTCGCTTCCTCGTATCCGAGATGGAAGCAGGACGTCTGCCGAAGGAATTCCTCCCCCTACAGAGTGGTGTGGGGAACGTGGCCAATGCCGTCCTCGGAGCTTTGGGTGATAATAAGCAGATCCCAGCCTTCAATGTTTACACCGAAGTGATCCAGGATGCCGTGATCGACCTCATGAAGAAGGGACGCGTTAAGTTCGCCAGCGGGTGCTCTCTCTCCGTCACTCGCCCCGTGATCCAAGACATCTACGCTAACCTCGACTTCTATAAGGACAAGCTCATCCTACGTCCACAGGAGTATTCTAATAACCCCGAGATCGTACGCCGCCTCGGTGTCATCACCATCAACACAGCTCTCGAAGCGGATATCTTCGGCAATATCAACTCAACGCATGTCAATGGCACGCGCATGATGAACGGTATCGGAGGATCAGGTGACTTCGCTCGTAATGGATACCTATCGATCTTCACCACGCCTTCTACGGCTAAGGATGGCAAGATCTCAGCCTTCGTCCCCATGGTCTCACACCTTGACCACAGCGAGCACTCTGTGAAGATCATCATCACCGAGTACGGTATCGCTGACCTTCGTGGCAAGAGCCCTCGCCAGCGTGCTGAGGAAATCATCGAGAAGTGTGCACACCCCGACTACCGTCCTCTACTTCGTCAGTATCTAGAGCTAGGCGTCAAGGGACACACCCCTCAGAACCTCGAGGCTTGCTTCGCTTTCCACCACGAGATCGCTACATCGGGAGACATGCGTAATGTAGACTTCTCGAAGTACCAGAAGTAGCATTCGCTCTCCATCGGCAGGCTCATACAGACGATCAGCCTAGCCTACTCACGCACTTCCCCCATAGTCTCACGTGGAGAGACTATGGGGGAAGTTTTTATACCCCTATCAAATAAGGAGAATAGGCTAGACTCTTTGCTTCAATAGATATACCTTCTTGCTTCAATAGATATACCTTCTTCGAGGGAAAGCTACTAAGCTTCCGGATAAAACATCGTCCCCCTGCAAGGCTTATGACACTTGCAGGGGGACGATAGCTTAGCGTGAGATAGCTAGAAGGAGTGAGGGGCTACCTACTTCTTCGTGACCTCCTTGGAGCGGAAGATGATCACACCGCGATCCTTCGTCGCCGTAAATTCCTTGACAAGCTGCTGGACATCCTGAGGACGGACACGCTCCAGCGTAGCATCGTAAGGCGTGACGAAGTCGAGACCATCGGCGAAGTACTGAGAGAGCTTAGTCAGCCAGTAGTTATTCTTACGGAGGTTCTCAGCGTGAGACTTCTTCAGATTAGCGATAGTCTTATTGAAGTGCTCCTGGCTAGGACCGTCTGCGGCGATGCCTTCGAGGCCCTTAAAGACAAGTCCGTTGAGCCTTTCAACCTTCGTAGGATCAGTCTGGAACTGGACAAGGAGGTTACGACGCACCACTGGGTAACGTGATACTGAGACATTGACACTGACTCCGTAGGTACCACCCTCTTCTTCACGAATGGTCTTCACATAGAGCTGATCGAGGATACCTGAAAGGACTTCGGCCGTAAGGAGTGGCTGCAGTTCATAAACCCCTCCGATAGACAGACCATCGAGCACGATTCCGGTCGGAGTAGCCATCTCGGCAGAGTACTCCTTGGTATGCGTACCGAGACGACCGAGCTTCTGACGCTCGTAGTAAGCCTTATCAGTGTAGGTCTTCTGAGCAGGGAGCGAAGCGATGTACTGCTCTACGAGTGGACGGAACTTCGCCTCATCGATATTACCAACGAAGTAGAAGTTGAAGCCACGAGCATTAGCGAAGCGGCTACGATAGAGCTGGAGGACGCGCTCATAGTTGACCTCCTTGACTTCCTTCTCCGTCAGTGGGTAGACTTCAGGATTATCTGGGTACATGAAGCGGACGATGGAGTCTCCGAGGAAGGAGAGCGGATTGGCCTTCGCAGCTTGTAGTGCGGAGATCGTCTGCTCCTGCCAAGCCTGGAAAGCCTCCTTGTCTGCACGACGAGCGGTGAAGTTCAGATAGAGGAGCTGAAGCATCGTCTCGAGGTCATCCTTGGTGGTGCTTCCTGAGACAGCATCCTGTACGTCGGAGACATGCGTATTCACCGTAGCGATACGACCAGAGAGCGCCTTCTCCAAGGCAGAATCATCGAAGGAGCCAAGCCCACCGAGGTCGGAGACTTCATTGAGCACCTTCAGATCCAGGGTAGCAGGCTTAGAGAAGTTGAAGTATCCTCCAGGGCGCTTACCTGAGAGTAGGATCTCATCTTCCTTGAAGTCAGTCTTCTTAATGTAGACCTTCGTACCATTAGATAGCGTCCAGATCGTCGTGCCGAACTGAGCATTCTTCTGCTCCTTGACGATGCGTCCCTTCGCTGGGAGCTTATCGAGGAGCTTCTGATTGCTTACTTCGTTCTTAGGAGCAGTGACCTGCTGAGCCATAGCCTCATGGAATGCCTTGGTGAGGGTCTCGACGCTGGGGATATTAGCCTCAGGCTTGTCTACTCCCATGAGGACTACTAGGACGTTCTTCTGTAGATCTAGCTTCTTGAGCTCGTCATTGATCTCCTGAAGATTGATCTGAGGTACCATCCCCTGCATGAGCTCGTGGTAGGAAGCGATGTCTAGGAGATAGCCCCCGTCGATGAAGTAATCGACGTAGGTGTTAGCCCATGTAGCACTGCTTCGCTTGTCACGCTCGTTGTAGAGCTTCTTGAGACCGACGAGGAAGTCCTGCTTAGCACGATCATACTCCCCGGGAGTGATCCCGTACTGCTTGATGCGGAGGATTTCGGCAGCGAGTCCCTTGAGGGCAGGCTCCCACTGACCTTCCTTGAAGCTAGCAGAGAAGTCCATCGCAGCCTTAGTTTTAGCGACGATATAGTCACCGATCGAGGCATCAGCGCTAAGGAAAGGAGCATTAGGCTTCTTCACGATGTCGCTGAAGCGCTGGTTGAGGACGCTCGTGATGATCTTGTTCACGTAGTCTTCCAGAGGCCCCATGATCGAAGCACGTACCTCGGGAGGGGTGACATCGCTCTTGAGGGTGATGCTGATCGCATTCTGCGTAGCCTCCTTATCGACGGCGATACCGACGATAGGCTTCTCGTTGTCCTCGACCTGCACATATACTCGCTCAGCAGGATTTACTGGAGCGGGGATGTCAGCGAAGATCTTCTTGAGCTGAGCCTCCGTACGATCGACATCGATGTCCCCTACGATGATGATCCCCTGCAGGTCGGGGCGGTACCACTTCTTGTAGTAGTCGCGGAGTACCTGATAGGGGAAGTTACGGATGATGTCCATCTTCCCGATGGGCATACGCTGGCCGTACTTGTTGTTAGGGTAGGCGATAGCGAGGAGACGCTCGAGGTTACGTGAGTCACCGCTATCACGGGTACGCCATTCCTCTTGGATGACGCCACGCTCATCGTCGATCTCCTTATCCTCAAGGCTAATGAAGCTACTCCAGTCGTGTAGCACGAGCAGGCAGCTATCCACGACGGAGGGACGAGGAACGGGGATCTGCATCAGCGTATACACCGTCTGATCGAACGAGGTGTAAGCATTGATATTCCCCCCGAAGCTAGCTCCGACGCTCTCAAGGAAGTTAATGATGCCCTTACCAGGGAAGTTCTTCGTCCCGTTGAAGGCGATGTGCTCGAGGAAGTGTGCTAGTCCCTGCTGGGAATCTTCTTCCTGCATGGAGCCGACCTTTTGTGCGATGTAGAACTCCGCACGACCTTTCGGCTCCTCATTATGACGGATGAAGTAGGTGAGTCCGTTCGGTAGCTTACCAATACGTACGGCGGTGTCCACAGGGAGTGTGGGGAAGCCACCAGGTACTTGGGCGGAAGCGATGTTAGGCACAAACGCTCCGACACCCAGGCATAGCACCGAGAGGACAGATAGAAAAGCTGTCTTTAGTTTCATCTCAGTCTTGTGGTTTTTGAAGGGTGAATGATCTCATTGATTAGGTAGTAGCAAATGTACAATAAATCCGTTACATCTGACTGCTTCACTACAGGGAAAAGTGGGACAAAAACCAAGGGTCACCTCGGGCTCCCCCTACCACTCCCCGAGCAAGCCCATACTTCCCAGAATCCAAGGTAGATCTTCACCCAACCCAAGGTCTACCTTTACTCCGGAAAAGGCTAGCCTTCCCCAAGTCCGCGCCCTACCTTTCCCCTCCTCTCCTCAAGCCCCCAAGCCAGCCAGCTTAATCCCCCCTCGAGCAACAGACGAAGCGCTCCGACGACGAAGACCTTAGGCATAAAAAGATCCCCCTATCGTCAGCCTACTTAGCCGTACGATAGGGGGATGAATCAAGCGGTCAGTTAGCCCCGCCGACGAAGCTCTCCGAGGAGCAGAGCTGTGGCGATAGCGACATTGAGGGACTCCGTATGCTCCTGCGACCGTGGGTAAGGGGGGATCGTCACACGGCGGTCAATATGCGGAGCGAGAGAGGGATGTATGCCCTGACCCTCGTTGCCCATGATCAGAAGGAGTCGCTCTGGGTGAGCAGGGAAGGAGGCTTCGTAGAGATCCTCCCCACCTAGGAAGGTGCCAATGGCTGTGCCTTCGAACTGCTCTAGGAAGCTCTCCGTATCGCTCAGCCGATGAAGTCGGACACGAGCCAAGGCTCCCATCGTCGCTTGTACGACCTTCGGAGCAAAGGGGTCAGCCGTCCCTGGAGCTAAGTAAATATCCTTCACGCCGAACCAGTCCGCCGTGCGAAGGATCGTACCTAGATTCCCTGGATCCTGCACCCGATCTAGCAGGAGGCTAAGCGAGCCCTCCGGGGGGAGAAAAGCTTGGCTTGAAGCAGGTTCTGGTAGAGCAAAGACCGCAATAAGAGGCTGGGGCTGACGAAGGGAGCTTACCCGAGACCAGTCGAAGCTCTCCCCCACCTCCTCGATCCGCAGAGGTCGCTTACCCGAAGGAAGCTGTCGAAGGAGTGGAGCAAGAGCCTGTAGACTCTCGGAGGTACCGACGAGTAGACGACAATCAAAGGCTCCGAGGAGCTCACCTGTGAGCTTAATCCCTTCAGCGAGGAAGGCTCCCTCGGCCGTACGTCCCTTGACGTCTTGTAGCGCCTTGAGCTCTTTCAGCTCAGCCTTACTCAGCATCGAAGCGAACTTCCTTGAATGCGTAAGCCCGCTCCCAGCCGTCCTCACGCTGGAGCACGAGGCGTCCCTCAGGAGTGACGTCCTTGATCTGCGCACGGAACTGCCCATTCACATCCGTAAAAGGATGGAAGCCCTCTCTACGGTAGAGGTGCTTCATATAATGGCGATGGACATCCTGATAGCGCCCTAGCAAGAAGTCTGGGAGAAGCAGAGCTAGCTCGCTGTGTAGGCGGATGAGCACCTCGATAGGCATGAGGACTCTGCCCGTGATCATACGTAGCGAGATGGCGGTAGGTAGCTCGGGAGGGAAGGATTCGTCGTTGATGTTCATGCCGACACCTATGACCGAATAGTCGACCCTTGCCCCCGTCAGGCTATGCTCTATGAGGATACCGGCGAGCTTGCGTTCGCCATAGAAGATATCATTAGGCCATTTGACATGCAGAAGCTCCTTCTGCTCTTCGGTCATATAGGATGCGAAGGTGCGCATCACTGCCCAAGCGGTGAGTTCGCTGACAGCAAACTGCTGCTTACCCTGCAGGAGATCTGAGCGAAGGAGGAAGGAAAAGGTCAGGCTGTCACCTGGGCGAGACGTCCAAGTATTACCACGCATACCACGTCCAGCCGTCTGCTCACGGGTGACGACCGTATGAAGCTGGGGAAGCGTACGTCCAGAAGCGATCTGCTCCATCAGGTAGGTATTCGTACTCTCTACCTGATCGATGAATTCGAGAAGTGAAGTGTCCATGAGAAAGGGTGAGATAAGGAAAGGATGAGGGGAAGATGACAGCGCAGATAGAGGACGATGGCAACTATTCGGGCAAGGGCTCTAGCTGGAGCTCCATCCTGCGACGGCGAGAGAGCCCAGCGATGACTCGGTTCCACGAGTGACGTATCAGCTTCGTCACGAGAGGATCAGGGAGCTGATCCACATAGACACTATTCCAGTGGCGCTTATTCAAGTGATAACCGGGCTGGATCCCTTCGTAGCGATCTCTTAGCTCTTCAGCATAATCTGGGTCACACTTAAGGGAGATCGACGGCTCTCCCTCGCCAAGCCAGATAACGATGAAGATCTTCCCAGCTACCTTACAGACGAGGATATCATCACCGAAGGGCATCTCTTCGGTAGCATGAGGTAGACTAAGACTATAGGAGCGAAGGGTCTCTAGATCCATCTATTAGGCTGATTATCCTTATTTTTGTTCTGCTCTATAGACAATCCCACGCAGGGAAGGTCCTAAGAGGTTCTAACAAGAGCAAATGTATGAAAAAACTAGTGTTTGCGAGTAACAACGCCCACAAGCTCGCCGAGATCCGTAGCATACTCGCTGGTCGAGTAGAGGTAGTCAGTCTATCCGACATTGATTGCCACGATGATATACCTGAGACTGCCGATACTCTAGAGGGGAATGCTCTCATCAAGGCTCGACATATCTGGGAGCATTATGGTCTCTACTGCTTCGCCGATGATACGGGGCTAGAGGTGGAGGCTCTAGATGGAGCTCCAGGCGTCTACTCGGCACGCTTCGCTGGAGAGAAGGCGACCTTTGAGGACAATATCTCCCTACTGCTTGAGCGCCTCCAGGGAGTACCTGCGCCTCGCAGAGCTGCCTTCCGCACGGTCATCGCCCTGATCGACGAGTACGGCACCCATCTCTTCGAGGGAAGTGTCGCTGGGGAGATTACCGAAGAGCGATTAGGAGAACAAGGCTTTGGCTATGATCCCATCTTCCTACCAGCGGGTCAGACGAAGACCTTTGCTCAGCTCACCGAGAGCGAGAAGAATAGTATGAGCCACCGCGGAAGAGCGATCCAGAAGCTGGCCAGCTACCTATGCGCCTTACACGAAGCCTAAGCCTACTCCTACTCCTTATTTATAGTGCTACTGGGATCCTCGCAGCCCAGGAGCGCTGGCGCACTTACCTAAGCTATGGTGCTACCGTCGAGGTAGCAGAGACAGCGTCCCATCTCTTTGCACTAAGCGAAGAGGGGACGCTTCTTTCTATCCAGAAGAACGATCACACCCACCAACGCATCCATGGACGAGAGGACGGGCTAAGCGAGGCCCAGCCTGCTCATATCGCCTATGCTCCATCTGCGCAGACTCTCCTACTCTACTACCCGTCGGGGATGATCGACCTCATGCGAGAGACTGGCATCCATCCCGTGGCCGACCTCAAGCTCTCCTCAGGGATCCGAGACTACCGGCTCAAGGCAATCCGGATTGAGGGGGAGCGGGCATGGCTCGCAGGAGCCTTCGGTCTCGTGGAGCTGGATCTTAGGAGAGGGGTGATCCTTCGCTCAGCGTTCGTCGGAGAAGCGATCGATGCGATCGCCCTTTCCTCTCCCGAGTCACTGGTTATCCTACGAGCAGGAAAGCTCTATACCATTAAAACCTCCTCCCCCACCCTTGTACCCAGCGCTTGGATAGCCCTACCTCTACCTAGCTCCTTCCCGACTAGCGGATGGAAAGCCTTAGCAGATGACGGGCAGTCCCTATGGCTTCTCTCCAGCGAAGGCAGTCTCTACCACCTCAGCAAGACAGGTGAGGGAAGCCGTCTTACTCTGGACGAACGTGAGTCGGGCTGGGAGCAACTCACAAAGACCCAAGCTGGCATGATCGTGACACGAGGAGACCGCTCGCTCCTCTGCTCTCCCGACGGCACGGGGCAGGCTCTACCAGGTCTTTTCGCTCGCCACTTCTCCTCGCTTCACTCCCAGAGCATCTGGGGAGCAGCCCAGAGTGAGGGAATCATACACTACACACGCACTCCATCGGGCTCGTGGAAGAGTCAGTCTATCCACCCCGAGGTGGATACTCCCTCCTCCAACGTGCACTTTACGCTACGTGCCGAGGGCGGATACCTCTATAGCGTCAATGGCGGGCGCAACTTCGACCGCTACTACACACCTGGCGTCGTGCAGTGCTTCGACGGGAAGCGTTGGCAGGCATGGACAGCTCATTCGCTACAGCAATCGGGTCTACCAAGTCTCTATGACCCCATCGACGTCTTACCAGTCGGCACCTCCGACCCGACACATCTCTACGTCGCCAGCTGGGGCGAAGGGCTCTTTGAGCTCCAAGGTGGGAAGATCCTTCGCCACTATGGTCTCGACAATAGCCCACTCCATAGTATCCCTCCCTCAGGAAGCCGTGAGGTGCGTGTCGGGAGCCTCGCTCGTGATGCTCAGGGTACCCTCTTCCTCGCTCAAGGGATGAGCGGGAGCACCTCTGGAGCACCCGTACGAAGTCTCTCCCGTGACCGACAGTGGCGTGCCTATGACTATCCCGAGGAGCGAGAAGTCAATGCCTTCCACACGCTAGCCCTTCTACCCCGAGGGACAAAGTGGCTCGCCGAGCATGCTCTCCTCTCGGGAGCCCCCGGAGTCTTGGTATTCCAAGATAAGGGAACCGCTAGCCCAGACGATGATACCCATGCTCGCTATACCTCGTTCGTGGAGCCCTCGGGCAAGGCGATCTCCTTCTCTCGCATCACTTCGCTCCTTGTCGACCGAGCCTCTCGCCTTTGGGTCGGCATGGATATTGGCTATGGGCGAGTCTTACGTCCAGAAGATCCTCCTCTAGCAGGGAAGCGCCCTATCGTAGAGCGCCCCGTCGGAGGCAAAGAGCCCCCCTATCATTACCTCCTCAGTGGGCTTACCATCACCGCCATGGCAGCCGACGCTCTCGACAGGAAATGGATGGGGACGGGTAGTGATGGGCTCTATCTCCTCTCTGCCGAAGGCAATGAGGTCCTAGCTCACTACACGCGAGAAAACTCTCCACTCATCAGCGACGCCATCACCTCGCTGGCTTTCGAAGAGCGCTCTGGCACGCTCTACATCGGCACCTCCATAGGCCTCTCGGCTCTCTCTACCCAAGCTGGAGAAGAGCAGATCGCCAGCACGCCGACAGCCTATGCCTACCCCAATCCTCTTCGCCCCGAGGACCCCGAGGGGATTACCTTCCGAGACCTACCAGCTGGAGCACGTCTACGCATTACCGATCCTACGGGACGCCTTTGCACCCTCCTTGAGAGCCCTACGACAGAGCTCTTCTGGAATACCCGTGACAGCTCTGGGACACCATTAGCCTCCGGCATCTATCTTGTTACTATCTATCCTCCTGCTGGTGGCTCTCCCCAGCTCCTCAAGCTCGCGATACTGCGTCCCTAACCCCCTAGCACACTAATATCCTTCCTTATTCGTATGAAACTCCCATCCCTCTCTCGCAGCATCTATCTCCTCTACTTCTTCCTCATCGGAGGCCCTCTCTTTCTCCTAGCCACGATCCTCTGCTGCCTTGTGGTCATCACAGCTAGCTATGTAGGTCTCCCAGCCTCCTTCATCAGTCGGACTACGGGGCTTTGGTCGAAGGCTTGCCTAGCGGTCTCTCTCGTACGTGTCGAGGTACGAGGCCGAGAGCATCTCCCTAAATCGGATGCCCCCTGTGTCGTGGTAGCCAATCATCAAAGTGCCTTCGACATCTTCGTCCTCAATGGGCACATCGGCATTCCCTTCAAATGGGTGATGAAGCAAGAGCTCCGAGACATTCCTCTCGTAGGGAAGGCTTGCGAAGCTGCTCAGTTCATCTTCGTCGATGAGAAAAGCCCCTCGTCGATCGTCCACACCATCGCTGACGCCAAGAAAGTGCTAGCCACGGGCAATTCGATCTTCATCTTCCCTGAGGGAAGTCGCACCCTCTCCGGCAAGATGGATCGCTTCAAAAAGGGTGCCTTCGTCATCGCCTCCGAGCTTGACGTCCCGATCCTCCCTGTGAGCATTGATGGGGCTTACGAAGTCCTCCGCCGAGGATACTACCTCCCCCACGCTGGCAAGGTCACCCTGACGATCCATCCCGCCTTCCACATGAGCGAGGTCGCCGAGGCTCCTGCACATATCCCCGCCTCAGCACGCCTAGCCCAGAAGACCATCGCCTCTGCCCTAAAGAACGAATAACAGAGGTCTCCCAGATCATCCCCATCATTTCCAACTAGTAGGCACTACTGATGCCCCTCAAGGGGCACTACTGTTGCCTCTCGGGAGGCACTACTGTTGCCCCTTTTGAGGCAACACTGCTACTCCCCTGCGGACACAAATATCTCTCTGTTTCTGGAAGAGTTTGTGTCCGCAACCTTTTTTTACTTAATTTGCTATTAAGAAAGACTCATGTCCTCTATTTACACATCACACTAATACAAGTATGACTATGAAGAGAATTCTAGCCTTTTCCTTGGCACTCCTCGCCAGCGCCTCCCTCAGCCTTCAGGCAGCAGCAGACCGCATCATCCAGTATGCTCAACTACCTAGACCAGCGCAGACGTTCCTAGAAAAGTACTTCAGAGCGCAGACAGCCACCCGTATCGCTGAAGACTACGATGACCGTGAAGCGATGTACGAAGTAACCCTCTCAGATGGCATAGAAATCGACTTCAATAGTCAGGGACAGTGGAAGAAGGTAGACGGAGACCGCATGCCCATCCCTACAGCATTCATCCCCGCTCAGATCATGCAGGATCTACAGCGTCGTCGTCCTGGGGACCAAGTCATGGAGGTCGAGCACAACCGACGAGGCTACAAGCTCGAGCTCTCCTCAGGGATCGAAGCACATTACACCAACCAATTACGTTTTTCACATTACGACGACTAAATAAAACCTTATGCGATTCTCCTTCCGCCCCCTCCTAGCTCTCGTAGGGGGAGTATTCTTCTCCCTCGGTACGCTCTCGGCACAAAGCCAAGATAAGCCCCAGTATGAGCAGCCAGGATCGGTATTGCCGACCTTTCAGGTAAAGCCACTGCCCTACGCTGAAGATGCTTTGAGCCCAGCGATCAGCGCCCGTACCGTTGCACTCCACTACGGCAAGCACCTCAAGGGCTATGCTTCGAAGCTCAATGCCCTCGTGCTAGAAAAGAAGATCAATGAGCGTAACCTAGTACACCTCGTGAGCTACGCTGCAGGCAACGTCTTTGACAATGCGGGACAGCTACTTAACCACACCTTATACTTCGACCAGTTCAAGCCCTACCAAGCAGGAGCTGTCGATGAGCCACAAGGAGAGCTTCGCAAGGCGCTACTAGCACACTTCGGTACCTTCGAAGCCTTCCAGAAGGCCTTTGAGAAGGCGGGCACAGAGATCTTCGGGTCTGGATGGCTTTGGCTATCAACTAATGCAGATGGACAGCTCTTCATCGAGCGTGATCAGAATGCAGGATCACCTGTGACACGAGGACGCATCCCTCTCATCGCTATCGACGTCTGGGAGCATGCCTACTACCTCGACTACGAGAACCGCCGTGCTGACCACCTCAAGGAAATCTGGCACATCCTCAACTGGCGTGTGATCGAGCAGCGCTACGCTGACCGTCAAGAGGGCGTGAAGCTCTAACCTCTCCAACAATAAAGAACCGCCCCGTGACAGCTAGACTTGATCGTCTAGTCCGTCACGGGGCGGTTCTTTTTAGGAGATCCTTAATCTAAGGTGATCAGCTTCTCTCTATAGATAAAGTTCGTCAGGATAGCCCACCGCCTCGAGATAGAGGGCATGGGCTGGAGCAGATGAGCCAGCACGCCCTCGATCCTTTGCTTCGATGATCTGGCAGAAGTCCGCTACGGAGAGCTTTCCTCGCCCTACTTGGAAGAGGGTTCCGACAATAGCTCTTACCATATTCCGCAGGAATCGGTCAGCTGTGATCGTGAAAACCCACTGTCCCTCACTAACCCCAGGCTTCCAGAAGGCTTCCATAACTCGGCAGTTATTCGTCTTCACATCCGTATGGAGCTTGCTAAAGCTCGTGAAGTCCGTATAGTCCATCAAGTGAGAGGCTGCCTCATTCATCACCTCAAAGTCCAGCGGGAAATGCAAGCGAAGCATCAGCGACTCTAAGAAGGGATCCTTCCGAAGCGTCACGTAATAGCGATAAGTACGTGAGGTAGCGCTGAAGCGTGCGTGTGCATCTTCCCTCACAGGGACGATCGAGTGTAAGGCAATATCCTTGGGCAGGTAGCGGTCTGTACGAAAGCGAAGCTCCTCCGCTTCTTCTGGGCTTAGATCTAGATCTACATGGGCAACCATAGTCCGAGCATGTACCCCCGCATCCGTTCGTCCCGCTCCCATAATAGACACCGGAGTAGAAGAGCGTGAGACAAGGGTCAGTGCTTGCTCAATGGTCTCCTGCACCGTCCGTGCATCTGGCTGAGTCTGCCACCCGCTATAGCCCGTACCATCATAACTGAGCGTAAGGAAGTAGCGCATCGTCTAAGCCTTCTTCGTCCGCTTCGTCCGAGTAGAGGAGGTCGTGCTCTTACGAGACGTCCCCTTGCGAGAAGAACTTTTAGCAGGAGTCTCCTCAATCAGACGAAGACAATCCTCGTAGCTCAATGACAGAGGATCTGTTCCCTTAGGGATCTTAGCGTTGCCCCCGGGATGCTTGATATAGGGGCCAAAGCGACCTTCACGCACGGTAATCTCGGCGTTCTCAGCAAAGGTCTTCAGCAGGCTCTTCTCTTCACTCTGTCGCTTCTCCTCAATAATCTTCACCGCATCCTCTGCAGTGCAAGCCAAAGGATCCATTCCCTTAGGAAGGCTGTAGTACTTCCCCGCATGCTTAACAAAGGGTCCGAAGCGACCGACAGCGACACTCATCGCTTGCCCCTCGTACTCTCCGAGCTGTTTAGGAAGATCAAATAAGGCCAAAGCCTCTTCTAGCGTAATCGTCTCAATAGACTGCCCAGGCTGGAGCGAAGCAAAGCGAGGCTTCTCCTCATCTTCGGCTGTCCCTAGCTGTGCCATCGGTCCATAGCGACCGATGCTCACCGATACCTGCAAGCCTGTCGAAGGCTGGGTACCGAGGATACGCTGACCGACACGCTGAGCTTGACGCTCATTCGTAGCCCGCTCTACCTCCGGATGGAAATGCTGGTAGAAATCACCGATGATACCTGACCAAGGTGCTCCTCCCTCCGCAATGGTATCAAACTCTTCTTCGACACGTGCAGTGAAGTTGTAGTCTACAATATTGGGGAACTGCTCCACGAGGAAGTCATTGACGACGATACCCACATCAGTAGGCAGGAGCTTCCCCTTGTCCGCTCCATAGATCTCTTGGAGCTTCTTTGTTTCGATCTTATTTTCGACGAGCTCTAGGCGAGTATATGTCCGTTGGGCACCAGGCTTATCTTCACGCTCGACATAGCCACGATTCTGGATCGTCTGTATGGTGGGCGCATAGGTGGAAGGACGACCAATACCAAGCTCTTCCATCTTGCTGACCATCGAGGCTTCGGTATAGCGAGCTGGACGCTGAGAGAAGCGCTCCTCACCGACGAGTGTCACTAAGTCGAGGACTTCTCCCTCCTTGACGGCGGGTAGGAGCTTCGTCACCTCTCCTCCACCTTCTTGCTCACTTCCCTCCATATATACGTCTAGGAAGCCTCGGAAGGTAATGACTTCTCCTTGAGCCGTGAAGGCGTAATCTGTCCCCTCGACAGGGATAGTCACCGTCGTCCGCTCAAGCTGAGCATCGGCCATCTGTGAGGCTAACGTGCGCTTGCGGATTAAGTCATATAGTCGCTGCTCCTGAGGTGTACCTTCTACTCGCTCACGGTCTACGTATGTCGGACGGATCGCTTCATGAGCTTCCTGAGCTCCCTTGCTCTTGGTTTGGTAGCGCCGTGGCTGATGATACTCTTTCCCCGGGTGCTTCGCTAGCTGAGTAGCGATAGCCGTCATCGCTTGTGTCGAGAGATTGACGGAGTCCGTACGCATATAGGTGATGTGACCAGACTCATAGAGTGACTGAGCCAGACGCATAGTCTGGGAGACAGAATAGCCTAACTTATGCGCAGCCTCCTGCTGTAGTGTCGAGGTCGTAAAGGGGGCAGCTGGCGAGCGACGCCCTGCACGACGTGTAATCGCCGCAATGCTAAACTGCGTGCTGGGACAGCGCTCCATAAGAGCTCGAGCCTCCGCCTCGGTAGAGAAGCGTTCGTTTAGCTCAGTAGATAGTTTCTCACCCGAAGGAAGTGTAAAGGTCGCCTGTATACGATAAGACGATTGGGGAACGAAGGCATTGATCTCTCGCTCCCGATCAACAATGAGACGCACTGCTACCGACTGCACACGTCCCGCAGAGAGCGAAGGGCGAATACGCTTCCATAGCACAGGAGAGAGCTCAAAGCCCACGATGCGATCGAGCACTCGCCTTGCCTGCTGGGCATCGACAAGCGCCATATTGATCTCTCTCGGATTCTCCAAGGCATGAAGGAAGGCTTCAGCAGTGATCTCATGGAAGACGATACGCCGCGTCTTCTCCGGCTTTAGCTCCAGCGCTTCACTCAGGTGCCAAGCGATAGCCTCCCCCTCGCGGTCTTCATCGGAAGCGAGATAGACGAGCTCTGCCTTCTTCGCCTCAGCCTTCAGCTCACGTATCAGACTCTTCTTATCATCAGTGATGACATAATCGGGACGAAAGTGATCCTGCACATCGATACTAAAGGCATGCTGACGCAGATCACGGACATGACCAGCACTTGCACGCACCTTATAATCGGTGAGGTTATGCTTCTTCAAGAAGCCAGAGATCAACTCGGCTTTCTTCGGGGACTCTACTATGACTAAATTCATCTACGGATTACCCTATCTCTTCTATTATAATGGTTACGGGCAGGCACGCCCGGTGCAAAGGTAGCAAAAACTCCCCTGTAGATATGCCTCAAAACGAATGATAAAGCAATCTATCCCCAGTCAGAAGTAGAGCTATCACAATAATGGGATATGGTCTGGACTCCTTGCAAAAGAATAAGTCCATTATTCCATCCCATGATAATAGCTGAGGCTATGATCTATATCGTCTATAGATCATAGCCTCAACCACAGCAGAAAATAGCGCCCTCTTTTAGAAGGGGAGCTATTTACCCTAACGATTTCTACATATACTGCTTAGCGATCTCTATAAGCTTATCCATATAGTGATATAGGTCTGCTATATTCTCCAGCTTGTAGGTCGTTTGCTCTTTCGTCTGTGGATCAATCAGTATCAAACGCTGATTCTTAGGGGAGTCCAAGAGTAGACGACATACATTCTTGCGATTATTATCATCAATAATAATGGTGAAATAGCTCTGAGTATCTCTGTAGTATACTCGACGTGGATCTATCTCCTTAGCGAGAATAGCACGCACCATCTGATATGCCTCCAGCTCTTCCTCTGTGGTCACAATCTTAGACTCTGCAGACTCTTCTACTGCACTATCCTGCGAGTCATTGGGCTCATTCTCACTCACCGCACTTGCTTCTTGCTCTTCTGCCTGTACCGCTGCCTTAAGTCTTCCTGCAATAATCTCTGATATATGAGAAGAGATGGCACGCTTGATAAGTAGAGAGAACTGCTCAGAGACCTTTGCCGTGAAGGCACCTGGATACACTTGCTTACCCAGCAGTTTGACAAACTCAGGAGAAGGAGATTTGAACTCTTCAGCAATAATGGAACGCAGCTCCCGCAGATACTTCAGCTCACTCGCTGTACTCATGATCTGCTCAACATCGAAATACGATTTATTGAACTTCTTGAGCTCATCTACAACTCCCTCCTTAAGATCCAGCAGGTTACATTCTAAGAATGGGACCTCATCCATTTTATTAGGAGAGATTAGATCGGTATAGAAGCGGTAGATAATTCCATTTGTCAAGACTCCAAACTTAGCCTTAGAGACATGAAAATATCGCAGAAGCTGATTGTCATGAAGACTCAGATCTTGCCCCCAATGCTTACACTCTATCAGAATGATAGGCTCACTATCTTTCATAATACAGTAGTCTATCTTCTCCCCTTTCTTAGTACCGATATCACAAACCATCTCGGGGATAACCTCCATGGGATTGAAGACATCGTACCCTAATGCCTGTATAAAAGGAAGAATCAGTGAAGTCTTAGTGGCTTCCTCCGTATAGATCTGATCTTTGAGCGCCTGAATACGCTCTGCGAGCTGCTTTAACTGGTCTTTAAAGTCCATAGTGTCTTAAGTATTACGGGGTGTTATTCATATAGGCAAAGATAGAGAAGTAGTAACGATTCTCCAAACGAATTAGGTATATGCCTCCTTTACAGCGTGGAGGAGAAAGAGGATATATAGGAAGAGGGAGTAATGAGTAGACAGGGGCGATACAAAAAAGATCGGCTCACCTCGTATGAGGCAAGCCGACCATCTTGAAAAAAGTGGAGAATAACGGATTCGAACCGTTGACCCCCTGCGTGCAAAGCAGGTGCTCTAGCCAGCTGAGCTAATCCCCCAAAGTAAGTCACTTAAAGTAGTCCCAGGCAGATTTGAACTGCCGACCTCTACATTATCAGTGTAGCGCTCTAACCAACTGAGCTATAGGACTGTCTTTAGGACTCTATAAGTAGAGAAATAGATATCGACATCAGAAGGTAGTACGCACATTCAGTTAAATGGTATACCTAACTCATCGCATACGTACATACTAC
>ERZ773010.600-NODE-600-length-24883-cov-3.555300_pt1 | contig 24883 bp, 20 predicted proteins | sample MGYA00580842_ERZ773010 | MGnify/ENA primary metagenome ERZ773010 (study PRJEB29015, sample SAMEA2737982) | human oral metagenome | biome: human oral; feature: human-associated habitat; material: dental | place: China | collected 2107 ...
CGTTCGCCTCGTAGACCTAGGCCGCCCTGTGCTTGTCGGGACTACCTCTGTGGAGATCTCGGAGCTACTGAGCAAGATGCTCACGCTACGTCACATCCCACACAACGTCCTTAACGCTAAGCTCCACCAGAAGGAAGCCGAGATCGTCGCTCAGGCAGGTAAGCCCGGTGTCGTCACCATCGCTACGAACATGGCGGGTCGTGGTACCGACATCAAGCTGACTCCCGAGGTCAAGGAAGCAGGCGGGCTCGCTATCCTAGGTACGGAGCGTCACGAGTCTCGTCGTGTAGACCGCCAGCTACGTGGTCGTGCAGGACGTCAGGGAGACCCAGGCTCATCTGTATTCTTCGTCTCACTTGAGGACCACCTCATGCGTCTCTTTGCCTCTGACCGTCTATCTGCTATGATGGACAAGATGGGCTTCGAGGAGGGCGAAGTGCTCGAGCACAGTATGCTCAACAAGGCCGTAGAGCGTGCGCAGAAGAAAGTCGAGGAGAACAACTTCGGTATCCGTAAGCGTCTGCTCGAGTACGACGACGTGATGAACTCCCAGCGTGAAGTCATCTACAAGCGTCGTCGCCATGCGCTCATGGGCGAACGTATCGAGATGGACGTGATGAATACCCTCTATGACGCTGGACGTATCCTCATCGATACGCACCATCCGGTCGAGGACTACGAGAGCTTCTCGGAGGATGTAATCCGTCTCTTCGCTATCGAGGCTCCATTTGATGCACAGACCTTCCGCAACACCAAGGCTGATGAGCTCACCGACCTACTCTATGATGCCGTAGAGGCTACCTTCGCTCGTCGTACACAGCTCATCGCTGACCAGGCTTATCCTGCTATCCATCAGGTATACACCGAGCAGAGGCAGTACTACGAACGCATTATGATCCCTCTGACCGATGGACGTGGAGCCTACCAGGTCGCTTGTAACCTCAAGGAAGCAGACGAGACCAAGGGACGTAGCATCATGCGTGAGTTCGAGAAGGCTATCGTCCTACACATCATCGACGAACAGTGGAAGGAGCATCTACGTGAGATGGATGAACTCCGTAACTCGGTACAGAACGCTAGCTACGAGAACAAGGATCCTCTGCTCATCTACAAGCTTGAGTCCTATGAGCTCTTCCGTACGATGATCGAGGAGATGAACCGCCGTACAGCTAGCATCCTCATGCGCATCCAGCTCCACCTCGCCCCAGCCAACAGCGAAGCACCACAAGAGGTAGAGGTACGACAGGAGCAGGCACCTGCTCACCGTCCCGCTCCTCAGTATCGTGAGAGCAGGCACGAGGTAGGTAGCGCAGAGGCTGAGGCCGAAGCTCGCCGTACCCCCGCCCAGTCTACGCATACGATCGGGCGTAATGACCCTTGCCCCTGCGGCAGTGGCAAGAAGTTCAAGCACTGCCACGGCAAGAATATCTAGTCTCGCCCCACCATCAAACTCTTAGGGATAGCCCCGACAGGTACAGAAGCTAGCTGTCGGGGCTACTCGTTTATCCCCACCCCATACAGAGAGAGGCCGCCCTCCTCTAATGCTCGCACTCCACCATACCTCTCTCGGGGGCAAAGAACCACGCCATATCTAGGAAGCGCTCCCCCTCTAGCGCCCGCTCCCAACTATCCCCTCTTGGGATGAGAATAGGGGTAGTTAGTAAGGGAAAGTGTGGGGTATGCTCTGTTATTTCTATTATCTTTGTGCTAAGCTTATTAGGATAGTTATCTCTGTAGAGTGTACCCTCCCCCAAGCCCCACCAAGTAGTATGGCAAGTAAACGACAACTCAAGAAAGACGTCATCGCAGAGGTTATGCGCCTCTTTGACGAAGCCCTGATCATCCGCTCTGTAGCTGATAGCGAAGCGATGCAACGTGAGCTGGAGGATCTGATGGATGACATCATGGTCTTCACTGACGATACCCTGCGACGTATCGACCACCCCGACGGCAAGGATAATCCTGCCCTCGTGCGGAGCTACTATCGTGCGCTGCGTCAGCATATAGCGGAGAACGCTACGCACATCTCTGATCGTCTCGATCAGTTCATCGAGGGGCTCTAGCCTAGGCTACCCCTGCTACCCAAACCCGATTATTTTGCGAAAAATATTTGCCCAAAGCCTCCTTCGCCTACTTGGCTGGAGGATACTTCCCCTGCCGCAGGATCACCCCTCTGGTAGCGTCATCTGTGTCGCTCCACATACCAGTAATAGGGACTTTACGCTCGGACTACTCTACTCCTGGGCTGTCGGCATCAAGTCTGGCTTCCTGATGAAGAGTGACTGGTTCTTCTTCCCTCTTGGCTCCATCCTACGTGCTCTAGGCGGTGTACCGATCAATCGAAAGGAACGCTCCCAGACCGTAGATCGTATCAAGGAGCTCCTCGTACGTCAGGGGCAGATGCACATCGCCATCACCCCCGAGGGGACACGCTCACGAGCCGAGAAGTGGAAGAGTGGCTTCTACCATATCGCCGTAGCAGCTGATCTCCCCATAGAGCTGGCTGTACTGGACTACAAGAGGCACGAGCTGGGGATCTTCGAGGTCTTCCACCCGACGGGTGACCTAGAGGCAGACCTTAGCTATATCCGCTCTCGCTTCAGTGCTGAGCAGGCTCGCTACCCCGAGAAGTTCACCCCCTAACGCTCCCACCCCTATGTCCCTCCTCTCTCCCTCCCCCACCCTACGTGTGGCAGCTGTGCAGTGCTCCATCCTATGGAATGATGTCGAGGGCAACTGCCAGCGCATCCGCAGCTATGTCGCCCAGCATGCCCACGAGGCCGAGCTCATCATCTTCCCTGAGACGATCACGACAGGCTTCTCTGCCGAGGCAGCACAGCTCGCTGATGAAGATCGAGGCGAGGTCTATACCCTCCTCTCCGAGCTAGCCAAGGAATACCAAGTAGGGATCGCTGGGAGCTACCTCACACGGGCGAGCGATGGCAAGATCTATAATATGTTCTTCCTCATCGACGAGCAGGGGCGGATGCAGCGACAGCCTAAGCGACACCTCTTCGCCCCTGGTGGCGAGCGGGAGTTCGTCTCTGCAGCTACGGAGCGTCAGATACTCTCCTTCCATGGCTGGCGGATACTGCCTATCATCTGCTATGATATGCGCTTCCCCGTCTGGTGTCGCAACGTGCATAATGAGTATGACCTCATTATCTGCGTAGCCAACTGGCCTCGCCCTCGTCGTCGGGTCTTCTCGACCCTCCTCAGAGCACGAGCTATGGAGAACCTCGCCTATATGGTCGGGCTCAATCGTGTAGGCACCGATCCACAGGGACTCATCTACACGGGCGACTCAGCGATACTCAACGCTCGTGGGGAAGCCCTCGCCGAGGCAGAGGAGGGTGCGGAGACAGTCCTCGTAGCGACACTCGACTATGCTCCGCTGGCTGACCTAAGGACGAAGTTCCCCGTATGGGAGGATGCCGATAGCTTCACCCTCGACCTCCCCTAAGACTCTACTCTTCAATATACATCAGATACATCGACAAATGAATACAAAGACCACGGCTGAGCGTGTTGCCAAAGCCCTGCTCGAAGTCAAGGCCGTCAAGCTCCAGCCCGATGCACCCTTCACCTGGGCATCAGGGTGGAAGTCCCCTATCTACTGTGACAATCGTGTCACCCTATCCTATCCTGCCGTACGTACCCTCATCAAGGAGGAGCTCGCCGAGGCCATCCGTAGGGAATACGGGATGCCCGAGGTCATCGCAGGTGTCGCTACGGGTGCTATCGCACAGGGCGCACTCGTGGCAGACCTCCTAGGTCTCCCCTTCGTCTATGTACGTCCCAAGGCTAAGGATCATGGTATGGGCAATCAGATCGAGGGAGAGCTCCCCGAGGGTAGCCGTGTCCTCGTCGTAGAGGATCTGATCTCCACAGGTGGGAGCAGCCTCAAGGCTGTAGAGGCTCTCCGTCAGGCTGGTAGCGAAGTCCTCGGCATGGTCGCTGTCTACACCCATGGCTTCCCTCAGGCTGTAGAGGCCTTTGCCGAAGCCTCTGTGCGTCTATTCACCCTCAGCGACTACGACACCGTGATCGCCGAGGCTCTTGCGACGGGCTACATCTCGCCCGAGGATGAGTCGCTACTCAAGCAGTGGCGTCAGAGCCCAGACACCTGGACGGGGAGACGCTAGTGCGTCCCCGTCCCCATCGCCCCTATCACCTCATACATTAGACTTATCTCAATGAGTGACTATACCAGTTCGATCAAGAGTATCGCTGCCCCCCGCCATCGTGTCTATGAGCGTCTCTCCGACCTCAATGGTCTAGCCTCCGTGCGGGATCGACTACCCGAGGAGGCTAAGGAGAAGATCCAGATAGAGCCTATCGATGCGGATAGCTGTGCCTTCGTCATCCCCGGCGCAGGTAGACTCGTGCTACGTGTCATAGAGCGTGAGCCTGAGGGTACGATCAAGCTTGCCACCGAGCAGTCCCCCCTAGACCTCACCCTGTGGATACAGCTACTCGAGCCCGCACCTAACGATACACGCCTCAGACTAACCCTACGTGCCGACCTGAACTTCTTCATACGTAAGATGATCGGGGGCAAGCTCGAGGAGGGTGTCGAGCGACTAGCCGATATGCTGGCTATCCTCCCCTACTGATCCTATCTCCCCATCACTACCCCTAGATCGTATGGCTCGTCTACGTGACTGCCTCGCACTCGCTGGGCTCGTCGGGCTCGTATCTTGTACGAGTGCTGTGGAGCCTAGGGTACCTCAGGCTGCGGTGTACTACCACCTCCACCTACAGGATACTCGCCACAGGGCACTACTCTCTCCTGGGGGCATCGTGCGTATCACCCAGCCCGAGACGGCACAGGATCGCCTCGGCAATGCTGGGCTAGCGGTGGTACGCTCTGTCGAGCAGGCGGAGGAGTTCTACGCCTTTGACCTCGCTTGCCCAGGGGAGCATAGTCAGGGAGCACAGCTGGAGGTGAAGGGGATGCGACTGGTGTGCCCGAGCTGCAGTAGTGCCTTCGAGGTGCTACAGGGTACTGGTCGCCCCGAGGAGGGCTCTGCCCAGTCCCCCCTGAGACGCTACCGAGTGGTACGTATGGATCGCTACCACCTACTCGTCACGAGCTAGCCTGAGTGTGGGGAGCTCCCTGCGCTCATCTAGCCCCTTTGGTTTCTCATTCTTATGGCATTCTCTAGCTGGCTCATCATAGCCTATATAGTGACCACCCTCGGGGTCATCGGGACGGTGCTCAGTGAGAACCGCAACCCACTGAAGGCCTCGGCATGGATCCTCATCATCGGACTAATACCGGTCGTGGGGATCATGACCTATATCGTCTTCGGCCAAGACCAGAGGCGACTACATAGCATCAGTCGGCGCTTCTACCGACGACTCATGCGCCGCCCCCAGCAGCTCTCCCTACCGAAGCATCTACAGCGCAAGCGACAGATCACCGAGGAGCACCTTCGTCTGATCGAGCTCATCCAGCGCAACTCCAATACCCCCCTCCTGCAGCTACAGTCTCTAGAGATCTATGCCTGGGGGGCGGATATGTACGAGGCACTCTTCCACGACCTAGAGCAGGCCGAGGAATACATTCACCTACAGGCCTACATCTTCGGGGCAGATGCTGTACTTGACCGCCTGACCGACATACTCATCCGCAAGGCCAAGGAGGGTGTAACCATACGTATCATCTACGACCACCTCGGATCCTATAATGTCCCCAAGGCCTACTGGCAGCGTATGCGCTCGGCGGGGATACAGGTCTATGCCTTCATGCGAGTGGCCTTCCCGCTACTCTCCACGACGGTGAACTACCGCAATCACCGTAAGATCGTCATCATCGACGGCTCTATCGGCTATGTAGGGGGGATGAACTTCGCCCAGCGTTACCTCACGGGCAACGAGCTAGGGCGATGGCGAGACACCCACTTCCGCATCACGGGGGTCGCTGTGGCGGGTCTGCAGAGCTCCTTCCTCATCGACTGGTACACCGTCTCACGCAAGGTCGTCAATATGGACCGCTACTTTGACCCCTCTGTGCCAGCCAACGAATATTCGCCCTCCGTACAGTTCGTCTCGGGTGGCCCGATCAGTCACTGGCGATCCATCGAGCAGGCCATCATCTATATGATCTCTCGTGCTAGTGAGCGTATCTACATCCAGACACCCTACTTCCTACCGACCGAGAACCTCAACAATGCCCTCATCACCGCAGCCCTAGCTGGCGTCCAAGTCGAGCTCATGCTCCCCGAGCGTACTGACTCTCGACTCACGACCTACGCTGCCAACTCTTATCTGACTCTACTGCTGGAGGCTGGGGTGAAGATCTATCGCTACACCGAGGGCTTCCTACACTCCAAGCTCATTATGGTCGATAGCAGCCTAGCCTCCATTGGCTCTGCCAATATGGACTTCCGTAGCCTGGAGCACAACTTCGAGATCTCGGGCTTCGTCTACGACTCTGGCATTACGAAGCGACTCATTGCCCTATTCGAGGCTGACAAGAAGCGTTGTCGTCTGCTCACTGCCGAGGAATGGGAGGAGCGCAGTCGGCAGACACGTATGGCAGAGTCTGTGATGCGCCTCTTCGCTCCGATGCTCTAGCCTAGTACCAGCCCCCCTTCGAGAGCTGGCTCATCCTATCCCGCCCCACGGGGTCAGAGATAGCCCCAGCCACTCCCATTGACCGAATAGCCCACACCCCCAGAGAGGTATCGATCCCTTCATATCGTTTATTCTGAGGTGGTTACAACGTACATACAAATAGCCCCTTTGCGCTCTTACCGAGAGCGCATCAGCGTTCATACTAAGAGCGCATCTACGATCTTAGTATGAACGCAAGGGCGTCCTTACCGAGAGCGCATGAGCGTTCTCGGTATGTTCGTTTTTACCCCCTAGGTATCGTCACTACCAGGGTCGGATTGATGAGAGTGATATGACTATGGGGCAGAGGATGTCGTACTAGTCCCCACCTAGATCGTTTGTTTGGGGGTGAGCAAACCCAACTCTCCCCCTTGAGCGAGGTACAGACATATTCCTAAATATCATTCGATGCACTGGGTAAAACACTGGTGGACAAAGCTCTGACTTCTTTCATTATTTTATTAAGTCTGAACACCTTAGTTTAGGTACGTATCCCCTAGGAATGCTCTATATTTGCCACGGAATTGTACTACTTCATTAACCATAAAGACTCAAAAGAATGAAGAACGAAAGACCACTTTCACATCGGGCTCGGCTACGGAGTACGCTTGCCGTCTCCCTGCTCACCATCTGCACACTGCCCCTTGCGGCAAGTGCAGTCCCCGAGCAAGAGCCGTCATCGAGCCCTCTCACTCTAGCCCAAGTAGCTGGGAAGGTACATGGGCGTATCGTGGACGCTGCTACTGGTGAGCCGATCATCGGTGCTAGTATCCATGTCAAGGGCAACAAGCGTATCGGTGCTGTCTCCGATATGCAGGGGGGCTATACCCTATCTGCTGCGCCCGGGGTGACACTCGTCATCTCCTACATCGGCTACGAGACCCTAGAGGTACGAGCTACTGAGAAGGAGCAAGTCATCCAGCTGAAAGAAAACTCAAAGACCCTAAGCGAACTCGTCGTCGTAGGCTATACGACACAGCGCAAGGAGAGCCTCACAGGGGCAATGATCAGTCTCAAGGACAGCAAGCTCAAGGACATGACCACCCCCTCCGTCTCCAACCTCCTCAATGGTAAGGCCCCCGGGGTCTACGTAGCACCTGGATCGGGACGCCCTGGCTCGAGTGCAGCCGTAGTAATCCGTGGACAAGCCACCCTCAATGGGAATACACGCCCCCTCTGGGTCATCGATGGCGTGATCGTAGGGGACGACCCTGGACAGCTCAATCCTCAGGACATCGAGGGGCTAACGATCCTCAAGGACGCAGCCTCCACCGCTATCTACGGCTCTGCTGGAGCTAATGGGGTCGTCGTCGTCACCACCAAGAGCAGCCGCTCAGGCAAGCTCCGTGTCTCTGCCTCCGTCCGTGCAGGCCTTAGCCGCCTGAACAATGGCAATCTACACATGATGAACGGTGCCGAGCTCTACGACTACTTCGCCTCCACAGGCAACGCTAGCACCATCCCCTTCCCCCGATGGAAGCCCGCCCTACGCAACGACAACTTCGACTGGTGGGCACTCGCTACACGCACGGGCATCTCACAGGACTACAACCTCACGATACAGGGCGGGAGCGAGACGATGAACTCCCTCTTCTCCCTAGGCTACTACGATGAGAAGGGTGCCGTGAAGGGCTTCGACTACAAGCGATACAACTTCCGCCTCAAGACTGCCTACAAGCCCCTCGACTGGCTCACCATCCGCCCCATGATCAGTGGTGCGATGCAGACCTCCGATGATAGGCAGTACTCCGTCTCCGCTATGTACTCCATGCTCCCCTGGGATAGTCCCTATGGTGCTGACGGCAAGCCCGTCCCCCACCAATACTCTGGATGGGTGAACAGCAACAGCACGAACTACATCCGAGACCTACAGTGGAACCATGCCGATGGACGTAACTATGAGTTCATGGGCAACCTCGACTTCGACGCCCGTATCACTCCTTGGCTGACCTTCTCCTCGGTCAATAACTATAAGTACGTCCACATCACGGCTACGAAGATCCTCGCTCCAATGGTGGAGAGAGTGTCCAAGGTCGTATCACCGAGTACCACGGACAGGTAGCCCGACGCTATACGAACCAAAAGCTCCTGACGAGCAATAGCTGGGGACTACACAACCTAAATGGTCTCCTAGCCTACGAGTTCAACGACTACTGGGGCAAATCGACCGATGTCTACGGGACGGGGTTTGTACCCGGCTTTGAGGTGCTCGACATTACCGCCAAGCCCGAGAGAGCCAAGGGAGGTATCGCTGAGTGGGCAGTACAGTCCGTCTTCGCCAACGCTCGCTATAGCTACGACAACCGCTATCTCGTCGAGGGATCTATCCGCCGTGATGGTGCCTCCAACCTCGGCTCAAGAGCTAAGTATGGGACGCTCTTCTCCATCAGTGGTGGGTGGAACATCCACCGCGAGTCATGGTTTGGGGTCAAGGCCTTCGACCAGCTCAAGCTCCGTGCCTCCTATGGCTCAGCTGGTAACCGCCCCTCTGCCCTCTACCCTCAGTATGACCTCTACTCCATAGCCTCCAACTACAATGGCCAGCCAGGTATGCTCATCTCGCAGATAGGCAATAGAGACCTGACCTGGGAGCGTACCTACACAGCTGGTATCGGGCTCGATGCTTCGCTCTGGGAGAATCGTCTGCGCCTAACCCTCGACCTCTACTCCAAGAAGACCGACAACATCCTCTACAACGTCCCCGTCACCAGCCTAACAGGGGTGACCCACGTCTACCGCAACATCGGTAAGATGGACAATAGAGGTATCGAGGTGGCTATCGGAGGTGACCTCATCCGCACCAAGGATATCACCTGGAGCCTAGACCTCAACATCGGACACAATGCCAATAAGCTCACCGACATCTTCCGTCAGTATGATCCCTCGGGACAGTACATCGCCAAGCCAGTCATCATCGGCGACGGGAGCGGTATCGCAGGCTCAGCCACTCGTATCCTAGAGATCGGCTCGCCCATCGACACCTACTATATGCCCCAGTGGGCAGGTGTAGACCCAGAGGACGGACGTCCCCTATGGTACAAAGAGGATGCTGATGGCAAGAAGGTCACGACCAAGAACTACGCCGAGGCCAAGTACTACAAGCTCGGCTCTGCTGCACCCAAGGTCTTCGGGGGGATCACGACGAGCCTACGCTGGAGGGAGTTTGACCTCTCAGCTACCTTCGGCTACGCTCTCGGGGGACAGATCTACAACTACTCTCGCCAGGAGCTAGACTCTGACCTCGCCTACACCGACCGCAATCAGATGGCTCTGCAGAAGGGCTGGTCACGCTGGCAGAAGAAGGGCGACATCGCTACCCACCCACGTGCCCTATACAACAACAAGGACAATGGGAACAAGGCCTCCTCTCGTTACCTAGAGAACAACTCCTTCTTCAAGCTACGTACCCTAACCCTCGGCTACAACCTCTCCCTCCCTCAGCTGAAGATACAGACCCTACGCATCTACCTCAATGCTGAGAACCTCCTGACCTTCACGAAGTACTCAGGCGTAGACCCCGAGCTACCCGCCTCCGATGGCTCTGTCATGGGGACAACGGGGATCAGTGTCTACCCACCTGTTCGCCGCTTCGTCCTAGGCTTCAACCTCTCACTCTAGCTACACGATACAGATATGAACAAGATACTTATGCTGCTAGTGGCCTCCTGCCTACTAGTAGCCTGCAACATCGACAGAGAGCCTAAGGGGAGCATGTCTAGCCAGCGCATCCTCGAGCACCCCGAGGAGGCTATCGATGGGATGACCCACGGGATGTATGCCCAGCTCAAGACCTGGAGTGATGCCATGCACCGCTGCGGCGAGTACGCAGGGGACAACATCATGATACGTGGTGCCTCGACAGATGCCTTCTTTGAGTTCATCACCTTCAACCGTACCCCACAGAACTACCGCCTACAGGCCTTCTGGGATAATAGCTACAAGGCTATCATACAAGCCTCCAACATCATCGACCTCTATGGCTCCTCCACCGATGCCGAGGTCAAGTCTCATGTCGGAGAGGCTTACTTCGTACGTGGCTTCCTCTACTTCTACCTCGTGAGAGCCTATGGTCGCCCTTACTATCAAAACCCCGAGAAGAACCTCGGCGTACCGATCATCAAGAGCGCGCCAAAGAACATCTTCGGTAAGTTCACCCTCCCCGACCGTGCTACCGTAGCTGAGACCTACGCACAGGCTATCGAGGACCTGAAGCAGGCTGAGACGCTCCTGCCCGAGCGCACCGGCACTCCCTTCTATGCCTCTAAGGGCGCCGCCCAAGCCTTGCTCTCCCGCCTCTACCTCTATATGAGTGGCACCTATGACCAGCCCAATACTCAGTATGCCCAGCTGGCCTCTGAGTATGCCTCCAAGGTGATTGCGAGTGCTAAGTATCAGCTCCTCGACCGTGAGGACTTCATGAAGTACAATCAGATCCTGCCCGAGAACAACAAGGAGTCCATCTTCGTCATCCGTCGTCTAGCCTCCGAGTTCTCTGGCTACGACCACTACTACGGCATCGGTGGGATGTATGCCAATATCGGCGGTATGGGCTGGGGTGAGATGTACGCCAGTGCCAAGTACCTCGCTCTACTAGACGAGACGGGGCGCAATGACTTCCGCCCCACTAGGATGCATATTGTAGATGCTCGTGCAGCCTTCATCGAGCCCGTGTATGACACCGATAAGGGAGAGGTATTCCGCTTCATCAAGACTGAGGACTCAGGGGATATGAACTACCTACAGCTCCCCGTCACCCGTACCAATGGGCAGATAATAGCTAAGGAGGAGAAGGATCAGGGTCAAGTATCCTCCTATACCCTGACCCCTATAGACGCGACTCAGGAGATCTACAGCATCACCTACGGCGGGAAGACATACCGAGGGGTCTTGGATACCTATATCGCACTCAATAGAGCCTACCCGATGTTCTACATCACGAAGTGCTCCCGTGAGGGTGAGAATAGCCAGCTACACTCCCCAGTCATCTCACGTCTAGGAGAGGTCTACCTCAATCGTGCTGAGGCTGAGGCCAAGCTCGGTCACTACAGTGCAGCCCTTGCCGACCTCAACCTCGTGCGTACACGTTCCATCCCTGGCTCAAACTATACGAGCCTAGATGCTACGAATGCACCTGAGCGTATCGACAAGGAGCGTCAGCTAGAGCTCGCCTTCCAAGCTGAGCGTAGCTACGATGTATTCCGCAACGGGGGCTCACTCATACGTCGCTACCCCGGGGCTCACCATCAGCGTGAGGACATAGCCCCCACCGACTACCGAGTGGTGTACTTCATCCCGCAGAATGCGATCGATGCTTACCCTGGCAAGCTGACACAGAACCCTACGCACTAAGGGATTCAGCTAGCACTCCTACGCATCTCCTCCCCTCACGCTAGAGGTAGCCTTGCCCTAGCCTTTTGGGGAAGCCATCAATACACAGAATGGGGCAGAGAGGGATATTCCTCTCTGCCCCATTTGCTTTTGCATTAGTACATTCCCTGCCCTTACACGAGGGAGCGGTGTGTAAAATTATCCTTATCTTCATCCCTGCTATTGCACCATCGCCCCTAGCCCTTGTACGAAGGATCGAGGTGCAGGCGAAGTCGCTCCTGACAGTGATGAATATGAGACAAACAAAGCTTACCCTTATTCTCTGTATCCTAGTCCTCGGGCTAGCCCTCCTCTGCAGCATCAGTAGCTGTAGCAATCGTAAGACTGATGACAAGAATCCCCTTGCCCAGCTAGTCGATCCACTCATCGGTACCGATTGGGTGGGCAATGTCTATCCTGGCGCTACCGTCCCCTTCGGGATGGTGCAGTTGAGCCCAGACAATGGGCTACCAGGCTGGGATCGGATAGCAGGCTACTTCTATCCCGATAGCACGATAGCGGGCTTCAGCCACACGCATCTAAGTGGTACGGGGGCTGGTGATCTGTATGACATCCCCTTCATGCCTGTGCTACTACCTGCCCTAGAGGGTGGGACCTACACCATAGACAAGGCGACTGGGGAGACAGCTCGCCTAGGGCGACACGCACGCTTCAGACACGAGACAGAGCAGGCACACGCTGGCTACTATGCGGTGACCCTCGAGCCCTACGACATACGTGTAGAGCTCACTGCCTCGCCCCACATGGGTGTGCAGCGCTATACCTTCAATCGTGCCTCCGACTCTGCCTGTGTCATTCTAGACCTAGACCGAGCGATGAACTGGGATCGTACCACAGAGAGTGGTGTGGAGCAGGTCACCCCCACGGCACTGCAGGGCTACCGCAAGTCTACGGGCTGGGCACGTGACCAAGAGGTGTACTTCTACACACAGCTCTCACGTACACCCGATAGTATCTTCATCGAGCATCGTCAGGGAGAGCCTTACGGACAAGCCTCTGGTCGCTCGGCTATTGCCTACCTATACTACAAGGTGAAGGCTGGCGATCAGCTCATCATCGAGACAGCACTATCGGGTACGAGCACCCAGGGAGCCATGGGCAACTGGACGGATGAGGAGAAGGAGTTTGACTTCGACAAGTATCGTACCCAGGCAGAGAGCCTCTGGCAGGAACGACTCAGCAGGATCACCATCCCCGAGAATGCCCCCGACAGTCTCAAGAAGACCTTCTACACTGCACTCTATCGTGCACAGGTCTGTCCCACGCTCTATAGCAATACCGATGGGAACTACCTAGGGGCTGACCGAAGGACACACTTCAGGGAGGATAACTCTGCTACCTACAGCACCTTCTCCCTATGGGACACCTATCGTGCCGTACACCCGCTCTACAATCTCATAGCCACCAAGGAGAACCGTGATATGGTTCAGTCGCTCATTGACTTCGGCGATCAGAACATGTTCCACCTCCCCGTATGGAATATGTTTGCCTCTGAGACTGATATGATGATCGGGCATCACTCCATACCGGTCATCGTAGAGGCGGTACTCAAGGGCGTGTACAAGCCCGCAGATCCTGCCGACCTACTGAACCTCCTACGTAACACTGCCGAGCGACAGTACTACCGTGGGCTAGATGAGTACCAGAGCCGTGGCTACGTACCTGCCGACCTACAGGATGAGAGTGTCTCCAAGACGCTGGAGTATGCCTATGACGATGCCGCCATCGCAGCCTATGCCGAGTGGATGGGTGATAGTGAGGTAGCAGAGCAGTATCGAGCACGTGCAGAGAGCTACAAGAACCTATGGGATAAGGGCACGGGCTTCTTCCGTCCTAAGGATGGTAAGGGACGTTGGCTCCCTGACTTCAATCCCTTTGCCTACACAAAGCACTTCACTGAGAGCAATGCCTACCAGTACCTCTTCGCTGCCCAGCATGCAGTACGTCAGCTAGAGCAGCTCATGGGCTCACGTGAGCAGCTACGTGATCGTCTCGATGAGTTCTTCTCCCGTACGACGCCCAAAGAGATAGCACTCCCTATCTTCTCTACGGGTATGATCGGGCAGTATGTCCAGGGCAACGAGCCTAGCCATCATGTGATCTTCCTCTACAACTATGTGAATGAGCCCTGGAAGACAGCTGACCTCATCCATCAGGTACGCTCTACGCTCTACTCGCACCGCCCTGATGGGCTCTGTGGCAATGAGGACTGTGGACAGATGTCCGCATGGTATATCTTCGCCGCAATGGGTCTCTACCCGGTCGATCCGCTCACGAGCGAATATGAGGTGACGACACCCCTCTTCGAGCGCCTCACCCTGCATCTAGAGAATGGGCGTACCTTCACCATCTCCGCCCCAGGGCTCTCCTCCACCAGGAGATATATCCAGTCAGCACAGCTCAATGGTCGTCCTCTCAATCGCTCCCATATCACCTACACCCAGCTGATGCAGGGCGGTGAGCTCGTACTGACCTTGACAGACCAGCGGGGTGTCGTCTGGTACGACAACTAGCCCTCGGCAGAAGGCCATAGCCCAACAAAGCGACCAGCCCCTTCATGGGTCGAGACTAAGGTCTCGCTCATGAGGGGGCTGGTCGTAATAGCTCTAGGCCAGATATACTCTAGGCGGAGAGGAAGGTATGGATGAGCTGGTAGAGCTCGCCATAGCAAGTCTCGAGATCATCATTGACTAGCGCCCTGTCGAAAGCCTCGGCATGCTCTAGCTCAAGTGCAGCCTTGGCGACACGCTCCTCGATGACCTCTTCGCTGTCGGTGGAGCGTCCCTGTAGACGGTGGCGTAGCTCCTCGATGCTGGGAGGCTTGATGAAGATACTTAGGGCAGAGGCACCATAAGCCTTCTTGATATTCAAGGCTCCGACATAGTCCACATCGAAGATTAGGTTGTCACCCTCCTGCAGGCAGCGATCCACCTCGCTGCGTAGTGTGCCGTAGTAGCGACCGCTGTAGACCTCCTCATACTCGAGGAACTCTCCCGCCTCTATCCGAGACCTAAACTCCTCGGGTGAGAAGAAGTAGTACTCCACCCCATCACGCTCTGTGCCCCGTGGGGAGCGACTAGTAGCCGAGATAGAGAAGCGAAGTCTCAGCTCGGGGTGCTCTGCCCGAAGGCGTGTGATGAGTGTACTCTTGCCCGTGCCGGAGGGTGCAGAGATGATGACTAGCTTACCCATAGTAGTTCGTACAGAGGGGAGCTCTATTCCTCATCTTCGTCCTCGTCCTTCGTGGACTTCTTTTTCTTCTTGTCCTTACCGATAGGGCCCTCCTTGAGGCGCTCGAAGACCAGACGAGTCAGTTCCTCCTGGAGCTCGGGGTTGTCCTCGATGGTCTGCTTGGCATTCTCCTTGCCCTGTCCGAGCTTCGTCTCTCCATAGCTATACCACGAGCCACTCTTCTTAATAATATCAGCAGCCTCTGCTAGATCGATGATCTCACCGATACGGGAGATACCCTCACCGTAGAGGATGTCGAAGACGGCGACGCGGAAGGGGGGTGCGACCTTATTCTTGATGACTCGTACGCGTGTCGTGTTCCCGAAGACCTCATCACCATCCTTTAGCTGGCCGATACGACGGATATCCAGACGCACCGAGGCGTAGAACTTCAGAGCGTTACCACCCGTGGTCGTCTCGGAGGGGCCGTAGGAGTTGCCCCCGATCTTCTCACGTAGCTGGTTGATGAAGATACAGGTCGTGTTGGACTTGCTGATAGCTCCCGTGATCTTACGAAGGGCCTGCGACATCAGGCGAGCCTGTAGCCCGACCTTTGCCTCGCCCATATCGCCCTCGATCTCGGCCTTAGGCACGAGGGCAGCCACGGAGTCAATGATCACGAGGTCCATAGCCCCCGAGCGGATGAGTTGCTCGGCGATATCCAGAGCCTGCTCCCCGTTGTCGGGCTGGGAGATATAGAGGCTACTCATATCCACACCCAGTGCCTCGGCATAGACGGGGTCAAAGGCATGCTCGGCGTCGATGATCGCTGCGAAGCCGCCCTGCTTCTGCACCTCTGCGATAGCGTGGATGGCTAGCGTGGTCTTACCTGAGGACTCGGGGCCGTAGATCTCGATGATACGACCACGGGGATAGCCCCCTACACCGAGGGCGACGTCTAGGCCAATAGAGCCTGAGGGGATGGCTGCCACATCGACCGTAGGACGCTCTGCCATATTGAGGACAGAGCCCTTGCCGTGTACCTTCTCAATGTTGGCAAGAGCCACACTGAGGGTCTTGCGCTTTGCCTCCTCGATAGAGAGGCCCTTATCCTTGTCCTTTGCCTTGGTAGGCTTTTCCTTTACTTCTTCGCTCATGCTACTTAATGTATATGTAATGTGTTACTTGCTCGCTAGGATCTGCTGGGCATGTTCCTTGGTATTGACCTCCTTGCCACGCAGGATACGCTCTATGCGCCCCGCCTCATCGAGGACGAAGGTCGTGCGCTCGGTGCCCATGTACCGACGCCCATACATACTCTTCTCGATCCATGTCCCGAAGAGCTCGTTGAGCTGGACATCTGTATCGGCGATGAGTCGGAAGGGGAGCTGATGCTTCTCGATGAAGCCCTTGTGACTCCGTGCGCTATCTCGGCTAACCCCGATGATCTCATAGCCTGCCTCACGGAGCTCAGCGTATCCATCACGTAGACTGCAGGCCTGAGCTGTACAGCCAGAGGTATTGTCCTTGGGGTAAAAGTAGAGGATGATCCTCTTGCCTGGGTAGTCACTACGACGTACCTCTACACCATCTTGGTCTAGTCCTAGGCTGTCGGGGACGATATCCCCTATCTGAAGTGCCATCTTTTGCTTTGCTTTTAGTTCGTTCGTTACTTATCTCTACAAATATAAGGAATACCTAGGGTATAGTAAATGGGTTATGGGGACTAGGACAGGGCTGACGCATGAAACCACTAGAGGTCGAGGGCAAAGTCATCGAGGAGCCCATACCCAAGATAGAAGTATCTCTACCCTAGGTGTGACTCAGCTAGTATATACCTCCTACCTAGAAGGGAGAAGTGTACACGTGTGTACACTATTGTATACCCACGTGTACACAACTGTATACACGCGTGTACACTACCTCGCTCTAAGTATGTCCTCTCTAGGGCTCTTTTGCATGTCCTCTAGCTCCTCTTAGGATCTCTGATACAGAACTCGTTATAGACTAGGCATTGGGACACACCTCCCTCCTTTGCTGTAGGAATCCTTAGGACAAGAAATCTCCCGAGGAAAAAACTAAGGTGGAGCAGGCTCACCCTCTCCGTGGAGCAAGAGGGACTAAACCCTCTGCAGATAGAGCTCCCTATCCCCTAAGACCTCCAAGGAACCCTGAATTAACGACACCTACGACGAGCCCCCCGAGAGACCTCTATCTCCCGGGGGGCTTATACTCAGCAGGCACTTACAACTGACTGACATATAGCACCTTCAACTCATTCATCCGACCTTATACTAGAGGGAATAACGGGAAGAAGAATTTACTACATTTGTAGTCGTAGAGGATGCTATTCAAGTAGCACTCTCCCCATGACCATACGTACATGTCTAACTCTACATATAACTATCAGTCCTATGAACAGAACTATCAGCTCCTGGATAGCACTCCTCCTACTAGGAGCATTGACTCTCTTTTCCTCCTGTAGGAAAGATGAGGTTACCCAAGGGGAGACACCCGTAAACTCTCCGTTTAACCTCGAGACTAATCTCGATGCTAGGCTATATGCTATCGCTCGGCAACTCCAGCTTCGCGATGACACCACCAACCTAGCCTCTCAGTTCTCACAGAGGGGAATAAGTCCCCTCTGGGGCTCTGCTATCATCGCAGATCAGGGGATAGATACCCTCGTATTCATCCCCTTGTTTGAGCGCAAGAGCCCTGAGGAGATTAACCTACTCTGGGTATTCCACCTTCATGGAGATACGACTTTCCGATACCAATTCATTCATAGGTTCCATCTACCGAAGGATGAATGGTGGAGGTTCGACTACTTCACGACATTCGCACTCAAGAAAAGACCCAAAGATGGAACTATCTTCTCAGACAAAGATGGCCTCAGAGCCCTTAGGTCTAAATGCGTCAAGTATGCTGCTGGTGCAGAAAACGATGACAATCTAGAGTGGAAGGAACGTTGCTGGTATGAATGGGTACCAGATGGATATTTTGGGGATGATGAGAATCAAAAACTCCCTCCTCCAGTGGATGACTCAGGTGATGGGGGCGGTTTTGGGGGTGGTGGAGGTGGAGGAGACTATACACCTCCCTCTCCAGATCCAAGCCCAGAGGACAAGCTCAATGATGAGATTTTCGTAACGCCCTCATTCAAGAACTCCAAGGTAATGCCTCATTACACCAAACTCATGAAGGATAGCAAACTCATGAAGAGGTTCTCTAAGTTCCTTAAAGGGAAGAAGTCTGTCGCCCATTTGCGGCTTGAGGTTGAGGACATTCCGGATAGCAAGACCGAAGATGGAAAACGGAAGATTGTAGTTGCCCACACCATTCCACCGAAGGATTATATGGTGAAGATTGTCTTCAATGCTAGGCTTGTGAACAAACTTCCTCCTGAAGTTTTAACGGCATCAGTCCTACATGAATACCTGCATGCTCATTTGTTTACAACCATGCTTTCCCTCTGCGAGGGAAGATCATCTATCATTGGCGACCTAAAACAGCTATTCAATGCCTCTGACTATCCAGGACTGGCAGACTACTACTCTAGGTTTGAGCATCAGGGGCATTTTACCCACGAACTTTATGGTCCGCACTATCAGAAAGACTTTGTCGATATTATCTATGATCATTTCGATGGAGAGATCCCAAGGAGTAAATGTGAGGCTCTTTTCTGGATGGGTCTAGAAGATACCAGAGCCTACAAAAAGCTCCCCGATACGAAACGAGAACAGATAGAAAAAGACAAGAAAGAGTATGATGACAAGATCAAGCAGGCTCAGTAGGATCTTACTACTCTTAACTTGTTGCCTCTGTCTCACCAGTCTTAGGGCTCAGGAGGTGGACACCGTCTACCTCCTGAACCACTGGAGCAAGAGCCGACAAGCAGGCTCATGGAGAGACTTTGATATGCAATTTAAGAAAGCTTGGAAAGACAAGAGCTTCCAGCAATCAGAAGCTGTGGGATGGGACTGTCTGCGTCCTGCTTGGCGTGGCATACAAGACTCCATTGACCTAGCACTCTTCCGCTACCACTATGTCCCCTATCGCTACTGTACCGGTGTCTTGCGCTTTTTCGTCAAGGAAGAGCCCATTGTGCTCAGCCGAGAACGACTGAAGAGCATTTGCTTCACCCCGATCAAGCGCTTCACAGAGGCTTTCGAGGAGTTCGATTATTCTATTTACGAGCGGAGATTTAAGGGGAAGCCCTTATTTATCGTCCATATAACCCCTAAGGGAGCTTGGCTATACCCCGTCTTCGATTTTACGGTTGTATCTGAGATCGAAGAGTGTTATATAGGAGGATATCCCTACAGCTATGAATCCCTCTACCAAAAGACAAAAAGTGATCTCACTCCTGAGGAAATCAAGGTGCTGGATGCATCTACGAAACGGCTCCGTCGTATAGGAATGGATCCCTGCGAGTAAAACTCACGGCTAGATAAGAGTATGATGACAAGATCAAGCAGGCTGAGTAGCATCTTACTACTCCTAGCTGGTTGCCTTTGTCTCACCAGTCTCAGGGCTCAGGAGGTGGACACCGTCTACCTCCTGAACCACTGGAGCAAGAGCCCTCAAGCAGGCTCCTCAAGAGCCTATGTACAGCGATGGAGAAGGGCTATAAAGACGAAGAACTTCAAACTACCCAAAGGAACAGGATGGAGCTTTCTACGTCCTGCTTGGCGTGGCATACAAGACTCCATTGACCTACCAGTCTTTCGTTACCATTATCGCCCATACACTTACTGCATTGGAGTGCTCCGATTTTTCGTAAAGGAAGAGCCCATCATGCTTAGCCGAGAGCAATTCAAGAGTATTCGCTTCACCCCAACCAAACGCTTCATAAAGGCTTTCGAGGAGTATGAATACTCTATTTACGAGCGGAGATTTAAGGGGAAACCCTTATTTATCGTCCATGTAACCGATAAGGGTGCTTGGTTATACTCTGTCTTCCATTTTACAGACAAGCCTGAGATCTGTGAATATCGTATAGGAGGATACCCCTATAGCTATGAATCCCTCTACCGAAAGACCGAAAGGGAACTCACACCAGAGGAGCTCAAGGCTCTGGATGCCTCTAAGAAACGACTTAGTCGCATAGGGATGGATGCCTGCGAGTAGAAGCTCACGGCTTCATGCTCAGAGTCCACCTGTAGCTCTGAGTGATAGAGCTTGGACGTCAAGCGAAGGAGCTATCACTCAGAGTCTCGGATGGGCCATGGATAGGCATATAGAGAAGTAGGTATCCAAGTGAAATAGGCAGAGGGAGCAAGTGCGCATATTTAACTACCTTTGCAGCCGTAAAATAAGAAGACTTATAGAGAGAAGAAAATGCAAGACATTCGCAATATAGCGATTATCGCACATGTGGACCACGGTAAGACCACCCTTGTCGATAAGATGCTCCTAGCCGGTAAGCTATTCAGGGATGATAAGGCTGCCGAAGTAGATACCTACCTAGACAATAACGACCTGGAGCGTGAACGAGGCATCACCATCCTATCCAAGAACGTAAGTATCCGCTACAAGGATGTCAAGATCAACATCATCGACACGCCCGGCCACGCCGACTTCGGCGGCGAGGTGGAGCGTGTACTGAACCTCGCCGACGGCTGCCTACTGCTCGTCGATGCCTTCGAGGGCCCCATGCCTCAGACTCGATTCGTCCTACAGAAGGCGATCGAGATGGGACTAAAGCCCATCGTCGTCATCAACAAGGTAGACAAGCCTAACTGCCGTCCTGCCGAGGTGGAGGATATGGTCTTCGACCTCATGTTCTCCCTCGGAGCTACAGAGGAGCAGCTGGACTTCTCTACGATCTATGGCTCTGCCAAGCAGGGCTGGATGAGCACCGACTACCAGCAGCCCACCGAGGACATCTCCATACTCCTAGATACAATCATACGTGAGATACCAGCACCCGTACAGCTCGAGGGGCCAGCACAGATGCTCATCACCTCGCTCGACTACTCCTCCTACGTAGGACGTATCGCCGTAGGGCGTATCCACCGTGGTACCCTAAGAGAGGGGCAGGAGGTAGCCCTATGTAAGCGTGATGGCACGATCAACAAGATGCGTATCAAGGAGGTCAATATCTTCGAGGGTCTAGGACGTACCAAGGTCGAGAGTGTCTCCTCTGGTGACATCTGCGCCCTGATCGGTATCGAGGGCTTCGAGATCGGCGAGACCATCACCGATGCAGCCACCCCCGAGGCTCTAGAGACGATCGCAGTAGATGAGCCCACGATGAGTATGCTCTTCACGATCAATAACTCCCCCTTCTACGGCAAGGAGGGGAAGTTCGTCACCTCTCGCCATATCCATGACCGCCTGATGCGTGAGCTAGACAAGAACCTAGCCCTGCGTGTCGAGCCCGCAGAGACAGCCGATAGCTGGATTGTCTATGGACGCGGTGTCCTCCACCTCTCTGTCCTGATCGAGACGATGCGCCGTGAGGGCTATGAGCTGCAGGTAGGACAGCCCCAGGTGATCATCCACGAGATCGATGGCGTACGCCACGAGCCCGTAGAGCTCCTGACAGTGAACCTCCCCGAGGAGTCCGCTAGTAAGATCATCGACATCGTCACACGGCGCAAGGGGGAGATGGTCATGATGGAGACCCGTGGTGAGCGTGTCTTCCTCGAGTTCACCATCCCCTCACGAGGCATCATCGGGCTCAACAACTACGTCCTCACGGCCTCGGCAGGTGAGGCCGTCCTTGCCCACCGCTTCCTCGAGTATCAGCCCTGGAAGGGAGACATCGAGCGCAGGAGCAACGGCTCTATCATCGCCCTAGAGACGGGGACCGCCTATGCCTATGCGCTGAACAACCTACAGAGCCGAGGTCGCTTCTTCATCTCCCCCCAGGAGGAGGTCTATGCAGGTCAGGTCGTCGGGGAGCACACCAAGGAAGGTGACCTCGCCGTGAACGTATGCAAAAGCAAGAAGCTCACGAACATGCGAGCCTCGGGCAGTGACGACAAGGTGTCCCTAGCCCCTCCCGTGGTCTTCAGCCTAGAGGATGCTCTCGAGTATATCCGTCCCGACGAGTACGTAGAGATCACCCCCCACTCCATGCGTATGCGCAAGATCATCCTCGACGAGACTGAGCGCAAGCGACAGAGCCGACAGAGCTAGCCACGATACGCACCTAAGCGCAGACAACTCCCCTAGAGCTAGATAAGTAGAGCGACCTATACCGACGACACGAAGTAAGCGGCATAGGTCGCTCTCTCTATCTAGGGACAGCGAAGCGAGAGATATAGGGAGACGGAGCGTAGGTGTGTGAGGAAATCACTACTTTAGAGCACAATAACGACTACACATTAACATAAACTCAAGCTCTACATGAAACGTATCAAGATCAGCCTCCTAGGACGTATCGTCATCGCTATCCTCCTAGGTCTAGCCCTCGGGCGACTGATGCCACAGCTCCTTCCACTGACAGTGAGCACCTTCGTGACACGTCTCTTCTTGACCTTCAATGCCATCTTCTCACAGTTCCTCGGCTTCATGATCCCCTTGATCATCCTAGCCCTCGTAGCAGAGGCTATAGGGAGCATTGGGAACAAGGCGGGGAAGATCCTCCTGCTGACGGTGGGGATCGCCTACGGCTCCACGGTCTTCTCTGGCTATCTCGCCTATCTGACGGGCAGTGCCGTCTTCCCACACTTGATCAGTATCGATGCCCCGATGCAGGGTGCAGCGAAGGCACAGGAGCTCACCCCCTTCTTCACCGTAGCTATGCCCCCCGTAATGGGTGTGATGACAGCTCTCGTACTGGCCTTCGTACTCGGACTAGGAGCGACCAAGATCCACTCCAAGTCACTCATGGCCGTGATCGTAGACGTCAAGGAGATCATCTCCTATTTCATCGCTCAGGTGATCATCCCCCTACTCCCCCTCTACATCTTTGGGGTCTTCCTCGGTATGGCGAGCAACGATGAGGTACTCAATACCCTCCTCATCTTCGCCAAGGTGATTGGGGTCATCTTCGTCCTGCACATCTTCCTCATGGTACTCCAGTTCACCATAGCGGGGCTCATATCTAGGAAGAACCCCTTCCGCCTGCTAGGCAATATGCTCCCCGCCTACTTCACAGCTCTCGGGACAGCCTCCTCAGCAGCCACGATCCCCGTGACTCTGGCACAGACGAAGAAGAATGGGGTATCGGACGAGGTCAGCTCCTTCGTAATCCCCCTCTGCGCTACGATCCACCTCTCCGGCAGTACACTGAAGATCGTCTCCTGCGCCCTTGCCCTAATCCTCATGACAGGAGGGAACCACGATATCGGGCTCTTCACAGAGTTCATCCTCATGCTAGGGATCACGATGATAGCAGCACCTGGCGTACCCGGGGGAGCGATCATGGCAGCTCTAGCGATCCTAAGCTCTATCCTAGGCTTCGACGAGATGCAGCTCTCTCTGATGATCTCCCTCTATATCGCTATGGATAGCTTCGGCACGGCATGTAACATCACGGGAGACGGCGCCATAGCTGTCGTCGTCGATACCCTCACCGCACGTAATAAGAAAGAATAACCCACACATGACACTCTCCCCCACCCTCTCCGAGGTAATCACCACTAGGCTCCGAGCCTATCGGACACGCCATCACATCACCACGCCCCCGAGTCTACGAGCAGTACTCTTCGACATGGACGGGGTGCTCTTCGACTCCATGCCCGCACACTGCCGCTCTTGGGTAGAGGCAGCACACGAGCAGGGGCTGATGATGGAGCCCGAGGATGTATATCTCTTCGAGGGGCAGACTGGGGGCTACACGATTGACCTCCTCTACCAGCGTACTCACCAGCGAGAGGCAACTCCCGAGGAGCGTACCTACCTCTACCAGCGCAAGACCGACCTCTTCGTCTCCTATGACGAGGGCAATGCCATACCGGACATAGAGCAGGTACTGGAGCAGGTAAAAGACCTACGGCGTCTCGTCGTGACCGGCTCTTCGCAGGCCTCACTCCTGGATCGTCTCGATAAGGCATTCCCCCATACCTTTATCCCTGAGCTAATGGTCACGGGCAAGGATGTGCGGATAGGTAAACCCAACCCCGAGCCCTACCTCCAAGGTCTGAGCAAGGCAGGTGTCGATGCTAGCGAAGCGATCGTAGTCGAGAACGCTCCGATGGGAGTCCAGTCCGCCAGCCGTGCTGGTATCTTCACGATAGCAGTCAATACGGGACCTCTCCCCGATGAGATCCTATGGAGAGAGGGTGCTGACCTCGTCTTCCACTCTATGAGTGAGCTAGCGACAGCCCTTCCTACGCTGCGCAGGCTATGGGATGAGCCTATCCCAGCCTAGGGAGGGAGTAGTGCAGGCTAGACGATAGGGACATCTACCTCGGCTTAGGCGGCGGATATACCTTAGGCACACCAATCCAAAAGAGGAAGGGCTCAGGAATATAGTTCCCGAGCCCTTCCTCTTTATAATATATTAGGAGAAACTACACCTCACAGATAGATATATCGCCTTTCCACTCCCACGTAGGGTAGAAAAAACTTAGCAGAACAAGGCTACACTCCACCCCCAAGAAGCTGTATGGCAGAAACCTACCTAGAGAAAGGAAAAGCTAGATGGAAGAGCAAAGGCTGGCAGATCGTCCAGATGAGGAGAGGCACTAAGTCAGGGCCGACGCATGATCTCGCTCGCACACTCCTGCCTTTGGATCTTCGGGGG
>ERZ773010.601-NODE-601-length-24854-cov-15.807412_pt1 | contig 24854 bp, 24 predicted proteins | sample MGYA00580842_ERZ773010 | MGnify/ENA primary metagenome ERZ773010 (study PRJEB29015, sample SAMEA2737982) | human oral metagenome | biome: human oral; feature: human-associated habitat; material: dental | place: China | collected 2107 ...
CCCGCGCCCTCGCACAGGAGCTGCGCGTCAGCCAGAGCGACGCCGAATTCGACGCCGTCCTCAAAAAGGCCGTCGACAGCATCTATCGGGCATCCATTACCTGAGAACGACGACGGATTCCCCCTGTATTTTTATGAATACAACACAACCCCCGCCGCAATGCGGCGGGGGTTGTGTTATGCGGGAACTATAGCAAACAATTTATTTTAATAAATTCATGCCACTACAAGATTATTAATAGGAAACATTTCATACTGTTCCAGTTGCTCCGAAGTCATCTGCCCCTTATAAAAAGTAACATCTCCCTTATTGCCAAGCAGAGCTGCAAAACCGGCATGATAGAAAACCGCACTCTTGTCTTGATCGGATGTCTGAGTTCGTCGTTTCATAATTTCAGCAATCTCACACGTTGTAAACTCTCGTTTCCGCCGAATCACCTGCATTCTATTGATAAAGTTAGAAATATTGTCTGCATGCTCTAATAAATAGCAAGAAAGCTTCTCGGCAATTTCTAATAGACGAAGATTCGTTGTATGATCATATGCCATCAGAATACGAAGAAGTGTATTAACGGCCACCATTCCATAGTTCTCTGAGTATGGCACATTTATCAAACTCTGCTCCACAACATCATAGTCGATATTATCCAGGTTAACATAATCATCCACAGAAAGCATGACATAAAGACTAGACGCAAACCTATGATCGCCCTCGTCAAGTGACATTTCAAAGTTTTCCAGCTCAATCCGAAAGGCATCATAAAGGTAACAACCAGTTTCCGACTGTCTGCTGATGATAAAGTTTTTGAGAGGTCCGCAGGTCCATCGGCCAAAAACATTATTTTCCGCCTCATAGGGAACTCTCTCAACCATATAGAAAAACATTGCGTTCAGCTCATACAATTCATCATCCGTAAAATCAGAAACATGCACTTGTTTGGTGACGTGCATATACGTCAATAATTCTTGGATGCGCTCGTAAAATAAAATGTCTCGACTTAGCTCATCCACATTGTGCGAAAACTTCAATTCACTCACTGTTAAGAAATCTCCAATACGAACTTCTCCGCCTTCCGCTGCAAGCTTGATAAACTTCAAATTATCTACCATCTGCTGAACTGTGCATTCCCGATCTGAATCTACCAATCCCGTCTTTTTCTCGCTTGATAGCTTGCTAAAACGCAACCCCGGATTAATAACAATTTCTTCGATTTTATTATTCCGTCCTAAAACGACTTCTCCTTGACGAAAATATTCCTGGCCATTAACGTAGGTAACGAGCGGAGCATCTTTAATCGTCATTGTATCAAAAGTCCCCTTCATCAGGGGCACTGAAACTGATTCCGTCAGATTTTGATATATATACCTTGGACGTTCATCAAAATATGGAATCCCATTTTTAGATGGCAGACTAAAGGTATATTGATTAACTGCGGAGAATACCTTATCCGTTTTCCCATAGATAACCGTATTGGATTGTTTTCTCTGATCGCTGAGAAAATCTCTAAAAATGGTCTCCACGTCATCGAGTTCTCTCGGTAATGGCAGGAATTCCAAGACACGCGTCTTCTGCTTTGAATACCACTCTAGGATTTCATGTAAATCATACGGTAAAAGAGCATTATAATAGATTTTGGCATCTGTATCATTCTCAACCTCTGCTAAATATACAACAAAGAATAGAACACCACGAGATGTAACAAAATTCCCCACATCACCTATTTCTACCGGAAATGTTATCTTCTCCTTTTCCAGTTCCATGAGGTTGACAAGATGGCCTTTCACCTGTATCGGTATATGTCCTATAAAGTTCTCCTTCGAGAAAGGTGATTGTATGTAGTAATCAATTCCTCCGTCCCAAGAAACATTCTTGTCGTGCTTTTGGATTTTGGGATCTAAATGCTCGCTCCTTTGCAAGAAGTTAGAGAGCCTATCCACTGCAATATTTCCTATTTTTTCGGGATTGTTCTTTAACGCCATAATCTCACCCCATCAAAAATGAAATTCCTCCGTCCTCCCCACGACATCAATCGTGAACCGCTCACGCTACTCCGGAGTGTGTCTGCTCTCGTCTGCAATGACAAGGTTGTAGCGGGCACTGCGGTCATAGCCCTGTGCGCGTAGATGGAAGGGCTTTCGAAGGATACGCTGTGCACCGTCCTCTTCCGTGCGGTCTGCGATGATCTGCACCGTATCGCTCACGGGCGCGCCCTTTCTCCTCCATATAACGAAACTTCTCCCCATATGATCTTGGCTTTTTGCTATCAAAGCGTACCTTAGCCCATGGAACAGCCAATATGCTGCACGACGATTGCTGCCACTCGATTCGCCTCTTCGCAGGCCTCGCGCAGCGTTTTCCCCTGTGACAGCGCCGACAGGAATCCTGCTGTATGCGAATCTCCGGCGCCGATCGTATCGATCGCCTTGACCGAAGCGGAGGGCACGAGCATTTCGCCTTCATCGCTGCGGCAAAGCGTCCCCTCCCTGCCGAGTGTCACGACGACAGGCTGACGCGTAACCGCATAGAGTCTGCGCGCCGCAGCAGCAGCGTTTGCTTCTCCCGTCATCGCCTTTGCCTCGGCCGCATTCATTTCGAGAATCGTACGCATACCCAGAAGCTCGTCGGCAAAACGCTTCCCCAAAAGCCTCGGCCCCGGGTCGAGCACCAGACGGCAGCTGCGTTTCCTGCGGCGCAGGAAACGCAGCAGGACTTCACTGCCGGGATTGTCATCCTGGAATCCATAGCCGGAGGCATAGATGTAATCGTAGGCCTGCGCATCAATCTTGTCCAGCCACGCATCGAGCCACATCGTCTCAATGCCGTCCATCGTAATGAATGTACGCTCGCCGTCAGCCTCGACAAGAGAGAGGCAGTATCCGTTGTCGCAGCGTTCATCTTCGATCATCGGCCAATGCCCAGACTGCAGGAGTTCCTGCCGGATGATGTCCGCATACATTCCCTTGCCGAGCGGCACGCAGAGATCATGCGCAGTGCCCAGGGCGCCCATGATTTTCGATACGTTGAATGCACAGCCGCCGACGATCATGCCCTTCTGCCTTCCGGCAATATCTTCTCCGGCCTGCGGCAGACGATCGATATGGATGACGACATCGATCACTGCCGCGCCGAGGATCAGTATCTTTGCGTTTCCCATACGCTCTCCTCCGTCAGGCCGCATTTCGCCTGCCGCCGAACAGTGTCAGGAGGATGTACAGTCCGCCGCTTACAACGAGGGTCAGCAGAACATTGAGGCTGTTGCCGGCGAAGATGCCCGTGGCAAAGGGGCCTGCAAAAACAAACGTCTTGGAAAACAGCATACCCACGACAAAGCCGACGACCCAACTGACAACGCCGTGATAATTCAGCGCATTCCTCGCAGGATCGGTGAGCAGCTCCTTATCATATCCCTGCCTGCGGCGCAGCAGCAGATAATCCGCAAGGAATACCGAGGCCCACGCCGCGAGCAGCTTCCCGATGATACTCAGGAAGCCTTCCAGTGTCCCCTGAAAATCCTGCGCTACAAAGAGGATATAGGTCGGGATGACCGTGACAACAACCGTCTGGAACAGGAGAATCCAGCGTTCATTCACCAGAATATGCGCCGCCTGGAGCACGAGCTTGGAGGATTTCAGTCCCAGGAAGCACTGCGGCGTTAGGCCGCCAATTGCCGTGATGTAATAGAGGATCGCCAGATTGACCGGCAACACGCCCTTGATCACCTCGATGGGGTTTGCCGAACTCGCAAGATCCGGCACCCGTGTCGAAAGCAGTATGCCGACGCCGAGCATCAAAATGAGCGGCACGGCGCCGCCAAGCGTAACGGCCCAGCCGACCTTGGTGCGCGAATGCTCCGGTGCCTGATGACAGCTGTAGTCCGCCGCATAACTCGTCCAGCCGATGCCAGTGCCGGCGGCGACAAAGGCAAGTGCCGGCAGGAAATTCCCCAGCCAGTCACCACTCGGCATCGACAAGAGCATCGCCCAGTCCGTCTGCGGTATGATGATCGCAAGAATGACGAGTGTGAAAAAACCGAATAAATAGGTGCAGAGTGTCTGCATACGGATCAGCATCGCATGACTGAACAATACGGAGGCCAGTACCAGCGCTACAAAAATTGCCAGAGCCGCGCCCATACTCAGAGTCGTCGTCCCAATCCCCAGCGCGGCAAATAGGGCCAACACCGTCAGTGCGCCGGTACAGACATTGATCGACAGCCATCCGGCATGCGCGATCAGAGCCGCCGCTGCAGGGATTAAATTGCCCCGAAAGCCGAACGAAGCACGCGACAAAACAAATGTGATGGCTCCTGTATCGTATCCGGCCAGGCTCATCAGCCCAACGATGCCGAACGAAAACGAACCGATGACCGCAACGAGAACGGCCTGCAGGAAACTCAGCTGATAACCGACGATAATGGCGCCGTAGACGAGACCGAGGATCCCGATATTGGCAGCGCAATATAGGAAAAACAGGCTTCTGGGCCGGTCTGTCCGCTCCTCCGGCGACAGAAAGGTCTTTTCTTCTTCGTGCATGATAATCCCTCCCGTTCTTTTTTCTGAAAGCCACGCCTCAAAAGGGTCAACAATGTACCCTGCCGCGGTGCGCAAGCAGGCTGTCGGCATAATGTCCGAAATCCACGGCATTGCTCCGCTCCAACACGGCGATCCATTCTTCCTTGATGTGCTTTGCTCCGACCTTCGCACCGCAGATCGCAGTTGCCATAGCGCCGATCGTATCCGTATCGCCGCCGAGATTCGCACAGGCCAAACTGCATGCTTTCGGCTCCTTGAAATAGTACGCCATCGCCAGAGCAGCCGGCACAGCCTCGCTCATCAGCGTTGTCGTGCCGATGATTTCATAAATGGAGAGAGAGAACGCCTCCTCATCTGCCCGATACCGCTGTGCAAATTCCAGCGCCAAAGCAAGCCGTGCTTTTGGCGAGGCACTGTATGTCTCCGCACCGTACTGCGCGATCATGGCACAGCAGTCCATTGCAGTATCCATAATGTCATCCCACGACCTGCCGTCGAGCGCGGCGCTGACCGCTGCCGCCACCATGCCGGCGCCGCTGAGTGCCACGTCGGTCTTATGCGTCGCCTCGCTGATATGAAAGACATATGCGGCAAGATCCTGCAGATCATGAGAGGAAAAGAGGCAGCCGATCGGCGCAATCCGCATCGCCGCGCCATTCGTCAGCGCCTTTACGGTGTAAGGTTCGGGATCTTCTCCATGTGCAACAGCATAGAGCGCAGCCTTCGTGCTCTGCCCCAGGATATTTTTGTCGAACGCATTCGTTCGAACGGCCCATTGCAGGAGATTACGCGCGATCAGTCCCTTGTCCGGCACGTAGTCGTTTTCCATCAGGGAGTCGAGAATGACGAGTGCCTGCGCCGTATCATCGGTAAACTCCCCCTTCTTCAAACCGATTGCGGCAGGATTTTCCGTGGGACTGTCCTCGAACGTCTCAATGCGCCCGAAAATCTCCCGAATCCTTCTGCGGCTCAACAGCTCCGACGGCATTCCCATCGCATCGCCCAGAGCCATACCGTAAAGCGTCCCCAAAATATGATCTCTCATACGATCGCCTCTTTTCCTGTCCGGTTGTTTCCATAAGTAAAGTATATAATACGCAAGGAGCTTTTACAATGTGAAAGCCTAATCCGAGGAGGATGGATTAAGATTTGTCAGCGGGCGGGAAAGCCATATCGAACCGGCACTATCATGCGCGGGATTTTCGTCCTATAACTACTCTTGATGCATTCATGCGGATAGGAAGATCGACGATGACGCGAAACAAAACAAGCACCTACAAATACCTCATGGCGTTCGGGTATCTGTGCATGGACATCAATCCGTGCCGCGGTCTTTGCGAAAACTGTAAACACAAAAGGCGCAGACAGACGCCTGCGCCTTGATGTAAAAGAGTCCCCCTAATTTAAATTTTTCCGCATCATATCGGCAATTCCCGTGAGCATCTCAATTTTTTCTCTCTGCCAGTCATCGCATTCATCATAAAAGCACATATTCTTCTGCTTCTTGAAGATACGAAACGGCTCCTCCGCGGAGTTATCATAAATGTGGCATATATCACTCACGGCAATGACCGCGGGAACGAGAGCCATTGCGCGATCATAGCGCGCATAGATCTTCTCCTTTGGAACATCGTGCCCGCCCGATGCCACGCGCGTTTTTACACGGTAGACATTGATAATCGGGGCTATGGTCAGGACATAATAACAGCGGATAAAACGGCCCATTTCCCGCGCACGTTTCAAAAGCTCCAAATTACGCGACGTGGAAAGCACAGTTTCAAAACAGAACTCTCTCTTGTCAGAAAGACATGCCTCCCGCTGCCGTTCGGCAGTCTGCGCCGCTTCAAGATCATCACACTTGAGATTTTTCTTAATCTCATCGGCGTTGATATAATCCATCTGAGGAGGACGCAGAATTTCTGTAAACGTGCTCTTGCCCGAACCGTTCGGCCCCGCAAAAACGATGATTTCAGGCTTCTTCCGCACGTTTTCCATCACATTCTGCCCGTATAGGCACACGCTGCCCATCGCTCCTGATCTCATAGAGGGTCTTCGTCTTGCGGTCGTAAACAACACTCGACACGCCTCTTGCTTTGTTCTTCGCCAGTGCAATACGCACCGCCGCGCGAGCGCCCTGCACGACCATATCATCCGTCATCTCCGTTGTCTCCATCGTGCAGCCTCCTTCCAAAGTCTTTGCTTAAGGAATCGCTGATAAAATGAAGTCCGTCAGATTGGCGTAGATTTTTTCGTCCGATTGAGGAGGCAAACCGGACACATAGTCAAAGCTATGTGGAGGATTCGCCGACAAAAAGCGGGCAAAAAAGATACGCTAAGATGGCGCGGCTGAATTTATCAGTGCTTCCTTAACTATATCATATTTTAAAGAAAAGTTCACGAGAGGGCGGTATCGCACCACATCATTTTGCTCTATAATAGAGGCAAAGCAAGCGACAGGAGGTGCCCCATGCTCTACACATCGCACTACGCTTCCCCGCTCGGCGGGATGACTCTCGTAAGCGACGGCACGGCGCTCGTCGGACTCTATTTCGACGGGCAGAAATATGCTGCACAGGGACTCGACGCAACGCGCACGCAAAAAAACCTCCTCATATTTGAGGAGGCGCGCCGCTGGCTCGATGTCTATTTCAGCGGCAGAAAGCCCGACTTTACCCCGCCGACTGCGCCGGCGGGCACGGCATTCCAGCAGTCGGTGTGGGAGATTCTGCGCACGATTCCGTACGGTGAGACAACGACCTACGGCGCGATCGCACGGCGCATCGAGCAGAATACCGGCTGCCGCATGTCGGCGCAGGCGGTCGGCGGCGCGGTCGGCCGCAACCCGATCTCCATCCTCATCCCCTGCCACAGGGTGATCGGAGCGGACGGCAGCCTGACGGGCTATGCGGGCGGGCTCGATAAGAAGGCATATCTGCTGCGGATCGAGGAGATTTTATAGTGTTTCTTTGAACGGCTTCTCGACGCACGTCCTTCACCAATTCCATGACATCATCCTCTGAAAGCATGGCCCTCACCAGCCATTTCTCGTTGAATCCGCATTATTGCCTCGATCGCAGGATTCATAATGCTCTCCTATTCATAGTGTCCCTTGCAGGAAAGAATTTCCAAACCGTTTGGAACAATGCGATAGACCAGCCGATTCTTTTCGTCAATTCTCCTGCTCCAAAACCCGCCGAGCTCGCCCTTGAGCGGTTCTGGCTTCCCGATTCCGTCAAACGGATGACGCTCCACATCCTTGAGCAGGAGGTTAATCCTTTTCAGCGTCTTTTTGTCCTCTGTCTGCCAGCCGACATAATCCTCCCAAGCGTCATCCGACCATATCTTATTCACCGTCTGCGACCTCGATCAAATCATGCTGCACTCCCTTTCCCGCATTGAGCTGGGCAATTCCACGGCGCAAGTGCGCCATGTTGCTTTCCGAGTAGAACAGGTCAGGTTCCGCAGAAAGTTCAAATGGGATTTTGCGGTCGCGTGCGACGCGCTTTGCAAAAATCAGGAATGCTGTGGAAATGGGCAGCCCGATTTCATCACAGACCTCACGCAGACGCATCGACAAATCATCATCCATACGCACCATAACATCCTGAGCCATCTATATCACTTCCTTATCACATGTCATTGGTCAATTTCCGTGTCCATTATATCACAAAAATTCTCCCCCATACAAGAAACGCAGCCCCGCGCCGAGCTGCTTTTCTTTCGTTCCTATGCCTCAATTCCCGTATATCGCTCGCTGCCGAGCACCTGCTCCATATAGGCATACGGTGTGATGCGGCTCTCGACGATCATGGAGAAGATACTCGGGCTGCACCCGGATACGAGCATAACTCCCTGCTCGTTCATCTTGACAGGCTGCTGACGGCTGCGACTCTGGACGTTCCAAAAGACGATGCGCGGCAGTTCATAGCCCACGTCAGCAAACAGCTCCTTTGCCCACTCGAAGTTCGTCATGTCCGCGTCCTCGGTGCACGCATCGAACTCCATATCCGTGATGATGTAGAGGACACTCGGCAGCTCCTCCTGCGGTAGGCTGTTCATCACCGCCGTCTTCAGGAGGAGGTCAAAGACCGCCGCAAGGTTCGTGTTTGCCACTTCGCAAAACGTCTTGCAGTAGCGAACCTTTTCCGCAATGTCTGCACCCTTGATCTCGACAAGCTGCGGGCTCCGAGAAAAGGTGATGAAATGTCCCTGAAACGCGCCTGTATTGCGCTCGGCAAAGTAGACGGTGAGCGAAAGCGCAACGCTGCTCGGCAGCGGCTCGCCCCCGTCGTACATCGAGCCAGAGCCGTCGAGCACGACGAGTGCATTCTCGCCGTGCGTATAGTCGGGCAGCACACGCCATGTAACATCGAGTGTGCGCACCTCCTCGGGTGTGAGTTCCGGCGTACCCCATGCGCTGAGCGGGCGGATAATCTCATAGGGATAGAGCGTCCCTGTGTGCAGCTCTGCCTCGCCGTGTTCCACACGCCCAAGAAATTCGCCGTAGCGCTCCGCATCGTTGCGCAGAAATGCCGCACGGTATTTGAACATCGCCTTCGACGGCTGCTTTGCGTAGTCAAAGGTATAGTCCCTCGTGCGCAGGGCGTTCTCGATGAGCGCAATGCGGCGGCGCAGACGGACGAGCGTTCTGCGGTACTCCGCCTCCCGCATCCCAAGAAGCTTCGCGAGGCTGCGTGCCTGTGCACGCGCCGCGCGAGAGGAGGTGTTGACGGACGGCAGCCATTTTACAAGCAAAGAGACCATCGCCCCCTCCTCGTCTGCACGCAAGTCGGACGCGAGCTGCTCATGAACGAGCCGAAGAACGCCTTTCTCGGCGGGCGTTCCAAGGAGGGCGAGCAGATCGTCCCAGCGTCCAAACTCTGGAACAAGGGGCAGATTCTTTACGAGTGCCGCAGGCGCATAAGCAGCAAGGTGGCGCAGCAACACGCGAAAGAGCCGCCGCTCGCCGAGTCCGCCGCGCACGTCACGTGCATAGAAGAGTGTGCGCAGGGCATACGTCGGGTGCTCGGCAAAGGCGCGCGTAAAGCGCACGATGATCTCTGCCTCGTCCGCCTCACGCAGTGCGCCCGCCGCCGCGAAGAAGTCGAGAGCAAATGAACCTGAACTCGCGAACGTGACTGCTCCGTTCTCCGTCAGCATGTAGCTGCGGTTACTTTCGTCTTTGAGTAAATTCAGCATCGTTTTTCCTCCTTCGCGCAAAATGCCCGGTACGATATGCAGATGCACCGTACCGGACACATTCATTCATCGCAGAGGTCTGCGGACATATTCTGACAAGATGCCTCGCGGGGCAGGTTCCCCGCACTGTTTCTGAGACAGTCGCGGTTGCTGTGGGCATCTTTTACGAGACACAATTCAAAAAAACAAGCCGCCAATAGAGGGCAGCCCGATATTCATTTGAACATTGCTGTTCATGTCTCGCGTGTATTGTAGCATAAGGCCTCGTGCATTTCAACCCCCTACTCCTTTTCTGCTTTTGACTTGCTCCTCAGTATCGCGCAGACGCAGCCGCCTACAGGATTCGCCGCCCCGCGTTTGCGCGCCTTGTGCGCGGCATAGCGGCGCTTGCCCTCCTCGAAGGCGATGCGTGCCTCCTCGGTATCGAGCGCGAGCGGCGGCACGGACTTCGGACGCGCATTGCGGTCGAGTGCAACCATTGTGAAATACGCCGAGAGTGCCAGCTGTGGATCGCTGTCCTCATCCAGATCCTCGACGATGACATTGACGGCGATCTCCATCGAGCTGTGCCCGACGTAGACAATGTCCGCCGTGACAACAACGAGGTCGCCGATGCGGATGGGCAGGTGGAACTCGAGCTCATCCACGCGCGCGGTGACGACGTTCGAGCGTGCGTAGCGCCGCGCCGCTGTATATGCTGCCGAGTCCATCAGCTTCATGATCTCGCCGCCGTGTACGTTCCCGTTCGGGTTCGCCTGGCTCGGCATCATGACCTCGCTGATGACAATACGGCTTTCTTTCATCTCACATGTATTCATACAGACCCTCCATCGAGTTGACTTCCATTTTTGCAGCGTCTACTTTACCACTGCTTCCTGAAAATAATCCGTTGCTTTGGAAACATTTTCCAAAAAACTCTTTCTTGACATGTGAGCGCACTCCAATGCTATAATGCGTCGTAGCAGGATGGATGTTTTATGGGGGCTCCCGCACGATTCAAAGGGGGATTTCACTTGTATTTGGAAAAGATCACATCACCGGCCGACATCAAGGGATACGGCCCGGAAGAACGCAAGGCGCTCGCGCAGGAGATGCGCGATGCGATGCTCCGGCGCGCGAGCATTCACGGCGGACATTTCGGCCCGGACTTCGGCGCGGTCGAGGCGATCATCGCGCTGCACACGGTATTCGACTCACCGCGCGACAAGATCGTCTACGACATCTCGCACCAGTCCTATCCGCACAAGATGCTGACGGGCCGTGTCGAGGCATACATCGACGAGGCGCACTACGACGCGGTCTCGGGCTACACGAATCCGGAGGAGAGTCCGCACGACTTCTTCAACGTCGGACACACATCGACCTCGATCAGCCTGGCCTCGGGCCTTGCGAAGGCACGCGATCTGGCGGGACGGAAAGAAAATATAATCGCCTTTATCGGCGACGGCTCGATGTCGGGCGGCGAGGCGCTTGAGGGGCTGAACGTCGCGGGCGAGATGGACACCAACTTCATCATTGTGTTCAACGACAACGACCAGTCCATCGCGGAGAATCACGGCGGCATGTACCGCGAGTTCCGCCGCCTGCGCGAGACGGGCGGCACCGCGCCGAACAACCTCTTCCGCGCGATGGGGCTCGACTACCGCTATGTCGCCCGCGGCAACGATGCCGAGGCACTGATTGCAGCGTTCGAAGCGGTCAAGGACAGCCAAAAACCGGTTGTAGTGCATATTCATACGCAGAAGGGCAAGGGCTACAAGTTCGCCGAGGAGGACCGCGAGACCTGGCACTACCGCATGGCGTTCGACATTGAGACGGGCGAACTCAAACGCCCGTACACCGACCCGTTCCAGGAGACAACAAAGGCATTTGTCAAAGAGACAGCCAAGGCGAACCCAAACTTCGTCTTTCTCGCAGCGGGCACGATGGGCGGCATCGGTCTCTCCCCCGCCGACCGTGCGGAGCTCGGCAGCCAGTACGTCGATGTCGGCATTGCCGAGAAGCACGCCGTCGCGATGGCATCGGGGCTCGCACGCGGCGGTGCGCGTCCGGTGTTCGGCACGTACAGCACGTTCTTCCAGCGCACCTACGATCAGATGGCACAGGATGTCGCAGTGAATCATAATCCCGCGGTCTTTCTCTCCGTCGGCGCGTCCATGTACTACATGAACGACGTGACGCACCTCGGCTTCTTTGATATTCCCCTCTTTGCCAACATCCCGAACCTCGTCTTCCTCGCACCTGCGAGCCTCGACGAGTACGCGGCGGTGCTGCGCTGGTCTGTCGAACAGACAGCGCACCCCGTCATGATCCGCATGCCGGTCATGGGCTACGAAGAGAGCCCCTATGCCGTGCGCACGGATTACAGCGCGCTCAACAAATATCAGATCGTCACCGAGGGCAGCGGCGTCGCTCTCATCGGCGCGGGCAATTTCGCCCAGCTGGCGAGTGCTGCGGCGGCCGAACTCGAAAAGGAAGGCATCAAGGCGACGGTCATCAACCCGATCTTTCTCTCGGGACTCGATACGGCGCTCCTCGATGCACTCAAGGAAAAGCACAGCCTCATCCTCACGCTCGAGGACGGCATCCTCGACGGCGGCTTCGGGCAGAAGATCGCCGCCTACTACAGCATGGACAAGAATATCCGCGTGCGCTGCTACGGGCTCTCGAAGGAGTTCTATGACCGTTACCGCAGCAAAGAGCTCGCGCGCGCCCATCATCTCACCGCCGAGCAGATCGCCGCGGATACGCTGACGACATTCAAACGCCCGCGTACATACTGACGATGCGCCGAAACGCATCCCAGCGGAGTAAGTGTGCAGCGTTCGCCGAACCGCTGCAGAAGACGCTGCAAAACCTCGGGACAATGTGTCCCGAGGTTTTTCTGTGCACGTATTTCAATTTTTTCGGCATTTTCTTAGAATTTATGTTATGATATGGATGATATTTTATCATATGTAAAATTAGGAGGATATCTTCCTTGTATCTTGAAACCATCACCAGCCCTGCGGACATCAAGCACTATACCGCAGCACAGCGCTCTGCACTCGCGCAGGAGATGCGGGATGCTCTCATCCGCCGTACGAGTATCGCCGGCGGGCACATCGGGCCGAATCTGGGTATCGTCGAGGCGACAATCGCACTTCACACCGTCTTTGATTCGCCGCGCGACAAGATTGTATTCGATGTCTCGCACCAGTGCTACCCGCACAAGATGCTGACGGGGCGTGCCGCGGCCTACATCGACGAAGCGCAGTACGGTGCGGTCTCCGGCTTTACGAATACGGATGAGAGCCCGCACGACATCTTCAACATCGGACATACATCCACCTCGATCAGCCTCGCGACGGGTCTCGCCAAGGCGCGCGATCTTGCCGGGGGCACAGAGAACGTCATCGCCCTCATCGGCGACGGCTCGATGTCGGGCGGCGAGGCGCTCGAGGGGCTGAACGTCGCGGGCGAGATGGAGACGAACCTCATCATCGTATTCAACGACAACGAGCAGTCGATCTCCGAGAACCACGGCGGCATGTACCGCACGTTCCAGAGGCTGCGCGAGACAAACGGCACTGCGCCGGACAACCTCTTCCGCGCGATGGGCCTGGACTACCGCTATGTCGCCGACGGCAACGACGCGGAGGAGCTGATCCGCGTGTTCTCCGCAGTAAAGGGCACACAAAAGCCCGTCGTCATACACATCCATACGCAGAAAGGCAAGGGCCTCTCCTTCGCCGAGGACGATCCCGAGGGCTGGCACCGCCATGCGCCCTTTCACCTGGAAAGCGGTGCGAGCAAGAACCCCGGCGCGCCCGAACCTTATGCCGCGGCTACGGTGAATTTCGTACTGGAAACGGCGCGGAAGAATCCGAACTTTGTCTATCTCTCGGCGGGCATTGTCGGCGGCATCAACCTCTCTCCCGCCGACCGCGCAGCGCTCGGCAGCCAGTACGTCGACGTCGGCATTGCCGAGGAGCACTCCGTTGCGATGGCGTCGGGGCTCGCGCGCGGCGGTGCGCGCCCAGTGTTCGGCACGTACAGCAGCTTCTTTCAGCGGACCTACGATCAGATGGCGCAGGATGTCGCGATCAACCGCAGCCCCGCCGTCTTTCTCGCGACAGGCACGTCACTCTATCGCTCAACGGACGTGACGCATCTCGGCTTCTACGACATCGCCATCTTCTCGAACATCCCGAACCTCGTCCACATCGCGCCGACGAGCATCGCGGAGCACATCGCCGTCCTGCACTGGGCAGTGGAGCAGACGGAACATCCCGTCATGATCCGCATGCCGTTCTCCGGCTATGCAGAGAGTCCCTATCCCGTGCGCACGGATTACAGCGGGCTCAACAAGTCCGTTGTCGTCACCGAGGGTGCGGACGTCGCCCTCATCGGCGTCGGCAATTTTGCCGCGCTCGCCTCTGCAGCCGCGGAGGAACTCACACGCGAGGGCATCCATGCCACCGTCATCAATCCGCTCTATCTCTCGGGACTCGATGCGGAGCTGCTCACCTCGCTGCGCGCAAAGCACCGTCTCGTCCTCACGCTCGAGGACGGCATCCTCGACGGCGGGTTCGGGCAGAAGGTCGCGGCGTTCTATGGGGATGCACCGGATATGCGCGTGCGCTGCTATGGACTGCCAAAGAAGTTCTTCAACCGCTACAATCCCCATGATCTCGCACGCGCGCATCACCTCACCGCCCCGCAGATTGCAGCGGATGTCGTGCGGGAGATGTGTGTGCGGGCGTGATGTCTGAAAAAATCACTTGCTTTTTCCATTTCAGAGCGTTATAATGTCCCTTGTCAGTCACGGGGACGTAGCTCAGCTGGGAGAGCACCAGGTTCGCAATCTGGGGGTCGAGAGTTCAATCCTCTTCGTCTCCACCATCCTTGACCATATACGGAGGTACATGATGTTCCACACGATGCGCCGCAAGATACAGCAGCTTTCTCCGGAGGAAGCCGAGGCCGTGCTTCTGCGCGGAACGGCCGGTGTGCTTGCACTCACAGGGGATGAGGCCTTTCCCTATGCTGTGCCGATCAGCTACGTCTATGACGGTGCGCACATCTACTTTCACAGCGCACTTGAGGGGCACAAGATCGACGCCGTCCGTCAGAATCCGCATGCGTCCTTCGCCGTGATCGATCAGGATGAGATCATCCCCGAAAAATATACGACCGCATTTCGCAGCGTCATCGTCTTCGGCAGCATCCGCATCATCGAAGACGATGCAGAAAAGCGCGCATCGATACGCAAACTCGCCGTGAAATATGCACCGAACAACACCGAACAGCAGCACGCCGCGGAGATCGACGGGGCATGGCAGCGATTCTGCATGCTTGAGATGAGCATCGCTCATATGACGGGTAAACAAGCCATCGAACTCCTCACAAAGAAATAGCACGATACGAGAAAAGCGGTCACGCAATATGCGTGACCGCTTTTTGACTGCACAATAGGTTCATCCCTCGACGTTCAGCACGATCAGCTTCTCCTCAGTGAGCTCGCGGATGGCGTAGGCGGGACCCTCGCGGCCGATGCCGCTGTCCTTGACCCCGCCGTAGGGCATGTTGTCCATGCGGAAAGTCGCACCGTCGCCGATGATGACGCCGCCGACCTCGAGATGCTCGGCGCAGTAGTTCGCAACGGCGAGCGAGCGCGTGAAGACACCCGCCTGCAGGCCGTAGCGCGTGTCGTTGACGGCGGCGACGGCCTCCTCAATCGTATCGTAGGGGATGATGCTGACGACGGGGGCAAAGGTCTCCTCGGAGACAACCTTCATCGCAGGGGTGACATCCGTAAGCACGGTCGGCTCGTAGAATGCGCCCGTCCGCTGCCCGCCCGCGAGGACGCGCGCACCTGCGGACGCTGCCTCCTCGACCCAGGCCTCAATGCGCTCTGCCTCGCGCACGGAGATCATGGGGCCGATCTGCGTGTGCACGTCCATGAGGTCGCCGCCCTTGAAATTCCGCGCAGCTTCCGCCGCCGCCGCGCAGAACTCCTCATAAATACTGCGCGCAGCATAGACGCGCTGACAGGAGATGCAGACCTGCCCCGCATTCACAAATGCATGGCGCGCGCAGTGTTCGGCAGCCCATGCAACATCCGCCACATCCTCGTGCACAATATTTGCGGAGTTCGAGCCGAGCTCGAGCGAGATGCGGCGAAATCCCACCGCCTCATGAAGCACCTTCCCGACAGGAACGCTGCCGGTGAAGGAGAACATGCGGATGCGCTCGTCCGCCGTGAGGAGACGCCCGACCCTGCCGCCCTCGCCGTAGATGAGATTCAGACACCCCGCAGGAAGCCCCGCCTCCTGAAACACATCGCAGAGAAGCGCTGCCGTGAGCGGCGTTGCCGAGGCGGGCTTGTAGATGACGGTATTGCCCGCCGCAAGGGCCGGGCCGATCTTGTGCGCCGCGAGATTGACGGGGAAGTTGAACGGGGTGATCGCGCAGACAATGCCGAGCGGGCGGCGGATCGTAAATGCCATGCGGCCTGCGCAGCCCGGCGCTCCCGCAAGCGGCACCGTCTCACCATGCAGACGCTTTGCCTCCTCTGCCGAGAGGATGAGCGTCTGATAGGCGCGGTCGATCTCGCCGCGCGCGTCGCGGATGGGTTTTCCCGCCTCGGCAGAAAGTGCCTCCGCAAACTCCTCGCGGCGCTCGCGCATGAGATTTGCCGCCCGCATGAGGATCTCATAACGTTCATAGGGACTGAGCTTCACTTCGCGGAAAGCCCTCTCTGCCGCATCTGCGGCTGCCCGCACCTCGGCCTCTCCCGCCGTACAAATCGCTGCGATCTGCTCCCCTGTCGCCTTGTGACAGACGGGCAGCGTGCTCTCTCCCGAAACATATGCGCCGCCGATCCGCATCTCGATTGTCTTCATTTCATCGTCCTCCCTCCGCAGGCGGTACCGGAACCGCGCCGTCCCGCAGAAAATCATCCCGAAAGTTCATCATCCACGCTTCCGATCGAAAAAGAACCGCGCGCGGCCCATGTCAGCTGTTTTTCATTATAGACACGCCTCTTCCAAAAATCAAGAAATCATGCGCCTGCAGATTTTTACCAATATATAATCCCCTCCTTACGCCGTTCCCCATTACTTTTGCTACACTATCATTCGTCAGCAATCAACAGAAGAACAAATGGAGGAACCATGATGAAGAGAACTCTGCGCGCTGCGGCGCTTACCGCGGCGATGACGACGATGCTTTCCGGCGCGGCTTTTGCGATGGCGACCGTCACGGACGGACAGGAGACCAGCGACGGTGCGACGCTCACCTATCCCGTCGTAAAGGCCGATGCGCCTGAGGCACAGCAGCGCATCAATACGGTGATCGAGGACGATGTGAAGGCATTCATGCAGGAGATCGACGCCGCACGCGTTGCGGGCAAGCCGCCCACGGCAAAGATGAGCTACGAGATCACAAAGAGCAGCGACGATCTGCTCAGCCTGAAGACGAACCAACTCATATCCGAGGAGGGAGCGGCGCATCCGATGTCCTATGCACACGGCTATATCTTCCGTCTGTCCGACGGCAAGGCACTCACCCTCGCCGACGTGCAGCAGCTGCCGGATCGGAAAGAACATGCTTCACGCTACACGCTGGAGTCACTGAACAAGCGCCTCGCCGAGCCGAAAGACGGCGCGGCCAAGGACTTCAAAAAACTCGAGACCGCGCCCAAGGACATCTATATGGATGCCAACGGACACATCCATGTACTCATTCAGCGCTATGAGGCGGCTTCCTACGCAGCGGGCATCCTCGACATCGACCTCGACGCATAACATCAACATTGCCCCAGCCTCCCTTTCCCGTCTGCACCCACGCGGTGCAGGCGGTTTTTTTGTGCGCCGGAATGCCTCTAATCTGCAAGAATATATCTATTATAGCATTTGCGAAAGATTTTCATTGACAGCATCTCTGAAATACCGTATTCTGCAAAAGTGAATATAATTCGTCTTTAAGCGCTTCTCAAAACAAACACAGAAAGGAGATCGCCGTGCATATTCGATCGCTGCTCACATCACCGCCCGCACTCGCTGCTTTGCTTTTCCTCACCGCCGTCTTTGCTGTATCGGCGGGCAGTGTCTCTATCCCTGCCGGCGATACGCTCGCTATCATCACGGCAAAGCTGACGGGCAGCGTCCCCGCCGCCGATCCTGCCGTCACGGACATCATCTGGTCGCTGCGCGTGCCGCGCGTCCTGCTTGCGATGACAGCGGGCGCGGGGCTTGCACTCGCGGGGGTTGTCATGCAGGCGAGCGTGCAGAACCCGCTCGCGGAGCCCTTCATCCTCGGCATCGCCTCGGGCGCGTCCGTCGGCGCAACGCTCGCGATCCTCATCGGCTCTGCGGCGATCCCGTTCGGTGTGCCGGGCTGCGCCTTCGTCGGCGCGATCCTCGCTACGCTCGCCGTACTCATACTCGCAGGGATGCATCGCCGCGTCTCGACGGTGAAGCTCGTACTCGCGGGTGCGGCGATCAGCGCTCTTTGCATTGCGGTGACGAACTTCATCGTCTACATGGCGGCGGATGCGGAGGGCATGCAGTCGGCTGCGTTCTGGACGATGGGCAGCCTCGCGGATGCAAAATGGCACAGCCTCTTCCTGCCCGTCCTCATCGTCACTGCGCTCGCCGTCTACTTCCTCTCACAGCTGCGTACCCTCGACGTGCTGCTGCTCGGAGAGGAGCTCGCCGTCACGCTCGGCATCGACGCGAGCGCGAAGCGCCGCCTCTACATGGGGCTCCTCGCGCTGCTGACGGGCGTCCTCGTCGCGACCTGCGGCATCATTGGCTTCGTCGGACTCGTCGTCCCGCATCTCGTGCGCTCGTTTACGGGCGCCTCACATCGTCGTCTGCTGCCGGCGGCGCTCCTCGTCGGGGCGATCTTTCTCGTCATCGCCGACCTCCTCGCGCGCACACTGCTGCCCGCGGGCGATCTGCCGATCGGCATCATCACGGCGCTCATCGGCGCGCCGCTCTTCATGAAGCTGCTCTTCGGCAGCGGCGGAAATTTCGGGGGTTCGCGATGAAGGATATCCGCATTGAGAACCTGCATTTCCGCATCGGCGCAAAGGAAATCCTCCGCGGCATCACTGCGGATCTCCCCGCGGATCGCTTCGTCGCACTCCTCGGGCCGAATGGCTGCGGTAAATCCACCCTGCTGAAGCACCTCTACCGCGTGCATCCCATACAGGAGGGCAGCGTAGCCATGGACGACACGCCGATTGCGCAGATTCCCCTGCGCGCCGCAGCACAGGAGATCGGCGTCATGGGGCAGTTCCATGCTGTCGACTTCGACTTCAGCGCCGAGGAGATCGTGCTCATGGGACGCGCGCCGTATAAGGAGAGCTTCGAGGAGGACACGGCGGCGGACTTCGCGCTCGTACGCACCGCGCTCGAGCGCGTCGGCATGGCGGGCGCGGCACAGCGCAGCTTCAACGAGCTCTCGGGCGGCGAGCAGCAGCGCGTCATGCTTGCGCGCTGTCTCGTGCAGGAGCCGCAGCTGCTCATCCTCGATGAACCGACAAACCATCTCGACATCAAGTACCAGCTGCATATCCTGGAGCTGGTCAAAGGGCTCGGCATCGGCGTGATCGCAGCACTGCACGATCTCAATCTCGCGGCGATGTACGCCGACCTCCTCGTCGTCATGAAGGAGGGGCGCATCGAGCGTATCGGCACACCGCAGGAGATCATCACGAAGGACATGCTCGCACATATCTACGGCGTACGCGCAAATGTCACCTACGATGCGGCGGGACTTCCGCTCGTCGACTACCGCACGGAGCAGATGTCGTGAAGCGCGGGCAGACGAGCGGCAGAGTACTCCGCCGCATCTCCCATATGCTCCATCTCCTCCCCCTCCTCGCGCTCGCCGCGCTCGTCCTCTGGCTGTCCCTCACCGATGGGCGCGGGACGCAGGCAGCAGCACCGCATACAGGCGGAATTTCCTACACGACATCGGACAGCGAGGGACGCCCTGCGACGTTCACACTTGCCCATACACCTGAGCGCGTGCTCGTTTCCTATCCGGGCGCGACGGAGCTCATGATCGATCTCGGTCTCGAGCGCCGGATCATCGGCACGACCGCGCCCTATGGGAAGGAGCCGCCTGCGTATGCAGACGCCTATGCGGAACTGCCGATTCTCGCCGCGCCCTATGTGCCGAGCCGCGAGGAGGTTGTTGCACTCGCCCCCGATCTCATCATTGGCTGGTCGCACCACTTCACCCCCGAGGCGCTCGGCGATGTGTACTCCTATTTCGATCACGGTGTCGGTGCGTACATTGTGCCCGCCACCGTGCGCAGGGGAGCGCCGACGCTCGAGGAGACGGTCTATCCGTTCATCGCGGATATGGGACACATCTTCGACGCGGAGGACTGTGCCGCGGACTATATCGCAGCATTAAAAGCGCGCGTTGCTGCCGTCGAAGACCGCACCGCTGTACGCGGAAAACGCTTTTCTGCAATGATTCTGCAATCGCATGGAAACAGTCTTTACAGCATGTACGCCCCCGCCTACATCATCGACGACATTGCGCGCAAGGCGGGCGCGGACAACGTCGTCACGCGTCAGATGCGTGCGGTCGGCCCCGAGCGCGTGCTCGGCTTTGCCCCCGACGTTATCATCTGCGTGAATCCGCGGGACATACCGCCGGAAGAAGCGCGCGCGGAGCTGCGTGCGGACGTCAACCTCCAAAACATGAAAGCCGTGCGGGAGGACCGCATCATCGTCGTGAATTTTTCCGACGTCAACAACGGGAACGGGCGCTGCATCACAGCGCTGGAAGATATTGCCGCGGGGCTGGATGCCCTCAGGGATGCGCAGTGGAAAGGGTAAGAATATGAAGAAATCTGTATTGAGCGGGCTCATCGCGGGCGCGCTGACCATCGCGACAGGATATGCAGCGCCGCTCGCGAGCGCGGCAGAGACAACAGACGACAGCGCACAGACCTACGAGACGGAAGCGATCGTCGTCACAGCGAGCCGCAGCGACACGGCGATCAGCGACGTGCCGGCGGATGTCACGCTGATCAGTGAGGAACAGATTGAGCGCGGCAACTACAAGAGCGTCTCGGATGCGCTGAAGGGCGCAAACATCAACGTTGTACAGAAGGGCTTTGCCTCCTATCCCGTCATCAACGGCGACTCGCGCGTCCTCGTCATGGTCGACGGCAAGAAGGTCAACTGGGATCATCTCATGGTCAGCGGCGACTCCAATGCGGTCGATGTGGATCAGATCCCCATCGGCAACGTAGAGCGCATCGAGATCGTGCGCGGCCCGAACTCCTCGCTCTACGGCGAGCGCGCCGTCTCCGGCGTCATCAACATCATCACAAAGCGTCCGACGACGGGAAAACCGTCCGGCAGTTTCAACATGCAGCTTGGCTCGTGGGGCGAAAAGCGTGCGGGGGTGAACGTCAGCGGCGGCGATGAAAAGAACACCATCAAGGTCGGCATCGCGCATGAGCGCCGCAGGGACTTCCAATATAAGAACGCCTATGGCGAAAAGCGCACCTTTGAGAACAGTGACATCAACCGCACGGACTACAACGTCGGATTTGACCGCATCCTTGGCAATGACCGCCTGCGCCTCGAGTTCAGTCGCCACGAGGCGGACGACGGCTACGGCGTTCTTTTGAGCAATCCGCGAACCGGTGCATCCATGTATCAAGGACGCACAGACATCGTCGATACGGGCTACGGCATCACTTATATGTTCGGCTCGGAGAAAGAGGGCGAGGGCACCTTCCTGCGTTTCTATCGAAATGAAGCAACTGCGGTCGGCGGATTCAATTCGCAGTACGATCACCACCTGCGCCGCAACGCCTTTGAGGGGCAAAAGCTGTGGATGCTGAACGATAAAAATATGCTCATCGGCGGCTTCCTCTGGTCGCAGGAGAAAATCCATGAGATGAGCGGCTACGTCCCAATGGATGTATCCGCCGTCACGAAGGCACTCTTCCTCGAGGACGACTGGCAGTTCGGTCACGGATATTCTCTGAAACTCGGCTCTCGCCTCGAAAACCACAACGACTTCGGCACGGATGTCACCTCGCACATCAGCCTCAACAAGAAATTCGGCCGCAGGACACACGCCTATATTTCCTTCGGACAGGCGGTCAACAATCCGACGCTTAAAATGCGCTACGCAAACACACCCTTCTGGATCGGGAATCCCGACCTCAAGCAGGAGCGTTCACACACCTTTACCATCGGTGCAGACAGCCAGATCACGCGCAAGTGGAACGTATCGGGCAGCCTCTACTGGAGCAAGGTAAAGGATGCGCTTCGTTGGGTGGCGAATCCAATTCCCGGCAATCCCGGCCGCTACGTGAATATCCAGACCGAGGATCGCCGCGGCCTCGAACTCAGCACACGCTATCGCGCCGACGATCGCTGGGCCATACGTGCAGCGTACAGCTATGCGCATATCGACTCTACCGATCCCGCCAAGAGCTTTCTTTCCTCGAACACGCGCCCGAACGGCTACAATCTCGGCATTTCTTATACGCAGGGAAAATGGGACGCCAACCTCGATCTGAATTATGTGACGGGACGCAGCACAGCACGCTTTACTGATGCCCGCTATCTAACGCTTGATCTCGGCGTCAATTATCACGTCACAAAGGAGTTCAAGGTCTATCTGAAGGGCATGAACCTCACCGATGAAAGCTATGAATCCATCGGTGACGCAAGACTCGGCAGCTACGCCATGCCGAGCCGTCACTTCATCCTCGGCGGGACGTATAACTTCTAACCATACGCAGCAACAAAAGAGGAGCAGACAAAATGTCTGCTCCGTTTTCGTCGTCTGCACAGGCGAAACTATGGGGACAGGAAAAAGCCAAGGACGCCCGCACGGGATGCGCCATGTATGTGCACCCGAAAGAAGCGCATTGCATTTCATCCGCGCATTCGGTAGAATGTGGATGAGGAGGATTATTATGTTTTCAAAAACATTCTTTCAAAGTCTTATGCTCCTGCCGCTCCTGCTCCTATATCCGTACGGACAGGCCCAGGCAGAGGAGTCTCCGGTTAAGTCGATGGTTATAAAGATAGATCCGAACGATGTCGTCGCGAAAGGAAATGTCGTCCACGCGGTGTCCTCATTGGAGCTTGAACACCTCGAGCTCCGTGATGACGGGGCTCTGCTCTCGATGGATCTGCCGCCGAGCCCCGTACCGTTCGACGGCTATGAGCTCACCCCCGACATGTCCCTCTTCGTCAATCAACAATTTTTGAATGCGGGCACCCCAATGCAGATGACTGCATCTATTATACATTTTCGTCATCCCTCCGCTGCGCAGAAAGAAGGGCCCGTTGAGCATCGACTAAATGCGGTCACTGCGGGCTTCCTCGATTCATTTCAGAAATCTCCCCGCATGCACGATCCGAAGATACTCCAGGACAAAACGCTGACCCAAAACGGATATCCTGCACGGCGTCTGACCATGCAGGCGTCAGTGGATGGACAGGACAATATCACCGAGGCCCTTTTCATCACATTTAAGGACGATCTATGGGGCGTTCAGCTGAGCTTCAACGCAGACGATACGAACATCGTCAATCATGCACACAATCTCCTCTCCTCCGTTCGGATCAGTGAAGATGCAGAAGCAGCAGCCAGCGCGGCCCCTGCTGACAAGAGCAGCGCGTCCATGCCTGAGGAGCCTCCCGTTCCGCCGGTACTGCGGGAGGCGACACTGAATGACCGCGGACATGCGCTGAGCATCCTGCTGCCTTTCGATATCAAAAACGAATTTCACTACTATGCACTCTCGGACAGTGCCTCGCTGGACGACGGAGATGATCGACTTTCTTTTGCGCTCAACCATGATCTGTATGAAAAATATTCGCCCGACAGCTCTGACAAAGGCTCCCGCCCGTCCGAAAATGAGCTGATCAAAGCAACGCTCCACCAGCTCGAAGACTACGGCATAATGGATTGGAAAATCACACGCCGCAAAACATTCCGTTTGGGCAACCATACTGCCCGGCGTATTTCTGTCACATATTCCGATGGGGGGACAGAGGATTTCTATCTGGATTATCTTTTCATTTTTGCAGACAATGAAGATTGGACGATTTCATTCGAACGCAGAGCCGATGAGACAGAAATCACCAACGATATGATCGACACTATGTTCGCCTCCGTACGGCTGCATGAGGCCCCTTCTCCATGATCCAGACAGTACGCCCCTGCCCGCTCAAGAAAATTGCATTTCGTCCGCGCATTCGGTAGAATGGAGGAAAAGGGCTTCTCATGTTTCAAAAAGCATTATCCCCTCAAGGAGATCTCATATTTATGAAAGAACTTGCAGAAATTGTATGCGCACTCATACTGTTCGCCTATCCCGTTTCGGCATACGCCGAGGCCTCCACCGAACCGTGGACGGCCCCCCTGCAGACGACCACCTTCATCACGCCTGGACTGAGCTATTCCATATTGCTTCCGCCAATCGAGGCCTATCAGTTTGGAGCTTTTGCAGAGGAGGACAACAGTATCGGCTACAGTTTTTTCGGAAAAACCTTTCCTGCTGCAGACGGTACAAAAGAAATCTATGTCGCCGCCATATACAGACGCTATCCGGATAAAAGGCCGAAGACCCGACAGTATTTAAGAGAGCGCGCAGACGCCCATGTCAAAGAATTTTTAGAAACCTACCCCACAGCTCATATTGCTGAAGATACATCGTCGGAACTGAATTATTGGCCGATACGCCGCATCCGCATTACAAACCGCAAAGAAGCAGGGATCGGTGCCTGCCGCGACATTTTGTTCATAGCGAACTACAACGGCTTATGGTATATTGATATGCTGTACATCTCACGAACGAAAGAGCAAAAGGCCCGCATGGATACGATCCTGTCCTCCGTCCAGTTCGACTGGACGGATGCAAAGCCCACCGTTCGCTTCGACGGAGTTCAGCCGACCCAGACTTTCACGCTGTAATCTCCGCAGCACAGGCACACATCGCCGCCGGAATCAACCGACCTGAGAGGAGGCATCTCATGGAAACGATCAGTAAACTGTGCAGCATCCTTGCACAGAGTAAACGCGCGGTCTTCTTCGGCGGGGCGGGCATGTCAACCGAGTCGGGCATTCCAGACT
>ERZ773010.603-NODE-603-length-24829-cov-3.961008_pt1 | contig 24829 bp, 19 predicted proteins | sample MGYA00580842_ERZ773010 | MGnify/ENA primary metagenome ERZ773010 (study PRJEB29015, sample SAMEA2737982) | human oral metagenome | biome: human oral; feature: human-associated habitat; material: dental | place: China | collected 2107 ...
TAAGTGGTAAGGTTTTAGGGAGTAAGTGGTAAGGTTTTAGGGAGTAAGTGGTAAGTAGTAAGGGAATAAGTAGTAAGGGACGCTGGGGTAGGAGTTTTAGGTGTAAGAAGTGAGTGGAGAAGAGATTGGGGCTGAAGTGAAGGCATTTATTTAAATTTTACGATGCGTCCTTGTCTTTCCCATTTGCTTGTCGTCTTTCCTTCTTGTTGGCTAGTTAACTTGCCTACTTGTTAACTAATCCCCAATATTTTGCCATCTCAAGAAAAATGATTAACTTTGCATTTTGATAACATAAAGCTAGGTTAGCGTGAAAATAAAGGAAGTGCTATGTGCCCTTGAGCAATTCGCGCCTCTGCCTCTGCAAGAAGGATTTGATAATGCCGGCTTGCAGGTTGGATTGACGGAGGCGGAAGTTTCAGGGGCTTTATTGTGTCTTGACGTGACGGAAAAGATCGTTGATGAGGCTGTGGCTAAGGGCTGCAACCTCGTTGTGGCGCACCATCCGCTTATCTTTCGTAAGCTGGCGCAGGTGTCGGATGGTAATGCCGTGCAGCGTACGGTGATGAAAGCCATAAAGAACGATGTTACCATTGCTGCCTTGCATACCAACATAGACAACGCTCGTGGAGGTGTGAACTTTAAGATTGCAGAGAAAATGGGGCTTGTTGACGCTGACTTTTTCGGTGTGAGGAAGACCATTCAGACCCTTAACGATAAGGGCGAAAGCGTTAGTGTGGAGGGGGCTTCGGGTGTTATGGGAACGTTCGAGCAGCCGTTGGCCGCCGACGATTTCGTGATTTTACTTAAAAAAACGTTCGACGTGGAGTGCGTGATGTGTAACCAACTGTTGCGCCGACCCATCAGGAAGGTGGCCATCTGTGGTGGCTCGGGAGCGTTTTTGCTGACAGACGCCATCGCAGCTGGTGCAGACGCCTTTGTTACAGGCGAAATGCACTATCACGATTACTTTGATCATGAACAGGAAATACAAATTGCCGTGATTGGGCATTACCAAAGCGAGCAGTTTACGAACGAAATATTTAAAACAATAATTGAGGAAAGGTGCAAGGGCGTGAAGTGCTTCTTGACGCAGACAAACACCAATCCCATCATCTATTTATAAGTTATGGCAAAAAAAGAGATTACCGAACTGTCGGTGGAAGAGAAGCTCAAAGCGCTCTACCAATTGCAAACAACGCTCTCGGCTATTGATGAGAAGCGTGCGCTGAGGGGAGAATTGCCCTTGGAAGTGCAGGATTTGGAAGACGAGATTGAGGGATTGAATATTCGCGTTGATAAAATTCGCAGGGAGATAGACGACTTCTCCAGGGCCGTTTCGCAAAAGAAGGCAGAAATAGCTGAGGCTGAGTCTAGCGTGGAACGCTATAATCGCCAGCTGAATGAGGTGAAAAACAATCGCGAATACGACACCTTGAGCAAGGAAATTGAGTTTCAGACGCTTGAAATAGAACTGTGCAACAAGAAGATAAAGGAAGCTTTGATAAGGATTGACGAGTGCGAACGCGACCTTGAAATGGCTGAAAGACTTATTGAAGACCGTGAACACGACTTGCAACAGAAGCGAGGTGAGCTTGACGAAATTATGCTCGAAACGAAGGAAGAAGAAGAAAGGCTGCGCGACAGGGCACATGATTTGGAAACGAAAATTGAGCCACGACTGCTGAGTAGCTTCAAACGAATTCGTAAGAATGCACGCAACGGACTAGGTATCGTGTATGTTCAGCGTGACGCTTGCGGAGGATGCTTCAACAAAATTCCACCTCAGCGACAGCTAGACGTGAAAATGCACAAGAAGGTTATTGTGTGCGAATATTGCGGACGCATTATCGTAGATCCCGAATTGGCTGGCGTTAAGAGCGATAAGGGCACAGCAACCGAGAAACCTAAGCGTAAACGCGCCATCCGCAAAACGAAGGAAGAGGCGGAATAGGCTTAGGAATATGTAGGCTAGCGTGTTGGGATTTTGACATGAAGGGTTAGAGCATAAATGTTAGGATGTTTGAGCTTAGCCCGCTGATGCATTAAAACCTGTTGTTTTACGCTATTCTGCAATATTGGGGAAGGGGCGATAGTTGCCTTAACCTCACTAAACAAATAAGCTCCATACACAACCGCGAGGGGTGTATGGAGCTTGTTTTATGTAGGCTAAGCCTGATGATCGCTTTTGGGCGTTAGGCTTATTTGACTTGTTTACCTTAAACTATATGTAAGGGATTTACTTCTTTTCCTGAGCTTCTTTCTTGCAGCACTTCTTTTCGCCAGCATTCTTGCAGTCTTGCTTAGCTGCCTTGTCGCATTTCTTTTTGCTGCATTCTTTGCTTTCTTTGCAAGCTACATCCTTTTTGCAGCAACCTTCTTTGGCAGCAGCGTCTTTCTTGCAGCAGCCTTTCTTGCCTTCTTTGGCGCATTTTTTCTCGCATTGTTCGGTCTTAGCCTTGTCGCATTTCTTGGCTGTTCCTTCACTTTGTGCGTTAGCAAAACCTATTGCAGCAACGAAGAGAGCTGCGCTGAAAATTATTTTCTTCATAATCATTACTTTTTGTTTTGTTTTGAAATAGTGATTTTATCGGGGCAAAAGTACGTGATTAAAATGAATTATCCGCATTTTGTTAGCAAATTTTAGCAACTAAATGCAATTTGTTTGTGTGGGCTGTATTTGTACTTTCAATGTGTTTGGGGGCTATATTGCTGACTTTAGGCAGGTTGTATATTTAGTGCATTACTAATTGAGGCTGCCAGTTAGACACATTTTCATCTACGTATTTCAGCCATGATGCGAGCGATTGCTTATCGCATCGCAGTCTACATGCCACGTTCCTTATATATCCTTTCTTTGGCTTCGTTTATCTCCTTAAATTTCTTCTCGGCAGCCAAGCGTATGTCTTCGCCCAGAGTTGCTACGCGGTCGGGGTGGTGTTGCAGGGCCATCTTGCGGTAAGCAGCCTTCACTTCGTCGTTGGTTGCGCTGGGCGAGATGCCCAAAACCTTGTAAGCCGACTGCGTATCGTGCTTTTCGAGGTTGAACATCGAATCGAGAATGCGAGCGTCGAAGCCCAACCACAGGGCCAGTTTGCGAAGTGCATCCACCTCGCTAGGGTCTACACGTCCGTCGGCTTTCGACAGTTCGGCTAGGAAACTAAGTAGTTGCAGACGTTGTCCGCTATTCATGTGAGCGGTGATTTGAAAGCAGCTGTCGCGTATAATACCCTCGAAAGCCATCGCACCCATTTGTTTTTGTTGGTCGAAAATGTTGCGGATAATGCTGTCGCCCTGCTCTACAGCCATCTCGCCAAAGTTTCGTCGCAAGAAGGCACGTAAGGTTTCCATCTCAGAATGCATCACCTTTCCATCGGCGCGAATGATGTATGCCGAGAGCACCAGCAGCGAAAAGAGGAACGAGTTGCGTTCGCCTTGCTGCCGTTGTTGCTGGGTGGTTGTGGCGTTGCGCTGGTAGAAGTTGGCCGAAGATCCGCTTGAGTAGGGCGATTGCCCAGTGCGGTCGGGTTCGTTAACCTGATCTATCCCTACATCGAAGAGTGCACCAAGTGCCAAACCTGCTAATCCGCCAAGTGGTCCACCGGTGATAAAGCCAAGAAATCCGCCTATCCATTTTCCTATTGCCATAAGTTTATGTTTTTTTAAAGTTATCATTTAGAATGTGTTACGCACCTGTTTGGCGTGGCGTCTACCATTTCAATGTGCCGTATTTTTGCTTGTACCATAGCTGCCAAGCGTTGATGAGGTTTTGCCAAACCACGTAAGCGCACGGTGCAATGGATGCAACGGGATTGAGAAAGGTGATGGTGAGCCAAATGCCCACAACGGTATTTTTCTGTCCCAAAGCCTGTCCTGCGCTGATGCTGTCTCCATAATGGTAGCCCACGACTTTGCCAATGGAAAACAGCAAAAGGCTGATGACGAGTGGTAACAAGAGAAGTAGAGCCAAAACCGTGCCATAAACTTGAGTGGCGAGGATGTTGCGGATGGTTAATCCCATGATGATGGAGAGGTTAAACCCCCATAGATAGAAGGCTAAGTTCTTGGTTTCCTTGATGTGCGTGGCTACTTTCGGCAGGAATTTTCGCGTGAGCAGTGCCAGGCAAAGGGGTACGATGAGCACGAACGTGATGCGTCGGAGTATCATGATAAAGGCTGTGAGGAAGGTGATGTCTGCGCTTTTCTCGACCATGGGAAAGAACAATGGGATGATGATCGATGTAACCACGTTGGCCAAAATGGTGTAGATGGTGAGCGAAGCAATGCTTCCACCAAGCCGTTCGGCGATAACGGGAGCTGCGGCAGCTGTGGGACAGATTACGCAAACGAAGACTCCTTCGAGCACAAGTTTGGTCATGGGGTTGGTGGTATGCAAAATAGCTAACACCAACAGGCCCGAGAGTATGATGCGAATGGCTTGAAGAATGAAGTGCCAAGCACGCGGACGAAGGTCGCCCATTTGTATTTTGCAGAAGGTGATATAGAGCATCACGAAGATAACCACGGGGAGAAGTTTCACTAAGAAGGGACCTGCCACGTTGCCAATGGGTTGAAGTGGGGCGATGCGCGAAAACAAAAGATAGACTACCGCACCGATAATAAGTCCGCTGGGCAGGGTCCATTTCTTCAAAAATGCAATGATGTTCATGTGTTTGTTGTGTGTTTGTGTTATTTAGTTATTGAGTTTTTTCAGTTTCTGAGTTTTATCATAAATTGTTCTGACCTATTGGTTTACTATCCGATTTGGCTAAGAAGAAATCGGAGGAAAAAATAACTTTTAGGCTTATAAACTCGCAAACTTAGGAACTAAGATATAATAATGTACGCGCGCGCGTTATATCTCGGTATAGTTAGGGAGGTTGGGTAAGAACGCGTAGCTGTTGTCGGCATAGTTCATTTTGCAGCAGATGTGTTGTAATCCGTTGCTCACCACGAGATAGTCTACGTGCAAAAGCATGTTGTAGACGGTTATTTGGTCGAACACCTTTTGGGTCAGTGTGATGGTGGGTGCCTTATATTCGAGTATCATTCGGGGTTTCAGGTCGTGGTCGTACAGCACACTGTCGGCCCGAAGGCTCTTGTCGCCAATGCTCAATGCCACCTCGTTGGCCATCAGCAGTTGCGGATAACCTTTGTGGTGGATAAGGAAATTGACGAAATGTTGCCTTACCCATTCCTCGGGAGTAAGGGCTACGTACTTGCCACGAAGTGGGTCGAACACGGTGGGACGCGCTTTCGTGCCTCCCACTTTTATTGCATACGAGGGTAGGTTTAGTGGATACATTTTGTTATCTTTGCAGTGTAAAGCGCAATAAGGCGCATCGACAAGATCGCGACAAGAATGGTTTGTCGCGGTTGGTGGTGTGCCATACGGTGCAAAGTTACTAAAAATATGCGGGCAACAAGGCGGTTTTTGCAACTTGTTGTCCCTGCAATCATCATTAACAAGAACCTTTCATGGCAGAAAAACGAACCGCGCTTGGCTCCGAAGCCATCATTAAAGACATTAAGGCGCGAAGCTTTTCGCCCGTATATGTGCTAATGGGCGAAGAGTCGTATTATATCGACAGGATAGCGAATTTGCTCGAAGAAACTGTGTTGCAGCCGCATGAACGCGACTTTAACCAGGACATCCTCTTTGGAGTAGATACCAACGGAGTTCAGGTGGCCGACCTTTGTAAGGCTTATCCCATGATGGCCGAACGACGGTTGGTGATGGTGAAGGAGGCGCAAAACCTGAAACAAACCGACGCTTTGGCTAAATACTTGGAGCATCCTGTTGAAACTACCGTGTTGGTGCTTTGCCATAAGAATGGTACTATTGACAAGAGGAAAAAGCTTTTGGCACGAGCCGAGACCATTGGTGTTGTTTTCGAAAGCAAGAAAAAACGCGATTACGAATTGCCTGCTTTTATTAAAGGATACCTTAGCACCAAGAAAGCGACAGTGGAAGATAAGGCTGCCATCATGATTGCAGAACATATTGGCTCTGACTTAAACCGACTGACGTCTGAACTGGATAAGGTTCTGATCTCGTTACCCGAAAGCAACCTGTGCATTACGCCCGACATCGTGGAACGACAAATTGGGGTTAGTAAGGAGTTTAATGGTTTCGAACTGCGAAACGCCATTGTTAACCGAGACGTGTTTAAAGCAAACCAAATTATTCAGTATTTCGACAAGAACCCCAAGGCTGGATCTATCTTCGCCTTCTTGCCATTACTTTTCAGTTTCTTCCAAAACTTGTTGATTGCTTATTACGCACCAAACAAAAACAACGAAGCTGAAGTGGCGAAGTTCCTCGACCTGAAGTCGGTGTGGGGAGTGAAAGACTTTATGGTTGGTATGAGAAACTACTCGGCCATGAAGACGATGCACATCATCCATAAAATAAGAGAGATTGACGCTAAATCTAAGGGTTTGGATAACCCAAATACCCCTGTTGGCGACCTGATGAAGGAGCTAATCTTCTTTATTTTGCACTAAAAAAGACCTTTTTCGGTCTATTTTCGTTCTAGAATAAGTGTCTCTTTGAGGCACTTTTTTTAGGCTAACTTCTTGAATTTGTAGGAAGTTAGCCCATTTTTACCCCCAAAATACTCGCGTATTTGAAAGCAACTCGACCCTCGTTGCAGAATAATCAATTCTCGTTCGTTTTTGTCTTTCACACCAAACGAATATTTACAATTAACAAATATTCGTCTACAAGTGTCACAGTTTCAAAATGTAAATCATGCAATTGATTTACAAAACAAAAGGCGCTTTTATGTTGTGTTGTAAATTTCTTCATGCCTTTACAATATGTTTGTTTAGATGTTTAAACACAAAAGTTTATGTTTCAAAATCTGAACGTATACTTATACATGCCGTAATATACACTTATTATTATATGATTTTCAGCTATTTATAGGCAATTAATTACCTTTATACATGTAAATATACACATTTAGCCCCCTAAAATCTCGTTTTTAGGGCTTTCATTGCTTAAAACTCATATATAAGTATATTAATAACCAGCGAAATATGTTTTTTTATTAAATCTTATTCTATAGCGGTTTTAGAGAGCATAATTGCGATTTATAAATGTAAATCACATCTACACAAGCTTCAATTTACAATATTGAAGGGTTTGATTTTAAAACCTAACATTTTATTTTCTAAATAATCGTTTAGAAACTTGCATCGGTACAAAATTTGTTTTACCTTTGTAAAATCAATGCGAAAAGGCCTTTAAAAGCCTCTTACACTAAAAATAAGGGTATGAAAGATCGAATTAAGAAGGTTATGGAGAGCCAGCACATGAGTCAACAGACCTTTGCGCTCTCTATTGGAATGTCGCCAGCGTCGCTCAGTAGTATTTTTAATGGGCGCACTAAACCTACCCTCAACATTGTTGAGGCCATTAAAGATAAAATTCCGAAGATATCAACCGATTGGTTGATTTTCGGTAAGGGTGAAATGTATTTAGAGGAAACGGGAGCAACTAACAACACTTCCACCCCCCAACCTCTCCTTGATAAACAACCCCAATTAAATTTTGATGTGCCTGTTTCTACCCCTTCGTTCTTTAACGAACAGCCACCGGCTGTGCCTAAGGTGGAACTTGCACCCCAAAAACCTGAGCGAGTTGAAGTGAAGGTGATTGAAAAGCCACAACGAAAGGTTACCGAGATACGTATTTTTTACGATGACCGAACTTGGGAATCGTTTTATCCTGAAAATAGGGATAATGACATGTAAAATACAATCTAATAGCCTCGAATAGACTATAATAAGTACCTTACGGCCAAAATAGCATGCTCTTTTGGGGCTTTTTTGGCTTTTACGCAGTGTTTTTGCCTCTTTTTGTGTGAGTTTATACTCTTTTAGAGCCCAAAATGTGAACAAAAACTCACTTGTGGTGAGTTATCGCAGCAAATTTACTGTTCATTTAGCACTCTAAATTTACAGGTTTAGTGCTTTCGGATGTGTTATCATAGCTAATTTACTGTTCATTTAGTGCTCTAAATTTGGCAAGTCTAGTGCTTGGAGGTGTTACTATAGCTAACTTACTGTTTTTAGGGTTCTAAACACGGCAAGTCTAGTGCTTGGTGGCGTTATTATAGGTGATTTACTACTTTTAGGGGGCTCTAAACGTAGAAAATCTAGTGATTTGGTGTGCTATTATAGCTATTTTACAGCTTTTTTAGCGCCCTACACACGATAAATCTAGTGATTTTGGGGGCGCTAACATAGTTAATTTACCGCTTTTATCATGCATGAGAGTTGGCCCTTTCTAACTTTCTTATTTAAGCGCTTATGAAGTAAGAAAGGAAAAGGGTTTGTATTTGATTACTACTCAAATTCCCCTATTTTTCTTAATTTACTATTGTTTCAAGCACCTCTTGTACCCATACTAAGGTTAAAAATGCTCTGTCAGCCCCAAAAATGCCCTTGCATGTTGTTTGATGGACATGCTTTTAGTTGTTGTGTAGGTATTTATGTTCCAAATCCCTCCCTTTCTCTGCAATTGAAAATCAACTTCCGCAAGCTCTTGGAACCACATTAAACATTGAGAAAACAAACTAAAATAGAAATTCCCATCGACGTTTAGCGAGTCTTTCGTACAAACCTTTACTTGTTGTTCACGGATGTTCCTGGTATTGCCTTCGCTCTATCTGTGTGGTAATCAATTTACTTGTGGAAGTTGTTACAGACAATGGATTAATTAGTTATCATCTGTTTGTACTCAATTATCTTTGTACAATAGCTAGCATAGGCATCAACATATTTATTGTGAGCTTGCCGGTTGAGTAATTCTGCATCGAGTAATTCGGTCATGGTAGATGTACCAAATTGATAGGCATTGCGATTAAGCCGCAGATTCTCTTCGGCTTGACCGATGGATTTCAGGCTAATTTGAAGATTCTTATAAGCTTCCTCCACATCAAACCACAACTTATTCAACTGTATTTGTAACATCTGATGAGCATTCATCTGCTCTAATTGTGAGTTTTCTAACTTTTTCTTTTTGTTCTGGATGGCATGTGAACCGCCCCACCAATCTGAAATGGGGATTTGAAGAGTGGTATAAATTGCAGCACCGCCTCTTGCTTCGCCCCAGAATTTGGTGTAATTGTAACCTGCACTGACAGACAATGATGGCAAACATTTACCACGTTCCATTTCTATCTCAAGACGATTTGCATCAATCTTTTTCTCCAGCATTTGATATTCTAACATATTATTAACTGCCTGCATGTGGTCTTTCTTCAATGAATTTGGGAAATTAGGAAGCTGATAACTATTGATATCAGAACTTACAGTAAAGTCAGTATCCCCACGGCCGATATATTGGGCAAGCATTTGTTTGCTCACCATTATAGCATTTTGCAGCTGCAACCGACTACTCTCATTCTCGGCCTGTCGCAGTTCAACTTTCAGTAAGTCATTGCGGTTCTTCAGCCCGTTCTTTACTGCATTGACAGCTGTTTTATAAACATCAGCGAGCAGCGAATCGGCGCTGTCTATTGTCTTCATTTTTTCGTTGAGCACTGCTATCTGCCAATAATACTTCTCCGTCTGTATATAAATATCACGTAAAGCCTTCAGTTTTTCTATTTTACTAGCCTCTAAGCTAACCTTACTGAGTTTGTAGCCATTATTGATTTGTCCCCCAGCATACAAAGGCATCGTAGCATTGACACCAAAGAAGTAAATGTTTTTGCCACTCGTCAAACGCTGTCCCATTAGTTCTATATCAACAAGTTCATTGGGCGAATGGTAGAAAGTTCCATTTCCCGATACTGTGGGAAAGAAGTTGGTATAAGCTTGTTTCATTTGTTCCTCAGAAGCGGTGATGTAATTGGTTGCCTGCTTTATTGAAATATTGTTTTCTGCTACCATTTGCTTGCACGCTTCGAGGGTTAGTACATCTGTGGCATCACTTATGAGCGGAGCGGCAGCCATTATGATGCTAAAAAATATTTTCTTCATTGTTCTTTATTTCTTGATAATTAATGAATAGAGTACAGGCATCACAGTCCGAATATAAAACAGTGTGATTATTGTACCAAAACTGATTACTGCTGCCATTGGCATCCAAAGTGTGCTTTGTGAAATAAGCATAGGCAACACTCCTATACTAGCAGCCAACGATGTAAGCAGTATGGGGCGCATACGCCGTTTGGAAGCTTCACTCACGGCATGTTCCATTGTGAGTTTCTCCTTTACATATAATTCTCGGGCATAATCAAAAAGTATGATACCGTCGCGTACAAGAATACCCATCAGGCTCACGACGCCTAGAATACTCGTCAAACTGAATGCTGCCTCTGATAGCAAAGTGCCAACGGCTGTACCCAAAAGACAAAATGGCAAGCAGGCCACCATCAACACCGACTCTTTCACATTCTTGAAATGCCATACGAGAATAAAGAAGATGATCACAACGGCAGCAACAAGCGACATGATAATCCCGGGCATGGAGCTATTATCTCCTCCAGACTTACCACCATACGTGATATGTACATCTTCGCCAAAGGAATGCTTGCTAAGCACTTGTTCGAGTTGGGCAGTAACGTCATTCACGTTCTTGCCGTTTGTTACCTCTGCCATTACCGTGGCAGTACGCAAACCGTTGCGGTGGGCTATCTGCCCCTCCTTCCAAACAGGTTTCGGACTGGCTATCTGACGGAGTTGCACATTTCCTGTTCTGAAATTCACAGGAATACATTCGTCCATCACATCATCTACATTGGCACTGTCCGCCTTATTGCTTTTCATCACAATCTTTCGTTCGTAATTGCCATCCCAGACGGCTCCTATTTCCATTCCACTTCCATACCGCATCATCAACGTCTCCTCCAAGTCGCGGTTAGTAACTCCCAATCGTGCTGTTTGCTCCTCATCCAAGGAGATGTGTACTCCCAGGGTGGGTTCTTTCATGTCAGAACGGATAAGGTAAAGGTCGTCTACTGTATGCATCAATGCTATAACCGTGTCTTTTGCACGACGCAATTTCTCTAAGTCGGTACATTGAATTCTAACCTCAACAGGATTAGCCTCCTCACTATATGATATTTGCTTGAAACGAACGTAAGCATTAGGGAAATAGTTATTGTATTTGCGTTCCAGTTCGGACAATACCGCAAACGTAGCGTCCTTGTTAGGCGTGTTGACGATGAACTGTGCAAAATTGCTTCCTCCTACCTGTGGTGCATATCCATCGACAAAGCGCGGTGACGACATTCCATGAAAAGAGGCGACAGACAAAATGCGTTCGTCTTTCAGCATCATGTGCTCTAAACTATCGGCTATTTCCGAGGTCTTTCTCAATGATGTCCCCATAGGCGTATATATTTCTACGGCAAATTGGTTACGTTCTGCAACAGGCATTAGTTCTTGTGGAAGTTTGGTCATCAGCCATCCCCCAAATATCATCGTACCAAAACCTACAGCTAAGGCTGTACGTTTATGAGCAAACGACACATCAATTAGATGATCAAAGAAATGTTGAACAAGCAGAAGCATAGAGAACCGTTTCTTTTTCCTATCATGAAGTACATCCACCTCCAATGGCTTACGTATAATCAGGTATTGTACAACGGGAACGAATAACTGCGCTACAAACATGGATATGAAGAGAATCAGCGACATGGCAACGGGGAAACTCGCTAGGAATTCACCTGAACCTCCGTTCATAAAGATGATGAATGGGAAGAAGGTTATACTGATAGCCATCGTTGCCGATAGAATACTCTTGAAGAAGTGTTGGCAGCTGGCAATCGAGGCATGGAACCGCGACATGCCTTTGGCAAGATTTTCCAAATACCCGTCAATGATAACAATGGAATCGTCTACTATCATTCCAAGGGTTACAATCAGTGCAGCCAACGTTACGGTATTGATTTCCATACCAAACAAATACATTGCACCCAAAGAGATGAATATGGATACGGGCATTGTGCTGGCTGCCACAAGTGCCACACGGAAAGGCATTAAAGTAACAACTACAAAAATAACAGCAAACAGAGCGATAATAATTTCATGCAAAAACGACTCAACACTATCATCCACTACTTTACTCAAGTCATTAACTACATTAAGTCCTACATCTTGCGGCAACACATCTTTCACGTGGTCTATCTTCTCGTTAATGGCTGCTCCCATGAGAGATATATCCTGACCATCTTTCTTCTCAATACTAAGCAGCAGACATTTAGTCCCGTTGAAAGTGATATATTCCTCTGGAACAGGATACTCACGATATACCTTAGCTACATCTTTCAACCGCAATTGTTTACCACTCTCTGTGCTATTAAAGACAACCGTTTCCCTCAAATCATTAATATGATTGATTGAACGACTTACATAAAGAGGTGTCTTTCTTTCCTTTGTCTTTAATCTTCCGGCAGTCGTTATATATCCCTTTGATTTAAGATGATGGGCAATTTCGGCGTCAGAAATGCCATAGTGTGAGAGCTTTTGGTAATCAAGGGTTATACACACCTGTTCTTTCTGCATGCCATAAACCACAAGCTTACCCACACTGGGTATCTGGCGCAGACTGTCCTTAAATTGGTCCATCAAATCAGAAAGCTCCTTATAGGTTTTTGTCTTTGATTCTAACGTAAGCAACATGGCTGAGCTATTGCCGAAATCATCATCGAGTTCAAGCGAATACACGCCCTGGGGTAGACTCTCCTTTACACTGGCTAATTCATGTTTCATCTTGTTCCAGAAAGCACGCGGATCTTTTACGTCTTCGGTCAGCGAGACAGCCACCACAGATAGTCCGTCCTGAGTAATAGATGCTGTCTTCTGTTTATTCACTTCAGGGTGTTGAAAAACGAAGTCCTCAACAGCTCTGGTCACCTGCTGCTCTACTTCATCAGAAGTAGCACCAGGATAACTTGTTACAATAACAGCCTCGCGAATCGTATATTGGGGAAACTCATTCTTGTTCATACGGTCGAGCCCATAGACTCCAAGCCCCACTAAAAAGCACACCATCATGATGATGATGGAGCTATAGCGCATAGCCCACTCGGGCATGGTCAATTTTTTCAACGGTCTCTTCATTGATACTTTACTTTTCTTTCTTAACTCTTATAACAGCGCCATCGAATACTTTCTGTTGTCCTTCGCTGATGATACGGTCGCCAAATGACAGCCCGCTTTTCACAATAACCCCCCAAGATGTAACTTCTCCAACCTCTATTTTTCTACGTTCTGCCCTGTTGTCATGGGCAAGCCATACGAAATGGCTATTATCAAAATCTATTTGTACAATGTTCTCAGGAATAATTACTTGTAGTGTCTCTTTCTCCTTATAGCCATCTAAGGAACATAGCATGCCTGGTAACAGTTCGCCTTTTGTATTCTTTATTAGGGCCTTGATGGTATAGGTGTGCGTATAGCTGTCTGCATTGATACCTTTCTCAATCACAATGGCCGTGAAGCGTTTGTCATTTAGTTCCGGCACAATCACTTGGATATATTGTCCTTTCCGAAAAGCCCCCATATCAGTAGAAGGAACATGAATGCTTACTTTCACGGTATTGATGTCTGAAATGGTAACTACACTCATTCCTGCAGCAACATTCTGCCCATTTTGAACATCTTTAGAGATGATGTAACCAGAGAAGGGCGCGGTCAACCTACAGTCATTCAGTTGTTTCTTGGCAATTCTAACTTGTATTCTAGCTTGCTCAAGTGCATTCTTTGCATCCACCCATTGTGCCTCTGGCAGACTCTTAGCTTCGTACATGTTATTATAGCGTTGGTATGAATCAAGTGCCTTGGCTTCGTTAGCGAGTGCCAACTTATAGTCATCTACAGCCAATTGCTTATTTACTTCTGCTATAAACTGCCCTTTACTTACTTGCATGCCAACTTCTACAGGAATGTTTGTCAATGTGCCTCCCCCCGTAAAACTTAACTCTGCTGTTTTTCCAGCCTCAATCTTTCCAGTATATGTGCGGATAGTGTTTCCGTTCAACGAGCCAACACTCACAATCTTTACGTCTATAGGATGATTCTTCTTTTCATCTGTTTTCTTATTGCCGCAGGCACATAATAGTAATGAGCCTATAAGTATCCAACCCTTTATCTTCATTTTATCTTGTTTTTTATTTCTGTTTTTTGGCTGCAAAGGTAAGTCTGAAGATAACGGAGCTGGTATTCCAAATTTCTCTATTGGTGTGCTTATTCTTCCATTTAATCGAATAAGCGACTTTTAGGGATGTTCAAAACGACTTTTAGAAAATGATATGTTTCATATATTTCCTATCTTTGCAATGAAAATAGAGAATAAGAAATATGGACATACGTGAATGGAATATCAGGGATTTCGAGAACGAACCGTCGATAATATATTGTAACGACAATTTGTTCTTTGGGGATTCTATGAAGGTGTTACCCGAGCAGATGATAGGTTGCCGCATGCGGTTTGAGATGGGTATCTATTGTAGGAAAGGGAAGTTTCGGATTACTCTTGATGAAAAGGAGTATAAGGTAGAAGAAGGACAACTGTTCATTTACGGCGAAGATTTCATTATCAACGAGTGTCTTCTTTCGGCAGATATAGAGCTATGTGTTATAGGTTTTTCTTGGAACTATTGTGTGTCTACGCTATTATCCAGTGATACATTCTGGCCTATGATAGACTATTTGATGGACACTTCTGTCATCACATTGGCTAAAGAAGCGAACGAGGCCTTCAAACTCTGCTTTAACTATTTACATGATCTCTGTCTTTCTGATAATGACTTGTTTCGTGAAGACCTTATCAATAATATTGTTCAGTCGCTTTTTTATGAATTTGTACGCAATATCAGTAGGGAAATTCGTGATATCACACCCAAAGATTTAGGGATTGGTAATCAACAAACACGCATATTCTTTGATATCCTTGCATCTCATCGTGGTCTTATCCGAACGGTAACAGAAGTTGCCAACTTGATGAACCTAACGCCCAAATATCTTTCCAAAATAATTAAGGAAAACACCAGTCAAACACCAATGAGGCATATCCATGCCTATATGATGCGTGCCATAGAGCAGGAACTTCGCTATACAGAGAAGTCTATTAAGGAGATTGCGTTTCAACATAAATTCCCTAGCCTTGCCTTCTTTGGCAAATTCGTTAAGCAGCAGACAGGTATGTCACCCACTGCCTATCGTCAATCATTGATGAAATCAGTAACTGTAACAGAACTCGATGCAAACATGCTTAGTACCTGATAATCAGCCTTCGCATCATGTTTTTATACCACATGGTGCACTACAAGCCTTTTGTAGTGTGGCTACAAACGAGTGGTAGTGTCACTACAAGTGAGTTGTAGTGCCACTACTATTGAATTGTAGTGTGGCTACAAAAGGCTTGTAGTGGCCGTACAAAGGCCTTTGTACGGTACGATTGACGCCAATCAGCGATTTTACTTGATTTTAATTGGCTGCTCCTACCTTCGTTAATAGGTTCATCAAATCTATCTTTTCCTATTCTTGTCTTGTTCTCAGAGAAGTGCACATTTAGCCATGGTAAGGCTAAAATAGGCATAGTAGGGCTCATTTGACTTAATATAAACGCCCTTTCTGTTGCATGGTTCACCCTGTTTCTTTAAGAAATACCCGAAAATTGCACTGATAAGGGACTATAAAACGTCAAAAGTAATCCTTAAAACAGCCGTAAATGGTTGAAGATTAATGAAAGATCGCCAATTTTCCTCACTTTAACCTACTTCTATCAAACAAATGATGGTGGTGCCTTCAATTGTTATTTCTCGTCCTTCTCCCGATATAGCCAATGCGCTTTACCAGTCATGTTGTGCATCCGACGAACCACTTTTTGTGGCGAAAGCACCTTGATGCCAGGTCCATAGCTCATTAGCACCGAGTAAAGTTCGAAGTTTAGCACCACCTTTATGCTGAAAACGCAGCCCCCTTGTTGCGGATGCTCGTCCTCAACCTGTTGCGAAGGGTGCAGCGGTTTAGTGGAAATATATCCTGCTTGCTCGTCATCTGCCCAGAACATCACGGTTCTAGGCTTATCTCCCACATTCTTACTCACTCCGATAACGTCGTCGAAGAAGTGCTCTGTGTCGAAATTGGGGTTGTCGCGATAAGGTTCGCCGGCTGTTTCCACCTTTATAATGCGGTCCAAGGGCAGGTTAAACAGCACCATCTCGCCCACAGTAGAGCCAAATAGGAACCAGCGATTGCGAAACTCTTTCAGCAGATGCGGACACAAAACCAGCATTATAGGCTCTTTGGCCGAGAAGGATTGGTAGCTTATGCGCAGTGTCTGTCGATGCGCGATGTAGTTGTATAAGGGGTTAAGCAGTCGCAAACCTTTCAGGTTAGGCACCTTATCGAAATGCACAATGGGCTTGCGATGGTTGCGAACAATGGCCAAGTGGTCTTGCAAGCGGTTCACAACGTCGCTCATTTCTGTAAATTGTTCGAAGTCTTCAAGCTGCCTCAGCAGGTCCACCGCTTCTTGCATCACCTCGTAATCGTTTTGCGACAGTGGCATGTTGTTGATGCTAAACGTGGCATCGGCATAGCGATAGAACTTGTGTTCGTACACTTCGATGGGTGCGTTATAGCCTAACTTGTCCGAACGCATCATTTGTAAGTCGGCCTGAACCGTCCTTACCGACACGCCTTTACGTATTCCCTCCAAGTCGTATAGGGCATCGCTGCATGCGTCCACCAAATCGTCAAGCGTCCATCGTCTGTAACGGTTGCGCAGGCAGTTGTCAATGGTTTTATACCTTATCAGTGCATTCTTATTGGCAGGCATCGTTATGTATATTAAATAGGTGTATGGCGAACATCGTCCGATTGTTCCATGTAATGTGAAAACTGCAACATGGCATGCAAACTCAATGGCTTATGAAAATACGCCATTTCTTTCACGTTGGTTGTTCGCCGTGTTAAAAACGTTACAAAGATAGCGAGTTTCTACGCAACCTATCTGCGTAGACGCGATAAAAATGAAAAAAATGACTTCTAAAAGCAATTTTTTTTTCATTACGCAAAAACACTGCGTACCCTTAAACGAACTTTGCAAACGAAAAGGGAAGGCAACCAGCCGACTTCCCAAAAACAACATATCGACAACATAACACATTAAATATATATAGCAATGGAAACAAAAATAATAAACAACAGGCCGGTGAAAATATGGGCAAACAGTGTAGATGCCAAGGCCATGCAACAGATTGAGAACCTCACCACATTGCCTTTCTTGTTTCATCATCTGGCCATCATGCCCGACGTACATGCAGGAATGGGTATGCCTATTGGTGGTGTGCTGGCGTGTAAAGATGTGGTGATACCTAATGCCGTGGGCGTTGACATTGGTTGCGGCATGTGTGCCGTTAAGTCGAACTATAAGGTGACCGACATATCGCAGGATGTTTTGAGAAAGAAAATAATGAACGGCATCAGGCAACGCATACCCCTAGGCATGGCTCACCATACCCAACCCCAACCTGAGACTTGTTTGCCCAATGGCCACGAGGTTGAGCGTATGGAGGTGGTGAAGCGTAGGCAAGCGGCCATTGTTTACGAAGTGGGTACACTTGGTGGAGGAAACCACTTCATAGAATTGCAAAAAGACGAGGAGGGAAACCTTTGGGTGATGTTGCATTCAGGCTCACGAAACCTCGGTAAGTTGGTTTGCGAACATTATAACAAGCTTGCCCAGCAGCTTAACGCTCGTTGGCACACGGTGGTAGACGAGAAACTGCGCTTGCCTTTCTTGCCCGTTGGCTCGGTTGAATTTAAAAATTATTGGGCAGAAATGCAATATTGCATCGATTTTGCGTTATGCAATAGAAGCCTGATGATGCAAAGAATACAGGAAGTGATTACTGATGCATTGCCTGGCATTGCGTTCGAGCCGATGATAAATATTGCGCACAACTATGCAGCATGGGAAAACCACTACGGGCAGAACGTTATTGTGCATCGCAAAGGCGCCACTTTGGCTCGCGAAGGCATGGTGGGCATCATCCCTGGTTCGCAAGGCACAGCTTCGTATATCGTCGAGGGACTGGGTAATGCTGCCTCGTTCAACTCTTGTTCGCATGGTGCGGGTCGTGTTTTAAGTAGAACGGCCGCCATAGCGTCACTCGACTTGCAGGCCGAAGTAGCACAGCTTGAGGCCAAAGGCATTGTTCACGCCATACGTTCGCAAGACGATATGCAAGAGGCAACAGGCGCATACAAAGACATTGAAGAAGTTATTGCCAACCAAACAGACCTGATTAAGGTGAAAACCAAGCTGTTACCCATCGCGGTGATTAAGGGTTAAAATGGCTAGGCAATAAGCAAAGGTGCGCAACAAATGCCGGCATGTAGCGTCCCCATTATATATAAGGTGGGCATGTTTTTACCGCAAAAGCGCTATAAAACGTTGCTTTGATGCACGGTATAAAGGGAAACGAGGGACGGTCAAGTTGGTCTTACTTCAACTCATAGGAAATTTAGGCCAGCAATTACCGCCCTCTCACCCTTTTTTATTTTAGATGGCGAGTTCGTGAGTTCATCAGTGGATGTGTTATAATCCCCGAATATCCTCCTAAGTTTATAACTCGTAAGCTTTTAAGTTAAGGGTGTATGCGATGGAACACGATTCTGTCAGGAACTAAGCGACCAAGAAACGCCACGTCTTTGTCCCACAACATAAAACCCATTGACAAGCGAGAAAACATCGTCTAATTTTTTAATTGTTTGGAAAACAACCAGTATCAACAATCCCACAACATGGACCATATCATAGCAAACAAAGTGGCTTTTCGCTACCAAGCCCTGTTTATCGACATTGATAGAGAACAGATACAACACCCCCACGTGCCTTCTTCGGCCGCATTGGCCTTGGTGTCGCGTCTCAATGGCTGTGGTTATGGCGTAGACGAACCATTGTTGCAGGCGCTTTACATGGCGTCCGACCAACAACTGGAGAGCATTTTCAGCGTGATAAGCGATGTTTTGGGCTTGAAACTCAACTGGGCGCCCTTGGTAAAGGCATGGGATACGCCCACGGGAGAGGGACTTATCGACCATTTCATCACTTTCGCGGCCAACAATAGCAAAGATAGGCTGAACCTTCAAGGCACAACCTTGCCTTGCGGACACTTTATTCCCACAGGCACTTTCCCTTTAGAGCGATATAACGGCTGTCCCTTTTGTGGCAAACCGTTTGTCACCTCCACCACCATTTACGAGGGTCAGGCCAAGAAACTTAAACCTCTGCACCTCTTTACGCGTGCCGACCTGATGCGCGAATTGCGCACATTGCTTGCTTCGCCCACGCCGTTAGATGCCACCCAAGCGCAATCGGTGGCACAACTGCTCATGTTGTTCGATTTGCCTAGCGATGTAACCATAGCCATGAAAGAAACGGCGATGATTGCCATCAAGGCATTGGTGGCCTCAGGGAAAGGCGAACAGGCAACAGGACTGTTTGAATCACCTGCCGATATCTTGCGATTTCTATGGTACGAGAAGAATGGATGCGCACGAATAATTGAGCCCCGAACGCTCATAGCTAACGCCCGAGGCCTACATTGGCACATGGCCGCACAAGAAAACAGGGCTAACGAAGCAGGCGAGGCTATGCGTGAGCGACTAAAACTGAAATACAGCAGGGCTTATTGCCGACTTGTGGCCACGTGGATGAATGCCATTCCACTGCCTGAGGAGAAATCGGCCGAAGCGATGCACGCCAAAAGGGGAATGTGGGTGCGCATGATTAGGGCCTTGCGACTGGCCGAATATGCGCGTAAAAAGGGTTTCGAACGTCTCGCCTCACTGCTCGACGTGTTTTATTGCGAAGCTTACACCCCGTGGTTGGGTACGTTAGATAAGACGCGAAGGGCTAACGACGCGCAACTTACCCTGTCGTTGTTGTGCCAACGCCCTGGCTTGTTCGCTCGTTGTCTGTTCTCCACCATGCTTCGCTTTGGTTCGCAGTCCACACTTGCGGCTTTCGAAGGCATTGTTCATCAGCTGCCCACGCGGCTGTTGCTCTCGTTAAACGATGCGGCTGCTGCCTATTTCGACCCACAGCGCATGCGTTTGGCACGTCCAATAACGGGTGTGATGCACAATCTCGACCCCCATCCATTGCTTGCTTTTTACGATGAAGCACAGCTTAAACAGATGGTGGCCGATGTAAATGAGATGTACAAACGAGCAATGAAAAGCCGATACGCACAACAGCCGCACTGCGCTGGTGGCACCGTTTACATCGACCGGCGACTTTATCAAGTGCCAATCGGCGTGGGCGATAGGTCGAATACCGTTCAAGATACGTCGTGCGCCTTGCAAGGAACACGGTTTAAGGTGAAAGGAAATGCCGTAAGGTTGTTCATGCAATGGGGTAAAGGGTGGTCTGCCCAACACCTAGACATGGACCTAAGTGCACGTATTGCCCTCGATAAAAAAGAGGTTAGGGAGTGTGCTTACTTCAATTTGCGCTGTCCTGGGGCTAAACATTCGGGTGATATACAGCATATCCCAGAGCAAGTTGGTACGGCCGAGTACATTGAATTGGACCTAAACGAATTGGAAAAGACGGGCGCCCGCTACGTAACATTTAGCTGCAATGCCTATTCCACTGGTGCTTTGTCGCCCAACTTAATGGTGGGTTGGATGAATTCGGCCTATCCCATGACCGTTTCGGATAAGGATGGGGTGGCTTACGATCCGTCGTGCGTTCAGTTTATGGTACGCGTTAGCGAGGCCAATTTGTCCAAAGGGTTGGTGTTTGGCGTGCTTAAAGTGGAGCAAAGAGAAATTGTTTGGTTAGAGATGCCTTTCTCTTCGCAAACCATTTTGGGAGCAGACGCATCTAGTATTGAGGCTCTTCTCAAACGATTGGAAGAGAAAACAACGATTGGCGAACTGCTGGAAATAAGGGCAGAGGCACAAGGTATGACGCTAGTTAACAACGAAAACGATGCCAACGAACGTTACAATTACCAATGGGCACTGAATACCGCTGAGGTGAGTAGGTTGTTATTGGGATAGGGAAGAGGCGTTTAAGCAGACTCTTAGGTTAATGAATAGGTAAGAAGTACAGATCACGAGCTGACAATTTGATAAGTAGATTTATGATAATACTGCTTAGTAAACCTGTCAGCTCCTATCTTGTCAACTTGTTAACTTGTACCTTTTCAGGCAGTTAACTTGTACTTGGTCAACTCGTTAGCTTGTATCTCGTCAACTTATTAACTTGTACATGGCCAACTTGTTAGCTTGTATCTCGTCAACATATCTCCTTTCTTCATTTGCTCAACACCTCCAGTTTGTTTTCTCCAATTTTGGAAGCCATAACCGAATAGCTGCTTCCTGCCGAACCATAGATGGTAGAGGTTGAGGCCAACATCCACAGTTCGGCCACTCCACCCCTAATACCTGCAATGCTATTGCGTGCTGCGGGTTTGCTGGAAGTGATGATGCGATGGCCAAATTCGGCCTTTAATGCCGTTTTGGTGCCTTCATCGTCGGTTGCAAGAAAAATGCGTGTGTCGTCGTGAAGGTCAATTTCTCGCTGGGCAGCATCAATAAAAAGGCTAAGTGGACTTCGTTCTATCGACTCCTTATTGTCTGTGCGCCTAATGTGCATGCCAATGGTATGCACCGAGAATTGTTCGTGATACCCCTGTATTTCATCGAGAATGGGCCCAACAGGGTGGAACAAATGCTTGTAAACAGAGTTGGGAACGTGCCCAAAGTCTTGGTAACAGCTCATATAGCTGTTTTTTCCTGCAGCCCATTTATTGAAGTCGAAACCTTTATTTTTTAAGGGCGTAACCTGCCATTCGTCGATGCGTTGCGCGAAACGGAGCTGCTGATACAACAGCGGAATGCGGAAATTGCGCTTTCTTGGGCGGTCGAGCGTAAGCTGTTCCCACGCCTTAGCTTCTCTTGCCATCATCTCCGCATTTTCAATAGGTTCGAAAATGGAATGGAAAGGCGCATTAAGTGCCCAGTCGCAAAACCAAACGGTCTCAACTTTAACACCAGTATGCACAGCCAACTGCCATGCCGATGCCATCGCACGCATTCTGTTGGCCAGTCCACCAGAGGGTACAAAAAGTAGTTTTCCTGTATTCATTGTTTTTCGATTCTTATTTTTCTAGTGGTAGATGATGACACTTGTCAACTGATCAACCTGTCAATCCGTCGGTTTATGGACTTGTTAATTCGTCAGTTTGTTAACTTACTTAACATCATTTTGATATGAGAAAGCCAGCTGATGGTGGTAAAATAGGGGGTGTTCGCAGATAATAGGCGCTTTTTTGACATGCCGAAAACTGTACGTTTTTCAACAGTTTGTTGGCCGAAAGCAGATCAAGTAAGACCTACACTCGCTCCTTTATCCAGCCGTTTTATTCCATAATGTCGAACACATCCTCTTTTTCCTTCTCCGATTGTTTGGGCGTTTTCTTTTGCTTTTTCAAGTTGCCCTTATCGTCTAGCAATCCGTATGTAGTGCGTTGAACCACAAATTCGGTTCTGCGGTTCAGCTGGTTGCAAATCTCCTGCTTCTCTTTATCTAGCTTGGTGATAAAGTCTTCGGTCAGCACATCTCCCTCTTTCAGCCACTTATACCGTTCTGTCAGTTTCTTCCTGATGGTTTTAGGCTTCTCCTTACCATAGCCCATGGGGGTGAGCCTTTGTGGGGCGATGCCCGCCTCGATAAGATAGTGCACCACGCCGTTTGCCCTATGCTGTGCCAAAGTCTTGTTATATTCGGGCGTACCGCGGTAATCGCAGTGCGCACTTAGTTCGATTGTAACGTTGGGGTTTTCGTTAAGAAGCTTCACAAGTTCGTCTAATGCCTGCTTCGACTCAGGCCGCAAAGTGTACTTATCCAAGTCGTAAAAGATGTTGTCGATGAGTACGGGGGCCGTGATAGAGGCCAATGGGAACTGCAACACGTATTCGTGCGAAGCCTCAGAAGGCTTCACCACCAGTTCTTCCTTGTGATTGAGGTAACCCTTACACGTGGCTAACATCACGTATTCAACACCAGGTTTCACCACTTGTTTAAACGATCCGTCGGCCAGCACGTTTAGTTTGAGGTTCGTTCCATCGTTTCCCACCATGAAAACCTGTGCTGCGGGCAGTTCGTAGCCCTCTTGTTCGTACACCCATCCTTTAATACTCTGTACTATTTCGGGATATTCGAAGGCGTAGATGTGATCCCATCCGCGTGCGTCACCACGGTTCGACGAGAAAAAGCCACGGTTGTATGGGCCTTCGAAGGTTAGTCCGAAGTCGTCGCCATTCGAGTTTAGGGGAAATCCTGGGTGCTCTATCGTCCATTGCTGGGCCATGTTTTGCCGTGCCACATACACGTCTAGTCCGCCAAGACCTATGTGTCCGTCAGACGAGAAGTAAAGGTCGCCATTGGGTCTAAACGTTGGAAAACATTCGTTTCCTGCCGTGTTGATGGCTTCACCTAAGTTTTCCATCTCTCCCAAGCCGTTAGTGGTAAGCCTAATGCGCCATAAGTCTTGCCCGCCTTGTCCTCCTGGCATATCCGAAACAAAGTAAAGCCACTGCCCGTCGGGCGAAACGGCGGGGTGGGCGAAGCTCGAAAGCGTATCTTTCGATATGTCTAGCTTTGTGGCTTTTGCCCACGCGGCATCCGAACGAGCAGAAGTCATCACCTGCGCATAGCGTGGATAGTTGGGATCTGTGGTGCATTGGGTGAAGTACATTGTGCGTTGGTCGGGCGAGAAGGTACAAGCTCCCTCGTCGTATTCGGTGTTCAGTCCGCCTTGCACAGGTTCGGGTTTGCTCCATTTGCCCTTGTCGTCGCGCTCTGATACGAATATGTCGGCGGGTTTGGCACCTGTTATGCCGCTCAGTGCATCGCCTTTGGCCTCGTTTCGGGTAGACGAGAAGTAAAGTTTATTATGGTCGTCGCCGAAGAACATAGGCGAATAGTCGGCTTTATGCGAGTTAAACGCGTCCATGCGTTTCACGATATAGTGTGAGCCTTCGCTCTTGGTTTGTGCCGCTTGTTGTGCCGATAGCAAACCTTCGCTGGCCAGCTTGTTTCCTGGCAGCGAGTCTAGGGCACTCTTAAACTGCGCTTCGGCCGCCTTATATGCACCAGTTTTCAGTAGCTGCCTACCCAAAAGCAGGTGTGTGTTGGCGTCGGCCATACCGTATCGCAGCACGTTTTGGTATGCGCCCACAGCCTTTTGGCTAGCGTTCATCTTATCGTAGCAGAAGGCCAGCTTGGTAGACAGGCGCCCTCTGGCTGCTTTATCCTTGGAGGGCGTTCGTGTATAGGCTTGCTTAAAATTGTTGGCGGCATCGAAATATTCGCCCAACGCAAGGTTCTTTTCACCCTTTTTGATGTAGGCATCAGCACCACATGATGTGGCGACGATGGTTAAAACCATCAGCAGGACGTGTATGTGGATTGATTTCATCTTGCTTTTTCGTATGGGGTTGGCGGTTTTCTTATGGTTAACCGCTATTGTATTACCAACGTGTTTTTGTGCAGTTTATTGTAAAAGCGTGTTCTATAAATTGCCCAGTGGCTTACAAACTTGCACCAAAACACACCTTCATTCTTATGCCGTTTTGGGAACTTTCCCCTCACGCGCGCGTATATTAATAATGAGTAGCTCTGTTTGGGGGAATCTGTAAAAGCCTTTTAGAGGCCTGTTTCGTATGTGTTGAATATTGCTTAACGGCAAAACGGCAGCAAGTTAAAAAGTACTTACCATCAACTTATTAACCATCTGGCTTGTTCCATCTAACCTGTAACAGCGTTCCATACAACATGGAA
>ERZ773010.604-NODE-604-length-24812-cov-25.089672_pt1 | contig 24812 bp, 22 predicted proteins | sample MGYA00580842_ERZ773010 | MGnify/ENA primary metagenome ERZ773010 (study PRJEB29015, sample SAMEA2737982) | human oral metagenome | biome: human oral; feature: human-associated habitat; material: dental | place: China | collected 2107 ...
ATGCATGCTTCTTCCTCCTGTCCCTTGCGGGACGTTTTTACCGGGCCGGATTGCCCGGGTATTTCGATGGTGTCATGGTGCTCGTCGGTGGCGTGTTTCGTTCATGGACAGGGTAACGCAGGGTGCTGCAGCCTGGTTGCTGCAGGATGTCGCGGGTTTTCATGCATGGCGACCGGTCTCCGGGAGGAGCCGGGCCATTTCGTCGGCCCGCGCTACCGACACGGTGGCATTGCGGCCATCGGGGCCACGCAGCTTGTGCTTTTCGATCAGCAGCGCAGACATCGGGGCAGGCACCGGCAGGGAAACGGAACGCTGGGAAACCGGCACGGACGCCCCCGGCACGTGGGGCGGCGGGACATGGGCCCTTGCCGGCGCATCATCCGTTGCGGCATGGGCAAACGCCTGCGCAGCCTCCCCCGCAACCAGCAGTGCGGCGGCCTCGCTGACCGATGGCGTGCCGGTATATTTGCGCACCGTCTCGCTGGGGTTGGGCACCGGAACCTGTGCCAGCCAGGTGGCGGGGTAGAAATGGATGGTGTGCCCCCGCTGGCGCTGCAGTTCCTGCATGGCGACTTCGTCGGCCTTCAGGTCGATGCTGGCCACGGCCCGCACGTCGGCCCATGACGCCTGCAGCTGGGCCAGTGCCTCGTCGATCACCTGCGCCAGTGTGGCATAGGGGGTGTTGCGGTCGCAGCCGATACCGAGGACCAGGTCCCGGCTGCCCGCCATGCCGGAGACCGGCACAGGTATCTGCGTTTCTGGCGTGCCAGGCCGGTTGTGTGGCGTCGTCGTGTTCACGGTGCAGTCGTGCTCCCTGCCATGGCCGGGGTCGGGCGTTCATCGGCGTCCTGCCCCGCGGGCGGACGGTAGACGATCAGGTGTTCGGGCCACTGGCGCCACAGGTCTTCATCGAGGGGGCGATGGGTGATCAGCAGCAGCGCGCGGTGATGGCCGGGACGCACCTCCGTCATGTCATTCAGCACCTCGATGTGGCGGGGCAGCGGTGTGCTGCGCGTCCACCAGTGACGGCTGCCGGCTTCCTGCACCAGGGCGATGGGCTCCTCGTTGACCACGGCCGCTGCCACACGAATCAGGTTGATTTTCGGGGCCTCCACCTGCCAGCCCAGCGCCCGGCCCAGAATGTCGACGGCCAGCGAGCCCCGCGCATCGGAGGCGGTAGTCAGCACCGGCGTGGCACCCAGCAGGCGGGCCACCTGCTCCGCCCAGGCATTGGCGCCTCCCACATGGCCCGAGAGCAGCGGCACCACGAAGCGCGCGGCATCGTCCACGGCAATCACGCCGGGATCGGTTTCCTTGCCCTGCAGGTGCGGCGCCACCAGGCGGATGATGGCCCCCACCGACACGAAGCACACGAGCTGGTCGTACTGCCGGAATATTTCGCCCATCTGCTCCTTCACGCCACCGGTGTAGATGCGTTTTTCATTTGGCAGCGAATCGAATGCGGCAGCAAATTTCTGCGAGGTGCACAGGGTGGCCTCGGGCAGTTGTGCAGCCAGCCGGGCGGCCTGTTCCGCCCCCCCTTTCGTGATGGCGATGAGGATGACGCGTGGCGAAGAGACAGCATCTGCAGTGGCAGTGGCAGTGGCAGTGGCAGTACCCGATGGTGCCACGGCTTTGTGTGCGTCGCTGGCGTGAGCGACGCGGGGTACTTCGGTCGCTGCGGACGCAGCCTGTTCGGCCGCCGTCCGCATCGGGCCTTTTTTCAGGCAGCCACGCAGGCGCTCGCCGCGCACACGGTGATGGGAGCGCACGATCATCAGCGACAGATAGCTGATCTTTTCGCCCCGCAGCTGGCGCAGCGCCTCACCACTGACGACGCGTTCGCCTTCCACGCCGGCCTTTTCGATGAAATGGGCATCGGCCAGCAGATGGCGGCCATCCAGCCAGTCGATGATGTCGTCGAGCTGTGGCTTGATTTTCATCAGCACCAGCGTGTCGAACTCCGGCAGCAGCCGGTCGAGCATCGTCACGCCATAGGCGGCGGGTACTACGGCAATGGTGTCATCCTGTTCACCCAGCGTGGTACCGGCCACCGACGCGGCACCGGTATAGGAATTGACACCGGCGATGATCGGCGTTTCGATGCGTTCATCCACGCTGCGCACGGTACGTGCCAGATGGCTGAAGGTGGAATAGGTGCTGGCATCGCCTTCCACCAGAAACAGCACGTCTTCACCCGCCTGCAGCCAGGGCAGGACGGCATCGGCTGCCTTGAGCCAGGCGCGCCCCAGTTTTTCGGCGTCGTAGGTCATCGGAAACACGATGGCCTCGACATGGGAGACGGGTTCGATGCCGGCCCGCTGCACGATGCCATAGGCATAGCCATCGCTCTTGCCGCTGCGCACCGGATAGACCCAGCGGGTATCGCGACGCTGCAGCTGTGCCCAGGCCGCACGGGTGATCAGGTCCGGATCGCCGGGGCCGAGGGAAACGCCAATGAGTTTGCCGGGGGTGGGTTGCATGGAGGCTTGGTGGGTCGAAAACGGTGAAAGAAAAGAGTGTGTTCTGTGGGATTTCAGCAGCCACTTTCATGGCGCGTGCGGTGGACTCATTCGTCCCCGGTCTGCTGCCAGCAGGCCGACACCAGCCAGACCGGGTTTTCGGCAGCCAGCCGGTTCATGTGCAGAATGGGTTTGCTGCGGGCAGCCTGCAGCTGCAGCACGTCCCAGTGCAACGTCCCGGTGCCCGGCCGCGATGCCGGATGGATGTCCAGGGTGGCGCTGGATGCTTCTGAAACAGACGGCGACGAGGCAAGAGCCGGTTCGTGTGCGGGGGAAGTCTGGCTTCCCGTCCGGGCGGGACTGGCGGCATCCGCCGCAGGCTTCTCTGCATCTGCCGCAGCATTCTCCGCATCCGCCGAAGTTTCCTCTGCATCTGCCGCCGTTTTCCCTGCATCCCCAGCCAGCGCCTTCAGGGTTTCCAGCGCCGTGGCCAGATTTTCCAGCGTGACGAAATTCATCACCAGATGCCCGCCGGGACGCAGGCGGCGCAGGATCAGCCGGATCAGCTCGGCCAGCTCGCCGCCACTGCCGCCCACGAACACGGCATCCGGATCGGGCCAGGCCTGCATGCCGGACGGTGCCCTGTCGTGCACCAGCGTGTAGTTGGCCACGCCGAAGGCATCGTGGTTCTGGCGGATGATGTCCACATCGGCTGCGTTCTTTTCGATGGCAAACACGTGACCATGCCGGCAGAGTCGTGCGGCCTCCAGCCCCACCGAGCCACTGCCGGCACCGATGTCCCAGACGATGCTGTCGGCGCGCAGCTGCAGGCGCGCCAGCGAGACGGCACGCACTTCCTGCTTGGTGATCAGCCCGCCGGTGCCATCGCCCTTCGGGCGGCGCTGGGCGTAGGCGTCGTCGTCCAGGCCCAGCAGCACCGGGTTGTCACGCGGCTGGATGCGCCACAGCACCACGACGTTGAGCGGGGCGAAGGTCATGGTGGCGGCCGTGTCGATATCGAGCAGCGGATGGATGCGCTCTTCCGGCTGCAGCAGGTTCTCGGCCACGGCCATCTGCATGGCGCCGGCCAGTCCTTCGATTTGCAGCAGCTGCGCAATGCGGGCCGGTGTATTGCCGGGACTGGTCAGAATGACCAGGCGGTCGTGCGCGTGCACGGCCTGCGCCAGCGCATGCAGACCATGGTCGGGGCCCGCGCCCCGCTGCCAGGGGCCGGCATCCTTTGCATGTACGGAGAAGAGTTTTGCATCCTGCCACGGCATGCCCAGCCGTGCGCAGGCCAGCTGCAGCGTGGACACATTGGGCAGGATGTCCAGCGCCGCCGTGCACAACCGCGCCGCCAGATAGGGGGCAATACCCCAGCAAAGCGGGTCACCGGTGGCCAGTACCACGCAGCGCTGTCCGGCGTCGCGCGCGGCGCTGATCCAGCCGGGCACGGCCTTGAGCTGGCCGGTGAGATCGTGCGTGGTGGCCCCGGGCTTGAACTGGCTTTCGAACAGCGCGAGCGTGCGCGGCGCACCGACGATCACATCGGCCGTGCGGATGTGGGCCAGCGCGGTGGGCGTCAGGCTGGCGGGGCCATCGTCCAGTACACCGATGATGCGGCAGGGATTGGGGTCGGTCATGGAGAAATGCAGGGATGAAAATCAGGAAACGGCGTCTGCCCTGCCCCGTTCAGTCCGGGTTTCAGTCCGGATGACTGGGCACGGGCGGAAAGTCCTCGTCGGTATCGAAATCGGCGGAATGGGTGTGGGAGATGCCGGTGCGGCCGGCGGTTTCCGGGCGCGGGCGGTCCTCGGCCGGTGCAGACCAGACATCGGCCAGCATGTTGCCCTCACCATCGCAGACCATGATGCGAATCTGGAAGGCCCGCCCATAGCGGTCCGGGGCCTGCAGCGTGGCCATCGCGGTTTCGGCCAGTGTTCTGTGAAAGATGTCCCCCAGCCCCCGTTCCACCATCAGTTCGGCACCGAACCGTGCGGTTTTGGCGGCAGCAATGGCGGCACAGTCTTCTTCGCTGGCGCCGATGCGGCGGGCTACCTCGGCCACCACATCGGTATCGACCACACTGCGGTTGGCATGGGTGATGGTCTCGCCCTGGGCAATCTTGGTGAGCTTGCCCACCATCAGGCCAAAGACCACCAGCCGGATGCCCTGCGCCACCACCTCGTCCAGCGCGTAGCGCAGAAAATCGCCCATCTGCACGAAGCAGGCGGGCGGCAGTTCGGGACGATCACGGCGCACCTCGCGCATGGCAAAGGCCTCGCTGCGCCCGCCGGTGGTGAGCACGACGATGTCGTTGCCGGTGATGGCCGCCACCTGAATGCCCTGCACCACGCTGGCCCGCCAGGCACTGGTGGAATACGGCCGCACGATGCCGCTGGTCCCCAGAATGCTGATGCCCCCCAGAATGCCCAGCCGGGCATTGGTGGTCTTTCTGGCCATGACCTCGCCGTCGGGCACGCTGATGGTGACTTCCAGCCCATGCTCGGCCAGCAGGCTGCCGGCCACTTCGTGCAGGTTCTCGGCAATGTTGCGACGGGGCACCGGGTTGATGGCCGGGCCACCCACCTCCAGCCCCAGGCCGGGCAGCGTGACGGTGCCCACGCCGGGGCCGGCACGATAGCGCACCTCGCCCGCCTGTCCGGGCAGGATGCGCAGATCCACCGTCAGGTGGGCGCCATCGGTGCAGTCCGGGTCGTCACCGGCAAATTTCTGCACATAGCCATGAGCGGTACGGTTCAGGCCCTCGCCTTCGACCCGGCCGTCATGAATGGTGAAGGTGTAGCGGCGGCCATTGGCCAGCAGGCTTTCCACGGTGTCGGGTACCTGCCCGGTGACGAGGCCGATGGCACAGGCGCGGGCGGCCGTGGCCGAGCAGGCCCCGGTGGAAAAGCCGGTACGGGTGCCACGCGCCGGCTTGCTGGCCCGAACCCGGGCTGCACGTTCGGCACCGGATTCTGCAGGTGCTGCCTTCGATGGCCCTTCCCCCGCGGGCGGTGCCGCCGGGATATCGGCACATGCCTGCACCGGGTTGGCGATGTAGCCCTGCCCCGCGTCCGTCATGCCTGCGCCGCAGCCTTTTTCTGTTCGGCCTCGGCCAGCGCCAGCAGCGCATGCAGGGCAGCCACCACCAGCGTGGAGCCGCCCTTGCGGCCCTCGATGGCGATCCAGGGCACCTCGGTCACATCGTCGAGCAGCGCCTTGCTCTCGGCCGCCGACACGAAGCCCACCGGCATGCCGATGACGAGGGCCGGACGGGCATTCTCTTCGCGAACCATGCGCACCAGTTCGATCAGCGCGGTGGGGGCATTGCCAATGGCGATGATCTGGCCGTCGATCAGACCCAGCCGCTGCGCCTTGCGCATGGCCTGCACGGCGCGGGTGGTGTCTTCGGCCTTCGCCCGTTCGATCACGTCATCGTCGCTGATGAACTGATGGGTCTGCACGCCGAAGTGTTTCAGCCGCGGCGCCGACAGACCCACGCAGATCATCTCCACGTCGGCCACGATGTGGGCACCGCCCCGCGCCTTTGCGCCAAGCAGCAGGTCGATGCCGGCGCGTACCGCATCCGGGTGGAAACGGGTCAGGCCATTGAAATCGAAGTCGGCATTGGCGTGGATCATGCGCCGCACGATCGGCCACTGTTCGTCGGTGTAGGCGTGCGGACCGGCTTCCTCGTCGATGATGGCGAAGCTGCCGTGCTCGATGGCCTGGCCGGCACGGGTGAGCTGTTCGGTAACGGTGTTGACGGTGCTCATGCTGTGGAGAGGGGGTGGGTTCGTGAAGCGGCGATTGTCGCGCACATCGGCGCAGGGTGCAGGAGCGGGGGGGCAGCCGTCAGTGGCCGTGGGGTGTATCCGGTGTGAAAGACGCTTCGTCGTGCCCGTGACCGGACGCAGATTCGTCGTGACGATGGCCATGGGCATGGCCTTCATCATGGGGGTGAGCATGTCCATCGCCATGGTCGTGGTGATGCACGTGCTCATGGGCGTGATGATGCAATGGCCCGTCTCCGTGATGATGGGCGTGCCCTCCGTCATGGTGATGATGCCCGTCCTCACCATGATGGTGATGGTGGTGATGCCCCTCGTCGCGGCGGAACGGGTCGGGCTGCATCAGGGCGTCCAGATCGACGGCGCCCTGCCCGGCACGCAGGGCGGCCACGCGTTCGTCGAGCATCTGCATGATCTCGGGCTCGAAGCCGAAGTAGCGGGTATGGGCAAAGCGCACCTGCGGGTACTGGCGGGCCAGGTTCTGCATCTGGCGGCCGATGCGCTGGATCAGCGTGCCGGTGAACAGGTAGTACGGCAGCACGATGACCTGCATCATGCCCAGGCGGACCTGGTCCCGCACCACTTCTTCCAGCCGCGGAAAGGTCACGCCGGTAAAGGCCAGATCGACCCGCGCATGGTCGCTGACCTCCCACAGCCAGCGGGCCATCTTCGCCACGTCACCATTGGCCAGCCGGTCGCTGGAGCCCCGGCCGAGCAGCACGAGGCCGGTGGTATGTGGATCGGGCACATCCAGCGTGAGCATGGCCTGGCGCAGCAGGCGTTTGAGGATGCGCAGCAGTGGATCGGACACGCCCAGATGCGGGGCATAGCGGAATTCCACCTGCGGATGGCGCTTCTGTGCCCACTGGATGGCTTCCGGGATGTCGTGGCGGACATGGCCGGCGGCGTTGAGGATCAGCGGCAGCACGAGCACACGGCGGCTGGTGCGGGCCGCGCGGTCGATGGCCGGGTGGAGCAGCGGGTCGGCAAACTCGATGAAGCCGACCTCGATGCGCCGGTCGGGATGCAGGGCGCGCCACTGCTCGGCAAACTGCAGGATCTCGGCATTGCCGGAGGCTTCACGGGAACCGTGGCCGACCAGCAGGATGGTGTCGTCGGAAGTGCTCATCATCGTGGTGGAAATCGTTCGTGGCGGAAAAACGTGGCGGTCAGGACGCGCCGGGTTTGACAGCGCGGCGGAAGCGATGGGTGAAGCTGGCGTCGTACAGTCTGGAGCGCACGAGGGTCTCCCACTGGCGGGCGCCCACCGTGGGGCTGGCGATGATCATGCTCTGGGTGACGATCTTTGCCGCCCGGCAGGCGTCCCGGACGGTGGCCAGTGTGGCGCGGACGATTTTTTCCTCACCGGGCCAGCTGGCCTTGTGCACGACCAGTATGGGTGAATCTTCCGGCCAGCCGGCCTCGCGCAGATCGCGCTGGATGGTGGACAGCAGCGTGATGGACAGGAAAATGCACAGCGTGCAGTGGTGCCGTGCCAGCGACACCAGATCTTCCCCTTCGGGCATCGGCGTGCGGCCGGCCACCCGGGTGAGGATGACGGTCTGGCTGACCTCGGGCAGCGTCAGGCTCTCGACACCGGCCGCGGCCGCTGCGAAGGCGGAGCTGACACCCGGAACCACACGGACCGGAATGCCGGCGGCATCCAGTGGCTGCACCATTTCGATCAGCGCACCATAAAGCGACGGGTCGCCGGTCTGCAGGCGGATGACGGTCTGGTGGCGCCGGGCGCGGTCGATGAGCCAGGAGCAGATCTCTTCATGCGTCATGCCCTTGCTGTCGGCAATGTCGCAGCCCGGCGGCGCCCAGCGGGTGGCGGCCTCACTGACCAGCGAACCGGCAAACAGGATGGCACCGGCCCGGGCAATCAGGTCGCGCCCCTTGACGGTGAGCAGTTCGGGGTCGCCCGGGCCGGCCCCGACGAACCAGACGGTGCCGGCGTCCGTCACACCGTCCGCAGTGGACAGGTTGCCGGGTTCACCCAAAGCGGACCTGGGTGTGTCGGATGATGAACGTTCAATCATGTGAATTGGGAAGTGGGGCGTTACCCTTGAGCAGCAGCGGCAGGCCAGCCGTCATCAGGCAGACGCGCTGGCAGCGGGCCGCGACCTGCTGGTTCAGCCAGCCCAGCGCATCGACATAGGCGCGGACCTCGCGGCCCATGGGGATGACGCCCAGGCCGATTTCGTTGCTGACGAAGACCAGCGGGCCGGGTGCCTGTTCGATGGCCTGCAGCAGGCTGGAGACGGCGACACTGTCGATGAAGCCGTCGATCCGGTCGTAATGGTTGGCCAGCCAGAGCGTCAGGCAGTCGATGACCAGCAGACGATGCGGCTGGCTGTGACGGCGGATGACGCCGGCCAGGTTGTGCGTTTCTTCCACCGTCTGCATGGCGGGGAGTTGCCGCTGGCGGTCGGCCCGGTGACGGGCGATGCGGGCGCGCATGTCGTCGTCGTGCGCCTGGGCAGTGGCGACGAACAGGGCTTCGCGGTGGGGTTCGGCCACCTTGCTCCCCTGCGTTTCGGTACCGGATGAGCCCGAAACCGGAGGCACTTCGGCAGCCGCACATCTGGCATTCGGGTCTGGCGTCAGCAGGGCACCTCCGGCACGCAGGTCAGACACCGGCATGGCAGATCCCGCAAGCCACTGCATGGCCAGCTGCTCGGCACGTCGGGATTTGCCGCTGCGCTGGCCGCCGAGGATGAGTTCGTTCATGCCCCTTCCCCCACCGGCAGGAACAGCGCGGCGACACGGGCCGGGGAGCCGGCAAACCAGGCGTGGAAGTAGCTGGCATGCAGCTGGCGGTACGCGTAGACAGCCTCGCCCTGATCGGGACTGACCGGCTGGCCGGGCCGGTGCGTGCGGGCCACCTCGGGCAGCGGCGTGGTGCACAGCGAATAATGGAAGGTGTGTCCGCGCAGCGGCGGCGCAACGGGAACGAAGCCGGCCTGTGACGCTTCTGCAGGGCCTGCAATGTCTGCAGTGCGCGATGCGTCCCACTGCGCCACCGTCAGGGAGGGCTGGGAGACCTGGGCATCCACGGATGGGGGCGGCACCAGAGACGGGGTGACGGCAACCCGTTGCCGTGCACGGACGGGTGGCCAGTCGTCGAGCTGCTGCATGCCCAGCCCCCCCAGGCGCTTCTGGAAGTCGATGTGGCCGGGCAGGATGCCCCACATCGGCCAGCCACGGCCGTCGTGCGTCATCCGTTCGAAGAGAGGCAGCATGCCGCCACATTCGGCCCAGACCGGGCGGTCGGCCTCGACATGGGCGCGCAGGGTGGCCGGCAGACGACGGCAGGCCGACAGCGTCTCGGCGTACAGCTCGGGATACCCTCCCGGCAGCCAGACGGCATCACAGGGCGGCAGCGGCTCATCGGCCAGCGGCGAGAAGAAGCACAGTGTGGCGCCCAGCGCCGTAAGCGTGTCGAGGTTGGCCGGATAGATGAAGGCAAAGGCACTGTCGCGCGCCACGGCGATGGTCCGGCCCGCCAGCGGCCGGGCGGGATTGGCGTGCAGGTCTGATGCGACCGGGAGCGCGGTAAATGGTGTACGCCATGCCTGAAGGCTGTCGCGGTTCAGCTGCCCCAGCACGGTGTCGTCCAGTGCATCTGCCGCTGCATCGAGGCGGGCCAGGGCATCGGGCAGCTCGCTGGCGGCAATCAGGCCCAGATGACGGGCCGGCAGGCCAAAGGCGGCATCGCGGCGGATATGGCCCAGATAGCGGTCGGCAGACTGTTCCATGCCCGGGCGCTGGCTGGCACTGGCAATCAGGTTTGCATGGCGTGGGCTGGCCACCCGGTTGGCGATGGCACCGGCCCAGCGCAGGCCGGGCATCCAGGTACGCAGACCATGCGCCAGCGCGCCGAAGGTGCCGGTCATCGACGAGGCATCGATGACGGCCAGTACCGGCAGGTCGAAGGCGCGGGCCAGCTCGGCCGCGGAGGGCTCGCCGTCGTACAGGCCCATCACCCCTTCGACGATGATCAGGTCGGCATCCAGCGCAGCCTCGTGCAGGCGCTGGCGGATGTCGTGCTCACCGGTCATCCACAGGTCGAGATTGTGGACGGTATGGCCGCTGGCCAGCGTGTGCCAGGCCGGATCCAGAAAATCCGGGCCCGTCTTGAAGACCCGCACGGTCAGCCCATCGCGAGTCAGGCGACGGGCCAGCGCAGCCACCACGGTGGTCTTGCCGTGGCCGGAGGCGGGCGCGGTGATCAACAGTGCAGGCGCATGACGGGAAGCCGGACCGGACGGCCCGGACGACCGCGACGCAGCAGGCACACGACCTGCAGGAGGAGCGGAAGACGACATCCGGAATGAGGACAGCGGCGGTGAGGCGATTGACGAAAGCCTGCGCCCGGCTTCCCCGCCGGGTACATGCTGAAGAGGTGTGTTGGCCGGTATCCGGGCTGACGGTACGACCGGAGACCGCCTTCCCGGCTGTACGATGCAGCGCACACCCCACCGTGCTCCCGGACGAACCGGAATATCGGGGGTTTCACCCGTCCGGGCGGCCTGCCCTGAAGGCAGTACGCGGCCCAAAGATGGGCAGACGGGGGCTGCAGCGACGGCGCCAGTGGCTGTTCGGGCTCCGGTGGACAGGGCCTGTGGCCCTGCCCGACCGCACGACCGTTGCGGGGGCAGCGCAGGTCAGGCGTGCCGACCGGTGCACCCGGCAGCCCCGCGCAGCACGCAGCCCGATGGCGGCATGCCGGCAGACGGCGGGTGTCCGGACAGCGAACCTGCCGGCCAAAGGTGAGGCTGCACGGAACGTGCAGCATGGACTCTGGCGGCGGGCGCCCTCCTGCTTCCCGTTGAACTGCAGGGAGAGAATTCCCCTGCGAGCACCAACCGGGCTATTCTACGGGTTCGGGAAATTTTTCGCTGCAGGACGGCACGATGACGGAGACGGGCACCGCTCACACCAGAACACCCCAGACAGCCACGGCCTCGACGGTCACCGGCTCACCGGCCGGGACGGGCCACGCCGGCCGCCACGACACGGACGGGGCCGCACCGCGGACACCGGCGCAGCGCCTGCTGTGGGCGCTGATCTTCGTGGGGGCCGCAATCTGCGGCGTGGGGCTGGTGGTGATCACCGCCCGGCTGTTTGGCGAGCTGATTCTGGGCTGAATGTATTACTGCCGCTCGGCCACGGCGTAGGCCGCCTCGGTGGGCGAGCCGTGTTCGAGTGCGGCAATGTCGCAGCCCTCGTAAAGTTCGAAGGGCTGGTGAATCCAGGGATTGTCGGTGAGGTGCTCGACGCAGTAGTCGGGCTGATAGACCGACACGGCCTTTTTCCAGAGCACGGCGGTGCGCATCTCGGTGATGCCGGGATGACGCGCCTGCAGCGTGGGCAGCAGCTTCTGCAGCGTGACGCCGGTGTCGACGAGATCATCGGCGATCAGCACGCGACCGTGGGTGACATCTTCGGCCGCGCTGATGGTGGAGCCGATCTTCAGCTCGCCCTGCGAGACGACGTTGCCGGTATGGCGGTAGGAGCTGGTGGTCAGCACGCCCAGCGGCCGGTCGAAGATGCGCGACAGCAGATCCCCCACCCGCAGGCCGCCCCTGGCCAGGGCGATGACTGCATCGAACTGCCAGCCGGAACGGTGGATGTCCAGGGCCAGACGCTCGATCAGCCGGTGGTACTGGGGCCAGTCTACATAGAGATGCTGCATGGTTCAGTTCGCCTTTCTGCAGGGATGCTTCAGCACGATAGTTTCTTCACGGTCGGGACCGGTGGAGATGATGTCGATGGGGGCACCGGACACCTCGGCCAGACGCTGGACGTAACGCTGCGCGTTGGCCGGCAGGTCTTCCCAGCGGCGCGCGCCCCGGGTGGTTTCGGTCCAGCCCGGCATGTCCTCGTAGACGGGCTGGCAGCGGGCCACGGCAGCCGCACCGGTGGGCAGGCGCCCGATGCGGGTGACCTTGCCATCGGCGCCGGTCATGTCGTAGTGGGTGCAGATACGCACGGTGTCCATGCCGTCCAGCACGTCGAGCTTGGTCAGGCACAGGGCCGAGACGCCATTGAGTTCGATGGAGCGGCGCATGGCCACGGCATCGTACCAGCCGCAGCGGCGCGGCCGGCCGGTGACGGAACCGAACTCGTGGCCGCGCTGGGCCAGGCCGGCCCCCGTCTCGTCCAGCAGCTCGGTGGGGAACGGACCGCTGCCCACGCGGGTGGTGTAGGCCTTGGCAATGCCCAGCACGAAATCGAGGTGGCCCGGACCGACACCGGCACCCGCCGCGGCCGCGCCGGAGACGCAGTTGCTGCTGGTGACGTACGGGTAGGTGCCGTGATCGATGTCGAGCATGGCGCCCTGGGCCCCCTCGAACATCAGGGATTCGCCCCGGGCCAGTGCATCGGCCAGGTTGCCGGCCACGTCATGGACCATCGGACGGATCTGTTCGGCCTGCTGCTGCAGCTCGTCCAGCACCTGCCGCACCTCGATGCGCGGCGCCTGGAAATAGTGTTCGAGCACGAAGTTGTGCAGGTCGGCCGCCTCGCGCAGGCGCTCCTCGGCCTGGCCGGGCACATAGAGGTCACCCAGGCGCAGGCTGCGGCGGGCCACCTTGTCCTCGTAGGCGGGCCCGATGCCGCGGCCGGTGGTGCCGATCTTCGCGTCGCCACGTTTCTCTTCGCGGGCCTTGTCCAGGGCGATGTGCCAGGGCAGGATGAGGGAGCAGGCATAGCTGATGCGCAGGCGGCTGCGCACATCCACGCCGGCCGCCTCCAGCTCGGCGATTTCGGAGAGCAGGGCCTGCGGCGAGAGCACGACACCATTGCCGATGTAGCAGGTGACATCGGCGCGCAGGATGCCGGAGGGAATCAGGCGCAGCACCTGCTTGCGCCCTTCGATGACCAGGGTATGGCCGGCATTGTGCCCCCCCTGGAAGCGGACGACGCCCTTGACCTCATCGGTGAGCAGGTCCACGACCTTGCCCTTGCCCTCGTCACCCCACTGGGTGCCGACCACCACCAGATTCCTGCTCATGAGTCCTTCCCTGTCAGCCGCCATTGACCGTCGATGTTTCGGATTGTCCGATCGGAATGAACGCCCGCCAGGTGTGCGGCATCCTGGCCGGGCAACAATTGCAATACCGTCTGCCCGTCGTCGCGCAGCCGTGCGATGAGGGCCAGCAGGGCCGGGTCATCGGACCACGGCGCCGTGATGACGGCGGGTACCGGCTGGGTACCGCGCCGCAGGTCGACCAGCTCGCGCAGGTCGAGCGAGAAACCGGTGGCCGGCCGGGCGCGCCCGAAGGCGGCACCGGCGCCGTCGTAACGCCCGCCCCGCCCCACGGCCCGGGCATGGCCGCTCACGTAGACGGCAAAGGTCAGGCCGGTGTGATAGCGAAAGCCGCGCACATCGGCCAGATCGATGGCCAGCGACACCCGGCCGGCATGCTGCTGCAGGCGGGCGGCGCCCAGCAGGGCATCGAGTTCGTCGAGCAGCGCCAGCGCCGCCGGCCAGGCCTGCAGGGCAGCGCGTGCCCGTGGCAGCGCCACACTGGCCGGGCCGTAGCAGTCAGCCAGCGCCAGCAGCGCCGCGGCGGCCGGCTGCGCCTGCCAGGGCGCGAGCAGCTCGCGCAGGGCCGGCAGGTCGCGGGCCTGCAGCAGCTCCAGCACGCTGTCCACGTCGATGCCGGGCAGTTCGGCCAGCAGCAGGCTGGCCAGACCGAGGTGGCAGATGTCCAGGCGCAGGGTACCCAGCCCGGCCTGCTCCAGCGACTGCAGCAACAGGTCGATGATCTCGATGTCGGCTTCGATGCCGGCATGGCCGTAGATTTCGGCACCGATCTGGATGGGCTCGCGCGAACCCTCCAGCCCCGTGGGACGGGTGCGCAGCACGGAGGCACAGTAGCAGAGCCGGTTGACGCTGCGGTGCTGCAGCAGGTGGGCGTCGATGCGGGAGACCTGCGGGGTGATGTCGGCCCGCACGCCCAGGCTCTGGCCGGAGAGCTGGTCGACCAGCTTGAAGGTTTTCAGGTCCAGGTCACCACCCTGCCCGGTCAGCAGCGAGTCGAGGTATTCGACCAGCGGCGGCAGCACCAGTTCGAAGCCATGGCGGACGTAGCCATCGAGCAGGGTGCGGCGCAGATGCTCCAGGTCACGCGCCTCGGCCGGGAGCAGATCGGAGATGCCTTCGGGCAGGAGCCAGCGGTTTTTCATGCAAGCACGACAAGGAACAGGCCGGCAAGTACCAGCATCAGGCCAACGAAACGCAGCTGTCCGTCACGCAGGGGTGCCATCTGCCGGACGGTCTCGCGCCAGCCACCGGGCACGAGCAGCGGCATGAGTCCCTCGAGGACCAGCACGAGGCCCAGGGCCAGCAGCCACGGAGAGACGGTGGAATCATCCATGCAGGCGTGGGCGCGATGAGCGCTGCAGTGAAAACGGACAGTGCAAAAGGAAAACGCCGCCCTGCCCGGGGAGTCCGGAACACGCTCCAGACCCCCCGGTACCGTGGCGGCCACTGACAGGATTTTACCGGCTTTTTGATCCGGTTACCGGATCCCCACGCAAAGTTGCGGAAACGGGGGCCTTTCCTTTCTGCATCTGCTGCCGTTACTGCCCACCTGCCGGCGCCGCGGCACGGAACGGCGGTGCCGGCTGGCGCGGTGCGGTGCCGTTCACCGGGCCGGCACTGCGGAAGTAGCGGAAGAAATCGGACTGCGGATCGAGGACCAGCAGGTCGGACTTCTCGGCGAAGGAGGCCCGATAGGCTTCCAGACTGCGGTAGAAGCTGGCGAACTCGGGGTTCTGACCAAAGGCCTTCGCGTAGAGCTGGCTGGCCTCGGCATCGCCCGCGCCACGCTCGTTCTGCGCGTCACGGTAGGCCCGGGCCACCAGCACCTCGCGCTGGCGGTCGGCATCGGCACGGATGCGCTCACCCTCGGCCGCGCCCTTGGCCCGGCGCTCGTTGGCCACGCGGGTACGTTCGGAACGCATGCGCTCGTAGACCCGTTCGGCAACCTCGGGGGCGAAGTCCACCCGCTTCAGGCGCACGTCGACGATGGTGACGCCGATTTTCTCCAGCTCGACCGACATCACCTTCATCACCTGCTTGACCAGCGTTTCGCGGGCAGAAGAGATGACATCGGCCACGGTGAGGCGGGCGATCTCGTTGTTCAGCGCCGAGCGCAGCTGGCGGCCGATGCGGTCATCGGCAGCCTGCGGGCTGTGCCCGACCGAAACGAAGAACTGGCGCGGATCGGCAATGCGCCACTTCACGAACGAATCGACCTGGATGTTGATCTTCTCGGCCGTGATGAAGCGGTCGATCTCGTCGCTGTCGTAGGTCAGCGTGCGCCGGTCGAAGTAGCGCACGTCCTGCAGCGGCGACGGCAGCTTCACGTACAGGCCGGGTTCGTTGATGACGCGCTTGATTTCGCCCAGCGCGAACACCACCGCCGACTGGCGCTGGTCCACGACGAACAGGCAGGAAAAGGCCAGGACGATCAGAACGCCCAGCGTGATGATCAGGGCAAGCAGGCGGTTCATCGTGTGTAGCTCCGTTGGCGGCTGCGCAGCGAGTCGAGATTGCTGCTGCGGCCATCAGCGCCGGCGGGGACGCCGTTGCTGCCGGCATTGGCAGGTTGCGGGGTATGGGCACTGACGGGTGCCTGTTCGACGGCGCGGTCGGTCCGTTCGCTGGTCAGCGAGGGCCTGCCGGCAGCACCACGGCCACGGCTGAGCAGCTCCTGCAGCGGCAGGTACAGCATGCTGCCGTTCTTCTGCGCATCCATGTAGACCTTGGAGGTGGTGGACAGGATCTGCTGCATGGTTTCCAGATACATCCGCTCGCGGGTCACTTCGGGCGCATTGGCGTACTGGGTGTAGATCTGGTTGAAGCGCAGCGCATCCCCCTCGGCCTGGGCGATGACCCGGGCGCGGTAGCCCTGCGCCTCCAGCACCAGACGGTCGGCCGAACCCCGGGCGCGCGGGATGACATCGTTGGCGTAGGCCTGGCCCTCGTTGATCAGGCGCTGGCGGTCCTGGTCGGCCTTGTTGGCATCTTCGAAGGCGGCCTGCACCTGCTCGGGCGGCTGGGCCTGCTGTATGGTGAAGTCGACGATGCCGATGCCCAGCTTGTAGCGGTCCAGAATGGCCTGGGTGAGTGTCTGCGCGTCTTCGGCCACCTGGGCCTTGTCCTCGTAGAGCACCTGGTCGGTGGTACGCTGCCCCACCACTTCACGCATGGCCGATTCGGCCACCTGACGGATCAGCTCCTCGGAACCCGACGACAGGTTGTTCTGAAAGAGGAAATCGCCCGGATTGTCGATGCGGTACTGCACCGCATACTGCAGGTCGACGATGCTCTGGTCACCGGTGAGGATCAGCGACTCCTGCGAGACCTTGTTGCGCACCGAAGTGCGATAGCCCACCTCGATCTGGCGCAGGCGCGAGCGGTCGACGATCTCGTGACTCTCGATGGGGTACGGCAGGTTCCACTGGATGCCGGCCTCGTTCGTCAGGTAGCGGAACTGGCCAAAGCGCAGCACGGCCGCCACCTGGCCCTCCTGCACGATGTAGAAGCCACTGGCCAGCCAGCCCAGACCGGCCACCACCACGGCGATACCGAGGCCCTTGAACAGGCTGCCACCGGATGGCCCGCCAGGGCGGCGACCGTTGGACGCGCCGGGCTGGCCACCGCCGCCCTTGCCGCCGAACAGGCCATTGAAGCGGCTGCTCAGATCCTGCCAGAACTCGTCCAGATCGGGCGGCCCTTCGGAGGGGCGATGCTGCGGCAGGCGCTCGGGCGGGCGTTGCGCCGGCGGGCGCGGCGAGGCGTCGTTGCCCTGCCCCGGCGGCTGGCCGGAGGGCTCGGGTGATGCGGGCGGCGGGTTCTGGCCATCGCCGGATCCGGCGCTGCGACCCCAGCCTGAATCATCGTGGGTGGACATGGCTGTGTACCTGATGGACGAGAACGTACCCCGGGAAACACCGGCATCGGCGCCGGCCGGGATACGGGCGGAGAATGTCCGGCGCAGGCAGACGGGCTGACCCACACCGGGAAAAGGACTTCGAACGGCTGCAGAACGATCGGAGCGGTGGCCAGAACCCGTTATGGACTCATCCGTTCCCGCGCCCGGGCAGCGACAGGCTGGCGGTGCCGGTGGCATCGGCCTGGCCTGCCGGGCCGCCGGCATCCGGCTGATCGGCGTCGATGCCGGCACCGGCCGCCATATCCGGGTCGGCACCCTTGTCGGCATCGGCAACCGCATCCGCACCAGCACCCATGCCGGCATCGCCACTCGCACCGGTGGAGCCCATGCCGGCGTCGGCCTGTATATCGGCCCCGGCCAGCGCCCAGGATGTCTGTGACGGCTCACCGCCAGCGCCGTGCCCCTCGGCCTGCTCGCGCAGCCAGCTGCGCAGCGTATCGACGCCGGCGCCGGTCTGTGCGCTCAGGGCAAGGCCGGAAATCGTACCATGGCCATCGAGGCGCAGACCGGGCTCGTGGCCGCTCTGGTCGATCTTGTTGAAGACCATCAGCTGTGGCACGTCGGCCGCACCGATTTCGGCAATCACCTCATTGACGGCTTCGATCTGGCGGTCGCGGTCGGGCGAGCCGGCATCGACCACGTGCAGCAGCACATCGGCCTCGGCCGATTCTTCCAGCGTGGACTTGAAGGCCTCCACCAGCCCGTGCGGCAGGTTGCGGATGAAGCCCACCGTGTCGGACAGGATGATGTCGGCCCCCGGCCCCAGATGCAGCCGCCGGGTGAGCGGATCGAGCGTGGCAAAGAGCTGGTCGGCCGCCAGCGCCCCCGCACGGGTGAGGCGATTGAACAGCGTGGACTTGCCGGCGTTGGTATAGCCGACCAGCGACACGCGCAGGGCCTCGCCACGCTGGCGGGCACGACGGCGCGTGCGGCGCTGGCGATCCACCTTCTTCAACCGTTCGCGCACCTTGCGGATCTTGTCGTCGATCATCCGCCGGTCCAGCTCCAGCTGGGTTTCGCCGGGGCCACCACGTACGCCGATACCGCCACGCTGGCGCTCGAGGTGGGACCACATCCGCACGAGGCGCGAGGCCTGGTGCTGCAGCCGGGCCAGCTCGACCTGCAGCTTACCCTCGTTGCTGCGGGCACGCTGGGAAAATATTTCGATGATCAGTTCGGTGCGGTCGGCCACCTGCACCTTCCAGAGACGCTCCAGATTGCGCTGCTGGATGGCGCTGATGGGGTGATCGAACAGCACCAGGCCGATGCGCGCGGTACGCAGCTGGTCGGCAATGCGTTCGGCCGCACCGGACCCCAGATACAGGCCGGGATCGGGGCGGCTGCGGCGCAGCACCTCGCGCATGACGGGCTCGAGACCGGCCGAGCGGGCCAGCGCGTCGAGTTCGTCGAGATCGTGTGCTTCAAGACGTTCGCCCTGCGTGGCCACGGCCAGCAGGGCGGCGCGTTTGGGATCGGGGGCGTTCGGATCCCGGTGATTGGCAACGTACTGGTGCTTCAGTGGGAACCACCTTCGGCGGGGAACTCGATGGCGCGGCTGGGCACCACCGTGGAAATGGCGTGCTTGTAGACCATTTGCGTGACCGTGTTGCGCAGCAGGACGACATACTGGTCGAAGGACTCGATCTGCCCCTGCAGCTTGATGCCGTTGACCAGGTAGATGGATACCGGTACATGCTCCTTGCGCAACTGGTTCAGGAAAGGATCTTGTAGTTGTTGGCCTTTGTTGCTCATGGTTTTTCTTTAAGAACAAGGAAAGATCCGGCAGAGAAAACGGTGCGCGGCCCCGCAGCAGGACCGGGCGGCGGGCACGCTCTCCAGTGCCCGCAGAGGCCGGATTCCGGCACTTTACCTGATATGCGCACTTTGCGCATGCCGGCACGGGCTGCTTTACAACACCAGCACCCTTTATCGCGGCAGGTTACAGGCTGCCCTCGCCGGATTGACGAGATGCAACCTCCGGTGCGTCATGCAGCACGGCAGTGCCGACAGTCCGGCATGCAGGACGAAGCGCCTGCCCCGTGCCGAAGGGCCTGACCCGCTCACCGAAGCCGTTACGATTTGCGCCCGGCAAACGGGTTGGCGGCCGAGCGGAACTCGATGCGCAGCGGCGTGCCCTGCAGGGCCAGACGCTCGCGAAACCACCCTTCGAGGAAGCGCCGGTAGCCATCGCCAATCTTGTCCAGCGAATTGCCGTGAATGACGATGACCGGCGGGTTCTGCCCGCCCTGGTGGGCATAGCGCAGCTTGGGCCGGAATGGACCGGTGCGCGGCGGCTGCTGGTGCAGCACGGCCGCATGCAGCATGCGGGTGAGCTTCGGCGTCGAGAGCTTGCGGGTGGCGGCGGCACGGGCGTCGTCCACCGCCTTCATCAGCTTGTCCAGCGCGCGGTTTTTCAGCGCCGAAATGGTCAGCATCGGTGCCCAGTCGAGGAAATAGAGGCGCCGTCTGCATTCGGCCAGCACCTCGCGGCGCGCGTCGGCCGGCACGGCATCCCACTTGTTCAGCGCGATGACCAGCGCCCTGCCCGCTTCGAGGATGTAACCGGCAATGGCACTGTCCTGTTCGGAAACACCATCGACCGCGTCGATCATCAGTACGGCCACGTTGCAGTCCTCGATGGCCTGCAGCGTCTTGACCACCGAAAACTTCTCGACGGTGTCGTGCACCTTGCCACGCCGGCGCAGGCCGGCCGTATCGATCAGCTGGTAGTCGCGATTGCGCCAGCGAAAATCGATGCTGATCGAGTCGCGCGTGGTGCCCGGCTGGTTGAACGCGATCACGCGCTCCTCGCCGAGCAGCGCATTGATCAGTGTGGACTTGCCCCCATTGGGGCGGCCGACGATGGCCACACGAACGGGCTTCGGCGGCGCGGACGTGCCCGCGACCTCTGTGCCCTCTGCCCCGTCCGGTGCCACAGCCCCGGCCGGCGCTGCGGTCCCTTCGGTACCGCCTGCCCCAGCCTCCTCAGCCACGGTGCCATCGGCGCCAGCATGCAGCCCGTCGCGCCCGGGGCCTGCGGCCCCATGAGCATCAGCGCCGGCGCCCGCCGGGAAAGCCTCTGCGGTATGGCTGCCCTGCCCGGCTTCGACCTGCAGACGCGCGGCTTCCGCTGCCGCCACGGCACGGGCTTCGGCGTCGAGCCGGGCCAGTTCTTCAGCCTGTTCACGGCGTGCCGCTTCCTCGGCCAGCCAGTCTTCCAGACAGGCATCCATCAGCGCACGCACCCCATCGCCATGGGTGGCGGAAATCGGCATGGGATCGCCCAGCCCCAGCGCATGGAACTCGGCCGCCGCCACGGCGCGGGCAATGCCCTCGGACTTGTTGACGGCCAGAATGACCTTGCGGGCGGTGCGGCGCAGCTCCCGTGCGATTTCCTCGTCGCGGGCGAGCAGTCCCTGGCGCCCGTCGACGACGAAGACCACCACATCGGCCTCGATGACGGCCTGCCGGGTCTGGCGGGCCATCTGCTCGGCCACGCCGGTGGCGGCGACCGGCTCGAAGCCGCCGGTATCGATCAGCACGACGCGCTGGTCGTCAATGGTGGCCGAACCGTAGTGACGGTCACGGGTCAGGCCGGGGATGTTGGCCACCAGCGCATCACGCGAACGCGTCAGACGGTTGAACAGGGTGGATTTGCCGACGTTCGGCCGCCCCACGAGCGCGATAACCGGTACGGGAGTAGTCATGTTGGGCGCAGCGGGGGCTGCGGGAAGTCCATCTGGAACAGCCGGCCGGCGTGTCCCGTTTCCGGGAGCTGCCCGCTGGCTGCGTTATGCGGCTGACCGGCGCGGCAGGGGTGGGTTCAGCGCAGTGCCACCGCCGCCACGGTGCCATCGAGCGTCTGCACGTAGGCCGTATCGTCCACCACCAGCGGCGGCGTGGCAAAGGCAGTATCGTCGATCTCGATGCGCGCCAGTGTGCTGCCGTCGTCCATCGACAGCACCGACAGATTGCCGAAGCGGTCGCCGAACAGCAGCCGCTTGTTCGGGGCGATCACCGGCGCCGACAGGCCACGGCGCACGTAGCCGTCCTGGCGCCAGACCGTGCCACCGCCCGGACGCAGCAGCTGGATGACCTCCCCGGCATCGACGATCACCAGATCCTCGTGATCGCCCGCCATGCCGGAGGCCGAGCTGAGCGCACGGCTCCACGACAGCTCGCCATCGAGCGTGCGCACGCAGGCCACCCGGCCCTGATAGGCCACCGCGCAGAGATCGGAGCCCATCATCACCGGCGCACCGACGATGTCGATCAGGCGTTCCAGCTCGGTGGCACCCAGCGACGAGGCAATGGCCGTATCCCAGCGCGGCACGCCGAAGCGCAGGTCCAGCGCCACCAGCCGCGCATTGGGCAGGCCGACGTAGACCGTGTCGCCATCGACCACCATGGGCGAACTCTGCCAGAGGTTGAGCAGCGCGGTGGGCGCCTGCCAGTTCCAGCGCTGCGAGCCCCCACCGCGTTCCAGTGCCAGCACCTTGCCCTCGATGGTACGGACCAGCACGGCAGAATCGGCCAGGATGGGTGCCGTGACCACTTCGCTGTCCAGCCGCACCTGCCAGCGCTCCTGGCCGTCGGGCGACAGGCCCAGCACCGTACCATCGCGGTTGACCAGCACGACCAGCTCATCGTCGGCCGCCAGCCCGGCAATGGCTTCGGAGCGGACACGGAAGGAACCGGCCTCGCGCCCGTCCCGGCGCGACAGGCGGCGCACGGTGCCCTTCGCATCGACCACCCAGAGGGAATCGCCGCTGACCACGGGCTGGAAGCCGGTCTTCGCCTCGCTGCCGCTGGTGTTCTTCCAGCGCAGGCGGATGCGGGCGGCATCGCCCTCGGGCTTCGGCACCGGATACGGAGGCGGCTCGGCCTTGTCGTCGCCGAACAGCGAGCAGGCCGACAGCGGCAGCAGCGTGGCGCCCAGAACGAGGCCACCCAGCAGGCGACGGCGCGACAGGCCGGCCGGCTGCATCGGATGCGATGCCTGGGAGCCAGCATGATCGTCATGGGCCGTGAAACCGGCAGGTGTCAGGGTGCCGGTGGCATGCAGGGCACCGGCGGAACGGAGCGGGGTGCGGGCGCCGGCCATCAGTGAGCCACCGCGTCGAGCTTGAACTGCACGAACTGCCGCAGCGAAGCCTGGCGCGGCAATGCCTTCAGGGCCGCTTCCCAGGCCGCGCGGGCCTCGGCCGTCTTGCCCTGGGCCATCAGGATGTCGCCACGACGGTCGGCCACATTGCCGGCCATCTCACCCACGACCGGGCCGGTATTGCCGGCATCCAGGGTTTTGAGGGCCTCGTCGTACTGCTTCTGGTCCAGCTGCAGGCCGGCCAGCCGTACGGCGGCGATGGGCCGGAAGCCCGGTTCGCCCGTGCTCTTCATCACGTCCTGCAGGGCGGCCGTGGCGGCAGCGGCATCACCGGCCTTTGCATAGGCTTCGGCGGCACGCAGGCCGGCCATGCCCGCATAGGCGGTACCCGAAAAGCCCTTCTGGATGGCCTGGTAGCGTTCACGCACCTGTTCGACCTTGCCGGCCTCGGCCGAACTGACCAGTCCGGCATATTCGGCTGCGGCATCCTGTGCGTGACTGTCCTGGTACCAGTTCCAGGCACGCCAGCCGGCAAAGCAGGCCAGCGCGATGACGGCCAGCCACATCAGGCTGTTGCCATACGTTTTCCAGAACGCCTTCAGTTCGTCGATCTGTTCCTGATCCTGAAGGTTGTATGCCATGAGTATTCCCTGTGATTCCCTGTGTCGGTGAGTCTGCTGTCCGGCGGCACGGCTGCGGGCATCGGGTGATGCACCCGCAGGCAGCCGGTCACGGACACGATCTGCGTATTGTGGACGAATCTGCGCGATGCTGCCGGCCTGATTTGCAAACAGGCAACCACGCCGGCTGCGCACGATGCTCCACGGGCGGGCGATTCCCGGCGAGCACAAGGGAGCCGGGGTGTCGCAGCACATCTGCGAAACTGCCCTGCGATGGGGCGTCCATCGTACGCACGGCAGTCAGTCCGTCTGGCCCAGCAGCGCGCGGGTGACGGCATCGGCCACGTCGTCGAGGCGGATGCGTTCCTGACGGCCGCCCTGCCCCGTCTCACCCTCGCGCAGCCACTTGAGCGTGGCTTCGCCGGCCCTGAGTTCGTCCTCGCCGATGATCAGCGCCAGCTGTGCCGCGCTGGCACCGGCCCGCTTGAACTGCGACTTGAAGCTGCCGCCGCCCGCATGCATCAGCACCTCGATGCCACGGGCACGCAGCGCCTCGGCCGCACGCAGTGCCGCCGACATGGTGCCCTCGCCACTGCTGATGAGATAGACATCCAGCGACTGGGCATCGGACAGCCCGTCGGCCTGTTCGACCAGATCGAGCAGGCGCTCGACGCCGATGGCAAAGCCACAGGCCGGCGCCGGCTTGCCACCAAGCATCTCGATGAGGCTGTCGTAGCGGCCACCACCACAGACCGTGGCCTGGGCGCCCAGCCGGTCTGTCACCCATTCGAACACGGTACGGTTGTAGTAGTCCATGCCGCGCACGAGCCGCGGGTTGAGTGTGGCGGGAATGCCCAGATCCGCCAGATAGCCGCGCAGCTGCTCGAAGTGCTCGCGCGATGGCGCCTCCAGATAGTCGATCAGCTTCGGCGCCTGTTCGATGATCTCCTGCATGGCCGGTGTCTTGCTGTCGAGGATGCGCAGCGGGTTGGCGTGCAGGCGGCGCCGGCCGTCCTCATCCAGCAGGTCGGCATGTTTTTCGAAGTGGGCGATCAGGTCCTGGCGGTGGCGGGCCCGCTCGGGCGCATCGCCGATGGAGTTGATCTGCAGCTGCAGGCCTTCGAGGCCCAGGTCGTCCCAGAGGCGCTGGCCCATGGCGATGACTTCGGCATCGACTTCGGGACCGGCAAGGCCCAGCGCCTCGACACCCACCTGATGGAACTGGCGGTAGCGGCCACGCTGCGGGCGCTCGTGGCGGAACATGGGGCCGAGGTACCAGAGGCGTTTGGGGCCATCGTAGAGGAGGTTGTGCTCGATGACGGCGCGCACGACGCCGGCGGTGCCTTCGGGGCGGAGGGTGAGGTCCTCGCCGTTGAGGGCGTCGCGGAAGGAGTACATTTCCTTCTCGACGATGTCGGTGACGGTGCCGAGGCCCCGGGCGAAGAGCTGGGTGGGCTCGACGATGGGCGTGCGGATCTGGCTGTAGCCGTAGCTGCGCGCCCAGGAGGCGACGATTTCCTCGAAGCGCTGCCAGCGCGGCGATGTCTGCGGCAGAAGGTCGTTCATGCCCTTGACGCCGGCCAGTTTCTGGACTGCCATGGATGTTCCTGTGAGGTTCCTGTTCGATGTCCGGCTGGGGTGCGGACATGGGGAAGCCTGACATTCTATCGGAGAATGGGGGTGGGGCTGGTGTGCTGTGGGAAGCTTGCTTCAAACGGGACGGCACGCGCTGCAATGGAGGACGACTTCGAGCGAAGCGCTGCACTGGAATGGAAGACGGCTTCGGGTGGGGCGCTGTACCGGAATGGAAGACGGCTTCGGGTGGGGCGCTGTACCGGAATGGAAGACGGCTTCGG
>ERZ773010.608-NODE-608-length-24738-cov-15.753798_pt1 | contig 24738 bp, 19 predicted proteins | sample MGYA00580842_ERZ773010 | MGnify/ENA primary metagenome ERZ773010 (study PRJEB29015, sample SAMEA2737982) | human oral metagenome | biome: human oral; feature: human-associated habitat; material: dental | place: China | collected 2107 ...
TGGCCGATGCCCGCAGCGTGGCCTCGCTGCTGAGCCTGGGCGCCGGCAACAACGCGCGCCTGCGCATCTCGGCGCAGGGCGAAGACGCCCAGGACGCCATCAGCGCCCTGCTGGGCACCATCAAGCTGCTGGGTGACGAAGAAACCCGCCAGGCCCGCCTGGCTGCCGACAAGCAGGCGCAGGCCCAAGGCCTGGGCCGCGAGCTGGGCAACTGGGAGCCCGAAGCCCGCAACACCTTCAGCGGCATCGCCGCCGCCCCCGGTCTGGTCATCGGCACCCTGGTGCTGGCCGAATCGCAGGAACTGGAAGTCGAAGACAACACGGACGGCGTGGCCAAGGCGGCTGCCGACCTGGACCATGCCCTGGCCAATGCCCAGCGCCAGCTGGCCACGCTCATCTCCAACGCCGAGCGCCAGGGCCACGCCGAGCAGGCCAACATCTTCAAGGCCCACCTGGAGCTGCTGCGCGACCCGAGCTGGCTGGGTGACGTCACCCGCTGCATCGTCAACGGTCACGGCGCTGCCTGGGCCTGGAAGAACTGCCTGACCAACCGCATCGAAGCCCAGCGCAAGCTGCAGGACGCCACCCTGGCCGCCCGCTCGGCCGACCTGGAAGACGTGGGCCTGCGCGTGCTGCGCCACCTGCTGGGCAAGGGCAACGAGGGCGGCAACTTCGCCCAGGGCCTGCCCGATGACGCCATCCTGCTGGCCGACGACCTGGCACCGTCCGTCACGGCCCAGATCGACACCTCCCGCGTGAAGGGCTTCTGCACCGCCAAGGGCGGCCCCACCGCGCACACCGCCATCCTGGCCCGCGCGCTGGGCATGCCTGCCGTCGTGGCGGCCGGCCCCGGCGTCCTGGCACCGGCCCTCTCCCAGGGCGGCACCAAGGCCATCCTGGACGGCTACCGGGGCAAACTGTACGTGGCCCCCACCGAAGCCGCCCTGGCCGAAGCCCAGCAGCGCATCGCACGCCTGGGTCAGCTTCAGGCCGAAGAAACCAAGACCCGGATGCAGCCGGCCACCACCACCGACGGCCACCGCGTCGAGATCGGCGCCAACGCCAACCGGGCCGACCAGGCACGCCGTGCGCTGGAATCGGGTGCCGAGGGCGTGGGCCTGATGCGGACCGAGTTCCTCTTCCTGGAACGTGACCACGTGCCGGACGAGGACGAGCAGTACGAGGTCTACCGCTCCATGGTGAACGTGCTGGCCGGCCGGCCGCTGATCGTGCGCACGCTCGACATCGGCGGTGACAAGCAGGTGCCGCATCTGGCACTGCCGCACGAGGACAACCCCTTCCTGGGCGTGCGCGGCGCCCGCCTGCAGCTGCGCCGCGAGGAACTGCTGGTACCCCAGCTGCGCGCCCTGTACCGCGCTGCCAAGCACGGCCCGCTGTCGATCATGTTCCCCATGATCAGCAGCATCGAGGAAGTGCAGCTGCTGCGCGAGCGGCTGGAGGCCATCCGCGCCGAACTGGATGCCCCGAACGTGCCGCTGGGCATCATGATCGAGGTGCCGTCCGCAGCCGTCATGGCCGACCAGTTCGCCAAGTACGTCGACTTCTTCTCGATCGGCACCAATGACCTCACCCAGTACGCGCTGGCCATCGACCGCCAGCACCCCGAACTGGCCAGCCTGGCCGACGCGCTGCACCCCGCCGTGCTGCGCCTGATCGCCCAGACCGTGGCTGGCGCCCGCCCGTACAAGCGCCACGTGGGCGTCTGCGGCGGCCTGGCCGGCGACCCGCTGGGCGCCGCGCTGCTGGTCGGCCTGGGTGTCGATGAACTCAGCATGAGCGCCAGCGACCTGGGCACCATCAAGGCCCTGCTGCGTCGCCAGTCGCTCAGCGATCTGCAGGCACTGGCCCGCAAGGCCCTGGAGGCCGAGACCGTCCAGGAAGTCCGCGCGCTGGGCGCCGCCCTCAAATCCGCTTCTTCCCCCACTGCAGGAGATGCAGCATGACCCAAGTCCTGACCATTACCCTGAACCCGGCCATCGATCAGACCATTCCCGTCCAGAAACTGATCCCGGGCGAAGTGCATCGCGCCACCGGCCACAGCAGCACGCCAGGCGGCAAGGGCATCGGCGTCTCCATCATCCTGGCCTCGCTGGGTGTGCGCACCACCGCCACCGGCTGGCTTGGCGCCGACAACGACAGCCTGTTCGTCCAGGCCTTCGAGCGCAACGGCATCAAGGATGCCATGGTGCGACTACCCGGCAATACCCGAACAAACGTGAAGATCGTCGACAACGAAGCCGGTGAATCCACGGACGTGAACCTGCCCGGCATCAAGCTGGACGCCGGCGAGCAGGCCAAGGACGAGCTGATCCTGGCCGAGCGCATCGAAGCCTTGGCCCGGCCCGGCGACTGGTGCGAGTTCGGCGGCAGCCTGCCACCCGGCATCACCGTCGACATCTGGCTGCGTCTGGCCAAGCTGCTGGTGAACAAGGGCGTCAACATCGTCATCGACGTGGCCGGTTCCCAGCTGGGCCAGATCCTGAAGCGCTGGCCCAAGGAGGTGTCCTCCACCATCGGACCGGTCATGATCAAGCCCAACCGGCCCGAACTGGAAGAACTGGTTGGCCGCCCGCTCAAGCATGACCACAACGAAGTGCTCAAGGCTGCCGAAGAACTGCGTGCCGGTGGCGTGCAGCGCGTGGTTGTCTCGATGGGTGCCGAAGGCGCGCTGATCATCGGCCCCGAGGGCCGCTGGCTGGCCACCCCGCCCAAGGTCCAGGTCGCAACCACCGTCGGCGCAGGTGACACCCTGGTGGCCGGCACCATTGCCCGGTTGCTGCAGGGCAGTCCCTTCCCCGATGCAGCCGTCTTCGGCATGGCCTGCGCCGCCGCCCGCATTCAGCAGATCGAGTTCGGGCTTCCGTCGGTGCAGCAGGTCGAGACATTGGTCAAGCAGATCAAAGTCTCCCCGCGCTGATCATCCCAAGAACCCCCTAGAGGAGAGTCCCCGTGGCAAGCATCTTGGCGATTTCCGCCAGCCAATCCGGGCCCGCCCACAGCTTCATCGTCGGCGAAGCCCTGAAGTCTGCCGCCGCCCGGGCCGGACATAAGCTCGGCCTGAAGGTCATCAGCCATCTGGGTGAGCAAGGCAGTTTCTCGGACGACGACCTGGCCAAGGCCGATGTGGCCGTCGTGGTGGCCGATGGTCCCGTCGACCTGTCCAGCCTTCCCAAGACACTGCGCATCTTCGACACCACGCCGCAGGCCGTCTTCGATGACGCCGATGGCGTGGTCGCCCAGGCCGTGGCCGGCAGCGGCGGAGCCGCCAAGGCTGCCCCTGCCACCAGCGCCGTCGCCCCGGGGGGCAAGCCCCCCACCGGCATGAAGGTCGTGGCCATCACCTCGTGCCCCACCGGCGTGGCCCACACCTTCATGGCCGCCGAGGCCCTGGAGGAGGGTGCCGAGGCCGCGGGCTACACCATCAAGGTCGAGACCCGTGGCTCGGTCGGCGCGCAGAACACCCTCACTCCCGAGGAGATTGCCGCCGCCGACCTGGTGGTGATCGCCGCCGATACCCAGGTCGACAAGTCCCGCTTCGTGGGCAAGCGGCTCTACAGCACCAGCACCAAGGCCGCCATTCATGATGCCGGCAAGGTGTTCGATGCCGCCTGGGCCGAAGCCACCCCCTGGGGGGATGGCAAGGCAGCCGCCGCAGGCGCCAAGGAAGAAGCCAAGGCAGGCAGCGGCGGCCGCAGCGGACCCTACAAGCACCTGATGACGGGCGTCTCGTTCATGCTGCCCTTCGTGGTCGCAGGCGGTCTGCTCATCGCACTGGCCTTCGCCATCGGCGGTCTGGACGTTCCGTCCGATCCCAAGCTGGAAGGCACGCTGGGCTGGTACCTGTTCCAGGTCGGCGCCAAGTACGCCTTCACCCTGATGGTGCCCATCCTGGCCGGCTACATCTCGTTCTCCATTGCCGACCGTCCGGGTCTGGCGCCCGGCATGGTGGGCGGCATGATCTCCTCGGCCATCGGCGCCGGCTTCCTCGGCGGCATCCTCGCCGGCTTCCTGGCCGGCTACCTCACGCAGTTCCTGGCCAAGGCCATCAAGCTGCCGCGCACCCTGGAAAGCCTCAAGCCCGTGCTGATCCTGCCGCTGCTGTCCACCGGCATCATCGGCGTGCTGATGCTGAGCGTGCTCGGCAAGCCCATGGTCGCCGCCATGGAAGGGCTGACCCACTGGCTGCAGGGCATGCAGGGTCAGGACATCGCGCTGCTCGGCGCCATCCTCGGGGCCATGATGGCCTTCGACCTCGGTGGCCCGGTCAACAAGGCGGCCTATGTCTTCGGCACCACGCTGCTGGCCAGCAACATCAAGATCCCGATGGCCGCCGTCATGGCAGCCGGCATGGTGCCTCCACTGGGCATCGCCGTGGCCTGCTGGATCTTCCGCAACCGCTTCAGCAACGAAGAGCGTGACGCCTCCAAGGCGGCCGCCGTGCTGGGTCTGGCCTTCATCACCGAAGGCGCCATTCCCTTCGTCGCCCGCGACCCGCTGCGCGTCATCCCGGCCTGCATGATCGGTGCAGCCACCACCGGTGCCCTGGTGGGCCTGATGCACATCGAACTGGCCGCCCCTCACGGTGGCGTGTTCGTGATGCTGATCCCCGGCGCCATCAGCAACGTGCCAATGTACTGCGCAGCCATCGCTGCCGGTGCCGTCGTCACCGCGCTGGGTCTGGGCATCTTCAAGAAGCCCATGTCCGCCCAGACACAGGCCGCAACGGCATAAGCCGCCCAAGCCGCATCGGGAACGCGACATCACCCGTCACGTTCCCCCCAAGGCCAACCCTTTGCGGGTTGGCCTTTTTTGTGGGCGGTAGATAATAAGGAGGCGCAGCAATGGGCCCGGCAGCAGGGGCCCCTCCGCGCCCCGGCAGGCACGGGTCCGAACCCCAGGCAAGACATCTCTGCACTCGGGTTGCAGGCCCGGGCCGCTGACAAAACCGCCTGCGGCCCGGCCCGACATGGCCGCCACACTCCACCCGAGGGACAACAACAGCATGGAAACCGAGTACAAGACGCCGCCCGAGAAGTTCGCGGCCTTTCTGAAACGGCAACGGATGGTCTTCATCGTCGCCTTCCTGGGCTATGTCTGCGCCTATCTGGTGCGCAACAACTTCAAGCTCATGTCCAAGTCCATCATGGTGGCCAATGACTGGAACAAGGACGACATCGCCATGCTGCTGTCATGCCTGACCGTCTCCTACGGCCTGGCCAAGTTCTACATGGGCGCCCTGGGCGACAAGATGAGCCTGCGCAAGCTCTTCGCCACCTGCCTGGCCGCCAGCGCCGTCATCTGCATCATCATCGGTTTCTATCACACCTCCATCGCGGCCCTGGCCGTGCTGCTGGTGCTGTGCGGCGTCGTGCAGGGCGCACTGGCCCCCGCCTCGCAGAACATGATCGCCAACTACTTCCCCAACCGCACGCGCGGAGCGGCCATCGCGGGCTGGAACATCTCGCAGAACCTGGGCTCGGCCATGCTGCCCATGATGATCGCCTTCATGACCACGCTGGGCTGGATCATGCCCAAGACGGGCGACGTGCTGTACGCCTTCGTCGTGCCCGCCGTGGTGGTGCTGGCCGTGGCCGTCTTCTGCTGGAGGCATGGTGGCGACAAGCCCGAAGCCGAAGGCCTGGACTCGCTGCGCACCATGTACGGCGAAGCCGGTGAATCCAACGTCGCCAGCGAGGAAGAGAAGACCAACCTCACCTACTGGCAGCTCATCTGGAAATACGTGTTCTGCAACCCGGCGCTGCTGCTGGTGGCCTCCGTCAACGTGGCGCTCTACTTCATCCGCTTCGGTGTCGAGGACTGGATGCCCATCTACCTGCACGAAGTGGCCAAGATGGAAGATGCCCATGCCCAGATGGCCATCTCCACGCTGGAATGGGTCGCCATCCCCGGCTCGCTGCTGTTTGCCTGGCTGGCTGCCAAGTACCCCAACAAGATGGCCCGCATCGGTGCCATCGGCCTGTTCATCATGGCCGGCGTCGTCTTCGCCTATGAAGCCATCACGGCATCGGGTGCGCCCAACTACGCACTCATGCTGGTGGTCTGCGGTGTCCTCGGTGCCCTCATCTACGGGCCGCAGCTCATCGTCAACATCCTGACCATCAACTTCGTGCCACTCAACGTCGCCGGCACCGCCATCGGCTTCGTGGGCGTCACCGCCTACCTCATCGGCAACATGGGCGCCAACTGGGTCATGCCCATCCTGGCCGACAACTTCGGCTGGTTCTGGTCCTATGTCGTGGTGGCAGGCCTGTCGGTCTTTGCCGCCATCGGCTACCTGATCCTGGCCAAGCGCGAAGAGCAGGTCATCAAGGCATGATCCTGGCAACCCTTGCCGTCCTCTGCGGCCTCGTCATGCTGGTCTGGAGTGCAGACCGGTTCGTCGACGGGGCCGCCCGAACGGCCAGCTACTTCAAGGTGCCCCCGATGCTGATCGGCATGCTGGTCGTCGGCTTCGGCACCTCCGCCCCGGAACTGATGGTCTCGGCACTCTCGGCCATCCAGAACAACCCGGGCATCGCCCTGGGCAATGCCTACGGCTCCAACATCACCAACATCGCCCTCATCCTGGGCATCACCGCCCTCATCAGCCCCATCACCGTCCTGCAACAGGTCCTGCGCAAGGAACTGCTCGTGCTCACGCTCGTCACCGGCCTGGCCGTCTGGCAGCTGTGGGATGGCCAGCTGACCCGGGTCGATGCCATCGTGCTGCTGGTCCTGCTGGCCGCGCTGGTGGGCTGGACAGTGCGTGCCGAGCAGAAGAACCACGCGCCGGCGGCCCCCACCACGGAGGAAGGTGCCACCGCCCCCTCCCTCGACGATGAGGCCGCTGCACCCATCCGCCCCATCCTCTTCTGGCTGATCATCGACCTGGCGCTCCTGGTCATCAGCTCGCGCGTGCTGGTCTGGGGTGCGGTGGAAATCGCCCACGGCTTCGGCGTCAGCGACCTGATCATCGGCCTGACCATCGTGGCGGTCGGCACCTCGCTGCCCGAGCTGGCTTCGTCCGTGGCGGCTGCCCGCAAGGGCGAGGACGACCTGGCGCTGGGCAACGTCATCGGCTCCAACCTCTTCAACACCCTGGGCGTCGTCGGCCTGGCAGCCGTCATCCAGCCCATGTCCGTTGAAACGCAACTGCTGAGCCGCGACATCCCGGTCATGTGCGTGCTGACCCTGGCGCTGTTCGTCCTGGGTTACAACTTCGGCAAGTCCCGCCCGGGACGCATCAACCGGCTGGAAGGATGCCTGCTGCTGGCCGGCTACATCGGCTATACGGTCTGGCTCATCGAGAGCACCTTCATCCGGGGGGCGGCTTAGTCCACCCTCTGCCTTCAGCAAGGCCCGGCTACCATGGCCACCACGGAACGGCCGGGGACGCCCCGGCCCATGCAGGCCCCTGACTCAGGCCACACCCAGAACCGGATCCGTGCACCCCGCGTGCCGGATCCGGTTTTCTTTTCCGGGCAACTGCCCGGCCCCATGATTACCCGATGAGGGGCCGCTCACGGGGCGCAGCGGGTCACGCCCTCACTGTCCCAGCGTCGCCGGGATCAGCTTTTCCAGCCCAGCCAGCGGGGCCAGAACCTCGGGCGGCAGATGATGACGCTGCGCCATCCAGGCCGCCGTGTTCATCGACGCATACACGTTGCCCTGGCTGTCTTCCCACACCAGCACCTTCGACGGCAGATCGATCGCCAGCGTCGGCGACTTCACCATCATCGGCGTGCCCACCTTCGGATTGCCAAAAACGATCACGCTAGCGGCCGGCATGTCCAGCGAATGCTGCTGCGCCGCCTTCTGGTGATCGATGACGGTGAACACCGTCAGGCCCTTGGCCAGCAGTGCCTCCTGCACCCGCTTGATCGAATCCGACACCGAATACCGGCTCCGGATCGTCAGAAGCCCATCCACCTGGACCGGAGCCGCCGCCCCGCCCTGCCCGGCAGCCTGTCCCGCCGCCGGCGTTGCCTCATCGGCCGCCATCACAGATCCTCCCGTCATCGTCAGGCCCACAACCAACCCGGCCAGCACCGACCGGTACCCCCATGCCTTTCTCATCCGTCTCATCGACGCTCCTCTGAAAGAATGGCCAAGAATGCTCCGATGGCAAGGCCCGGCACTGTCCAGCCGCAGTCACGCAACCGGTCAGGCACCCCGAGCGCCTCGCCCGTGATCCCACAATCATACGGGAAAGCCGGCCAGCGTCGCCTTCCGTCAGCCCGCGCCCCAGCCGCCCTTCGGCGGCACGTAGAATCCTGCCCTTCGCCCCCGGCAAGCGCCGCGCAGCGCTACGCGACCACCGCCCCGGGTGAACACGACTCCAGCACGGACCTGCTCCGACCTGCCCCTGCGCCATGATCGTCCGCTCCCGCCCCCACTGGCTGCGCATGCTCTTCGTGCTGCGCGGCTCCATCCTGCCCACCATCAGCCCGCAGCTCATCATCATCACGCTGTTTGCCACGCTGGTCACGGCACTGCATGGCCAGATCCTGGACTGGAAGGTCTCGCTCAACTTCGTGCCCTTCTCCCTCATCGGCGTGTCACTGGCCATCTTCCTGGGCTTTCGCAACAGCACCAGCTACGCCCGCTACTGGGAAGCCCGCACCCTGTGGGGACAGGTCCTGGCCGCCACCCGATCACTCGGCCGTCAGGCACTCACCCTGTCCAGCAACCGGCCGCTTGCCCGGCCGATGATCCTGCATCTGTGCGCCTTCGCCCACCTGCTGAAGCACCAGCTGGCCCGCACCGACCCCAGCACGGACATCCACCTGTTCCTGGACGAAGCCGACAGCCGACGTGTCCTGCAGGCCGAACACCGACCCGCCATGGCCCTGCTGCTGGCCAGCGAATGGCTGGGCGAACGCCTGAAGGCCGGCGAAGTCACCCCACCCATCGCCACCGCCTTCGAGCGCAATCTGCATGAACTGAGCACCGCACTGTCCGGCTGCGAACGCATCGCCGACACCCCGCTGCCCTTTCCCTACTCGGTCATCATCCACCGCTGCGCCTACCTGTACTGCTTCTGGCTGCCCTTCGGCCTGCTCGACGGCATCGGCCTGATGACCCCAGTCATCGTCTGCTTCATCGCCTACACCTTCCTGGCCCTGGAAGCCCTGGGCGCCGAACTGGAAAACCCCTTCGGCCGCGACCCCAACGACCTGCCCCTGCAGGCGCTGTCCCATCAGGTGGAAACATCACTGCTGGAGATGATCCACGAACCGCCCCGCACCCCCCGGCCGGAAGTCGTCGACAGCATTCTGATCTGAGCGTGTCCTGCGCGCTTTCGCAAGCGCGTACACGGACGCCACATAGGGCAGCTCCACCTGCACGTTCGTGTCGTCACGCTTTACCGTGAAGGCCGCCTTCGTGAAACCGGTCACGCGGCTGTCCAGCAGCTCCACCATGTAGTTCCCGGCCGACAGTCCGTCGGTTGAGAAACGCCCTTCACCATCGACCACCGCAACCGCCCGGGTGCCGTTCGTGCCCATGCCGGTAATGCCCACCTTCCTGCCTGCCAGGTCGCGCACCGGCTCCTTCGTCTTCGTGTCGATGACACGGCCTTCCATCCTGGCTACCGGAACATGGGCCACGAAGGACCATTGCCTGCTGAAGGCGCTGTCTTTCCCTGCACCATTGATAGTGACAGAGAGACTGATGTCTCCTTCCGGCAGACGTTGAATCACGTCTTTCAGAGCCTCATGGCTAAGAACGAATCCCCGCCCAGATTCAAGGGGTGTCCAGAGCCCTCTCAGAGCAATCGTGCCCCGACCATCGACATCCAGAAGCGCATTTGACGCCACGGGGTGGATCTTGATACTTCCGGGTACCTCAAAAACGAGATCCCCAGTACCAATACTGTTGTCAGCCCCCAGCCCCTTCACCAGCAAAGGAAGCGGCTCGTTGTCATCCGCGCCCTCCTCGAACTCGGTGATGTCAGCCACCCCCGGGGACCGAAAACTGGCCAGTTCAATCTTCAGCTCCTTCCTGACCCCCGGCACATCAGCCCGCATCCGGATCGTTCGGGTCTGCCCCGGATCCGCCGGCGTGATGAATCGGATCTCGCCCCCCTGCGCCACCAGATCCTCGACCAGATCCTGCCCTTCCAGAATCCGGATCTTGCTCACATCCACATCCTCATCCAACATCCCCAGGTCCGACGGATCCACACGCACGACCCGGGCATAGCCGGACGGGAGAAACTCCCGCTCCAGATCCCCATCAGGCGTCTCTTCGCGTTGGGAATCGACAATCTCGATCGGGGACGCAGGGGAGGAACCGCTCCCGGCCTGAGTCTGCCCTGAGGCGTGCGCCTCCTCTTTCGCCCCGGCGCCGGAACCCTGGCTGCCGTCACTCCCATGGGCTGCCATCGAGAGTGCGGCCAGCATCACCGCAACGACACGTCGCACATGAGGGATATCTTTCATGATTGGGCATTTCCCGGTCCGGGGTTGAGGGGGTACATCCATTCACGACTGTCTGATGACCAGATCGGAAGGCCTGGACGGTCCAGAGACACCCAGAATAGAGAGTGCTGTCACGGCCGTGCCCGCCCATCCGACAGACCGTCCGCATGAACATCCGGATGGGGTCCGCGCCTCCGCCAGGCGCCCGCTATAGAATGAGCATATCCCCTGTCAACCAGGACACATGCCATGACCGCTTCCACTCCCGACACCCCGCGCCTCACCTCTCTCTCGCACGGCGGCGGCTGCGGCTGCAAGATCGCCCCGGGCGTGCTGACTGACCTGCTGGCCAGAAGCAGCGTGCCGCCCCAGCTGTTCCCCGACCTGCTGGTGGGCACCGAGACCGCCGATGATGCCGCCGTCTACCGCATCAACGAGCACCAGGCCATCGTGGCCACCACCGATTTCTTCATGCCCATTGTCGATGACCCCTACGACTTCGGACGGATTGCGGCCACCAACGCACTGTCTGATGTCTACGCCATGGGGGGGCAGCCCATCATGGCGCTGGCCGTCGTCGGCATGCCCATCAACGTGCTGCCGCACGATGTCATCGCCCGCATCCTGGAAGGCGGTCAGTCAGTCTGCCGTGACGCCGGCGTGCCCCTGGCGGGCGGCCACTCCATCGACTCGGTGGAACCCATCTACGGCCTGGTGGCCATCGGCACGGTCGATCCGAAGGATCTCAAGCGCAACAGCGGTGCCCAGGCAGGCGACGTCCTCATTCTCGGCAAGCCGCTGGGCGTGGGCATCTATTCGGCCGCCCTCAAGAAAGGCCAGCTCGACGAAAGCGACTATGCCACGATGATCGACGCCACCACGCGGCTCAACCGGCCCGGCCCCGAGCTGGCGCGGCTGCCCGGCGTGCATGCCATGACCGATGTCACCGGCTTCGGCCTGCTGGGCCACACGCTGGAAATGGCCCGGGGTTCAGGGCTGACGGCCCGCATCAACGGCCGTGCCGTGCCTTTCCTGAAGGATGTCATCGAGCTGGCCTCAGCCGGCATTCGCACGGGTGCATCGGGCCGCAACTGGGCCTCCTATGGCGCCGATGTCGACATGACCCCCGATGCACCGCCCTTCCTGCAGGACCTGCTGACCGACCCGCAGACGGCCGGCGGGCTGCTGGTGGCCTGTGCCCCCGAAGCCGCCGACGACGTGCTGAAGTGCTTCAACCGCTTTGGTTTCGAGCAGGCCACCGCCATCGGGCACCTGGAAGCCGGCCCGGGCCGCGTGCAGGTACGCTGATTTCCCCCCATCCCTTCCGTAGGCCTCATCATGAAACCCGACTCCTTGCGCCGCCGTCTGCTTTCGGTCGGCGCCACCCTGCTGGCCGGCAGTGCGCTGCTGGCCGCCACGCCCGCCCATGCGGCCGACGACGCCCTGAACGCCGTCCAGCAACGCGGCACGCTGCGCATCGGCATCGAGGGCACCTATCCGCCCTTCAACTACCAGGACGAGAAAGGCCAGTTCGTCGGCTTCGAGATCGACCTGGGCAATGCCCTGGCCGAGACCCTGGGCGTGAAAGCGCAGTTCCAGCCCACCAAGTGGGACGGCCTGCTGGCCGCCCTGGACTCCGGCCGCATCGACGTGATCATCAACCAGGTCACCATCACCGACGCACGCCAGAAGAAATACCGCTTCAGCCAGCCCTACACCGTCTCCGGCATCCAGGCTGTCACCCGCACGAAGGATGCGGACACACTGCAATCCCCCAACGCGCTGGCCGGCAAGAAAGTGGGCGTGGGCCTGGGCACCAGCTACGAGGAATGGGCCCGTCGCACCGTGCCATCGGCCGAAGTCCGCACCTACGAAGACGACCCCACCAAGAACCAGGACCTGGCCGTGGGCCGCCTGGATGCCGTGCTGGTGGACCGGCTGGCCGCGCTCTACCAGGTCAAGCAGAGCAAGAACCGCTTTGCCCTGGGCGGCCCGGCCTTCTCGCGCCAGACCTCCGGCATTCCCACCCGCAAGTCCGATGAAAGCCTGCACCAGGCCATCGACCAGGCGCTGGAGAAGCTGCGTGCCGACGGCACCCTGACCAAGCTGTCCAACAAGTGGTTCGACACCGACGTGACCAACGCACGCTGACCCGCCCCCCGGCATGTCCGAAACCCTGTCTCTCGTCCTCGAATCCCTGCCCGATCTGCTGAGCGGCGCGCGCTTCACCGTGCTGCTCAGCCTGGGCGGCATGTTCTTTGGCCTGCTGCTGGGATTCCTGCTGGCTCTGGGTCGGCTGTATGCGCGCCGTCCCATCCAGTGGCTGGTGCGCTTCTATGTCTCGTTCTTTCGTGGCACGCCGCTGCTGGTGCAGCTCTTCATCATCTACTACGGCCTGCCCGAGATCGGCCTGCAGCTCGATCCCCTGCCTGCCGCCATCATCGGGTTCTCGCTCAACACGGCCGCCTACACCTGCGAGACGCTGCGCGCCGCCATCGCCCAGATCGATGCCGGCCAGTGGGAGGCCGCCGCCAGCCTGGGCATGAATCGCCGCCAGACCCTGCGTCGCATCATCGTGCCCCAGGCCGCCCGCACGGCGCTGCCCCCGCTGGGCAACAGCTTCATCGCCCTGGTGAAAGACACCTCGCTGGCCGCCACCATCCAGGTACCGGAGCTGCTGCGTCAGTCCCAGCTCATCACGGCCCGCACCTTCGAGGTGTTTGCGATGTACATCAGCGCCGCCCTCATCTACTGGGCCATCGCCAGCATCCTGTCTGCCCTGCAGACCCGGCTCGAGCGCCACACCAATCGCTCGGAAGCACCGGAATCGGGCGGCTGACACAGCCAGCCACCGAATCAGCGCCGAAGCCGTTCGATGCGCTCCTGCAGCGTCGCCTTGGACAGCGCTCCGATGCGGATGTCCTGCAGGCTCCCGTCACGGCCGTAGAACAGCGTGGCCGGCAGCGCCCGCAGTCCGAAATGCCGGCCCACCTCGCCTTTCGCATCCAGCAGCACGTTGTCCAGCGCAAGCCCGCGCCGCTGCAGGAAACGGCTCACCCGCGCACCGTCCTCGCCCTGGTCCAGGAACACGATGTCCAGGTCCGGATACTGCCGCTGTGCCTCGGCCAGCACCGGCATTTCCCGCACGCAGTGCGGACACCACGTGGCCCACAGGTTCACGATGGCCGGGCGCCCATTGCCGAAGCGCTTCAGCGGCACTGCCTGCCCATCCAGCGCCTGCAGCTGCAACGCAGGCAACGGCTGCACCCGCGTCGCCGCGTTCTGCAACGCCAGAAGCCCCGCCACACCGATCACCGTCATGCCCACCATGGCCGCCAGCAGCGGCCGACGCGGTGCCGAACCCCGCCAGCCATATCGCCAGGCCAGCAGCCAGGCCCACACCAGCCCGGCCCATGGGTCGAAGCCGCCATCGCGCACGTCCAGCGCCGTCCATGGATCTTCCAGGTAGGCCTCATGATGGCGCAGCACATAGGCCAGCCGCGCCACCGCCAGCGCCCAGAACACGATGCGCCAGAAGAACGGCTCCACCGGCGCCGTGCCCTGCCGCTTCACTTGGCGGTTGCCCAGCCAGAGACCAAGAAAGACCGCCACCATCGGTATCAGGACCGAGAGCGGCAACGAAAGGGGACCGAGATTGAGGGCTGCAGGCATGCTGCGATTATTCCACGCTCTTGGGGACACCCCCGCCATCCGGTCTGTCAACCGCAACAAGGCCGCCACACGCCAGCGTCGGGAACAGCAACCCGACACACATCCGGGGCAACGTCCACATCTCCGGCCTCTCCATGACAGGCGTGACATGGCCAGCGTCCCGTGGGACGGCGCACAGCGCCCGCACGCCTCGACAGGGCCTTCTCCCTGAAAACCCCATTGCACACAGACACCAGTTTTCCTGCACGCTGATACCAGTCCGTCCAGCAGGGTCCCTTTAACCTAGGGTCGTACCCATGCCTGTCGGCCCACGCCGACGCGGCAGGGCCACAACCAAGGACAAAGACGGCAAGAAGCAACCGTCCCCACAAGGAGACTCATTCATGAGCCGCATCGACCCCATCACCCTTTCCGTGGTACGTGGCGCCCTGGAAACCGCTCAGCGCGAGATGACCCTCACCCTGGAGCGCACCGCACGCTCCAGCGTGTTCAACGTCGCCCACGACTACAGCAACGCGCTGTTCGACCACCTTCCGGAAATGATCCTGCAGGGACAGGACATCCCCATTCACCTCGGGTCACTGATGCCTGCCATGAAGGCCGTTGCTGCCTACTTCGGTGATGACATCCACGAAGGCGACATCATCTACCACAACGATCCCGTGCACATGGGCAGTCACATTCTTGACTGCTGCATGTACAAGCCCGTCTTCTATCAGGGCCAACTGGTCTTCTGGACGGTCTGCAAGGGACACGTCACGGACATCGGAGGACCTGTGCCGGCGGGCTACAACCCAAGCGCCCGGGAACTCTATGCCGAGGGCTTGCGCATTCCACCGGTCAAGCTTTGGGAACGCGGCAAGCGACGTGATGATGTCATCAACCTTTTGCACAGCAACATGCGCGCACGTCGCAACCAGGAAGGGGACCTGAATGCGCAGTATGGAACCTGTCGCGTTGGCGAACGCAATCTCATCCGGTTGCTGGACAAATACGGCATCCAGACCGTTCAGGCCGCCATCGCGGAGCTCAAGGACATGGCGGACCGTCGCATGCGCTCGCTGATTCATGACATCCCCGATGGTCACTATCACGGCGAAGCCGTTCTGGAGGATTCAGGCCATGGCATGGGCAACCTCACCATCCAGGCCGACATCACCATCCGGGACGATACGGTACACATCGCCATCGACAGCCCGCCACAGGTCCCCTACTTCATCAACTCCTATGAGGGAAACTCCATGTCAGGCGTGTTGCTGGGCCTGATGATGTTCGCGCAAGTTCCACCGCCGTACAACGAAGGTCTGTACCGTTGCGTCACTGTCGACATGGGCCCCAAAGGCACACTCTGCAATGCCCAGGAGCCGGCTCCGCACGCCAACTGCACCACCACGCCCATGGAAACACTCACCGATGCAGTGAGAAAGGCCTTCGAGGCAGCAGCCCCCGACCGTGTGTGCGCCTCATGGGGACACGCCAGTGGCATCAACATTGCCGGCATCGACCCGGAGACCGGTGAACAATACGTCACCATGGTGCTGGCCTCGATCATTTCGGGTGCAGGCGCCACTCAGGCCATGGACGGCTGGCATGCCTGCGGCCCGCTTTGCTGCTTCGGCGCACTCAGCTCGGGCGACATCGAACTCCTGGAATACCAGTATCCGATCCTGATCCATCGCTACGGCCTGGTCAGCGACACGGGCGGTGCGGGATATCACCGCGGGGGCTGCGGAACCCTCTGGGAAGTGGAACCCCTGAATCACACCATGACGGTGGTTGCCTTTGGCGAAGGCCGACAGCTGCCCACCCTGGGTGCGGCCGGCGCCACCAACCGTCTGCCCCAGCGAAAGCTCGGCCGGCTGGAGATCGACATGCTGGATGGCAGCACGCACACCTATCTCCAGAACACGATGGCAGAGATTCAACCCGGCCAACGTGCGCGCAACTACAACCCCGGCGGAGGTGGTTACGGCAACCCCTTTGAACGTCCCGCCGACGCCGTGGCACTGGACGTGCGTCGGAAACTGGTCTCACGTGTCGGTGCAGAGACCGAGTACGGCGTCATCTTGAACGACGATCTGACCGTCAACGAGGCCGCCACCCGCAACCTTCGTGCGCAGCTTGTCCAGACACTCGTCTGATGAGCCTCCAGCGCAGCTGTCCATGAACGACATGAGAATCCAGGAGACACCATGAACAACGAATTCCGACTGGGTGTGGATGCCGGCGGCACCTTTACCGACTTCGTTCTGGCCGAACGTGGAGGCCAGGTCCATCTCTTCAAAGCAGCCTCAACCCCGGAGGATGGAACCCTCGCCATTGCCGATGGCCTGAAACAGATGTCCGAACGTCTTGATCGTCCGGTCGAGGACATCGTGCGCAACTGCGACTTCTGCATCAACGGAACGACCGTTGCGCTGAATGCTCTGATACAGCTCAAGGGCGTCAAGGTCGGCCTTCTTGCCAGCGCCGGCCACCGGGACAGCATCGAGATCCGTCTTGGGCACAAGGAAGAAGGCTACCGATATGACGCCGACTACCCCCCGGCGCCACAACTGGCTCCCCGTGAATTGCGCTTCGGCGTCCGCGGACGGATTCTTGCCGACGGGACTGAACACCAGGTCCTTCACGAAGAGGACATCCTGCGCGCCATTGAGCTGTTCCAACGCGAAGGGGTTCAGGCCGTGGCCATCTCCTTTCTCTGGTCCATCCGCAACCCGTCGCACGAACAGCGTGCGCGCGAACTCATCGAGGAGCACATGCCGGGTGTCTTCGTCTGCTGCGGCAGCGAGGTTCACCCCCAGATCCGCGAATACACCCGAACTTCCACGACGCTGGTCAACGCTTACCTCAGCCCGGTCATGAGCGCCTACGTGCAGCGCATCGACCAGTACTTCAGGAACCTGGGGGCCCAGCAGCCCGTTCGCTACTTCCAGTCCAATGGCGGACTGGCGGTCGGGAACGTCATGCGCGAACGTGCCGTCAACGCGATCAACTCTGGGCCAGCCTCTGCTCCGCAGGCAGGCTTGTACATTGCGGCCCCTTTCGGCATCAACGACGTCATCACCATCGACATGGGAGGCACCTCTTTCGATATCACCATGGCGCGTGATGGCCAGACCAGCCTCAATCGCAACATTGATTTCCTGCGCAACCGCATCGGCGTTCCCATGATCCACGTCGAAACACTGGGCGCAGGCGGCGGCTCCATTGCACACATCAACAGCTTCGGCATGCTGGAGGTCGGCCCTCAGAGCGCAGGGGCCAACCCCGGTCCTGCCAGCTACAACAAGGGCGGCACGCTGCCCACCGTCACCGACGCCAACCTGGTCCTTGGCTACCTGAAGCCGGGTGCCGTGCTGGGCAACAGCATCACCCTGGATGCCAGCAAGGCGCGTCAGGCCATCGAGGAACACATTGCACAGCCACTGGGCATCGGCGTGGACCATGCCGCTCGCGGCATTTCCACCATCGTCAACCAGAACATGGCCAACGGCATCCGTCGCATCACCATCGAACAAGGTTTCGATCCGCGCGACTTCACGCTGGTCTGCGCCGGTGGTGCATCCGGCATGCACATCGTTCCATTGGCCGAGGAGATCGGCATCAACCGGATCCTTGTCCCCAAGTTCGCCTCCTGTCTGTGCGCCTTCGGCCAGATCATCTCGGATGTCAAATACACGTGGGTCGCCACAGAATCCATGCGCATCACGCCCGAGGCCGATCTCTCCCGACTGGCCGCGACACTGGACAACATGGAGCGAACCGGCATTGAGCGGCTGCGACAGGACGGCTTCTCCGATGACGACATCGTCATTGAACGCAGCATGGAGATGCGCTACCTGGGCCAAGTGCATGAATGCACGGTGCAGGTTCCCAATGGTCCAGTCAATGCGGAACTGGCTCGACAGATCATCGCCGCCTTCCATCGTCGCCATGAAGCCCTGTTCACCTATTCCGAACCGGACAGCATGGTCGAGCTTGTCAACGTGGAAGTGACCGTGCGAGGCAAGGTGGCCCAACCCAGCATTCCCAAGCTGTCGAAGGCCACGCATCCCATCGACGACTTCCTCCTGGAACGCCGACCCATGATCTTCGACGACAGCCTTTCCACCGTGGACACGCCAGTCTATGACGGAGACCGCCTGGGTGCGGGACATGCCCTTGAAGGTCCGGCCCTCATAGAAGAGCCAACGACCAACATTGTCATCCCTCACGGCTGGAAAGCCGAGCTGCATGAATCGGGTACCTACCTGCTTACCCGGACCGGAGAACCCTGAAACCCCCGCTCGGCCGGGTTTTCTCGGGGTGACGTGTTGCGTCACCCCTGGATATAGTGGGTGAAGGGCGCCAAGGCCAGGACACGACACAGGGCGCCCCTCATCTGGAGGAGACACGCATGTCGTATTTCTGTGCCTCTCATCCCCCCTCGCAGCGCTGCCATACCCTGTACGGAATTCAGGCCTGGCAGAAAGCCGTCAGCGACGCCTTCTTCACGCTGGACATCCACAGTGCCCCCTCGCCCGACTTCCGTGGCGCACTGTGCACGGCCACCACCGGCAGGCTCTCCATCAGCCACCTGCGCGCCGGCCCCGCCTGTTACCAGCGCACGACCTCTCACCTTCAGCACTGCACGGAAGAATCCTTCCTCATCACCCTACCGCTGTCGCATACCGTCACATTTCGGCAGCTGCAACGCCACGCCACCTGTCATCGAGGCCATTTCCTGCTGGAGATGTCCCACGAGCCCTACGCCTTCAGCACCACCCAGACGTCGGAGCTCATCGTCGTGAAGGTTCCCCAGGAGGCGCTCAGACCTCTACTTCGCCACCCCGAGCGCTACTGTGCAGTCGATTTCGACGGCAGAACCGGAATCGGCCGACTGTTCCGTCAGCACGTGCTCAACACGGCCAGGCTGTTGCACCTGCTGGACTCCAGCGACGCAGCGCTCCTGGAGAGGCAGCTTCTGGAACTTTTTGCCCGCGCGGTCGAACAGGACAACCGGATCCTGACCGCCCACGACTCTGCCGTCCGCGCTGCCCACCTGTCACGCATTGAGCGCTATGCCCAGGCCCACCTGCACCGGCATGATCTATGCCCGGAACAGGTGGCGGGTGCCTGCGGCATCTCGGTACGCTACCTGCACCATATCTTTCGCGACACCGGCACCAGTTTCTCCAGCTGGCTTCAGACCCGCCGGCTACTGGCTGCACACCAGCAGCTCACTCACAAGCGCTTCATAGGCACCCTCACCCAACTTGCCTACAGCCTGGGATTCACCGATCCCTCCCATTTCTCCCGTGCCTACCGCCGGCACTACGGCGAAAGTCCGCGTGACACCCTCAAGAAGCGCCCTCCTAGGCCCTAGGGATAACCCTGAACATCAGAACGGAATGTCTTACCCATTGATTCATAAGGAAATTTTATAGAACGGCGATAAATGGGTTTCATTGCTCGCCTTTCTCCGGTTCTGTAAATTAGCGGCACCCAATCCCGGGAGAAGGACAGCCTGAGGAGACATCCACTGACCCGGATGCGCAGCCCCGACAGCAGGTTTCCGACCCCCGAACCCATTGACGGCGCAACCTCGATGAACTCAGCACCGCGCTGGCCGGCTGCGAGCGCATTGCCGAAAACCCCATTCCCTTTCCCTACGCCGTCATCATCCACCGCTGCGTCTACCTGTACTGCTTCTGGCTGCCCTTCGGTCTGCTCGATGCCATCGGCCTGATGACGCCCATCATCGTCTGCTTCGTCGCCTACACCTTCCTGGCCCTCGAAGCCCTGGGCGCCGAGCTGGAAAATCCCTTCGGCCAGGATCCCAACGACCTGCCCCTGCGCTACCTGAGCTGGCAGATCGAAGGCAGCCTCCTGGAAATGATCGGTGAGCCACCGCGCACCGACAGGCCCGAAGTGAAAAACCACATCCTGCAGTGAAATCCTGACACACCGGCAGCCGGCACCATCTCCTGCCGGAGACACCCTGCGCCGGCCCGCGTACCCCCCAAAGACACGCGCACGACAGGCAACGCTCCCACAGGAGGGGGTTGGCTGACATCATTGGTCGCCTGATCAGGGAAAGCCATTACATCCACAACGGCCCTTGCGTACTAGACTGGCGACATGCCGTGACGCGTTATCCTGCCCACGAGCCCTGCCGCCTACCGGCTCTGCGGCCCCGCTGTCACGGCACCCGTTGTGCCTGGACGGATCCCGCACACAGTACCCATGTGTGCGTGAAGATGACCTCATGGCCACCCGCGGACCCGTCCAGGCCCCCTCATACCTGCACGGAGACACGCGCCCATGGACGCCAACGATCTGAAACGCTTTGGCCTCGACATCGCCTTCCCCTTCAAGAAGCGCTACGACAACTACATCGGTGGAAAATGGGTCGCCCCCGCCGCCGGCAACTACCTTGAAAACATCTCGCCCATCGACGGCCAGGTGATCTGCGAAGTCCCCCGCTCCGATGCCACCGACATCGAACGCGCCCTGGACGCCGCCCATGCCGCCAAACGGGCCTGGGGCAAGACCTCGGTCACCGACCGCTCCAATATTCTTCTGGCCATTGCCGACCGCATCGAAAAACACCTCACCACACTCGCCGTGGCCGAGACCATCGACAACGGCAAGCCGCTGCGCGAGACCCTGGCGGCCGACCTGCCGCTGGCCGTGGACCACTTCCGCTACTTTGCCGGCTGCATCCGCGCACAGGAAGGCGGCATCTCCGAAATCGACAAAAACACCGTCGCCTACCACTTCCACGAGCCCATGGGCGTGGTCGGCCAGATCATCCCCTGGAACTTCCCGCTGCTGATGGCCGCATGGAAGCTTGCGCCCGCGCTGGCTGCCGGCAACTGCGTCGTGCTCAAGCCGGCCGAGCAGACGCCCGCCTCCATCATGGTCATGGCCGAACTCATCGGCGACCTGCTCCCGCCGGGCGTGCTCAACATCGTCAACGGCCTGGGCAAGGAAGCCGGCGAGGCGCTGGCCACCAGCACCCGCATCGCCAAGCTGGCCTTCACCGGCTCCACCCCGGTCGGCAAGCACATCCTGCATGCTGCGGCCGACAATCTCGTGCCCACCACCGTCGAACTGGGCGGCAAGAGTCCCAACATCTTCTTTGCCGACGTGATGGACCAGGACGACGCCTTCCTCGACAAGGCACTGGAAGGCCTGACCATGTTCGCCCTGAACCAGGGCGAGATCTGCACCTGCCCCTCGCGCATCCTGGTGCAGGAATCCATCTACGAGCGCTTCATCGAAAAGGCCATCGCGCGCGTACAGAAAATCTCGGCCGGACATCCGCTGGACAAGACCACCATGGTTGGCGCCCAGGCCTCGCAGCAGCAGCTCGACAAGATCCTCGGCTACCTCGACATCGGCCGCGACGAAGGCGCCCAGGTGCTGATCGGCGGAGGCCGCAACACGCCGGCCGAGGGCCTGGACAAGGGCTTCTACATCAAGCCCACCATGCTGCTGGGCAACAACAAAATGCGCGTCTTCCAGGAAGAGATCTTCGGCCCCGTGGCGTCCGTGGTCACCTTCAGGGATGAGGAAGAGGCCATCGCCATTGCCAACGACACCTTCTTCGGGCTGGGCGCCGGCGTCTGGAGCCGCGACGGCACCCGTGCCTACAAGGTCGGCCGCGAAATCGAAGCCGGCCGTGTCTGGACCAACTGCTATCACCTCTACCCGGCACACGCCGCCTTCGGGGGCTACAAGCACTCCGGCATCGGCCGCGAAAACCACAAGATGGTGCTCAACGCCTACCAGCAGACCAAGTGCCTGCTGGTGAGCTACAGCCCCAACGCGCTGGGCTTCTTCTGACCGCGCACCTGCACACTGCATCCTGCATGCATGATGCAGTGTGCACGACAGCACCAGCCACCACGGCTGGCGCTGTCCCTGTTCGAACATCGGCGCCCGGACCGTCACAGCACCACCGGAGCGTGTCACCCCGGTTGCTAGAATCCCGGTAAACCCTCACATGCCGGGAAAGCCCTGCAAAAGTCTGCGATGGCCTTGCAGGGCCTGCCCTGGTTTCACAGGATCCATCCCCACGAGGAGCGCCCGATGACCACCCCCAGCACCGATACCCCCCGTCTGACATCCCTCTCCCACGGTGGCGGCTGCGGCTGCAAGATCGCCCCGGGTGTCCTGTCTGCACTGCTGGCAAAAAGCAGCCTGCCGGCCCAGCTCTTTCCCGACCTGCTGGTGGGGACCGAAACCGCCGATGACGCGGCCGTCTACCGCATCAGCGACGATCAGGCCATCGTGGCCACCACCGATTTCTTCATGCCGATCGTCGACGATCCCTTCGACTTCGGCCGCATCGCCGCCACCAACGCCCTCTCCGACATCTACGCCATGGGCGCAAAACCGCTGATGGCTCTCGCCGTCGTCGGCATGCCCATCAACACGCTGCCGCACGACACCATCGCCCGCATCCTCGAAGGGGGCCAGAGCGTCTGCCGCGATGCCGGCATCCCGCTGGCCGGTGGCCACTCCATCGACTCGGTCGAACCCATCTACGGCCTCGTCGCCATCGGCATCGTCGACCCGAAGCATCTCAAACGCAACAGCAGCGCCAGGGCCGGTGACGTGCTCATCCTCGGCAAGCAGCTGGGCGTGGGCATCCTCTCGGCCGCACTCAAGAAGGATCTGCTCGATGCCGAAGCCTACGCCACCATGATCGATGCCACCACGCGCCTGAACCGCCCCGGCACCGAACTGGCCGCGCTCGACGGCGTGCACGCCCTCACCGATGTGACCGGCTTCGGCCTGCTGGGCCACACCCTGGAAATGGCCCGGGGCTCGGGGCTCACGGCCCGGATCAACCCCCGCGCCATCCCCTTCCTGCCCAACGTGATCGATCTGGCCGCAAGCGGCATCAAAACGGGCGCCTCCGGCCGCAACTGGGCCTCCTACGGCGCGGGCGTGGACATCGATCCCGACGCTCCATCCTTCCTGCAGGATCTGCTGACCGACCCGCAGACCGCCGGCGGCCTGCTCGTGGCCTGCGCCCCCGAAGCGCAGAACGAGGTACTGGGCATCTTCGAGCGTCACGGCTTTCTCATGGCCACCCCCATCGGCCAGCTCGAAGAAGGCCCGGCCCGCGTGATCGTACGCTGAAGCACCTCGCGCACTGAAACGGAAAGCCGCAAAAGCAGGGGAAGAACCAGAACCCGGAGCCCCTGCAGGCGGCACGTCAGCGCAGCAAGCGCTCGATGCGCGCCTGCAGCGTGGCCTGCGACACCGCCCCGATGCGGATCTCCACCAGCTGCCCATCCCGCCCGAAAAAGAGCGTCGTGGGCAGCGCCCGCACCCGGAAGTGCTGCCCCACCTGCCGCCCGGGATCGAGCAGCACATGCTGCAGTGACGCCAGCCCGCGCGTCTGCAGAAAGCGCTGCACCCGCGCCGCATCCTCACCCTGATCGGCAAACACCACCGCCAGCTCCGGATGCTGCTGCTGCGCCGCCGCCAGCACCGGCATTTCCCGCACACAGTGCGGACACCACGTTGCCCACAGATTGAGCACCACCGGCCGCCCCGCAAACGACTGCAGCGCCACCGGCTGCCCGTCCAGCGCCTTCAACTGCAACGCCGGCAGGCCCTGACCCTGCCCGCCACCGGCTGGCAGCAGCATCCCCCAGCCTGCCAGCCCCAGCGCCGTCATCCCGGCCACCGCCCCCAGCATCGGCCCCCGGGCCACCCCGCGACGCCGCGCCTGCCACCACGCCAGCACCCAGGCCGCCGCCAGCCCGCCCCACGGATCGAAGCCTCCATCGCGCACATCCAGCACCGTCCACGCATCGGCCAGATAGGCCGTGTGATAGCGCGCCACGAACACCACGCGCGAGGCCACCAGTGCCCAGAACACCACACGCCAGAACGCGGGCTCGGCCGACGGCACCCCGGCCCGGCGCGCCAGCAGCCCGCCCAGCCAGCCCCCCACGAACACCGCCACCAGCACCACCAGAATGGAGGTGGGGAAAGAAAGCGGACCCAGTTCAAGCGCAGCAGGCATCATGATTCATACCGTCATATGAAAACAAACTTCACAAAACGAAGGACTAGGGATATCCCTAGCCTTCAACATTATCGGTTAACCCCATTGATTTCCAAAGATTTTCTGTTACCGAACCCACATGAAAATGATTGACCCTTTCACTTGGCTTTTGTACATTGCCGCAACCTTTTCCCGGGAAGGAAGCGCTGTAGAACCACTCGCCCTCCCCCTCGCCAAACCCGCCGGCAGCACGCGCTGAAGGGCCTCACCCGGCCCGGCTGCATGTGCCGACCAGCCCCCGTACCCCGGAGCTATCCCGTATGGAAACGTGGATCCAGAACTACTCGGCCGTGGGTGACAGCCTGCTGCTCACCGCATCCGTTGCCCTGCTACCCATCATTTTCTTCTTCGTGGCGCTCACCGTCCTCAAGCTCAAGGGCTACGTGGCCGGTCTGTTTACCCTGCTCATCGCCCTGGGCGTGGCCATCCTCGGCTTCGGCATGCCCACCGGCATGGCCATCTCCTCGGCACTCTACGGCTTTGCCTATGGCCTGTGGCCCATTGCCTGGATCATCATCACGGCGGTATTCCTCTACAAGATCACCGTCA
>ERZ773010.613-NODE-613-length-24630-cov-90.039512_pt1 | contig 24630 bp, 19 predicted proteins | sample MGYA00580842_ERZ773010 | MGnify/ENA primary metagenome ERZ773010 (study PRJEB29015, sample SAMEA2737982) | human oral metagenome | biome: human oral; feature: human-associated habitat; material: dental | place: China | collected 2107 ...
TGTTGTGGGGAATCATAGCCGTCATGGCCTTAAACAGTCGCTCTGCCATGAAGTTTTTTATCATTTGGCTGAGCATTAGCACTGTAGTGTGTGGCGTCATCCTCTTTGTCACGAAAACTATACCTCTGATAATACCGCCAATCTATATCCTCGTCATGTTGCAAAGCGTGATTGCTACTGTTTGCTACTCCAAGGCCCTGCGCCATAGTCCCAAGAAATAGGCGGCAACCATATGGTTCCTAGCATGTGTTTTCTTTTGACAATCACCCATTGATAAGCACGATCGCCTAACCCATCAAACACACAACTATCCCCTGCTCATCAGTGGCTCCGCACTTTACAAACATGGTAAACAAGCAAGAACAGTCATGAATGATACGCACTATTCATTCGCGCTTTGAGTCCCCTGCCACGCTAAATAATCATCGTGGAGACCAAGCCACAACTCTGCAGACGTACCTAAAGCCTGCCCAATCTTGGTCGCTACTTGGTCCGTCAGCTCCCCTTCACCCGAAATAATCCCAGACACAAGCTCCATCGGCAACCCCGTAAAACGAGCAAATTCTTCTGCTGACCAGCCACGAGCTGCAAGTTCCTCTGCCAAAAATTCCCCAACCGGAAACAGTTCTGCCACCATGAATATCCTCCTTTAATGCCCAATCTTAATGAGCAGTTTTCCCTCCCGTGGCTGATACTCCCGCAACGCCGCCGGCACATCCCCCAAATGAACCTCCTTCACCACCCGACTACGCAACCGACCTGCCCTTAGCTGCGAAAATACGTCCGCAAATAACTCCGGCAGCTCCGAACGCGGACACGCATGCACCACATCGCGCAGCCGAAACATCTCGACCCGCCGCCCAGTCTCCCCCAACGGCTCACCTGACAACAAACCATAGTGCACAACCACACCGTCGGGTTTGACCGCCCGCGCCACCCTACGACCCACCTCCCCACCAACACAGTCGAAAGCAACATCGAATTGCTTATCGACGCCCACCGTTCCCCACGTTCGCCCCACCATCACTGTTTCTACGCCCCGCTGTTCCAATAGGGTTTTCAGGTGACCAGCAATGGTGGTCGTAGCAGCGTCGACAAGCGCAGACTGCACACCATGGCAAAAGCGTTCGACCATGAGGGATGCGGTGAGGGGATTAATGTAGGCGAAGCATGCAACATCGGTGGGGATGTCGTCGGGGACAGGGATGCACCAGGAATAGTCGATGCATTTGTATTCTTGCCACGCGCCGGGTGAGCCAATGGGCAGTACCCGCTGGCCAAGCGCGCTGGTAGGGACACCGGGACCAATGCGGCTAATGATGCCGACGCCTTCAAAACCGGGGACGAGGGGAAATGTGGTGCGGGACGCATATGTACCGGAGACTGTCACCGCGTCGGAGGGGTTGAAGGTGCTGACCAGCATACGCACCACCACTTCCCCGGCGCGGAGTTCCTCAGGTTCAGGGACATCACGGATCACAATAGTGTCGATAGGGCCGGGTGTTTCAGCAATAGCAGCAAGCACGCATTTAGCTTAGTGGAGGCGGAGGCAAGGGGTTAATTTAATTATCGGTAACCGAATGAACATTATGACTACTTAACTCATCATCGATTTTATTTATTAAAATGATATACAACATCAAAATTATAATATAATTGCCATAGTGTAATTTATCATCTTCCTTTTCTTCTTTATTAAAGACGCTATGAGCATATCGATTGCGAAGTTCCAACGCATTACTATACTTTTGCTTATTTAAGCAATAGCTGTAAAAATCTTCCTCCCTTGATGTGAGGAGAGAATTTTTCCATATCAACCAACTTCGATCAACCAATTTATCGATCTCTAGCTTTAGTTTATCATCGTAATGGGGATAATTTAATGCACCCACATTATAAAGTTGCCAAAGAAGATACGTTAACCCTTTAGATTGGAACTTAATATGTTTATCCACAACCAGCAATACCCCCCAATCAATCAGTTTCTTTATGTACTCCTGTTGTCCCTCATGGAAATCTTTAAGTTCCAGATTATTTTCAATTAGAAGTTCGCCTAAATTTCTAGCATGCACCCCTTTGGATGCAACAGATAAGAACGATTCTTTTGAAAATAACCACATCAAAATTTCCCATAGAGGACTTTCGATATTCACCTCTACATATTTATGACTGGTACGACTTGGTAAACCATAAAGACCTACTGGGCAAGAAGAAATTGACAATAAATCCTGATCAATTTTCCCGTCTTCCATATAGAGTTTAAATTGTCTAATAATCGAATCTAATTCGGTAAATAAATGTTTACATTTTTCCAAATAGCTGGCACTAAGTGTAGATGCAGTAAATGAAAAACCGGAAATATTATAATTTTCTTCAATGAAATTATTAAAATATTTAAGGAAAATATCTTCAAACCGGATACCCTTGTTATTCATATAAATCTCAAACTCATAGACATGGTTAAGTAAATTTTGGTAATAAAATTGAAATGCAAAATTTCTTTTGTACTCGCCATTTCCCTGATGCATCAAATGGTCCACCAAACCTTCATTGGTCTGGGATGATGTCACCACCAAAATACAATCAGAAGTCAGTGATCCAGACCAGGCCATAATGATATGTAGTACATCTACATCACAAATTATACGGTCGATAAATGAGGAATTATAATAGCATTCTGGACCGTTTTCCCCTCGAAGAATTTTCTGCGTGCAGTCCAGATTATCTTGAATAATTACTTTCGTAAATTGTTGCCATTTATGCCCACCAGTTTCAAATAAGATTTCTTCCAATTCGCACCTCTTCCGCCGCGCCAAAACTTTAATCTTGTCATCAACAATAAGACCATGATTTGATTTTGAATCCTCAATATTTTTAATATAATTTAAATTAGGATTATCGCCCTGAATGTATTCCTTAAATATATTGAGCACATCCTTATCGGATAAGGATTTGGGAAGAAAAATATCTTTGACTCTTTCTTTAGAAAAATGGTAATAAATAAGGAATTCTGCGAATTTACTATTCTCAATAATAAGTTCACGAAATGTTGAATCGTGGTCTCTGACTAATCGTTTTCTGCTCAGTAAAAGTTCAGGGCTCCCACTAATATTTTCCCATAATTTAATTACAGGCTGAATTCCTACACTTTTATCTAGGTCATATTGTTCTATTAAGAGGAATAACTCTTCATAATATATGGGATCAGCATTTTTGAAAAAGTCAATACCTTCACTAACGATGGATTTAAAAAATGCGGCTATTTTTCGATGAAGTTCCGGATTAAAACTCAAATAACGATCATTAACATCATTATCTAATGCTAGTGGAGAGAGACCATCATTAAGATTAAGATATTGCACAACGTTATAGCACTCTATAATATCATTGATATCATCTGGACAAGTTTTATCGGCCAACGCGTCAAGAAACGCTGGTATTTTGGCTATCTCACAAGAATACGCTCGGTCTGAAGAAGGAACGTATTTAATCCGCATAAGTTCTTGATCTTTTTTCTTCATGCACCAGATACTACACTGAAGCTTATTCAGGTGTTGGGGAAATGTGGTTCCGGCTTCTCAAAGGCATTAACCCACATGACTATTCTCTAAGATATAAGGAAAACCAAGGTAGGTGGCGTGCACTCTCCAACTTGCCATCTATCTGATATTGATAGGTTTCCCGACAGCTAAATAAGCGGGAGATTACCAATCCCATTTCAATCTTTCTTCATCCTCCCCCACCCACCCCAGCCACTCCGCCCACCCACCCGTCGTAAAGCATAAAGCACTGATGCTTATTACACTTTTGTTGTATGACTTCTGTGCTTTTCGTTGTGTCTGCCGCGCGAATGTGGGAGTTGACCGACGGCACCCAACACCCCACCGGATATTGGGCGGAGGAGCTGGCCACGCCGCACCGAATTTTCAGCGAAGCGAGCTGGAGCATTGATATTGCGACCCCGGGCGGTGTCGCGCCCACGGTAGAGAAGTCTAGTCTCGGCATTGCCTGCGGGATGCCCGGTCACCGCAGGCGAATCACCGCCTATCTTGACACTATCGCGGCGGATCTCACGCACCCCATTCCGCTGGATCGGGTGGATGAAACCCAGTATGATCTGGTGTTTTACCCGGGCGGCCATGGGGTCATGGTGGATCTGGCTTTCGATGAAACATCCAGCAGTCTGCTTACCCGGCGCCTGCGATCCGGTAAGCCCTTGGCGTTGCTGGGTCATGGTGTGGCGGCAATCCTCGCGGCGAAGAATCCGCACAATCCCCGCGCGCCGTCGCCGTTCGCCGACTACCAGGTCACGGGAGCATCCACCGTGGAGGAGAAGCTGAACCCCTTCGGTAGGAAAATCCCCTGGTATTTGGAGGATAGGCTGGCGGAAATCGACGTGTATTACCACAAGGCGCGCATCCCGTTTCGACCATTCATTGTGCAGGATCGCCACCTGTACACTGGGCAGAATCCGGCGTCCAGCGAAGCCCTCGCCCACTGCCTGCTCGACGATATCGGCTAACAACGTGCCTCCGCCTGGCGACCCCGCGAGGCATTCTGAACCCGACACCCCCTAATAGTAAGGACACCGTTTATGACCTCGATCTTCGAACCGCTGCCTCTCAAGCATGGTGGCCCACTGCCGAACCGACTGGCTAAGGCCGCAATGGAGGAACAGTTGGGCACCGAAAATATGCTGCCCAGCCAGGGGATTTTCAACCTGTACCGCACGTGGGCGCGCGGCGGGGTGGGGCTCATCATCACCGGGAACGTCATGGTTGATTACCGGGCCGTCACCAATGGCGACGGCATTATCCTCAACGAGGACAGCCTACTGGAACCATTCCAGGAGTGGGCCGCAGCCGCCCACGCAAATGGCACGACCGACACGAAGGTGTGGATGCAGATTAACCACCCGGGCCGCCAGGTACCAGCCAGCCTGCCTGGCATTAAGCTCGCGCCGTCGGCAATCCCCGTGAACATGGGTGCCCATTCGAAAATTTTTGCTACCCCAATCGCCATGACGGAAGAGCAGATTGAAGAAGTCATCGGCATGTTTGTGACCACCGCAACCCGGGCGATTGAGAGCGGTTTCGATGGGGTGCAGGTGCATGCGGCGCACGGCTATTTATTGTCGCAGTTCCTGTCCCCGCTGGTGAATCGGCGAACCGACCGGTGGGGCGGCGACTTGAAGAATCGTAGCCGCCTGCTTCGGGAGATCATTACCCGAATCCGGGCGGCCGTGCAGGATAGTGCCGCGGTAGCGGTGAAGCTGAATTCGGCGGATTTTCAGCGCGGCGGTTTTGATGTTGACGACGCCACAGCAGTAGTCCGCATGCTGGGTGACCTGGGTGTGGATCTTGTGGAGGTGTCGGGTGGCACCTACGAAAGCCCCGCTATGCAGGGCATGCAGGGGGTCGCCAAGGATCAGCGAACCTTGGATCGGGAGGCGTACTTCCTCACGTTCGCGGAGCAGATCGCTAAGGTTGCCCCCATGCCGATCATGGTGACCGGTGGGATCACCCGGCGCGCCACCGCGGAGCGGGTGTTGGCGACCGAGGTGGATATGGTGGGCATGGGTACGGCGTTGTCGCTGGACCCGGGGCTGCCGAACACGTGGCGGGTTCGGGAAGCTGCGGCCCCAACAATGCCCGTACCCCGGTTTAAGGATAAGGCTATTAATTCGTATGCGAGTTTGGTGCAGGTGCAGCATCAGCTGCACCGGTTGAGTAAGGGGAAACGACCGTTCCCGAAGGCCCCGCTGGCCATGGTGCTTGCCACTGCCCAGATTCGGGATCGGCAAAGTCAGAAGCATTACCGAAAATGGTTGGAAGCAACCGGGTGGCTGTGACGATTGCGAACAATCATGATGATGGTGCGGTTTACTACTGTGCTGCGATATCTGGATTTTGAGCTGGGTTAGGAACCTGACTTGTTCAATATCGCAGCACACACCCCGGCGCAGCAACGACCCAGCACCCCAAAGCCAAGCTTAGAACAAATGCTGTTTCACTCGGCGAGCGGGAATACCACGTCATCAGCCTAGCTTCATGCTTACTGAGCTAGGGTTTCGGTGAATGAAGGGACGGACAACACCGAGATTGACCGTATACCCAGGCTCAGCACACTTGCTGAGCTTGACTTTCTCGATCCAGTAGGGATGAACTGGTCCGGCTACGAACCAAACTCCAGCCGGCGTGAAGCCGATGATCATCCATGGTTGTTCCGTGTTGGTGTCGTGCCTCACCTTTGGGCGTCGTCAAGCGGTAACGTGTATATCGAATTATGAACGTATCTATTCGGACAAGGACATATCGTGCTTGAAATCATTATTGCCTTAGCAGCAGCGATTTTCCTCGGTAACACGCTTGCCCACCGGATCCGCGTCACCCCGGCGATCCTGCTTATTTTCCTCGGGCTGGCGTTGGCGCTGCTGCCCGCCATGCATGAGCTGCGGGAGGTTGGGCTGCCGTCATATGTGATTTTGGAAATATTCCTGCCGATCATGCTGTTTTGGGAGGCGCGCAACACCTCGCTGCGGGAGGTACGGAAAAGTCTCCGCGCGATCATTACCTCTGGTACCGTGCTGGTCATTGTGACGGCATTCGCCATGGCTGGGGTGCTCACCCACTTCTTCCATATCGACTGGGGTACCGCGCTGATCATTGGTGCGGCCCTGGCCCCGACGGATGCTACGGCCGTGGCCACGCTCAACGGGAAACTGCCCAAGCGTTCCATCACGGTGCTCAAAGCAGAATCGCTCATTAACGACGGGACCACGCTGGTGGTGTTTGCCCTGGCCATCCAGGTTGCGGGCGGCACGGATCTGTCGGTGTCGCACGCGGGTGGTATGCTGGCGTTCTCGTTCCTCTGCGGCATTGCGGTGGGACTAGCCGTGGGCTGGGTAGCAAACCGGCTGCGTGCCCGCATCGCCAATCCCATGAACTTTGTGATCTATATGATGACGATTCCGTTTGTCGCTTTCCTGCTCTCGGAATCCATCGAGATTTCCGAGGGAATGAAGGGCTCCGGCGTGGTGGCGGTGGTGGTTTCCGCGTTCTACCTGACGTATTACGGTGTGGACACCATTAAGCCGCAGAATCGGTTCTATGGGTTGCCCATTTGGGCCTACATGTCGTACCTCATGAATGGTGCGATTTTCGTGTTGGTCGGCGTGCAACTGCCGGAGGCATGGCAGAACATTAGCGAGGTTGCGCACAATAATGCCGCCTATTCGCAGTCACACGCGGCCATCATGGTGGCAGCAATATGGCTGGTCAGCCTGTTGGTGCGGTTCCTGTTTATGCGGCCGGCCATGCTGTCGGACATTAAGGCTAGCGCCGAGGAACAGTACCGGGCCGAGCAGGCAAAGGAGCAGCGTCCGCTGCGCGAACGGCATGAATTACGCCGGCTAATCCGGGCTGCGATGCGGGACCCTGAGGTGCGGAGCGAAATTTACCACGACCGGGTGGTGAGCACCATGGCTGGCCTGCGCGGTGGCGTGTCCCTGGCAGTGGCGTTGTCGGTGGGTACGTTGGTGCCGAACCGGGACTTCATTATCTTCATGGTGGCCGCCGTGGTCATGGTGTCGATGCTGGTGCAGGGCCTGTCTCTGCCGGCGATTATTCGGTGGGCGAAGATTCCCGCCGACGACACTGAACACCAGGAAACCCTCAACGCGGTGGGTACCATGAATAAGGAGGCCTATGATGCCCTGGAGGATCTTGCCGCCCAGAATGATGTCGGCCCAGAGGCGTTGGCGTATGTTCGCTACGAACTGGATTTCCAGCATGATACCGGCATTGAGTCCTGCCGGTTTTTGCAGGATAATCCCGATCTCACCCCCGAGGAGCTGCAGGCCATAACGTTGCAGGGCCAGGTGCGGATGCTCCGGCTGGCGATCATTGGTCACCAGCGTGAGGTGCTCAAGCGCCTGCGTAACGAGGGCGTGATCGACATGAATGTGCTGCATTCGATTCAGGAGCGGTTGGACACCGAAGAGATCCGTATTACCGGCCCGGTTGAGTTGGAATAACGTTTCACTTCCCCTGCTTGACGACGCCCAAAGGTGCCCAACCTTCCATACCCCTAATCTTTGGACTGCGGTTATGATTAATTATTACAGATGCCATCTGCACTTTAGTTTTCCCGATAGATGGCAAACTGAAAAGGACCGCTGTCTATCTTGCTTTTCTTTATGTTAAAGGAAGCTTATTCAGGCGTTTTTAAATAGGGCCCTCGCTACCCGGTGAACGATCACCCCCGAAAGGACAGGAAAACAAGGCCGGTAGTGTACCTATAAAGTGTGAACAAAATAAAATATTCTATCGACCCCGCACCGCTGATTGCTTGCACACTCACCACAGATAATCTCCTCACCCTAGCGAATACCATCACCACATCAGGGATAGACCACCAAGCCTGGGAGTGTTCACTAGTGTGCAGGTCACTATGCTCTACCTGCAAGAAAACCTGAGGCAACAGGCATTAGCCAATATTTTTGGTACATCCCAACCACTATCTCCAAGGCGATTAATACTGTGTTGAATATCCTTGATGTGGTGCTCCCACCCCCACCAAGGCCGAAAGACCTTAGGCCCCAACGGCTATGCGTACTTGATGGCACGCTCGTACCATGCTGGTGGTGGAAGAACGCTAGAAACTTGTACAGCGGAAAGCATCATAGGGCAGGACACAACCTGCAAGTTTTAACAGATCAAGCGGGTGAAATATTTTATATTTCACCACCACTACCCGGATCAACGCATAACATTACAGCTATAAGAAACACGGGTTTATTCGGTCATATGCAACCCTGGCATCATGCCGCGGATAAAGGATATGTGGGTTTAGGGTGCGATACACCTTTCAAGAGAAGACCAGGAAACCCCCTGCTGGAGTAGCAGAAACGATTCAACAAAGGAATCAACCAGATCCGGTATATGGTCGAACGATCCATAGCCCACCTGAAAATATGGCGGATACTATCCACCCCTAACAGGCTCCCCCAACCCACAACCATCCGGGCAATTAACGTGATACGAAAAATAATGTTCTACCAACCACCAGCCGAACCCCATTTCCCCAGCAACTGAATAAGCTTCAAGATATAGCCACGTGCTAATAACTTCGTATGCTGAAACCTTCCCTCAACAACCAAATAAACTCTCTAAATTCCATCCTTCCGTAATTCCTTCAACTCAGGATAATGTGCACAAAGCAAACTAATTGTCCGATGATCAGTTTTATGCTTGAATGATTCAAGAATTTTTCTCTCCGATTCGGGTGACCAGTAAATTACAAGGTGCCGCTTAGCCCTGGTAATAGCCGTATAGAAAATATTATGTGAAATACGATCTTCTATATCCGAAGTCACAAGTACCTTGACCGAATCGTACTCTAAACCTTGAGCTTTATGAATCGAAATAGCATAGGCCACTTGAAAGGGCACCGAATAATCAACATCACGTTCATCACTATCTGGACTTACATAACGAGAAATTTTAAAACGGACCACTGAACCATGCAGGTATTCAGCATCCCCATCACTCAGTTGCAAACATGTTCTTTGAAGTTCATTAGGTTTTCGCTTGATATCAATATCAAACCACGCCTCCTTTTTATGTAATGTAATTTTAACAATGGTTCCTCTTAAATTATTGTAAACTACCGGTTTAAATCGATAGGAATCAGAAAAAATTACTGGATCACCCTTTTTATATATGGCAGAGTTCCATTCATAAGGTTGATTTTGATTCCAGTCTTGCAACATTTGGTTAACATTATTAATGCCATATAAACCATTATAGTTTAAACACAAAATAATCTCATCAGGATTATTTCCTGAGTTAAAAAAAGACGCATCCAATCGTTTTGAATAGCCTTCTTTTGTTAACAATTCTTCTATAGAATCTTCGTTATTACGAACACGTTTCCATAATTCAATCATCTTTTTACTTTTTGTGCGAAATGACTGATTTAACTCAATAATTGTTGTTTTTGGAACAAAAGATCTAATAATATCAAACCAATTACCAAACTGAATTGATTCTATTTGATATAAATCACCAACGAGTAATATCCTGTTAGCTTTGATTTTTTTGAGAATACTCCAAAAATCCCTATTACTCACAGTACTACATTCATCAATAACGAGAAGTTCACAATGCGTGTCCACATCTCTGGATTGAATATATTTAGATATAGTCAAAAATGTTGAATCTTGGGGATTATCTATCCGGTGTTTTAAATTTTCAACCGCTGGATTTGTATGTGCAAGAAATATTTTCTTCTTACCCTCAAATAATGTTGACACCAAATTGATCATAGTGGTCTTGCCCGTCCCTGCTGGACCATAAACAAAGGCAACTTTAGAATCTCGAAATAGTTTTACAAGAGCCTCCTTTTTGCCATCATCATCAACTTTCCGCATAAGAGAATCTGCCTTATCCAGAAACTCAAGATCATGCTGTTCAACATGTGTATAAGAACAAAGTTTTTTAATGATTTCTTTTATAGTTTCTACATATTCCCTAATATAAACATACTTCTTATGTAGCATATACATGCTACGCGATTCGTGTCCACGATATAATTTTTTGTTAAATCTAACAATCAACTTTTCAATACCTGCTTCCCCTAAATTAGTTCCGGAAAAATCTGATTTATATGTCACTAGCCACTGATTAAGCTCAGCGATTGGCGTGTACAGATTCCTTCCTTGCTCAATATTATTTTTCACCAAACGATTTAAGAATTCATGTTCTCGCCCCTCAATCGATATACAACGCAATAAATCAGAAATTTGTGGATTATGTCCCACAAGCGACGTGCAAAATGGCATTTCGTCAAATGGGATACACTTATAAGACAACCAGGTGTTCGATAAAAGCTCATTTTCAGTATAAGCAAATTGGTTTTTTATGATTTGGTTATTCATTCGTAACATAAGATAACGAATTACATTCATACCATTTTGACCAGAATTTGATGCTTCCCGAATAAGTTTTAATAAGCTTGTTATTTCTTCATTAACTGCATTGCTGTTAACCTGATCAATGTATTCACCAAATTCATCTTCATCAAGATCAATTAGATCTACCAAACTCATCTGGTTATTCGTGAGTATTCCCATAAGTTGTTTATATTCGGACCTGGTGGTACTCATGGTTTGAAAACCTTGGTCAAATAGTTTAAAAAAATTATCAAATTCACACGGTCGAATTGACACCTCCCATCCGGCAATGATATTTATCGAGATATCTTTTCCAAATACCTTGACTCCAGTCTTCTTAATCTTCAAATTAGCAGCATAATAATCCGTCATATCAATATCGGTAAAACCAATTATACGGTTAAATTTACTAGAGGTATCAATAGCGTTATGAAATGTAACTTCATAATATATCTTTCCATTAACAAAAAAAGGTAAAATCCTGTCAATATAGTAACGATCCCTTCGATCAGGGAGTGGTGATAAATCTTTTCGATCGATCTCTTTAGCGATAATCTCATAATATTCCTGCAACCCCCTATCTAAATTGAGCGGATACCTTTTCAAGTTCTCAAGAATGTATATTCCCCACTCATCTGCACAAAATGCACGAATCTTTAATAAATATTCGTAATATTTAAGCATTAATCGCTCAGCATCAGATTCACTAAGAGTATAGTGGGATGTACTTTTCTGAAGTAAATCATGAAAATCCGCAATAAATTTTGATTTTCTAGAACCTTTACACTTTCTTACGTACTTTGATACTGAGCCTTTTTCATCTTTAAAGGCAAATTTGGCTTCCAGGTTACCATCTAGGGCATGTCCTGCAGCTACAGCTTCAACTAGATTACGCAATTGAGCCAAAATACTCTGTGCCAGCGAACCGCGTAATTTATGCTGCGATGATTCTTCTTTGTTACTCAAAATTTCTGTGCCATAGATCTCTATATTTTTGCAGATATTTGAGCTACAGTTTTCGATTTGCTGTCGCACGGTTCCCATAAGACCATCCCCTACTTAGAATTAGCTAACACAGGCAGATGATACACCAAAATTGACTCGGCCACTAAGAAAATACGATCATCTTCCCCGATGATTGGTCGACTCTAAAAAAATAAAGGAACAAAGCAAAGCAGCTGATATGTTCTTCCCGATTCATCATCTGTTGGTGCAAATGATCCCCCTCCTCCGTGGAATAGAAAAACGAAGCCGGTAGTGTACTTGTAGAAGTGTGAACAATAACAAAATATCCTATCGACCCCGCACCGCCGTTCCTAGCACACTCCCCCATATGCTTTATCTGGAAGAAAACACGAGGCAACAGACCTTAGCTGGTTTTGAAACTTCCCAGGTAAAACCCTGCCAGAATGGCAGAAACGATTCAACAAGGGAATCAACGCTATCCAGTATGTCGTAGAACGATCCATAGCCCACCTGAAAGTATGGCGAATCCTGGCCATCCCCTGCAGACTTTCCCAAACCACAACCATTCAGGCAATCAACGTGATACAAAAAATACTGTTCAACCAACAGCCACCACCCGAACTCTATCTCTCCAGGTACTAAATAAGCTTCTTGGCATGAAATATTGCCAAATTCAGTTATGTCGATATGGAAGCTTGAAGCTTATTCAGCTTCCCCACACATGACTAGTTTCCAGAAGTAAGGAAAGACAAGCTAGATGACATGTTCTTTCTGACCTTCCATCTATTGGTATAGATGGATATTCCCAGCGACTGAGTAAGCTTCCAAATTCATGTCAAATGAAACCATTTTCACGCCTACCCAACCGCCCCTAATCCCGTCTAGACTTCTCGTGAAGACCAGGTAAAACAATGAAAACCCCCAGGTCCAACATGTGAACCTGGGGGTTAACCGTGGAGCTAACGGGATTCGAACCCGTGACCCCCACACTGCCAGTGTGATGCGCTACCAGCTGCGCCATAGCCCCGTGCTTTTCAGCAACGGATTACAGGTTACCGCACAGAACTGGTTGCCGACAAATCCACTGGCAGCAACGGTTTTTTACTTGATTTGGCTGGGCCATGTGGTGTTTTCCTTGATCTCCTTGCCGTCGATAAAGACGCGCGGGGAGGACACTTGGCCGTCACCATCTTTTTCTAGTTTCTTGGCGTTGTCGTCGGCAATCTTCTTAAACTCGTCGGAGTAGGTGCCGTCGGCGATCTTCTTCACGGTCTCGTCCTTGGCGCCAAGGATTTTGGCCATGTCGGCGAAATCCTTGAGTTCTTTCTTGCCCCAGATGTTTTGCTGTTCAGTCATGAGCATGGTGCGGAAGTTCCAGTACACCTGCGCGGAATCATCCTTGGCAATGGTGTAGGCGGCGGTGCCGGCCTTATTGGAGTGCCCGATCTCGCCTTTGTCCAGGAAGTTCATGGTGCGGATGTTCACCTTCACCTTGCCATCTTCTATGAGCTTCTTCATGTCCGCGTCGGTTTCTTTGGCCAGTTGGGAACAGTAGTGGCAGGAGAAGTCTTCGTAAATGTCCACGGTTTTGGCCTTGTCGGCCTTGTCGGAAACCAACTGCACTGCCGAGCCATCAACCTTGTTATTAAAGGCGGTGGTTTCGTTATATGTTTCGGCAAATTTTTCTTCTTGCGACTTATTGCCGGAAATAATCACGTAGGCGATGACCGCAACAGCTACGAGCACGACAGCAATAATGGCCCAGATGAACCCGGAACCATTTTCGTTGGGACTTTGGATTTTGGCTCGTTTTGTGGTCTTGGAACTCATGTATTTTTCCACCTTTTGTTGGGGTTGAGGAGATGATGTCAATTCAAACTAAGAATTATGCCAGTTATGCTTCCCTTTTGCTAGGAGCATGCTGGCATAATTCTGTGAATACCGGCAGAGAAACATCCGTGGGCGCCACCGATAATAACGCGAGACAACTATGGGTAGATGGCGAATCGTCGATATGGCCGGTACGCGGTCCACAGGGACATGGCAATCAGCACCACGTCGCGCAGGATTGTTTGTAGGTAGTCCATGCCGCCGTCGGTCAGGTCTTGTTTGCCGAAGCAGCCGCAGTCGATCACCAGGCCGCGCGCCCATGCTTGGCCGATACCGATGATGAACAGCATCAACACGATGGTTGACAGCCAACCGGCTTGCCGGAAAAACACCCCGATGAGCAGGATAAACCCACCCATGAGCTCTAGTGGGCCAATGATTTGGGCCAGGAACACGGACCATTCCAGGGTGAAGATTTTATACGCCTGGATGGATTGGCCGGTTTCTAACACACTGCCTACCTTGTGGAATCCCGCCCAAATCCAGGTGGCGGCCAGCCCGAAGCGGGAGAGAAAACTGATAATGTCCAGCACCAGGGTGGTGCGGCTGGATTGCGGTTTTTCTTCCACAGCGTCTGCTTCGATAGAGGTGTCGTCGATGTCGTTGTCATCGGCAACGATTGTGGATTGCACGTTCGTCATAAGCACCAAGCTTATCTATTCATTGGTAGCTTTGGCGAACATGTAAGCAAAACCGCAGCTTCATTCCCCCTGTTTCCCACCACCATAAAGTTGATACATCAACAAACTATGATGGTGGGCTCATGCCTAGCGCGGCTTACAGCGCCCTTGCGGCAGCAGCACATGCGCTAGGCAGTCACGGCCCTTTGCCCTTTCAGTTGGCCGAATGTTTTAGACACCCAAAACGCTCGACACGAGTTCCTGCGCAGCCTTCTGCACCTCGGCAAGATGCTCCGCGCCACGGAACGACTCGGCATAAATCTTGTACTTGTCTTCCGTGCCGGACGGACGAGCCGCAAACCAAGCGGACTCCGTCACAACCTTCAGGCCGCCCAACGGTGCCCCGTTACCCGGTGCCTTCGTCAGCTTGTCGATGATCGGCTCACCGGCCAACTCCGTGGCGGTCACCTGATCCGGCGACAGAGCCTTCAAAATGGCCTTCTGCTCCCGGGTTGCATCCGCATCCGTACGTGCATAGGCCGGCGCACCATACTCGCTGGCCAACTCCGCATAACGCTGCGACGGGGTCTTGCCGGTCACCGCGGTGATCTCCGAGGCCAACAGGTCCAGGATGATGCCGTCCTTGTCCGTCGACCACACCGTCCCATTATGGCGCAGGAAGGAGGCACCGGCGGATTCCTCACCGCCGAACCCGATGGAGCCGTCGATAAGCCCCGGCACGAACCACTTAAAGCCCACCGGCACCTCAACCAGCTTCTTACCCAGCGCGGCCACAACCCGGTCAATCATCGACGAGCTCACCAGGGTCTTGCCCACCGCATCCGTCGACCAGCCCGGCCGGTGCGCAAACAGGTAATCAATGGCCACCGACAGGTAATGGTTCGGGTTCATCAACCCATAATCCGGGGTCACAATGCCATGCCGGTCCGAATCAGCATCATTACCGGTGGCAATGTCGTACTTGTCGCGGTTCCGCACCAGCGACGCCATGGAATTCGGGCTGGAACAGTCCATCCGAATCTTGCCGTCCGTGTCCAGCGTCATGAACCGCCATGTGGCATCCACCAGCGGATTCACCACCGTCAGATTCAGCTTGTGGGCCTCGGCAATCGCCCCCCAATAATCCACCGACGCACCACCCATGGGGTCCGCACCAATGCTCAACCCAGACTCCCGGATCACATCCAGATTCACCACATTCGGCAAATCCGCCACATAGGTGTCCATATAGTTATACTTCGTGGCCTTGGGATCCAACACCCCAGACACGCTCACTCGCTTGACGTCCTTCAGGCCGCCGCGCAGCAGATTATTAGCACGCTCCGCAATCCAGTCCGTGGCATCCGTATCAGCCGGGCCACCATTGGGCGGATTATATTTAAACCCACCATCCCGCGGCGGATTATGCGACGGCGTAATCACAATGCCGTCGGCACGCTTCGGATCGGTGCCAGTCACCCCACCCGACAGGCGCGAATTATAGGCCAAAATCGCATGAGACACCGCCGGCGTCGGGGTATAGCGGCCCCGGTCGTCGACAAGCACCTCCACGTTATTAGCCAACAGCACCTCCATGGCGGAAATCTGCGCCGGCTCGCTCAACGCATGCGTATCCCGACCAATAAAAATCGGGCCACCAATACCCTGCGCATTACGGTAATCCACAATGGCCTGCGTGGTTGCCAAAATATGGTTCTCGTTAAACGCATTATCCAACGACGCCCCCCGGTGCCCCGATGTACCAAACACCACCTGCTGGTCGGGATTATCGGGATTCGGAACCCGGGTGTAGTACGCCGTCACCACTTCCGCAATATCAATAAGGTCTTCCGGCAATGCAACTTGGCCGGCACGCTCATGAGCCATACAAAAAACTCCTCACAGAAACGAAAAAATTTACAGCTACTTTCCATCTTCTACCTTTTTCCGCCCCCGCGCACTAGTTCCAGCACAAAGTCACACATATTAAGCTGCATAACTATGAAACAAACACTCGCCGTCGGCCTCGGTGCCGGGTGCGGCGCCACCCTACGCATGCAGCTCACGCCCCTGCTTTACGACGCCCCCACGGCGCTCATTATCATCAATGCGATCGGCTGTTTCCTCATTGCCACCTGGGTTTTCCCCAACGATGTCGCCCAAAAATTCTTCGCCCCCGGCCTCCTCGGCGGCTTCACCAGCTTCTCCACCTTCGCGCTTACCGCCGCCACCACCAGCCTGCCTGCCGCACTCAGCTACAGTGTGCTCACCATCACCAGCTGCCTGGGCGCCTGGGCCATCGGCGACGCCCTCCGACACCGGCAGCACGCATCATGACCATTATCCTCGTCTTCGCCGGAGGCATCCTCGGCGGTATCACCCGCTACCTGTTAGGCAAAGCCCTGCCACCCTACCTTGGTACGCTTATCGCAAACATGTGCGCCTGCCTCACCCTCGGGATAATCGCACGCCTATTCGAAGCGCATTCCTTCGCCTACGCGGCCGGCGGCATCGGCTTCGCCGGCGCCCTCTCTACCTGGTCCACCCTCGCCAACGAACTAGGCCATCTACTGAAAACCCATAACTACCGGCTCTTCGCCGGCTACCTCACCGCCACCATCATTGGCGGGCTGGCCGCCCTTCAACTTGGCCTCACCATCGGAACCATGATGGCCTAACCCGTAAGGCCACCGTCGACAAGCATGCTAGTGGGCGATCGCATCCAACGGTGGGGTTTTCGCCGCCCGGCTAGCTGGCCACAACGCCGCAATCACACCCACCACCGCAGAAGCACCAAACATCCACCCCAGCTGCGGCCACGGAATGACCAACGCGCTCAGGCCCTCCCCCGCCAGCACCTTCAAAAACGCCCAGCCCAAACCAACCCCCACCCCAATGCCAACTGCGGCACCAAACAACGCAATCTGCACCGACTCGATCGTAATCAACAACCGAATCTGCCGACGCTGCATCCCCACCGCCCGCAACATCCCAATCTCCTGCCGACGTTCAATCACATTCAACGCCAACGTATTCACAATGCCCAACGTGGCCACCAACACCGACAACGCCAACAGCGCATACAGGATATACAGCATCTGATTAATCATCGCAGCCCGCTCACCAGCATATTCCTGCCGATCCTGCACCTGCACCACCAAATAATCAGCCACCGCCGCCTGTAAATTCGCCCGCAACTGCTCCTTCGACACCTCGCCATTGCCCACCACCATCAGCCACGTCAACACCTGCTCCCGCGCATACGGCGTATTCGCCACCGTCGACGCCGACAACACCACATCCCCAATCACCTGGTTCTCCTCATACGTGCCGATGAGCTTCGCCTCAACCACATCATCCCCCGCTAAATTCTTCACCGGCACCATATCCCCCACTTTCCAACCCTGCTTATGCGCATAATCATCAAAAGCCACAAACACGTTCGGATCCGCCAAATTCATCGAACCGCTCACACCTTCTAACTCCAGGGTTTTCGTCAAATCATTATCCGCCACCAACGTCTTCGCCATACCATTGGCCACCATAAACGAATCCGGCGTCACCCCCACCGACACCGGAACCCGGGAAAACCCCGTGATCTCCCCCACCCCGGCGGTCTCCCGCACTTTCTGCACCGCATCGTCCGGGATCGGGAACCGCCCATCGCCCGGGCTAGACAGCACATAGTCCGCCCGCACCCCCGAACTCACCAAATCCTTCACCGACTGCTGCATCGACGCCGCCAACATCCCAATCGTGGTCACCAACGCCACCCCCAACGTCAACGCAAACGCCGTCGTCGCCGTGCGCCGCGGATTCCGCCGCGAATTCGTTGCCGCTAACTTGCCCACCGCCCGAAACGGCAGCCCCAACAGCCGACCAATGATCCCCACCACCAGGATCGACAACGCCGGCGCCACCATAAACACCCCGATGGTCACCAACACCGCACCGGCCCCCACCGCCAACGCCCGCGTCTGCGTGTCATAATCCGCAATCGACGCCCGCACCGCGGCCGCAGCCGCAGCGCCACCCGCAGCGAGCAGCACCAACCCCAAAAACGTCCGCAGCTTCAACGGCGACTCCGCCGCCGTTTCTGTCGACCGCATCGCCTCCACCGGGTGCACCGCACCCGCGCGCCGGGCCGGTGACCAGGCACTCATCAGGGTCACGAGTACCCCTAGGACCAGCGGCCCCACCACCGACGTGGTGGTGAGCCCCAACCCCACCTCGGGAATCGACATATTGAAATATTTCAGGGCAAACTGGATCCCCCGCACCAATCCCATGCCGGCACCAATCCCCGTGCCCGACCCAATAAGCCCCACCAGGAATGCCTCGATAATCACGGACGTGGTGAGTTGCAGCCGTGACACACCCAAGGCCCGCAGCAGGGCAAACTCCTGCAACCGTTGCGCCACAATCATGGCGAACGTGTTGGCGATAATAAACGTGCCCACCAAGAGGGCGATGAGACCGAAGGCCACCAGAAAATAGTTAATGAACTTCAACCCATCCCGAATCGCCCCATTGAGCTCGGCGGCCAACTCGCTCCCCAACTGGTATTTCACACCCTGGTATTTGCCCTTGAGGTAGTCGACCAGCTCTGCACCGTGTTTGGTGTTACCCGACACAGCTAAAGACTTGACGGTTTTACCATCAGTGTACTGGTCCAGGAAATCGGTTTCGGGAATGGCAAGGGTGATATTGGCGCCTAGCTCGGCGCTGGCCTTTGCCGGGGCGAAAATGCCGGTGACAGTCATGTTCCGCTGATTCTGCGGGTCGATCACCACAACGGTATCGCCCACCTTGATGTTGTAGGTTTGGGCGGCCTGCTTGTTAAGGAGCACCTGGTCGGGGTTTTCGGGCAGGCTGCCGGTGATGAGCCTATTGCCAACACCCACGGCGGAGTTCTCGTCGTACCAGGGCACGACCCGCACCCTACCGTTCCGGGTCTGGAAGGGTTTCCGGTTCGCGTCCGCCAGCATGAGCCGCACCCCGTCCTGAATCACGACGTTTTTGATCTCGGGGTCGTTCCGCAGCTCGTCGAGCAGCGACCGCCGAATGCCCCCAAGGGAATCCGCAGCGTCGGGGTTTTGGGCCACCTCGGCCATGATCGCGGCCGGATCCGGGGTGATGACCGCATCCACACCTGCGAACGTGTCTTCGACCGTGGAGTCGAACACGGCGTTGAGCGAGGCAGTGAACATCATGGAACCGGCCACGAAGGCGGTACCCAACATGACCGCGACAACACTAAGCAGCAGACGAAGCTTGTGCGCCATGATGGAGCGGACGCTCAGTTTCAGCATGGTGGCACGCCCGCTGGGGGTTTTGATTTTCTTGGGTGCCTCACCCCATTCGACGGGTTCTTCCCATTCGTCCTCGTCGTCCCACTCGTCGTCTTCGTCCCATGCCTCGTCGGCATCGTCTATATAATCCGCATAGGCATAGTCGTCATAGTCCGAGTCCGCCGCGTCCGTGTCATCTATATCGTCGGCCTGATCTTCGACATAGTCCGCTTGGTCTGACCACTCTTCGTAGTCGTCCTCATACGCATCCTGTTGCCTGGCACGCCGCCCATTATGGTGTTTGTGCCTCGGGTCATGTTGTGGATCGTTCGGCATACCATGACGCCCCATGAGTCACCCCCTGGTTTCCAGTTGGCCCATCACCCAAAGAATCTGTTCCACCGTGGGCGACGATAATGCCCTCACAATTTTGCCATCCGCCAAAAACACCACTCGATCCGCATATGATGCGGCCGTGGGGTCATGCGTCACAATAACCACGGTCTGATCGTACACATCGACCGCGGTCCGTAAGATGTCCAGCACCTCCGCGGACGAGTTCGAATCCAGATTACCGGTGGGTTCGTCACCGAATATGATCTCCGGCCGGGCCACTAATGCCCGGGCGCAGGCCACCCGCTGTTGCTGGCCACCCGACAGTTCCGCCGGACGGTGTTTCAGCCGCTCCGCCAATCCCAGCCTGGTGGTCACCTCCCGGTACCATTTTTTGTCGACACGTTTGCCGGCAATATTCATCGGCAGGGTGATGTTTTCGGCCGCGGTGAGTGTGGGCACCAGGTTGAAGCTTTGGAAGATAAACCCCAGGCGGTCTCGTCGCAAAGCGGTCATCTGCCGATCGTTGAGCTGGGACAGATCCGTGTTACCAATGAAGGTAGCACCCCGGGTGACACGATCCAGACCGGCCATGCAGTGCATGAGCGTGGATTTTCCCGAACCGGACGGGCCCATGATGGCGGTGAATTGTTGTTTGCGGAATTTAATCGAAATCGACTTGAGTGCCTCGACCGCGGTGTCCCCAGTGCCGTAGGTTTTCACCAATTTCACTGCGCGAGCAGCACTTTGAATTTTAGCCATATCATTTCCTCGAAAGCATAGCGATGTGCTGCCCCGATGAGGCATTATGCGCAATGTGCGCGGTTATAATTGCAACGCTAGAACTTGGGAATGTACGAACCGTCGTATTGTTTCTTACCGTTCTGGCGGGCAAAATAGTTATAGACGGTGCCCACCAAGAGGTACACGACCGCCATGGAGCTCAGCGACCCAAAGATGGTGCCGATAGCGGTCTCCGGGTTGATGTTCGGCAGCGGCGGCAACTGCGGCAGACCCTGTGCCTGCGCCAACGGTGCCCCTATGACCATCAGCGTAATAGCAATACCAGAGATGGCAGCTGCACGAATTTTCGAATACATCAGATATCCTTTTCCCAAACGATGTTATTGATTTGACCGGTTTCTATGGTAGGTGATTGCGTCGCTGGGGTGGAATGATCACTACCCCCGTGACCGCGCGATGCCACTATCCCCGCTGGTTATCCACCTAGACAACCCGCGACCGATAGAAAATCCCGTACCATGGCGTCATGTCTTATCGCAATCAGGATCTCCGACGTACTGTCAGTTCACTCGATGGTAAAAGTTACGGCGCCTATAAAAGCCTCAAAGGCAGTTACGACATGGGCAATTTCACCCTGTCGATTGATCGTATCCAATCGGATCCCTATGCGCCACCGTCGTTGATGCGGGTCATTCTTGACCGGAAAACCGCTGGTATTCCCCCAGAGTTGCTTGACGACGCCCAAGGCCGGCTGGCCATGAGTGATTTTTTGATGCGGGAGTTTCATGCCGCCACGCGGGAGTCCTCGATAAGCATTGGTTGGCCAGCACAGGCAATCCTTGAGCGCACTAACATTCGAATCACAGAACGCACCATTGAGGCACGAATCACGGTGCAGCTGCCGGCTGGGGGTCGGCGGATTCACGGACATGCGGCGGCGCGAATGCTCACGGAGGACCTGCCGGATGCGGTGGATCAGGCACTGTTGTACCGAAACCTGGACGGGGATGCGGCAACGGCGCAGGTTACGCTGCTGCGGGACCAGGAGGCGCTGCGGGGGCAGCTTGCCGACCTGGGCCTGGTGGCATTCGTGGGCAATGGGGCGATTTTGCCACGGCAGGCGGGCAATTCGGACCTACCATTGGAACAGGGAGCAACGCCGTTTACCAGTCCGAAATCGCTTGAAGTTTCGATCACGCTTCCCAGTGGGCGCACGGTGACGGGCATGGGGATTCCTGAAGGGATTGTGGTGATTATCGGTGGCGGCTACCACGGCAAATCAACATTATTGCATGCAATTGAACAGGGGGTGTATCCACATATTGCGGGTGATGGCCGCGAGTGGGTGATTACGCGGGCAGATGCCACGACAATTCGGGCGGAGGATGGTCGGCCGGTGACCGGGGTGGATATTTCCCCGTTCATTAATAATCTGCCGTCGGGCACGAACACGCGGTCGTTTGTGACAGCGAATGCTTCCGGCTCCACGTCGCAGGCGGCAAACCTCATGGAGGCGGTGGCCGCGGGCGCATCAACGTTGCTCATTGATGAGGATACGTCTGCCACGAACTTCATGATTCGGGACGAGCGGATGCAACAGCTGATTCCCGCGAAGGATGAGCCCATCACCCCGTTTGTGCAGCGGGTTCGTCCGTTGTTTACGGAAAAGGGGGTGTCAACGATTTTGGTTGCCGGCGGTTCGGGCGCGTTTTTTGATGTTGCGGATTATGTGATTGCCATGAATTCGTATGTGCCCAGTGATGTGACGTCGGCGGCACATGAGTTGGCGGACTATGACCCGACGGCGCCGGCAGCGTCGAAGGTGTTCGGCCCGGAGCCGCAGCGCCGGTTGCGGAAGCAACGGTTGGAGCGGAAGCCGGCGAAGGCCGCGGGCACGAATGCTATCCGCTACGGTAAGCAGGAGGTGGATTTGTCCGCGGTCACGCAGCTTGTCGACGCCGCCCAGGTGAGCGGTCTCGCTCACACATTCGACATGATTATGGAATGGTCGGATGGCCACAGTGACCTGGCAGAGCTTGTTGATGACGTGTGCCGGGAAATGGATGTTCAGGGGATTGATGCCCTGTCTCCGCATAATGGGCATCCGGGGCTTTATGCTCGGCCCCGGCGGCAGGAGATTTTTGCGGCGGTGAACCGGTACCGCAGGCTAGAGTTGGAATAGCTCATTGCGGCCGGGCTTGAGCCTGGAGCCGGGGGCCGAGGCCAGGATGTTTATTCCCGGCCGCTGGAAATCCAGTCGTCGTCGGTGAAGGTGAAGTTACGGCCACCGTGCACGGTGGTGAGTGCCGCATCGAGGCGGGCCATGTGCTCCTCGGTCAGGTGGACGTCTACGGCGGCGGCGTTTTCGTGGATTCGATCGCTGCGGCGGCTGCCGGGGATGGGAACGACTGGCAGGCCGTAGGCGGTGCCTTGGTGCCAGAGCCAGGCGAGTGCGACTTGGGCTGCGGTGGCTTCACATTCGGCGGCTATGTCCTGGATGGTGGCGACAATGGCCTGGTTGTCATCGTAGTGCTGGTCGTAGCGGGGCTGCGCCGCAAGAATTGATGATTGCACACGATCTTTTTGGAGGGTTCCGGTGAGGAAGCCGCGCCCCAGTGGGGAGTAGGGGACGAAGCCGACACCGAGTTCGCTGGCAGCGGGCACCACGTGGTGTTCAACGTCGCGGGACCAGATGCTCCATTCGCTTTGTACCGCGGTGATGGGGTGTATGCGGTGGGCTGCCCGGAGTTCGTCGGCGGTGACTTCGGAAAGCCCGATGTGCCGTACTTTCCCTTCGGCCACGAGTTCGGCCATGGCGGTGACGGTTTCTTCGATGGGGCGGGTGAGTTCGCGGCGATGCATGTAGTAGAGGTCGATGTGGTCGACGCCAAGTCGGCGTAGGGAGTTATGGCAGGCTTCGCGCACATACTCGCGGTCGCCGCGGACGCTCATGCCGTTTTCCAGGTCGAAGCCGACAATGCCGAATTTAGTGGCCAGTTGTATTTCGTCGCGCTTCAGGCCGGTGGTGGCGAGGACCTCGCCAATGAGTTCTTCGTTGGTGCCGGCGGGACCGGTGGTGTTGGGACGGGGTTCGCCGTAGACGTCGGCGGTGTCGATGAAGGTGATGCCAGCGTCGAGTGCGGTGTGGATGGCTTGTTTCGCTACTTCGTCAGGGGTTGAGCCGTAGGTATCGGTGACGGCCATGCCGCCGAAGCCGAGCTTGCTGACTGTGAGGTTATCGCCAAGGGTAATGGTGGGGATCATGAGAGCTTCCGTTGTTGTTCGAGGATGGTTTCGTCGATGATGAGTTGATTATTGCAGTCCAGGCCTTGTTCAATGAGTTCCGCATAGTGGTCGATTTTCGCCTGGATTGCGCCTAGGTCATCCTGGAGTTGGTCGATCTGATTTTGGACGCGCTGTTTGTGTTCTTCCAGCAGGCCCATGCGTTGGCCGTGGCTTGCGGCGCCTTCCGCAAAGAGGTTTAAGAATTTTCGGGTTTGCGCGACGGGCATACCGGTTCGGCGGAGTCGCGCAACAAGTGTTACTAGTTTGATGGTTTTCTCGTCGTAGACGCGCTGCCCACTGCTTGTGCGCTGGGTGGGCGGTAGTACGCCTTCGCGTTCATACCAGCGTAGCGTGTCTGGGCTGAGCCCAGTCTGCTTTGCGACGCTACTAATAGTGAGGTAGTCCATAGCCCCCTACCCTAGCCCTTGGAGTGCACTCCAACGCAAATAGAAAAAGGGAGGGCATAAAAAAGTGTGTGGGGTGTGCCTCTCTCCTCCTTCCTTGGAGGATTCGGCACACCCCACACTTATGTAGTTTTTGGTGTGTT
>ERZ773010.615-NODE-615-length-24611-cov-16.819881_pt1 | contig 24611 bp, 22 predicted proteins | sample MGYA00580842_ERZ773010 | MGnify/ENA primary metagenome ERZ773010 (study PRJEB29015, sample SAMEA2737982) | human oral metagenome | biome: human oral; feature: human-associated habitat; material: dental | place: China | collected 2107 ...
TTCTCGGCCGCCTTTTTTGCGACATCGGGTTCGGGGCTCAGGCGCCCGTCCGTCAACCCCAGGTGTTGCTGGCCTGCCCGGGCGGCTTCTGCTGCGATGCCACGGGCCTCCTGTGTGGCTCTAGCGTGACCGGAGAAATCCACTCCGATTCCGATGATCACGATGAAACCGATCAGTACGACCGCTGTCCACACCGTTATGGCGCCGCGCTCGCCGCATTTCCGAACGCTCCTCATGACACGATCCTAGGCTTTGCGTGGCCTCGGCGCTTGGGTCGGGAAAAATTGTGTGGAAAATCGGCTCAGTCCGCTGGAACACAGCGGGAACTGTAGAGGTGCGACTCCGCGAAATCCTTGGCCCGCAGAGCCTCACCAACGAGAATGATCGCTGCCTGGCGCAGTCCCGAGGCGACCGCGGCATCATGCATACCCGCGACAGTGGTGCGGATGAGTTGTTGATCCGGCTGAGTGGCCTTAGCGACAATCACGACTGGGCAGTCGGCGCCGTAATGGGGAAGCAGCTGCTCCTGCAGATGGGCGGTGTGGCGGATGGCCAGGTGAATCGCCAAGGTCGCTTTCGAAGCCGCCAGATACTTCAGATGTTCGGTTTCCGGCATGGCGGTCGACTCCTTCTGGGCGCGCGTCAAAATCACCGTCTGCGCCACTTCCGGGGTCGTCAACTCCTTGCCGATCAACGAAGCGGCAGCTGCATAGGCGGGAACCCCGGGCGTGACATCCCACGGCACACCGGCCTCGTCGAGACGGCGGGTTTGCTCCGCGATGGCCGAATAGATCGAGGGGTCCCCGGAACACAGCCGGGCAACATCCTTGCCCTCACGGTGTGCCCGAACCAGATGCTCAGTGATGGCGTCCAGGTTCAGGTACTGGGTGTCAATCCGCTCCCCGTCTGCAGGGCAGTGGGTCAGCACCTGCTCGATGTAGGTGCCTGCATACAGGCAGACCGGGGACGTGCGCAGCAGCTCGGCGCCACGCAGGGTCAGCAGGTCGGCGGCACCCGGTCCGGCACCGATGAAGTGAACGGTCATGGGGTCTCCTTTATCAACGAATAGCAGGTGACGACGCGTGCTGGTTTCCACCCACGGAACGACCCGAGAGGCATCGCGGTCTCCAACGAGACCTTCGTCAACTCGCCGCCCACTCGGGTCTGTAGGCCGGCAAGCAAGGCCTCGGTCTCAAGTGTGACGGAGTGGATCACCAGCCGCCCTCCGACAGGAAGTGCGGTCAGCGCAACCTCGCAGGTGCTCGCGTTGGCGCCTCCACCGAAGAAAATGGCGTCCGGGGCGGGCAACGACGGATCGGACATCAGGGCCAAGGCGTCCCCCAGCCGCACCTCGAAGCGATCGGCCACACCCAAACGCTCCGCATTGCCCCAGGCCCGGGCGGCACGATCGCCGCGTTTCTCAAAGGCGATGGTGCGGGTACCGGGAGCGCTGCGGCACCAAGAGATTCCTATGCTTCCAGACCCCGTTCCGATGTCCCACAGCACCTGGCCACGTGCCGGAGCCAAAGCCGCCAACGCGAATAGCCGTATCGGTTGCTTCGTCAGCTGTCCGTCATTGGTGAAAGAGTCATCGGACAGCAGCGGCCCGGCTCCCACCGGATACTTGCCGGCACCGAATTCAATGGCAACCACGTTCAGGCGCGGCAGCTTTTCCTGGTGTGTGGCAAGGGTTTGTGCTGTGAAATCCTGCCGCGTTTCCCGCGGCGTGCCGAGGTTGCCGAGCACCGTCATGGCCGAGGTCTCCCAGCCCGCCGTCACCAGGATCCGGGCCAGCTTTCCCGGGGTGGTTTGATCCGAGGACAGAGCTATGACCCTCTCGCCGGGAGCGGCCAGCTCCAACACGCGCCCGGGATCACGCCCGACCAGCGAAACCCAGTTGGTTGTCTCCGCGGACCACAGCATCCGGGAGCGTGCGAGGGTTTCAGAAGACAGGGCAGGGTGCACCCGGATGCGTTCGGCACCCAGCACCTCCATGAGGGTGGTGGCGACCCCGGACAGGAGCGGATCGCCGGAGGCGAGCACCACCACGTCGTCACCGAGTTCCTTGAACAGTCCAGCCAAACCTGCACGCAGCGGCGTGGGCCACGGCACACCACGCGAAGGGTCGGGAAGCATCCCCAGGTGCCTGACGCCACCCACAACGACCGGTGCCGAGTCCACGAGCTCCCGAAGTTGCGCTGGAAGCTCGTCGAGCCCGGACGCGGGTACGCCAACGACATCGATCACGAGGAGAGAGCTTATCCGGATTGTGGAACAATGAAGCAGCTGGGCGCGGAATGCGGTGCGAATCCGCAGCGGTCCCGCCACTGTGTACCCGTAGGGTGAGCCAGGCCATCGACCCAGCCAACTGCGATGTGGGCGCGGACCCACAGGAAGGCATACCCGAATCTCATGAAATTTCCATTCACCGCGGTCCTCGGGGCCGGGGACATGGCGCGAGCCCTGATCCTGGCCAGTATTTCACCGGAGATTGGTGGTGTCCTGGTGCGGGGCGAGAAGGGCACGGCGAAGTCCACCATGGTCCGGGCCCTCACCGAGGTGCTACCCCGCCAAGAGGTCGTCGACGGATGTCGTTTCCGCTGCGACCCGGCCCGACCGGATCCCGACTGCCTCGACGGCCCTCACCTGACCCCGGAACATCATCGGGCGCAGGTACCGTTGGTCGAACTACCGGTAGGTGCCTCCGAGGATCGTGTCACGGGATCGCTGGACCTGCAGGCGGCTCTCGGCAAGGGACAGACTTCCTTCGAACCCGGCCTGCTGGCCGCAGCGCACCGGGGAATCCTCTACGTCGACGAGGTCAACCTGCTCCACGACCACCTGGTGGATCTTCTCCTCGACGCCGCGGCCATGGGACGCAGCACGGTGGAACGCGACGGGGTGTCCGTTGCACACGCCGCTCGTCTGATGCTGGTCGGCACCATGAACCCGGAGGAAGGAGAACTGCGTCCGCAACTCCTGGACCGTTTCGGATTGACCGTCGAGGTCACTGCCCCTCGCGACCCGGATGTGCGCGTGGAAATCGTGCGGCGCCGCATGGCCTTCGACTCCGACCCCGCCGGGTTCCGTGCCCAGCACGAAACCGAACAGACTGAATTGGCCACCCGGATAGCAGCGGCTCAACGTACGGTCGAAGATGTTGTGCTGCCGGACTCAATGCTGCGAAAAATCGCGGAGGTGTGTGCTGGTTTCGACGTCGACGGTATGCGCGCAGACATCGTCACGGCCCGCGCTGCCCGAGCCAATGCCGCATGGGAGGGACGTTCCCGTGTTACCCGGGCTGACATCCGCGTGGCTGCTCTGCTCGCTCTGCCACACCGCCGCCGCCGCAAACCTTTCGACGCGCCCGGTCTCGACGAGGAACTGCTTGATCAGCTCCTCGGTGACGACGAGCCGGAACCAGACCCCGATCCGGAACCCGAACCCGATCGGGAAACCAAGGACGAGACGATGGGGCCGGATGACTCCGGCCCGAATAACGCACCCGAGCCTCCGCCCTCGCAGCAGGAATCACCCCCTGAACAGCCCGATTCCGGAGACACGAGGGATCGAGAGCAGACACCCCCGCCCAACCCCGAGCAGGGCCGGGCACCCGTCGGGTTGAGTGCCGCGAGCGAGCCGTACAAGCCGCGGGTGCTGCGTGCCAAAGGATTGGGCGAAGGATCGCCGGGGCGACGCAGCCGAGCGCTGACCAGTCACGGTCGTGTGGTCGGGGTTGACCCGAGGGCTCGGACCGGAGCCTGGCACGTTCCCGCGACAATCAAGGCCGCGGCCCTCCGGCAGGCCGAACGCGGCCACGCCCCCGGTGAGAGGCTGAAGGTCGCCGGAGATGATGTGCGACGTGCGCGCCGCGAGGGTCGCGAGTCGAATCTGGTGTTGTTCGTCGTGGACGCATCCGGGTCGATGGGCGCCAAGCGCCGGATGGAGACGGTCAAGACAGCGGTACTGTCGCTGCTGCTGGATGCCTACCAGCGCCGCGACAAGGTGGGAATGGTCACCTTCCGCGGCGACTCCGCCGAGCTGGTGCTGCCGCCAACCGGCTCCATCGAGGCAGCCGCAGTGCGTCTCAGTGAGCTTCCCCACGGTGGACGAACTCCGCTTGCGGAGGGCCTCGAATGCGCTGCCCAGGTACTCGCCACCGAGGCCGTCAAGGACCCGACCCGGCGTCCGATTCTCGTGTTGCTCAGCGATGGCCGAGCCACTGCTGGCAAGGGCGCCCTGGCCCGTTCGAAGGCAGCTGCGGATGCGCTGGCCATGCGCGGTTTCGACTGCGTGGTCATCGACTGTGAGACCGGGCCGATGCGTCTCGGTCTGGCCCGGGATCTGGCGGTGCGCCTCGGCGCCGAGCTGATTCCCATGGCCGAACTCGACCCCGCTGCCATCACCGACGTGGTGCGCGGCAGCCTGCAAGCCAAGGAGGTGGCCTGATGGCCCAGGGAACCCCAGAAACCGTGCCCGACGACGGGCTGACCACGAAACAGCGCCGAAACCGCCCCATGGTGATCGTCAACCAGGGGGAAGGGAAAGGAAAATCCACGGCAGCCTTCGGCCTGGCGCTGCGCGGCTGGAACCAGGGATGGAGCATCGGGGTGTTCCAGTTTGTGAAATCTGCGAAGTGGCGGATTGGTGAACAGACCGCCCTTGAGGCCTTGGGGAAGCTGCACGAGGAAACCGGCCAGGGAGGGTCCGTTGAGTGGCACAAGATGGGTTCCGGATGGTCCTGGACGCGGAAAACCTCTGAGGACGATCCTGCCCGGGCTGCCCGTGACGGATGGGACGAGGTGAAACGCCGGTTGGCAGATCAGACCCATGGGCTCTACGTTCTCGACGAGTTCACCTATCCGATGGAATGGGGCTGGATCGATGTCGACGAGGTGGTGGAGACTTTGGCAAACCGGCCTGGGTTCCAGCACGTCATCATCACTGGCCGCCGCTGCCCCGAACCGGTGCTGGAACTGGCGAATCTGGTCACGAACATGACCAAGATCAAACATCCCTTCGACGAGGGTCAGAAGGGCCAGAAGGGCATCGAGTGGTGAACATTCCCCGCTTCGTCGTGGCCGCTGCCGCCTCGGGGCAGGGCAAAACCACCATCACGACCGGCATCATCGCGGCGCTGGCCGCTCGCGGGATGGCGATTCAGGGTTTCAAGATAGGCCCCGATTTCATCGACCCCGGCTATCACGCGCTTGCGTCGGGACGAGTAGGGCGCAATCTGGATCCTTTTCTGGTGGGGGAGCACCGGGTGGCGCCTCTGCTGGCCCACGGCGCCCGGGGAGCCGAGATCTCCGTGATAGAAGGAGTGATGGGCCTGTTCGACGGGCAGCTCGGTACCCACGGTTTCGGATCGACGGCACACGTCGCCGCTCTCGTCGGGGCCCCGATCGTGCTGTGCCTGGACGCCTCTCACGCATCGCGTTCCGTCGCCGCGGTCGCGCTCGGCTTGACTCACTACGACCCAACTTTGAATTTCGCAGGGGTGATCATCAACAAGGTCGCCTCACCGAGGCACCACGAGGAGGTGCTGTCCGCCCTGGAGGGAATGGGACTGCCGATTCTTGGGGTGCTGCCACGTGATGCCGCCATCGAAGCGCCCTCGCGGCACCTCGGTCTGGTTCCTGTGGAAGAACGGGCCGATGCAAACGCGACCATGGAACGGCTGGCCTCCCAGGTCAGCGCGCACATCGATCTGGATGCCCTGGTCGCGGCGGCGCGATCCGCCCCGGAACTGGACGTCACCGCCTGGGAACCAGCCGCGGAGGTCACGCCCCCGAGCGAACGCCGGCCCGTGGTTGCGGTCGCGGGCGGCAGAGCCTTTACCTTCCGCTACCCGGAGACCGTGGAACTGCTCGAGGCCGCGGGCTGCCGGGTGCAGGTCTTCGATCCCGCCGCCGATGAGCATCTGCCGGAGAACACAGCGGGCATCTATCTGGGGGGAGGGTTTCCCGAGGTTCACGCGGCAGCCCTGGCTTCACGTGCCGATCTGCGGCGGGAAATCGCGGACTTCGTGGCCTCCGGAGGGCCAGTGGTTGCGGAGTGTGCCGGGATGCTGTACCTGTCCGGCAGCGTCGACGCCACAGGCATGGTCGGCGCTATTCCCGGGGTGGCGGCCATGGGGCCGCGACTGACCCTCGGGTACCGGCGAGCCACGACGACCCGGGACGGTTTCTACGCCCGGGGCGGGGAGGAAATCACCGGACACGAATTCCACCGCACCACGACCCAGTTCCCACCTGGAAGCGAACCTGGTTGGGAGTGGGAGACACCCGAAGGTCCTAAGACTGACGGATGGGCACGAGGCAAAGTGCACGCCTCCTATCTTCACGTTCACTGGGCCGGGCATCCTCAGCTTGCCCAGAGATTTGCCAAGGCGGTTCATGCCCACCGACCGGAACCTGTCGCAGGCGTAGGAATCGTGCCGCGCGGCGTGGCCTCCCTGGGGGACTTCGACCTGGACCACCACGGCGATGCGGAGCTCGCGGATGGCATCGAGGACCTGGCTGTGAACATCCGTCTGACGTCCCCTCCGCAGTGGCTGCTGGCAGAGCTTCGTGACGTGGAACTGGCTCCTTACCCGAAGGTGGGGGAGACCATCGACGTGCTCGCTGCATGGCATGGGGTCGAACCGGACTGTGTGCTGCCCGTTGCCGGGGCGGCGGAGGCGTTCACCCTCGTTGCCCGCGGGTTGCGGTACCGGCATCCCACTGTGATCCATCCACAGTTCACCGAACCTGAGGCCGCGCTTCGAGCCACGGGTGTGCTGCCGCAGCGGGTGCTGCTCTGGCCGGAAGAAGGGTTCCGGTTGGATGTGGGGCGGGTTCCGGATGCGGCGGATCTGGTGTTCGTCGGAAATCCAACCAACCCGACCGGGGTGCTGCATCCTGCCGATGAGATCAGGCGACTGATCAGGCCAGGCCGAGTGATCGTGGTCGATGAGGCTTTCATGGACGCGGTGCCGGGGGAGTCTCAATCGTTGCTTCGTGGGGACCTGACCGGTGTGCTCGTGCTGCGTTCGCTCACCAAGACCTGGGGTCTGGCGGGGTTGCGGGTCGGTTACATCATCGGCGATCCCACCCTGATCGCGGCTCTCCGCCGGATCCAAACGCCCTGGGCGGTATCGAGTCCCGCACTGGCGGCTATCCGTGCGGTCTGCTCCGAGAGGGCGCGTACCGAGACGCAACGCTGGCAGGAGGAACTCCGGAGCAACCGTGACGTTCTGACCGCTGATCTGCGATCCCTGGGATTGCGTGTTGTCGATTCCAGTGCACCGTTCCTGCTAGTCCAAGGGCCGACCGGGTTGCGCGAAAAACTGAGGGCGTGTGGGCTTGGAGTGCGTCGAGGTGATACCTTCCCGGGGCTGGATTCTGAATGGTTCAGGGTGCGCGTTCCTGAACCCGGGCTTCGGACCCGTTTGGTCGACGCGCTGGGCAAGGAGATGGAATGAGCGGTCGTGTCGTTCTTGTTGGTGCTGGTCCGGGCGACCCAGACCTGATCACGGTTGCCGGGTTGAAGGCCCTACGCGAAGCCGATGTGATCGTCACCGACCGTCTGGTTCCGGAGGCCCTTCTGGCCGAGGCCGGGGAAACTGCCGAGATCATTTCTGTCGGGAAAACCCCTCGCGGTGAGTTCACTTCGCAGGAAAAGATCAACGAGATCCTCATCGAGCAGGCCCTGGCAGGCAGGGTCGTGGTGCGTTTCAAAGGTGGCGACCCGTTCATCTTCGGGCGGGGCTACGAGGAATGGCTGGCCTGTCTCGCCGTCGGCGTTCCCGTCAGCTACGTGCCCGGCATCTCTTCATCCATCGCGGGTGCCGGGCTGGCAGGGATCCCGATCACCCATCGCGGTGTCACACAGGGCTACACCGTGGTCAGCGGGCACGTTCCTCCGGGCGACGAGCGCTGCGACATCGACTGGGACCGCCTGGCGGGATCCGGTCTGACCATCGTGATCATGATGGGGGTGCTTTACCTGCCTCTGATCGCCGAACGCCTGGTCGCGGCCGGACTGGATCCGCGGACACCGGCGGCCATGGTGGAGAATGCCGGCCTGTCCCAGATGCGGGTGGTGCGTTCCACCGTTGGTGAGATCTCGGAGGCCGCTAAAGCGGAGGGAATGTGTCCCCCGGCCGTCACGATCATCGGGGAGGTCGCGGGCCTCGGGAGCTGAACTCGGTCTGAAAGGGGCGTTCTACGTAAATTTTACGCTCAACAGCTGGTTCCGGCGTAGTATGTCGCCATGCTGCTACTCAGTTTCTCTGCGCGGAACCATCGCAGCCTGCGCGACGAAGCCGTCCTGGATCTCACCAGGCCGTCCTTCCGCACCCTCCGTCCCAGAGAGGGGGAAACCTGGCAGAAGCAGACCTACCCGGTGGCGGCGATCCTGGGAGCGAATGCATCCGGAAAGTCGGCGATCGTCGATGCCCTGTGGTACGCGAGGTCTGCCATCAAGATGTCGGCTTCGGGGTGGCTGAATCAAAAAGCGATGCCGCGAGATGCCTTTGCGCTGGATGATTCCAGCATGTCAGCCAGCAGCGAATTTGCTTTCGATTTCGTACTTGACGGAGTGCGCCACCAGTATCGCTTCGAGATTGACGACGAAGGAGTGGTGAGTGAGTCGCTGTTCGATCTCCCTGGTGCTCGTCGCAGGCGTCTGTTGCTGCGAGACTCCACCGGAACGGTGAAATTGCACCCGGGTCTTGGGTCGATTGGGCCGGTCGCCAAGCGTGAGCTCGTACTCAGCAGGGCTCTGCAACTGGGGTGGGGAGAGTTGGAAAAGATCGCCGATGGGCTTCTGGGGGGCATCATGGTGCTGCCGCTTGGTGAAGACCACAGGCGTAGCACGGCCAAGAACTTGGCAGAAATACTGTTGAGCCCTGAGGGTGCCGGGGAATCTTCCAGGGAATATGTTGTTTCTCTCTTGCAGATGGCGGATATCGGTATCGTCGATGCCGGTCTCGATGAAGAAGTGCTTCCGCCCGAGCTATTGGAGGTCAAACGGCATCTGAACTTGGTGCAGCAGAAACTTTTTAGTGCCAGTGACCCTGTCAAGAGCGAAGAAAGCTTTCCAGGTTTTTTAGACGATGTGGTGAGAAACCTATGGTTCGAACATCAGGGGGATGGGTCGAGGCCGGGAAGGTTGTCTCTCGAACGCCAGAGCGCAGGAACTGTGGCTTGGCTCGCGCTGGTAATCCCAGCGATGGTGACCCTTCAGCAGGGAGGCGTGTTGGTTGTCGATGAAATCGATTCAAGTCTTCATTCCCATCTGGTGGAGATGTTGATCGGGTTCTTCGTGGATGAACAGAAGAACCCTCATGGGTCTCAGCTGATCTGTACCACACACGACTCCTATCTGCTCTCCCCGCAGAGCAGCGTGAAGTTGGAGCCGGAGCAGATCTGGCTGACGGAGAAGGGGAACGACGGGGCCAGCGAGCTGTACTCACTTGCTGATTTCCCCCGTCACAAGGGAGCCAATGTGGCGAAGCGTTACTTGAGCGGCCGCTATGGTGGGGTTCCCTCGCTGGCACCCAGTTTCTTGGGACGGGTGCTCGACTTTGATGGGGAACCATCCGTGGTTCAGGACGCGGGCTGATGGCTGCTCGGCGTCCCAAGCGGGCACTGCGTAAGCGAGGACTGGTGGTGACCGAGGGAACCTGTACGGAACCCCAGTATGTCGATATGCTCAAACGGCACCTTCGTGGCGGGCAGGTCAGTGTGAAGACGGTTGGGGTCGGGCAGTCCCCCATGCGGGTTCTCAGTCGTGCACGCAAGGAGATAAAACAGGCAAAGCGAAACTCAGAACCATTTGACTGGTGCTGCCTGCTGCTCGACGTGGACCAGCACACTGACCTCGATGAATGTCTCAGAGAAGCGTCGCGAGACGGCATTAAGGTTCTTGTCAGCAACCTTAAATTTGAGGTCTGGCTGGTGTGGCACGTGACCGATCTGACATCTGTTGAAGGAACCAGGGAACTGGATAGGCGCGTGAGGAAAGAAGACATCATGTCCGGCAAGCATCTCAACCGGCGTTTCCCGATCCACAATCACCCACAGGCAGTGGAGAGGGCTCGCAGAGCAGATCCCGACTTGGCCGTCGGAAGGGTGGGGCCCAATCCGTCATCCGCCATGCCTGTGCTGATCGACCTCATGCGAACCGGGATCATGAAGTCCTGTTGACCCATGCGAGGGCCTCCCGCGGGGTCGCCACCTGCGCAACGTCCTTCGGGACCGGAGCGCGGCGCACCACGATCACCCGTACGCCCAGATCGCCGGCGGCGGTCAATTTCGCATCGGTCAGGGAACCGCCCGAATCCTTCGTGACCAGTACATCGATTCCCAGGTTGTGCAGCAGTTCTTTCTCGGAGTCGATGGTGAACGGGCCTCGTTCCAGTAGCGGCTGCCACGAAACAGGAAGGGGCTCCTCCGGAAGTTCCACCATGCGTGCCGCAACGTCCGGCAGGTTCCGGTAGTGGCCCAGCGACTGCTTGCCGACCGTCAGCAGTACCTTCCCGCACCCTGCGGCTTCCTTGGAAGCATCGTCATGGGAATCCACCCAGGTCCAGGTGTCGGCCAGCGGGTGTGAGGCCCAGCTGGGTCTGGTGATCCGCAGCAGCGGTGTCCCGGTCCTTCGGCAGGCCATCGCCGCATTGGCGCTGATCTGCTCGGCGAAGGGATGGGTGGCATCGACCACGCGGTCAATTCCGTTGCCCAGCAACCAGTCAGCCAATCCATCTGCGCCGCCGAAGCCGCCGACCCGTATCTCGCCCACTACGTGTGCCGGTCGGCGAACCCTTCCAGCCAGGGATGTGATGACCTCGTGACCACCCGTCACGAGAAGATCGGCCAGGTCGCGGCCCTCGCGGGTGCCGCCAAGGATGAGGGTCTTCACGTCGACATTCAACCCTATTCTCCAGTCGTTAGTAATCTGGCCCCATGACTGTGAGTCTCGGCATGCCCGCAGCACCCGCGAAGGTGCTTGCGCCACGTAGGAAATCCCGCAAGATCAAGGTTGGGTCAATCCACGTGGGAGGCGACGCTCCGATCTCCGTGCAGTCGATGACCACTACCAAGACCACCGATATCAACGGTACGCTGCAACAGATTGCTGAACTCACCGCCGCTGGCTGCGACATCGTCAGGGTGGCGGTTCCCAGCGCCGACGATGCGGAGGCGCTTCCGATCATCGCCATGAAGTCGCAGATCCCCGTGATCGCTGACATCCATTTTCAACCCCGCTACGTCTTCGCTGCCATCGACGCAGGCTGCGCAGCGGTGCGCGTCAACCCTGGCAACATCAAACAGTTTGACGACAAGGTGGCAGAGATTGCTAGGGCCGCTACTGAATCCGGGGTTTCGCTTCGGATCGGCGTCAACGCTGGCTCCCTCGACAAGCGACTGCTCGCCAAGTACGGGGCACCCACGCCCGAGGCGCTCGTCGAATCAGCGATGTGGGAGGCGTCACTGTTCGAACAGGTGGGTTTTTATGATTTCAAGATCTCCGTGAAACACCACGATCCCGTCGTGATGGTGCGCGCTTACGAACTGCTGGCAGAGGCCTGCGAGTATCCGCTGCACCTCGGTGTGACGGAGGCGGGTCCGGCCTTTCAGGGCACCATCAAGTCGTCGGTGGCCTTCGGTGCTCTGCTCAGCGAGGGCATCGGTGACACCATCCGAGTCTCCCTGTCTGCTCCGCCGGCCGAGGAGGTCAAGGTTGGCACCAAGATCCTGGAAGCCCTCAACCTGCGGCCTCGGAAACTGGACATCGTCTCCTGCCCGTCGTGCGGTCGCGCGCAGGTGGACGTGTACACCCTCGCGGAAGAGGTGACGAAGGGCCTGGAGGGCATGACGGCCCCGCTGCGAGTGGCCGTCATGGGATGCGTGGTGAACGGTCCCGGCGAAGCCCGCGAGGCCGACCTGGGGGTGGCTTCCGGCAACGGGAAGGGCAAGATCTTCGTACGCGGTGAGGTCATCAAGACCGTCCCGGAGGATCAGATCGTAGAAACCCTCCTCGCCGAGGCTCACCGGATGGCTGCCGAGATGGACGAGATGGGCGAGCCCCGGGTATCGGTTTCCTGATATGGCGACGAGGCTGCGAACTCTTGGGCCACAGGACCTGTGGGCCATTCAGGAATTTCTTCTGCAGCGCCCCGTTGAGAACCTCTTTTTGATGCACAAATTGCACCAGTATGGTGTCGATGAACGCATGCTCGGGTTCTTCCACGGGTTCGAGCGGGATGGGCAGCTGACCGCGGTCTGCATGAACGGCGGCACGTTGTTCCCCGCCGGTGCTGACCCGGAGGCCATTCCTGCTTTTGTCAGTGCAGTCGGGGAAAGACGCCGCCACTGTGCGTCCATCCTCGGCCCGAGCATGATGGCGCTTGGTCTGTACCTGGGGCTGACCACCCGATTCCGTGACGACTGGATGAACGTGGTCAACGTGCGACAGCGCCAGCCCCTAATGGCACTCACTGGCCCGCCGCTGGTGGTTCCCGACCCGCGCGTGCGGCAATTGACCACTCGGGACTTCGACTCCTATCTGGCGGCATCCGTGGCGATGTACACCGATGAGATAGGGGCTTCTCCCTACAAACATGGGCCGGGATACGACGGACACGTCAAGGAACGTCTCAGGTCGAGGGACGCCTGGGGAGTTGTGGACAGCAATGGCCGGGTGATGTTCAAGGCGGATCTGGGCCCCAGGGTAGGGGATCATGCGCAGCTTCAAGGGGTGTGGCTGGATCCGTCGCTGCGGGGCAGAGGACAGTCGGCGGCGCTGCTGTCTGGAATGCTCATCCAGGCCCAGGAACACCATCCGGTCATCAGCCTCTACGTGAATGATTTCAATACCCCCGCCATCCGGCTCTACGAGCGATTGGGTTTCCAGGAGGTCGGGTCGTTGTCGACGGTTCACTACTGACGTGACGTCGCGGTCGTTGTCCTGGTGCATGACCGGTTCGGGGGCAACCGGGCGGTAGAGTTCTTCCGTCCCGGACAGGAAGGAACCTCTGTGATAACGCGCCTCAGTCAGTTGTTCGTTCGGACCCTGCGTGACGACCCGGCAGATGCCGAGGTCGCCAGCCATCGGTGGCTGGTCCGGGCGGGCTACATCCGTCGCGTCGCACCGGGGGTGTACTCATGGCTGCCGCTCGGCCTGAAAGTGATGCAGAAAGTCGAGGCCATCTTCCGGGAGGAGATGGAGACCGCCGGGGCCCAAGAGGTGCGATTCCCCGCCCTGCTGCCCCGCGACCCCTACGAGGCCACCAACCGCTGGACCGAGTACGGGGAGAACCTGTTTCGGCTGCAGGACCGCCGGGGCAACGACATGCTGCTCGGCCCCACCCACGAGGAGATGTTCACCCTCCTAGTGGGCGACCTGTACAGCTCCTACAAAGACCTGCCCCTGAGGCTGTACCAGATCCAGACGAAATACCGGGATGAGGCCCGTCCCCGCGCCGGTCTGCTCCGGGGACGTGAGTTCGTCATGAAGGACGCCTATTCCTTCGACGTCAACGACGAGGGTCTGAGGGCCAGCTATCAGATCTTCCGGGACGCCTACATCCGTATCTTCGACCGTCTTGGCCTGGAGTACGTGATCGTGAAGGCCACGTCCGGGGCCATGGGAGGTTCCGAATCCGAAGAGTTCCAGGCCGTGCTGTCCGCCGGGGAGGACAGCTTCGTGCGCTCTCCCGGAGGTTATGCCGCAAACGTGGAGGCCGTGACGGTCACGCCCCCTCCTGCTGTTGCCTTCGAAAACGTGCCCGATGCCGTCGTCGTCGATACTCCCGGAACCCCGACCATCGCATCCCTGGTGGAGGTGCTCAACACGAACCACCCTCGCGGAGACCGGGAGTGGGATGCTGCCGACACTCTGAAAAACGTGGTGCTCAAGGTCACCGAGCCTGATGGGAGCACCTGGCCCTTGGTGATCGGATTGCCAGGAAATCGCGAGGTCGATGCCAGACGGCTCTCCGCGGCGCTGGCCCCCGCTGAGGCAGCCCCCTTCGAAGAGGCCGACTTCGCCGCCCACCCGTCGCTGATCAAGGGCTACATCGGTCCCGGTGCGTTGGGGGAGAAGTCGCCCTCCAAGGTGAGATACCTCGTTGATCCCCGGGTGGTCACCGGCACCGAATGGGTGACGGGCGCCGATCAACAGGACCGCCACGTCATGCACCTGGTCGCGGGCCGTGATTTCACTCCCGACGGTGTCATTGACGTGGCTGAGGTGCGCGAGGGAGATCCTGCTCCCGACGGTTCCGGCCCCCTCACCGTGGAACGCGGCATGGAGGTGGGACACATCTTCCAGCTGGGGCGCAAGTACGCCGAGGCGCTGGGTCTGAAGGTCCTGGACCGCAATGGCAAACTCGTCACCGTCACCATGGGTTCATATGGGATCGGGGTCTCTCGTCTTGTCGCTGCTGTTGCTGAGACCACGTGCGACGACAAAGGCCTCGCGTGGCCGGTGGAGCTGGCTCCCTACCAGGTTCAGGTGATGGTCACCGGTAAAGGCCAGGAAATGTTCCGAGCCGCCGAAGACCTCGTCGAGGCGCTCTCCGAGCTTGGAATCGACGTTCTCTACGATGACCGCAAGGCCAGTCCGGGAGTGAAGTTCACCGATGCGGAGCTGCTCGGAATGCCTGTCGCCGTCGTGGTCGGGAGGGGGCTGGCCAATGGGCTGGTTGAGGTCCGCAACCGCCGTACCGGGGAGAAACGCGAAGTGCCGGTGGCCGACGTTGTCGCCACGGTTCGGGAGCTCGTAGGAGGTTGAACGCGCTCCGGTTCAGGAGTTCACCCAGCCAGGCCAGGCAGGAAGCTTTCCACCCAATGCTTGGATGCGGGGTACCTGGGCCAGGGCCTCGTTCAGCCAGTCCTTCTCGCCAGTCGCTGACACCACTCCTGCGAGGCCATCCATCAGTTTCAGCTCCAATTCCGTCTGAGCATTCTGGAGAGACGCAGCGTCGGTGATGGCGGGCAGTTTGTAGTGGCCATCCTGGCGTGGGCGGTCGGTTCCCAGCGCCGCTATCAACCGGTCCCGGAGGTCCTTCAGCTCGGTGTGCCGTGCCAGCAGGACATCATGCTGGGAATCTTTCGACGGGGTGATGCCCAACCCCTTCTCGAGCGCCTGCAACAGCGCCCATACATGGGTGAGCGCGGTACCTAGCGCAGTCTTATCCGGGATGTCCTGGTACTGGTATGGCTCGCTCGTGGTCTCGCCGGGAAGTGCATCTGGATTCGTCAGGCCCTTTGCCGCCAGGAGGACCGAGAGATGAAACAGCCTCATGGGCTGGCCCTGTGCCTCTCCGAGTGCTTTCGTGGCGGCATCCATCACCAGCTGAGTAGCGGCTGCGAGATCGGCTTTCGGATCGCTGCTTTGCGAGGCGGAAGGAGAGGGAGAGGCTTCCGGAAAAACGGGCTCACCACCGACGAGAGGATCGCTTGCCAGCAGGCGTCCCTGCCAGGCGGAAGTCTGTGTCAGGGCGGCGGCGCGCCACGGATCGGACTGCAGGGAGGCCGCCCTGGACAGTTCCGTCACAGCCGAGGAGAGTGTCGACACGCCCGGGTCCTGGGTGGGTTTGGGGGAGAGGGTGGGAAGATCATTCACCACCGGTCCCGGAGCGCAGGCAGTGAATGCCAAAGCTCCCAGTCCTGCAAACAGATGACGGCGGGTCAGCGGCATGGCCCGAATTCTAGCCTCCATGCCACGTAGGATTGTTTTCACAACCGAGCTCACAACCGAATCGGAGCCTTCATGCAAGAACAACAGCTCGTGGTGCTCGTCGAGCCCATCCTGGAAGAAACTGGGCTGGAGTTGGACGGCCTCGAAGTGATCCCAATCGGAAAGCGGCGTCTGCTGCGCATCACTGTCGATGGCGATGGACCCTACGGGCGTGGCCCGCTGCTGGATGACATCTCTACCGCGTCGGCACGAATATCGGCGGCACTCGATGCCTCGAACGTCGTCGGCAATACCCCTTACACCTTGGAGGTCACCAGTCGGGGTGTGGGGAGACCTCTGACCGAGGCCAAGCACTATCGCCGTAATCGCGGTCGGCTTGTTCACCTCATTCTGGTCGAGGGGGAGTGCACAGGACGTATTGTGCGCGTGACCGACACCGGGGTGGAACTGGATGTTGACGGCGCAGAACGCGAAGTGCCGTTCGATCAGGTGCGCAAGGCGCAGGTGCAGGTGGAACTCAACCCCCCGAAGGAATTCGCCCTGCCGGGCGAGGAGGCCGAGAACGAGGAGGAGGCCTGACATGGATATCGATCTGGCTGCTCTGCGCACCATCGAGCGTGACAAGGAAATCTCGATGGACTATCTCATCAAGACCCTTGAAGATGCGCTGCTGAACGCCTATCAGAAGACCGACAACCCTCTTCGTGGAGTGAAGGTTGAGATCGACCGCAAGACAGGGCGGGTAGCGGTCCTGGCCCCTGAGTTCGACGACGATGACAACGTCATCGGTTTCTACGATGACACCCCTGCTGATTTCGGACGCGTGGCAGCAGCGACGGCTCGCCAGGTGATTTTCCAGCGCATCCGGGAGGCGGAGGATGATCAAAAGTATGGTCACTTCTCCGGCACGGAGGGAGACATCCTGACCGGTGTTATCCAGGCAGATCGTGATTCCCGTACCGTCCGGGTCGATCTCGGTTCCCTCGAGGCCATCATGCCGCAGGCGGAGCAGGTGCCGGGGGAGGAATACCTACACGGAAAGCGCATCAAGGTCTACGTGGTCTCTGTTAGGCGCGAACTGCGAGGCCCGCAGGTGGTCGTATCGCGTACGCACCCGAACTTGGTGCGCAAGCTTTTCGCCCTAGAAGTGCCAGAGATCTCACAAGGCGTGGTGGAGATCAAGGAGGTGGCTCGCGAGGCCGGGCATCGGTCCAAGATCGCGGTGGCCAGCAAGAATCCTGACGTCTCTGCCAAGGGAGCCTGCATAGGGCCCATGGGGCAGCGGGTCAGGGCTGTCACGAATGAACTTAACGACGAGAAGATCGACATCGTTGATTGGTCGGAAGATCCCCGGCATTTTGTTGCAGCAGCGCTCTCGCCGGCCAAAGTGCTGTCCGTTACGGTGACCAACGAAGCTGCCCACGCGTGCCGCGCCGTCGTGCCCGACTACCAGCTCTCGCTGGCAATCGGGCGCGAGGGGCAGAACGCGCGGCTGGCCGCGCGACTCACGGGCTGGCGCATCGACATCCAGCCCGACGTCGAATCCGCCGGATCCTGATCGCGAGGATCATCGCGGGCCATCACCGCCCGCGCCGCGGACCTCGACGATTCCCGCGGCGGCGGCTTTCGCGACCGCATCGGCCTCCGCCTGGGTGAGCTTCCCCTCGGAGACAGCTTGGTCGAGGACCGTCTTGTTCGCCTCGGTCCTGACCTCCTGAAGGGCGGTGGTCACCGTCGATTCGTCAAGGCTCAACGCCTGGGCCAAGGCCTTCGCGATCTCCGTATCCCTGTCCCCCGAGCCCGGTCCGCCGGGCGGGGTAACAGGGGGCTGACCTTGGCCGCCCTCGGTCGCCTGCTCGGAGCCATTGCCGGACGACTGGCCCTGGCTGGGCATCCCCCCGGACTTCTGAGACCTATGGATGCTCTGGAGAGCTTCTCTCAGCTTGGACTCCTCGACACCGAGTTTCTGGGCCAGCGCCGCTGTATCGACGCCCCGCAGTCCCATCATGCCGCCGCCCGGGTCGCCGTGCTGCCCATCCGTGGGGCCGCCCTGTTGGTTGCTCGCCTGCTCCGATGCCACGGAGACACTGGAGCTCTCGGTCGGTTTCGGGGAGCTCGGATCCGCGTTGGCCAGCTGCGTCAGACCCAAGCCGATCCCCGCGGTGGTGAGGACGGCAGTGCCTCCGATGACAAGCTTCTTCATCGTTGGTTCCCTTTCTTGGCCGGCTCCTCCGGCCACATCGATCAATGGTCTGGAGGCCGGCTGTCAGGAGACTGTGGTGAACCTGCGGGTACCATGGGAGATGGTATGACAAGCTGGGGGTGTGGAACCGGAACGTACCTGCATCGGCTGTCGAAATCGTGATCTCCAGTCCCGCATGATTCGTCTGGTGCGCAGTGGCGATGAAATCGTGGATGCGACCAAACCCCGCCTTCCTGGGCGCGGTGCCTATCTGCACGTGGGATGTCTCGGGGTGGCGGAGAAACGTCAGGCGCTGCGTCGCGCATTCGGGCCCAGTGCTCTGCTGGCAGGATCTTTGCGCGCCCGATTGTCGCAGAACCTGTCAGTTGGCATCTGACGCAGCGGTCGCGGTAACATCCTCGGTGGCCTTCGTGCATTCACGGGGCTGTTCCTGACGCGCGACCTCAGGTCGCGTCCCCTCAGAAAGTGAGTTAACGCTCATGACCACTCGATGAGTACATGAGATGACCCAGCAAATCAGCTAGTGGGCCAGTGGCGCGCGCGTGCGCTCATGGCCCTTACGAAGGAGAGTAGTGGCCAAGCCCCGCGTCCACGAGATCGCAAAAGAGATCGGGATCACAAGCAAGGAGCTCTTGAAGAAGCTCACGGAAATGGGCGAGTACGTTTCCAGTGCCTCATCAACCCTGGAGGCGCCGGTGGTGCGCAGGGTGCGCGAGGCATACGCACCGAAAGCCGAAACCGCAGTCGCCAAACCGGCAGCACCCAAACCTTCCCCGACGAAACCTACGCCGCGCCCCGCGGGCGGGAAGGACAAGACCCCATCGGAGCCGGTCGCGTCGAAACCAGTGGCGACCCCCGGAGCTCCAACCCCGACTGCCCCGCCCAGTCCGGCAGAGCCCGCACGTCCGGTTCCCAAACCTTCCCCGGGTCGTCCGAGCCCCAAACCCGGGGCGTCTCGCACGGGCGCGGCCGCGCCTAAACAGTCGGCTCCACGTCCCGGCGCGACCCCTCGTCCAGGAGGCAACAAGCCCGCGCCCAAGGACGGTCCCGGACCCCGTCCTGGTGCCCGTCCAGGACCTCGTCCCGGTGGCTCCGCACCCACCCCCGGTTCACATGCACGCCGTCCCGGCACCCCGCGTCCCGGCAACAATCCGTTCGCGGTTTCCCAAGGGATGGGCGTTGGGCGTTCCGGAACGCAGCGACGTGACCAGGGATCCCGGCAGGGTGGTGACCAGCGAATGCCGCGTCCCGGTGGCACTGGAGGCCTGCCCCGCCCCAACCCCGCGATGATGCCCAAGACCCAGAACTCCACTCTCGGGCAGGCTGCTGTCCGTGGCTCGGGTCGCTCCGGTGGATCAGGGCGTGGCCGCCCTGGTTCTCAGGGACGTCCGGGCAGCGGTGGGTTCGGTGGCCCGCCAATGGGTGGTCCGGCCGGTGGCGCAGGTCGTGGCGGTGGTCGTGGTCGTGGCGGCGGCACACAGGGAGCCTTCGGTCGTGGCGGTGCTGGCGGTAGGCGCGGACGCAAGTCCAAGAAACAGCGCAGGCAAGAATTCGACCAGATGGAGGCCCCCACCATCGGTGGCGTGCGGCTCCGAAAGGGTGATGGCCAGACTGTGCGGCTGCGACGCGGCGCATCTCTGACCGATCTCGCGGAGAAAATCGGGGTCGAGCCTGCCGCTCTGGTACAGGTGCTGTTCCACCTGGGTGAGATGGTCACGGCCACCCAATCGGTGGCCGACGACACCCTCGAGGTGCTGGGCGCAGAGCTGGACTACAACATCGAGGTGGTATCGCCCGAGGACGAAGATCGTGAGCTGCTCGAGTCCTTTGACCTGGAGTTCGGGGAGAACATCGGGGATGAGGCGGACTTGAGGTCCCGCCCGCCGGTCGTCACGGTCATGGGTCACGTCGACCACGGCAAGACGAAGCTCCTCGACGCGCTGCGTCACACCAACGTGGTCGCGGGGGAGGCCGGGGGAATTACGCAGGCCATCGGCGCCTATCAGGTCGAGACCGAGGTCGACGGCGAGGAACGGGCCATCACATTCATCGATACCCCTGGTCACGAAGCGTTCACCGCCATGCGTGCCCGTGGAGCCAAGTCAACGGATATCGCGGTGCTGGTCATCGCGGCCGATGACGGTGTGATGCCGCAGACCATCGAGGCCCTCAATCACGCCAAGGCAGCCGACGTGCCCATAGTGGTCGCGGTCAACAAGATCGACAAGCCCACGGCTGATCCGGTTCGGGTTCGCGGCCAGCTCTCCGAGTTCGGCCTGATCCCTGAGGAGTACGGCGGTGAGACACAGTTCGTCGATGTCTCCGCTGTCACCCATGAGGGCTTGGACAGTCTGCTCGAGGCCATTGTCCTGACCGCCGACGCAGCCCTCGATCTGCGAGCCAACCCGGACATGCCCGCTCAGGGCGTGGCCATCGAGGCCCACCTCGACAAGGGCCGGGGGCCGGTCGCCACCGTGCTGGTGCATCGCGGGACACTCCGGATCGGGGATTCCATCGTCGCCGGTTCAGCACACGGTCGCGTGCGTGCCCTCATCAACGACCAAGGTGGGAACGTCACTGAGGCGCAGCCATCGATGCCCGTACAGGTGTTGGGACTGACCTCGGTGCCCGGCGCCGGGGACAATTTCCTGGTCGTCGAGGATGACCGGATGGCTCGGCAGATCGCTGACAAGCGTGAGGCGCGCATGCGTGCCGCACAGCAGGCGAAGACGAGCCGGCGCAAAACCCTCGACCAGCTGTTCGATGAGCTGCAGAAGGGCGAGACCCAGGAGTTGCTTCTCATCCTCAAGGGTGATGGGGCAGGTTCCGTCGAGGCCTTGGAGGATGCACTCTCGCAGATCGACGTTGGTGACGAGGTCAGCCTGCGTGTCATCGACCGAGGTGTTGGCGCCATCACTGAGACCAACGTGTCGCTGGCAGCGGCGTCGAAGGCCGTCATCATCGGCTTCAACGTTCGCGCCACGGCTCACGCCGCGCAGCTTGCCGATCGTGAAAACGTGGACATCCGTTACCACTCGGTCATCTACTCCGCCATCGATGAGATCGAATCCGCTCTTAAGGGCATGCTCAAGCCGATCTTCGCCGAGGAGATCCGTGGGCAGGCTGAGATCCGCGAAATCTTCCGTTCTTCCAAGTTCGGCAACATCGCGGGCTGCATGATCGCCAGTGGTTCTATCAAACGGAATCAGAAGGCCCGGTTGCTGCGTGACGGAGTCGTGGTGGCGGAGACGTCCATCGCGTCGCTGCGTCGCGAGAAGGACGACGTGACGGAGGTCCGTGAGGGCTTCGAGTGCGGTATGACGCTGAGCAATTACAATGACATCCGCATCGGTGACATCATCGAGACCTTTGAGATGGTCGAGCGTGAGCGGTCCTGACAGGAGCTGACAGATGCCACATCCCAGGAACGCCAAGCTGGCGGATCAGATCAAGGTGATTCTCGCATCCACCTTGGAGAGACGGGTCAAGGATCCCAGACTGGGGTTCGTGACCGTCACGGACGTGCGGCTCACCGGCGACAACCGTGAAGCCACTGTGTTCTACACGGTGATGGGTGACGAATCAGCCAGGGCCGGGACTGCTGCCGCTCTGACTTCGGCCACGGGCATGTTGCGCACGGCCGTGGGGTCGCAGCTCCAGATGCGGCATACTCCGACACTCACCTTCGTGCTGGACGCCACTCCGGAGGCAGCCCGCAGCATCGAGGATTTGCTTGCCAAAGCACAGGCCCGGGACGCCGAGGCCGCAGCCGAGGCGGTGGGGAAGTCCTTCGCTGGCGACGCTGATCCTTACAGGAAACCACGCACGGACGACGAGGGCGAGTGAGCACCGAATCCGGTGTTGTCGTGGTTGACAAACCGGCGGGGGTGACCTCCCACCACGTGGTGGGGCGCCTCCGCCGGCTACTTGGCACCCGGAGGATCGGGCACGCCGGGACCCTCGACCCCATGGCCACAGGAGTGCTGATTCTTGGAGTGAACCGGGCCACGAGGCTGCTGGGACATCTTGCTCTGCACGACAAACGCTACCTAGCCACCGTCCGTCTTGGGCAGGCAACCACCACCGATGACGCCGACGGTGAGGTGGCTGCGGTGGCCGACGCATCCGGAATCACCCCGAGTGACCTGGAACCAGCGCTGGCCTCGCTGCGCGGCAGGATCCAGCAGGTGCCGTCGGCGGTTTCTGCGATCAAGATGAATGGCAAACGCGCCTACGACCTGGCAAGGCGCGGGGTGGAGGTGGAACTGAAGGCGCGAGAAGTGGAGGTGACCCGCCTGGACGCTCTGGCTTTTCGCCTGGGGGAGGGGGTTCTCGATGTAGATATCGATGTCGAGTGCTCCTCCGGGACCTACGTGCGCGCCATTGCCCGGGATATGGGGAAAATCCTCGGGGTCGGAGGGCATCTGACCGCCCTCCGGCGTACCCGGATCGGTGATTACGACCTGTCCGTGGCCGTCGAGCTGGGGGAGTTTCCCCCAGCGATGATGTCCATGGCCGATGCTGCCAAACGCAGCTTCCCCTGCGTCACGGTGGATTCGAGGATGGCCACGGACATCGGTTATGGACGTCGTCTTGACATAGCGGTACCCGCTGACGTGTCGGGGATTCTTTCCCCGACAGGCGAGTTACTCGCCCTCTATCGCCCTGACGGTTCTGGGGCAAGACCCGTTGCCGTGTTGGTGTGAGTTTCCTCAGATTCCCAGTTTGAGGGCCCGGTAGGCCGTTCGGATGTGCTCCTCCATCAAGGTGGCGGCCAGGTCGCCGTTGCGCTTTTCTATCGCATCGAAGATGCCGCGGTGCTGGGTGCACAGGTTGTCGCGTAATGCCTGCCAGTCGTCGATGGCCATGGAGGCGTTCCGGATGGGGGCACGCAGGGCCTCCCGGATGGCAGAGGTCAGGTCGCCGATGAACGGGTTCCGTGCAGTGATGGCGATCTCGACGTGGAACTCGGTGTCGAGCGCATTGAAGGAGTCGAGGGCTGTGTCCTGATCCATCCGATCCACCAGGTCGCCCATGCGGTTGAGAGCCTCGTCATCCCAGTGACGAGCCGCCAGAGTGACTGTTGAGCGCTCCAGGGCCACCCGGGCGTCAGTGAGGTCGGTGGCGGATGTAGAGGACAACGCCAAGTGCAATCGGAAAAGGCGACCTAGTGCTTCCGTGTGCCCGGCGATGATACGGGTGCCTCGCCCCGGTCCTGGGTGGGATTCCAGGATTCCCTGGGCTTGAAGCACCCTGATGGCCTCCCTGACCGCGCCTCGGCTCACTCCCAGTTCCTTGGCAAGATCGCGTTCCGGAGGCAGCTTCGCCCCCACCTCGTACTTTCCGCTGAGCAGCGACGCCTCGATGTGATCCAGCGCTATCCGATGCGCCTTGCGGTCGTCTCCCTGCAACATGGAGTCATTGTCTCACCGGAGTGGCGCCCGGGCGATCGGGCCGGACAACAGGCCTGATCGAGGCCCCCGGTGCGTTGGTCATTCACAGTTTCTGTTACGATCAAACCGTCTCAGTCAGGGAACGCCGGTGGGAATCCGGGACTGACGCGCAACGGTGAGGGGAAAATCCCGAGTCCGAATGCTGGCTGAGGCGAGCGACCCGGCCGCGCGCAACGGCCCTTAACGGAAAGCCAATCAATGCCTCGCACCGTCCGCTTCCGGTCCCGCATCGGGATTGAGCTGCGTCTCGTTGTGCTGGCGCTGGCGTTGTTGCTCACACCAGTCTTCACAGTTGTCATCGGAGCGGCGGCTGTGCCCCTGGACGAGGTTGTTGGTGTCCTGGTGAGCCACATACCGGGAATCGACGTTCAGATCACCTGGGACCGCTCCACCGACGCGATCGTCTGGGACACGCGCCTGCCCCGAATCATCGCCGGAGTGGCGGTTGCCGCAATCCTTGGGGTAGCGGGTGTGGTGTTGCAGGCTGTGGTCCGTAACGCCCTGGCCGAACCTTACGTGCTGGGAGTCAGTGCAGGCGCATCCTCCGGTGCCGCTTTCGCCATCATCATCGTCGGCGCTTCTGGTGCCATGGTCGTCGGGATAATGGCTTTCGCGGGGGCATTGCTGGCTACTCTGTTGGTCTTGACCATCGCGGGACGCACCCAGTCGCCGCTGCAGTTGATCCTCGGAGGATTAGGCGTCGGGTTCGGCTTCCAAGCCCTGACCAATCTCATCATCTTCTCCTCTGACTCACCGGAGACCGCCCGCTCGGTCATGTTCTGGACCCTTGGGTCGTTGGCCCGGGCTAGCTGGGATTCGGTACCCGTCGTCACGATCGCGGCGTTGCTGCTCACGGTGCTGATGATGCTGTGCGGTCCTATCCTCGACGCCTTGGCCAGCGGTGACCGCACCGCCCAGGCGGTGGGCGTTGAGCCGGCCCGAGCCCGCATCCTGCTGCTGATCCCGGTATCCGCAGCCGTCGCGCTGGCTGTTGCCACTGCGGGCGGAATCGGTTTCGTCGGCCTCGTGGTTCCCCACCTCATCAGATCCTTTATAGGCCCCGCCCATCGCTTCCTAGTGCTCGGTTCTGCGCTGGCTGCAGGTCTATTCCTCGTCTGGGCAGATGCGTTCGCACGTCTTGCATTCGCCCCAGCAGAGGTGCCGATTGGTGTGGTCACCGGGCTCATCGGGGCCCCGGGGCTCGTGCTGTTGGTCCGCCGTCAGGGCCACAGCCTGTGAATCCGGAAAGAACAGGAAATTCATGA